>Ga0074044_10000700_pt1 | contig 31392 bp, 30 predicted proteins | sample BogForMeECP23OM1_FD_94443 | JGI IMG/M metagenome (GOLD analysis project Ga0074044, IMG submission 94443) | Bog forest soil microbial communities from Calvert Island, British Columbia, Canada - Bog Forest MetaG ECP23OM1 | ecosystem: Environmental > Terrestrial > Soil > Wetlands ...
CGGCGTGGCGCCGGCCTCCTGCAGGTGATACGAGCAGACATTCATCGGATTCCATTTCGGCATCTCCTTGGTCGTGAACAGGATCACGTCCTTGGTCAGCCGCATCGACGGCGCCGGCGGAAACACATAGGTGCCGCGTGACAGGTATTCCTTGATGATGTCGTTCTGCGTCGTGCCGGTGAGTTTTTGCCGCGGCACATCCTGCTCGTCCGCGAGCGCGACATAGAGCGCGAGCAGCCAAGCGGCGGTGGCGTTGATCGTCATCGACGTGTTCATCTCGCCGAGCGGGATGCCGTCGAACAGCATGCGCATGTCGCCGAGATGCGAGATCGGCACGCCGACCTTGCCGACCTCGCCTTTGGCTAAAGGATGATCGCTGTCGTAGCCGGTCTGCGTCGGCAGATCGAAAGCGACCGAAAGGCCGGTCTGCCCTTTGCTCAGGTTCTTGCGATAAAGCGCGTTCGACGCCGCGGCGGTCGAATGCCCCGCATAGGTGCGGAAAATCCAGGGCTTTTGCTTTTCGCGTGGCGGCTGGTCGCGCATTGGTCCTGCACGTATTCCGACAACGGCAGTGTGACGCGAATTTTGTTGCGATGCAACATCGGGCTTATCCGCCCCCCGCCGCGCTGCGCTCCGCGGGGCAGGAAATGGCGCGCTGCACCACCAGCGCCATGACGATCAACGCCGCAACGAGACCGACCTGAGTCTTCACATAGGGATAAATCAGGATGAGCGCGCCGGCGGCGGCGAGACCGGCGATTTCGGCCGCGTTGAACCCGTTCCGCAGCGCGTACCGCAGCAAAAAGGCCACCGCGATCGCCAGTGCCACCAAGTCGTACATATAGAGATAAGGTGTCGCGAGCAGCGCGCCGGCAGCGAGCGCAGCGGCCTTGAGATCGAACGCAACGCGGCTTCGCCACAGCCAGATGAGCCCGACAGCGAGCCCAACACTTGCCGTCGCCTGAACGGCCCAGGCGAGCGCTTCGCTGCCGCCATGCGCGCGCACCAACCCGAACAGGCTTTGCAGCCGGCCAAAGTCGGCGGCGCCTTCGCCGAGCACGACGCGGCTGGTGATCGGCAGCCAATGCACGAAGGCCTGCCAGCTTGTGTTGCCGAAGGCGAGCCATGACAGCGCGCCAAGGCCGATCGTCACCAGCGCCGCGATCGCGATCGTCAGCCAGCGCCGGTCCGCGATCAGCACGAGGGGAAATAGCAATCCGAACTGCGGTTTGTAGGTGAGCAGTCCGAGACAGACACCGGCGAGCGCCGGACGCCGTTCCAGCAGCCCCAATGTTCCGCCGATCAGGGCGGCGGTGAGGAAGCCGTTTTGTCCGGCGGTGACGTTCCACAGCACGGCTGGAAAACCCAGTGCGAAAAAAATTCCGGTGCGCCCGCCGAGCATGCCGCCGAGTGTCGCGGCATAGGCGGCGAGCGTCGCGAGAAGCCAAACGCCCGCCGCCACGAGATACGGCAGCATCGCGAGCGCCGCGGCGACGAACAGGAACGTCGGCGGATAGTGCCAGCCGTAATAGTCCTCGAAGTCATGGCCGACCGCGCGCACTTCGGCGGCTTTGTGCGTCGGCCAGTCGTAGGCCGAGGCGGCATCGCCGTCGAGGGTCAGTCGTCCTGCCGCCCAGACATTGACGAAGTCGTTGGCGATCGGCCGGCGTTGCGCGTCGGTCAAAAAATGGCCGTCGCGATAAGTCCCGCCGAGAACGATCAGATAGCCGAGCGCGAGCGTCAGTCCGATCAGTTTGATCGTCCGCGAGGCGGAAAGTTGTGGTGCGGCGCGTGATACGAGGTGTTGGGAGACGTCCATGGAAGCGCGGTTGAATGATCAACGTCGGCGCGCCATGCTTTACCGCGCATTCCTTTCCGCAGCCTTATCGCTTGATCAGTCGCAGGATGACCAGCAGGATCACCGCGCCGATAAAGGAGTCGATAATCGCCGCAACGATCCCGGATCCAAGGTTGATATTGAGATATGGCAGCAACCAGCCGGCGATGACGCCGCCAATAATGCCGACGACGATATCGCCGACCAGCCCGAGGCCGCCGCCCCTGACGACCATACTGCCAAGCCAGCCGGCGATCGCGCCGACGATGAGCCATATAATGAAGCTCTGTCCGTCCATGACAACCCCCTGATTCCCTGTCCCGGCAAGGGCCAAGCCCTTGTTCGGATGAAGCATTGTGCGATTGAAGCACGATGCGATTGAAACACATGCGCATTCGATACTGCACGCTGATGATCTTAAAACTTCGCATGATGGCTGTCAGCAATGCGGACCGGCCTGTCAGGAAGTTATGCACGTCAACTAATTATTGCACTGCAACATCAACTGCGGCAGACTGCCGGCAACCAACCGTCGCGATCACCGATGCCGGGACCGCCGGTTGACCGGAGCCCATCATGGCCGTCGCGCACAAGAAACCATCAGCCGCGCCGCTCAAGGACCTCTACGAGATCGGCGAAATACCGCCGCTCGGCCATGTGCCGGCGAACATGCACGCCTGGGCGATCCGCAAAGAGCGTCATGGTCCGCCCGAGACGGCGATGCAGTGCGAAGTGGTGCCGACCTGGCCGATCGGCGACGACGAGGTGCTGATCTACGTGATGGCCGGCGGCGTCAATTATAATGGCGTGTGGGCCGGGCTTGGACAGCCGATCTCGCCGCTCGACATTCACAAGAATCCGTTCCATGTCGCGGGCTCGGACGCAGCCGGCATCGTGTGGGCGGTCGGCTCGAAAGTGCGGCGCTGGAAAGTCGGCGACGAAATCATCGTTCACTGCAATCAGGACGATGGCGACGACGAGGACTGCAACGGCGGCGACCCGCTGTTGTCGCCGTCCCAGCGCATCTGGGGCTACGAGACGCCGGACGGCTCGTTCGCGCAATTCTGCCGCGTCCAATCGCGCCAGCTCATGATCAAGCCTGCGCATCTCACCTGGGAAGAATCGGCCTGCTACACGCTGACGCTGGCGACCGCCTATCGCATGTTGTTCGGCCATCCGCCGCACATCCTCAAGCCCGGCGACAATGTTCTGGTTTGGGGCGCGTCGGGCGGCCTCGGCGTGTTCGGCGTGCAGCTCGTCGCCGCCTCGGGCGCCAATGCCATCGGCATCGTGTCGGATCAATCGAAATCCGAATACGTGTTCAATCTCGGCGCCAAGGGTGTCATCAACCGCAAGGAATTCAAGTGCTGGGGCGCCATGCCCAAGGTCGGCACGCCCGAATACGACACCTGGACCAAAGAGGCGCGCCGTTTCGGCAAGGCGATCTGGGACATTACCGGCAAGCGCGACGTCGACATCGTGTTCGAGCATCCCGGCGAAGCGACGTTCCCGGTGTCGTGCCTCGTCGTCAAGCGCGGCGGCATGGTGGTTTTCTGCGCCGGCACCTCCGGCTACAACATCACCTTCGACGCGCGCTACGTCTGGATGCGGCAGAAGCGCGTGCAGGGCTCGCACTTCGCGCATTTGAAGCAGGCCAGCGCCGCCAACCATTTCGTCATCGATCGCCGCATCGATCCATGCATGAGCGACGTGTTTCCCTGGGAGAAGATCCCGTACGCTCACGAATTGATGCGCACCAACCGGCACAAGCCGGGCAACATGGCGGTGCTGGTCAACGCGCCGCGCACCGGCTTGCGCAATTTCGAAGATGTGCAGGAGGCGGCGTCGATGCCGGAGTTGACCCGGCAGTCGACCCGGGTCTGATACGACTTCCGGCTGATGACTTCGAATCATTCTCCGCTCATTCCCGCGAAAGCGGGAATCCAGCGCTGGATGCAGGAAAGAAACTGGGTCCCCCCTTTCGCGGGGACGAGCGGAAGCCGAACCGATCGTTTGGATTCCGTATGACCCAATTACGGTGACACCTTGCTATTTCCCCATATCAGTCCATTTGCCTCGATCACAGCACAGCTTCGAGCCCCTTGTTTCGTATCAGCCACAGCAGCTTGAGGGTCGCCCCTCGCGGCTGCTTCGCTCCGCGTTCGAGCTGGCTGACATAGTTGGTGGTCACGTTCAGGCACCGCGCCAGGATCGACTGGCTCACGCCCTCGCGTTTGCGCAACGCCTGGATGTCTTTCGCGGATAAATCTTCGATCGCAGTTAGGCAGCGCACATCGAATTCCCGCATGGTCTTTTTATCGACCAGGCCGAGCCGATGCATCCCGCGTACGCCTTCATGCACCGCAGCGGCAACCTCACTTCTATGCTTAAGCTTTTTCATCGTACTTCACCTCCGCCAATTCGTTGCCCGCGATCATCGTCTCGATCCCGCGCGCGTCGAGCGCCAGTAGCAACGCTCCGAAATCCTTCAAATCGCGCTCGTCGGCCTTGCTCAGATTCGCTTGATCGCTTTTCGCAAACCCGAAGATGAACACGGCGCGCTCGCCTACCCGGTAAGCAACGACGGTGCGAAAACCGCCGCGTCTGCCTCCCCCGGCCGAGCCAGCCGTTTTAAGTCTCAGCATCCCGCACGCGCGCGATCGCGGCGTTGAGTTCGCCGCCATAGATGAAGATCAAGGCGGTGAAATAAAGGTACACCAGCGCGATCATCGCCGAGGCGAGACCGGCATAATAGGTCACGTAGGTATGGGAGAAAGCGGACAGATAACGGCCAAACACGAAACCGCAGGCAAGCCACAGTATGAGCGTCGCGACGATGCCGGGCCAAACCTCGCCGAACCGCCGCCGTCCGGCCGGCAGCCACATGTGCAGGATCAACAGCGTCGTCGTGAGCAAGATGCTCGCGACCGCGAAGCGGCCGACATCGTAGTGGCCTTCCAGCGGCGCGAGCCAGGGTGCATAGGCCAGCGCCGCCCCAAAGACCAGCGGGCCGAGCACGACGAGAAAAGCGAGCGCCAAAAATCCCACCGCGCTGACCAACACATAGCCGATCGATTCCAGCCGTAACAGCCACCATGGGCGCTGCTCGTTGAGCCCATAAGCGCGACTGAGCCCGATGCGCAGACTTTCGACGCCGCTCGAGGTGAAATAGATCGCAAACACGGCGCTCGCGGTGAGAACGTCGCCGCGCGCAGTGGTGAGCACGTTGTGGATTTCGCCGGCGATCTGGCTGGAAACCGCCCGCGGCCAGGCGGCAACGATCAGCTGCGCGACCTCGTCGGCGAGATCCGTCGACCCGATAAAGCCGGCGATTGCCGTCACCAGGATCAGAAACGGGAACATCGACATCAAGACGGACAGCGCGATGTGGCTCGCGATTGCCCAGCCGTCATCGGCGTTGAAGCGATAGAAGGCGTCCATGGCGACGAAGTAGCACAGGCGGATCGTATGCAAAGGCAGGCGGCCTCCGCGGCGAGCACGAGCTTCATTCATAGCACAACGACTGCCTCTCCGCGCACGCGGGGACAGGGTGGGAGGTGAGGGGGCCCGATCCACTGGGCAAAACTACTTCGCTTGTGCCGCCCCTACAAAGACCGTCGCTCGGATCGTGCCGGAGCGGAAGGTGCCGAACCGCGATCGGCATGCGCGCCCGTGTCGCCTCCATCCTGGCGCGCCAGCAGGTTCTGATTCTCCGTGATCGACAGGATCAACAATAATTTGTTCACCAAGATTGCGCCGTCAGGGTTGACGAGGCGTTACCTTGCAGCCCGCCATCGCCGTTATTCGATGAACAAATTATCAACGGTCGGGAAGTATTGTCATGAAAATTGGCTGCTTTTTGGAGCTGCGGCCATGCCGCCGAAGGATGCGAAAGCTGACGACATCGTGATTGTCGAGCGCCGACAGAGCGTTCGCATCATCGTCAGCGTTCCCGGATACTATTCGCTCGCCGACCACCGCAACCCTCGCGGCGAGCGTCACTTGTATGCCTGTCGCGCCGTCAATGTTTCTCCGCAGGCAATCGCATTGGCTGCTCCGGTCAGCGGGCGGCTCGGCGAGCGCGCGTTGGCCACCATCGATCACCTCGGCAAACTCAAGGGCTCAATCACGCGCGTGCTCAACGGCGGGTTTGTCATGAACATCGTAGCAAGTGACGAGGAGCGATGGGATCTCGCCGCTAAAATCGAGTGGCTCGAGCAATACAAGAACTGCGATGTGTCCGATCAGCGCGGTGACCGTCGCCTGATACCGGAAAATCCGCATTCTCTAGTGGTATTTGCCGACGGCAGCACGGAAAGCTGTTTTGTTCTTGATCTGTCGGCTTCGGGCGCGGCGATTTCGGCGCAAACCATTCCCGATATTGCCACCGTTCTGGCCGTTGGAAACATCGTGGCGCGTGTGGTGCGTCACTTTCAAGGCGGCTTTGCCGTCCAATTCATCGAGCCTCAGAGTCCGGAGGATATTGCGGCAAGCGAGACTCTCAAGCCATTGCTTGGTCGCGCCGCGGATTTTGCAGCCGCTAGCCCGTAGGCTGGCCCGGGCCTATGGGCGCGGCCTGCCGGCCGGGTCGCTACAAAAGACACTCGCTGGGGTCGAACCGGCGCGGCAGGTCCCGAGCCGCGATCGGCATGTCCGCCCGTGCCTTCTGCACCCGTGCACGCAAACGCTCTGGGATCTCGCCCTTCCGGGGATCCGGCGTTTTCCAGCCATCGCCGGAATGGTCGCGGCAGCGCCGCGCCCGCCGGCAATTTTTGTCCAAGCTATCGCGCTAGAAACATCCCGGATTTCACTTCGTTCAATCCGGCTACACTTTTGAGGTCTAAGACTTACGCCGCCTGCACGTCGGCAAGGAACCGCCGCACCTCGCCCTGCAGGCTCTCGGCCTCGATGGCGAGCGCATCGGCGAGCGCCTTGACGTCGGCCGCCGTAGCGCGGGCGCCGATGGTGGCGCCGGCGACGCGGCTCATGGCTTCGGCGCCGGTCCGCGCTTCGACCGAGGCGCGGTTGACGCCGGTGGCGATCGAAGACACCGCATTGTTCTGTTCCTCGACCGTGCAGGCCACCGTCGCGGCGATTTCCGACATGTCGTCGATGATCGAGGAAACCTGCTCGATCGCCTGGGCGGCATCGGCGGTCGCCGACTGGATCGAACCGATCTGGGCGGCGATATCCTCGGTCGCCCGCGCCGTCTGCGCCGCGAGCGACTTCACTTCGCTGGCGACGACGGCGAAGCCGCGGCCGGCTTCGCCGGCGCGCGCCGCCTCGATCGTGGCGTTCAGCGCCAAGAGATTGGTCTGGCCGGCGATCGCCTGAATGAGCCCGATCACCTCGCCGATGCGGTTGGCGGCATTGCCGAGGTCGGCCATGGTGTTGACCGTGCGCTTGGATTCCGCGACGGCGCGGCCGGCGACCTCGGTCGATCGCGTTGCCTGCGATGCGATTTCGCCGATCGAGGCGGCAAGTTCCTCGATCGAGCTTGCCACGGTCGTGACATTGACTGAAGCCGTGCCGACGCTGTTCTCGGCATCGCGCGCTTCGAACGACACGGCATCGGCGGCATCGTTGAGCCCGCTCGAAGCGTCCTCGAGACGGCCTGCGGACTCGCGCAGCCGGGCCAGCGCCTGCTCGACCGAGGTGCGAAATTGCGCGATCATCGCGGCGATCGTCTCGCTGCGCTGCTCGCGCGCCGTATTCGCTTGCGTCTCAACGGCCGCAAGGCGCTCGCGCTCGATCATATTGTCGCGAAACACGATGACCGTGCGCGCCATGGCGCCGATCTCGTCGTGCGACCTAGTCGCCGGAATGCGGGCCGAGGTGTCGCCGTCGGCGAGCCGCTTCATCACGCCGCCCAACCCCTCCAGCGGGCGCGTGATCGAGCGGCCGATGCGCCAGCTGCAGGCAATGCCGATCAGCACCACGGCCAATCCGACCCAAATGATGAAACTGCGGATCCGCTGCCGCGAGGCCGCCAGCACGCCGGCGGCGCCGCTCGCGCTGTCGCGCGCCGCCGCGATGATCTTGTCGGCCTCCGGCAGCACGCTCTCGGTATCGTGGCCAATGAACGAGACCAGCGGCTGGATATTGTCCGTGCTCGCGACCCATTGCGCGAAAGTGTAGCTGTAGGTCTGCACCTGCTCATTCAACTTCTGCTTCATCGACGGCGCCCCGTCGACCGACTCGAAGAGTTCGTTGAAATGCTTCACTTCGTCGAGGAATTTCCCCTCGGCGGCGCGCGAGCGCGTCAGCCGATACTCCATTTCGTGAAGCCGCATGGCGTGCAGCGACATCGCCAGATTGTCGCGGGCGACATCGGCAACCCAGGACAGATCGTCGTGGATGATCCGCTCGACCGCATTGCTCGCCGCGGTGAGATCGGCGGTGATGCCCTCGGTCTCAGTGTAGCCCAGCGCCTTCTGCTCGTTGACGAGGCTGCCGAAGCTGGTCTTGAGGTCGCGGACCGTGATGCGCAGCGGCGTGATCACGTCCTGCTCCGAAGCGGCGAGCGTGGCGGCGATGCGGTCGAGAGATTTTGTCGCCAAGTCTTGCCCGTCGTCGAAGTCTTTGACCTCTGCATCGGACGGACGCGCGACAAACTGCGTGGTCGCGGCGCGCATCATCAACAGCCCGGTCTTCAGATCCCGGCTCGCGTTTGCGACGACGGTATCGCGATGGACGCTGTCGAAGGCCCGGCCGACTTCGATGTCGCCGGCCGTGAAAGCAATGCCGTTGGCGAGAAATCCAATCACCGGGATGACGCCGAGCACAATGATGCGGGCGCGAACCGACAGCTTCGAGAAGATTTGCGCGATGAACATGATTGGACCGAATGCGGATCCTGGTTGCCGCGGCGTGTCATCGCGGCATTCCACGTCAGCAAAACGGAAAATGGTTAAGATTTGGCAAGAATCGGCCGCGCTGACCCGTCATTTCGGGACGCCGGCCAACGGGTCCGGCCTTCGGCCGGCCCGATGACAGGCTCCGCCCGCGGGCCCGGAATCCATAACCCCTGTCGTTGAGGATAGGCGTTCCGGGACTCGCTCATTGGCTTTTGTGCACTGCACGCGTAAGGTTATGCAGCCGTCCGGGCGGCCCCCACCCTACCCTCCCCCGCTTGCGGGGGAGGGTAGGGTGGGGGAAGGAGACCCTTATGCCGCTTGCCGCATCCCCTATGCCCGCACGCCACGAATTGATCACCGCGCTGCGCGAGGCGGTCGCCGCCGTCGAGGCCTTGTTTGCGGATGCGCGCCGCGCGGTCGCCGCCCGAGTGACCGTCGGGGGTCGCGCCATGCCGCGCGTATTCGATCGCGAACAGCGGGCCACTCACGGTCTTGCCTGGCTCGCGACCTATGTCGAGGCTATCCGGCAGCTCACGTCCTACGCGCTGCGGCTCACCGAGACCGGCAATTTCGGCGAGGTCGAGGAGCTTCTGGTGCGCATCGGTGCCGGCGAATTTTTGGCGCAGGTGCTAGGCGGTATCCCCATGAGCCAGGGCGAGATCGTGCGTCTTGCCGACCTCGGCCTTGGCTCAGCCGCGGTGGCGGCGCGCGTGACGCCCGCGGTCGAACACCTCATCGCCTCCGGCAACACCGCGCCGCGCCGCGCCCGGCTGGTCGAGCTGATGCGCGAGCGGCAGGATGCGACCGTCGGCGCCTGCGGTCTCGAAGACACCCTCGACTCGATCCGCGAGGAAATGCGCAAGTTTGCCGACGGACAGGTCGCGCCGCACGCGCAGCAGTGGCACCTGCGCAATGCGTACATTCCGCTTGACGTCATTGCCCAAATGTCCGAGCTCGGCGTGTTCAGCCTGACCATCCCCGAGGATTACGGCGGCATGGGGCTTGGCAAGGAATCCATGTGCGTGGTCTCCGAAGAGCTGTCGCGCGGTTATATCGGGGTCGGCTCCCTCGGCACCCGTTCCGAGATCGCGGCCGAGCTGATCCTGGGCAGCGGCACCGAGGAACAGAAGCGCAAATGGCTGCCGAAAATCGCCTCGGGCGAGGTGCTGCCGACGGCGGTATTCACCGAGCCGAACACCGGCTCCGATCTGGCCGCGCTGAGGACGCGCGCCGTGCGCCAGCGCGATGCCTACAAGGTCTACGGCAACAAGACCTGGATCACGCACCCGGTGCGCGCCGACCTGATGACGCTCTTGGTGCGCACCAATCCGGCCGAGACGGGCTATCGCGGCCTGTCCATGCTGCTCGCCGAAAAGCCGCGCGGCAGCGACGAGAATCCCTTTCCGGCCGCGGGCATGTCCGGCACCGAGATCGAGGTTTTGGGTTATCGCGGCATGAAGGAATACGAGATCGCCTTCGACGGCTTCGTCGTGGCGGCGGAAAATCTCTTGGGCGGCGTCGAGGGGCTCGGCTTCAAGCAGCTGATGGCGACCTTCGAATCGGCGCGCATCCAAACCGCGGCGCGCGCCATCGGCGTGGCGCAGGCCGCCATGGAGCAGGCGCTCGGCTATGCCACGGCGCGCGTGCAGTTCGGCGAGCCGATCGCCAATTTCCCGCGGGTCTCCGACAAGCTCGCCATGATGGCGGTCGAGATCATGATCGCGCGCCAGCTGACCTATTATGCCGCGCGGCAAAAGGATTCCGGGCGCCGCTGCGACCTCGAAGCAGGCATGGCGAAGCTGCTCGCCGCGCGCGTCGCCTGGGCGGCGGCCGACAACGCCGTGCAGGTCCACGGCGGCAATGGATTTGCCGTCGAGTTTCCCGTCTCGCGCATTCTCTGCGACGCCCGCATCCTCAACATTTTCGAAGGCGCCGCCGAAATCCAGGCGCAGGTGATCGCGCGGCGTTTGCTGGATGGCTCGAATTGATATGTAGATATGTAGCCCGGATCGAGCGCCCGCTCAACCCGGGCGACCTCGCTCCATCCGGGCTACCGCTTCCGCTGGGAACGAATGCGCCGGTCTCGCCGTTGACACAGGTCAAGGCGGACGCTGGCATTGCGATCATTGTTAAGACCAGCCCGATCAGTCGAGAGTTGACCGATGACCAAAGTGACCATTCCGCATAATGCTTATGTTTTCGTCGGCGACGGCTGCAAGGCGCTCGTCCTGCGCAACGAAGGCGACGAGAAATTCCCAAATCTCAAGACCGAGCAAGTCTTCGTGGACCACGATCCGCCCACCCATGAGCAGGGCACCGACCGTCCAGGCCGGGCATATTCGTCGGTCGGCCCGGGCCGCAGCAGCGTCAGTCAGACCGACTGGCACAAGCTGGAAGAGCAGAAATTCGCCCACGAGGTTGCATCGACCCTGGAGAAGCTGGTGCGCGACGGCAAGATCAAGGCATTGATTGTTGTCGCGCCGCCACGCGCGCTCGCCGATCTGCGCAAAGCCTTCCACGACGACGTGAAAAAGACGATCGTGGCGGAGATCAACAAGGACCTCACCAAGCATCCGATCTACGATATTGAGAAGCACCTCGGCGGCTGAGCTATTCTTTTATAGCCGACGCGATAGCCTCCTTGCGCGGCATCAGAAAACACGCAAAGCCGATTGCTCGATATCAGCGCGTAACATCGGATGAAGGCCGTCACGGGTCGTGATGTCCACCTCGACGCCCAGTTCGTTTTCCAGGAATTGCTTGATCCCGACCAGATCGAACGCATTGAAGCGGCTGTTCGGGTCGTAATCTATAAAAAGGTCGAGATCGCTGTCGGCCGTGGCTTCGTCCTGCGCAACAGAACCGAACAAATAGAGCGAGGTCGCTCCCATCGCTTTGATGGCGACGGCCTGACGCTTCAGTCTATCGATCGTTTCGATCTTGTTCATCCTTGGCACTTTAGCCGATCTGGAGCCTTTCGCGAAGGGAGGCCGGCTATCTACCGCATTCCCCCAGCTATATTGTTTTTCTCGGCGGCGGGCTGCTCTTTAAGCAATAGCCCGACATTGCCCGAGAGAATCCGTTCGCCGTCGGCGCCGAGCGCGCGGATGTCTTCGACGAAGTCGCGCACGATCTCGCGCTTGCGGATTTCCTGCGGGTAATCTGTGGCGAAAACGATCCGTGACGCAGGGATCTCGCACAAACCCGCCTTGACCGCGCCGATGCCGCCGGCAAAGCCGGCGGTATCGAAAACGAGATTGTGCGTGATGTAATAGTCGAAGTCCTTTTTGCCTTTGGCGCCGTGCCGCGCATTGCCGGCGGTGCCCCAAAAGTCCTTATCCTGGAAGCAGCGGATACGGGCGAGCATTCCGGCGATGCCGCCGGACAGGTGCGCCATGTGCACGGTCAGTTCGGGATGGCGGTCGAACACGCCGGAATTGATCAGGCGGATCGTCGCCATGATCAACGAGAACTCGCGGCCGACCGCGCGCGCGGTGTCGTAGGCGTCGAATTGTTGCGCGTGATTGAGTTTTAACGCCGGATGCACGAACACGAATAGGCCGAGCTCGCAGACCTCATTCCAGAACGGTTCGAGGTCCGGCGCATCGATGAACTTTTGATCGAACTCCGAGGTGATGGTGACGCCCTGAAATCCGAGTTCGTGCCGGCAACGTGCCAGTTCCTTGAATGCGGCGGCGCCGCCGAGCGGGTGGGCGTGGGCGGCGCCGATGAAGCGGCCGGGATAATCGCGCTCGGCTTGTTTTGCCTTGTCGTTGACGAGCCGGGAGGTCTCGAGATCGGCGCACATGCCGGCGGCGCTGGTGAGCCAGGCGGCGTCGATGCCGGCCAGCTCCATCATGCGGACATGCTCGTCGAGATCGTAGAGCAAAGAATGCACCGTATAGCTCGGCGCACCTGACGCGTCGTAATTGAGGATAAGCCGGTCGCCCGGAGCCTCCTTGATCAGCTCGCGCGGCGTGAAATGGTGCTGGAAATCGACGATCATCGCGGTGTCCTCCGGCGCTTTGCGGCGTCTTCTTAGCGCATGTTGCCGCACTCGTCATTCCGGGCTCCTCGCTTCACGGCGATCCGGAATGACGAACGAAGCCGCGCAATCCGATTGAACCCGAGCGGGATGCGTTCTAAGTAACACCCATGCCCGATTTCATGTCCCACATTGCGGTCCCGATCGCCATTGGCGCGGTCGCGGTCGTGCTGCTGCTCGGCCTCTTCAACATGATGCGCGGCGGCTCGGGAAATACCTCGCAGAAGCTGATGCGATTGCGCGTTCTGCTGCAATTCATCGCCCTCATCATCATCATGTTCACGGTCTGGGTGATGTCGAAGTGAGCCCAAGTGAGCCCGAGTGAGCCCGAGTGAACCCAAAGTGAACGATGGTCGTCCTCAACAAGATCTACACCCGCACCGGGGATGACGGCACCACGGCGCTCGGCACCGGCGAGCGGCGCAGGAAATACGACCTGCGCATTGCCGCCTACGGCACCCTCGACGAGGTCAATGCCACGCTCGGCATCGCCCGGCTGCATACCGTCGAAGACCCCTCGCTCGATTCTGCGCTGGGGCGCATCCAGAATGATCTGTTCGACGTCGGTGCCGACCTGTGCACGCCGGGCAAGGGCAAAGGACCTGGCGGCGCGCGGCTCACGGTGACCGACGCGCAGGTGACCTGGCTCGAAAGCGAGATCGACCGGCTCAATGCTGAGCTTGCGCCGTTGAAATCGTTCGTTCTGCCGGGCGGCAGCGCGGCGGCGGCCTATCTGCATCTGGCCCGCACCGTCTGCCGGCGCGCCGAGCGGCTGGTCGCCGAGCTCAAGGACAAGCCGGGCGAGAGCATCACCCCGGAGGTACTGAAATACGTCAACCGCCTCTCCGATTTCCTCTTTGTCGCCAGCCGCTATGCCAACGGCAAAGGCGCGCGCGACGTGCTCTGGAAGCCCGGCCAGAATCGCTGACCGGCGTTGACCGCAAGGGCTGTGGCCGGTAGGTTGCCGCACCGCAGCATCGGCGGGATTCTGAATGCGGCCGAGAGCAGCCCGAAACAGCTAAGAACAGTTTACACCAGCCATGAAAATTCTCGTGCCCGTGAAACGGGCGATCGACAAGGACGTGAAAGTCCGAGTGAAGGCAGACGGCTCCGGCGTCGAGCTTGGCAACGTCAAGATGTCGATGAATCCATTCGATGAGATCGCGGTCGAAGAGGCGATCCGGCTGAAGGAGGCTGGCAAGGCGACCGAGATCGTCGTTGCCTCGATCGGCCCGGCGCAGGCGACCGAGACCATCCGCACCGCGCTTGCCATGGGAGCCGACCGCGGCATCCTGGTGAAGACCGAGGGTTATGTCGAACCGCTCGCGGTGGCGAAAATCCTCAAAGCCATCGCCGTCGCGGAACAGCCGGGTCTCATCATTCTGGGCAAGCAGGCCATCGACGACGACTGCAATCAGACCGGGCAGATGCTGGCCGCATTGCTCGGCTGGCCGCAGGGCACCTTTGCCTCCAAACTCGTGCTCGACGGTGAAGCGATCATGGTCACGCGCGAGGTAGATGGCGGGCTGCAAACGGTGAAGCTCAAGCTGCCGGCCATTGTGACGACCGACCTGCGCCTGAACGAGCCGCGCTACGCATCGCTGCCCAATATCATGAAGGCGAAGAAAAAACCGATTGCGGAAAAGACGGCGACAGATTACGGCGTCGACATCAAGCCGCGGCTTGAAGTGGTCAAGACCACGGAACCGCCGGTCCGCAAATCCGGTGTGAAGGTCAAGACCGTCGGCGAACTCGTCGACAAGCTCAAGAACGAAGCGGGGGCCATCTGATGCCAACTCTTCTCGTCGCCGAGCACAACAACGCGTCGCTCAAGGACGCGACCAACAAGGCGCTGACCGCCGCCAAGGCGCTCGGCACCGAGGTGCATGTGCTGGTCGCGGGCCATGGCTGCCAGGCGGTCGCGGACGCCGCGGCCCGGCTCGACGGCGTGACCAAGGTTTTGCTGGCGGACGCGCCGGCCTATGGCCACATGCTGGCCGAGCCGACCGCCGCGCTGATCGTCGCGCTCGCCGGCCCCTACGAAACGATCATGGCGCCGGCGACCACCTCGGGAAAGAATGTCATGCCGCGCGTCGCGGCGCTGCTCGACGTCATGCAGATTTCCGACGTCATCAAGGTCACCGCGCCGGATACGTTCGAGCGGCCGACCTATGCCGGAGCCGCCGTCCAGACCGTGCGCTCGCGCGATGCCAAGAAAGTGATCACGGTGCGCACCGCGGCGTTCCAGCCGACCGGGGAGGCCGGCGCGCCCGGCGGGGGCGGTTCGGCGCCGGTCGAGCCTGCCGCCGCCACCGCCGATCCCGGCATTTCCGGCTTCGTCGGCGAGGAACTCTCCAAGTCGGAACGGCCGGAATTGACCTCGGCAAAGATCATCATTTCCGGCGGCCGGGCGATGCAAAGCCGCGAGAACTTCGCCAAATATATCGAGCCGGTGGCCGACAAGCTTGGCGCCGCAATGGGCGCCTCGCGCGCCGCGGTCGATGCCGGCTATGCGCCGAACGATTGGCAGGTCGGCCAGACCGGAAAAGTGGTGGCGCCCGACCTCTATATCGCCGTCGGCATTTCAGGCGCCATTCAGCATCTCGCCGGTATGAAGGATTCGAAAGTCATCGTCGCTATCAACAAGGATGAGGAAGCACCCATCTTTCAGGTCGCAGATTATGGACTGGTGGCGGACCTCTATCAGGCCTTACCGGAGCTCGCGAGCGAGCTCGACAAGCTCCGGCATTGACCAAAGGTGTGCAGCTCCGGATCATCTTAGAAGGTGAGCAAACATGGTCGAGGTCAAGGAACGGCCGAAGGCACGCAGCGAGCATATGGACGCAATGGCGCATGCCATTCGTAAGATCGGTATCGTCGGCGCCGGCCAGATGGGCAGCGGGATTGCCCATGTCTGTGCGCTGTCGGGCTATCACGTTTTGCTCAACGACATTGCCGCCGACCGGATCACGGAAGGGCTTGCCACCATCAACGGCAACCTGGCGCGACAGGTCAGCCGTCAGCGCATCAGCGATGAACAGCGCCAGGCGGCGATCAAGCGCATTATGCCGGCCACAACGCTCGACGAACTTGGCGATTGCGATCTGGTGATCGAGGCCGCGACCGAGAAGGAGGAGGTCAAGCGCAAGATCTTCAACGCGCTCTGTCCGTCGCTCAAGCCGGAGGCGATCATCGGCAGCAATACGTCGTCGATTTCGATCACGCGTCTGGCCACCACCACCGACCGGCCGGAACGCTTCATCGGCATTCACTTCATGAATCCGGTGCCGTTGATGGAGCTGGTCGAGGTGATCCGCGGCATCGCCACCGACGACCCGACCTTCGAGACGACCAAGCAGTTCATCGGCAAGCTGGGAAAAATCATCGCGGTCTCCGAGGATTTCCCGGCCTTCATCGTCAACCGCATCCTGCTGCCGATGATCAACGAGGCGATCTACACGCTCTACGAAGGCGTCGGCAACGTCGAGGCGATCGACACCGCGATGCGGCTCGGCGCCCATCACCCGATGGGGCCGCTCGAACTTGCCGACTTCATCGGCCTCGACGTTTGCCTCTCCGTCATGCAGGTGCTGCACGAGGGACTGGCGGATTCCAAGTACCGGCCGTGTCCGCTGTTGGTGAAATACGTCGAGGCCGGCTGGCTCGGCCGCAAGACGCAGCGCGGATTTTACGATTACCGCGGCGACAAGCCGGTGCCGACCAGATGACGGAAGACAGACGGCAGACGACGGACAAATGCTCATCCGTCCTCTGTCGTCGGTCCTCCGTCCTCCGCTAATCGCAGCACTCACCCGAACTCTTCGGCTGCTGGTATGACGCCTTCGCATCGACCGCGGCGCCATCGTAGCGGTCGTGGTGGCGCACCCAGGCCATGGAATAGGCAAGACCGGCTTCGTCGCGGCCCTTGGGAACGAGATCGATGAGATTATAGGCCCCGATCAAAATGTCGAGGCCGCGGCCATAGGTCGAATAAGTGTGGAAGACTTCGCCGGCTGCATTCTTGCAGAACACGCTGGCGCCGGGGCGCTCATCGCTCGGGAATTTCTCGATGACCTCGTAATTGTACATGACTTTCCCGCCCGCCTTCTCCTCCGGCGTCACCGAGACCTGATAGTCGGCATTAAAATCGCTGCCGAACGACGACACCCATTTGAATTTCCAGCCCATGCGTTTTTTGAACGTTTCGATCTCCGGCAGTGGCGCGCGCGAGACGACGACGAAGGCGATGTCGCGTTGCGCGAGGTGAATCGTGGCGCCGTCGAAATGATCGGCGATCAGCGAGCAACTCGGGCAGCCCTGCTCCCAGCCGGGGCCGAGCATGAAGTGATAGACGATCAACTGGCTCTTGCCGCCGCACAGGTCGGCCAGCGTTTGCTTGCCGTTCGGCGTGTCGAAGACGTAGTTCTTTTCGACTTTCTCCCACGGCAATTCCCGTCGCTTCCTGCTCAACGCATCGCGCGCTTTCGAAAATGCCTTTTCCTCGGCGAGATAGGCCTTGCGCGCGGCGATCCACTCGTCGTGCGAAACGATTTTATGCGATTCCATGTGATGCTCCTCTTATCAACATGTCGCCCGCATGGAGCGGAGCGTAATGCGGAGGCCAAATCCCGGATTGCGCTGCGCTCTATCCGGGCTACATTTGTTATGCAACGTTCACGCGACGAATTTCTCCATCTTGTCGAGCGCTCCGTTCCAGCCGCTCTGATGGCGGTCGCGCGCCTCCTCGTCGAAGAACTGCTCGTGCGTCAACGTCAGCAACGTGCCGCCGCCGTCGGGCTTGAGCAGCACGGTGACCAGCGATTCCCGCTCCGGCGTGGTCTTCCAGGCCCAGGTAAAGACCAGCTTCTCGTTCGCAATGACCTCGCGATAGGTGCCGCTGACGTCGTGGTCCTCGCCGCTCGGCGCCCGCATCAGCCAGCGGTAGCGTCCGCCGGTGCGCAGGTCGCATTCGACGTGCAACACTTTGACTTCGCCGGGACCCATCCAGCCCTTCACTTTTTCCGGATCGGTCCACGCCGCGAAGACTTTGGCCGGCGGCGCCGTGAGACGGCGTTTGATGGTGAGGCTTGGTTTGCTGGCTGTTTGGGTGACCATGACTGTTCTTCCTCCAAATCTTTCTCCAAATACGCGGCAAGGCGGTACAGTCGTTCGGACCAGAATTTCTCGTAAGCGTTGAGCCATTCCATCGCGTCTTGCATCGGCGCGGCGGTGAGGCGACAAGCGACGATGCGTCCAGTTTTGCTGCGCGCGACGAGGCCGGCTTCCGACAGCACATCGAGATGCTTCATGATCGCCGGCAGCGAAACCGGAAACGGCGCGGCGAGTTCGCTCACCGACAGGCCGGGCTGCTGCGCCAGCCGCATCACCAGCGCGCGTCGCGTCGGGTCGGAGAGCGCTGAGAAGGTGCGGTCGAGGGCGGTGTCTAACAACTTAACCATGTGGTTAAGTATAGCGGCCCGTGGCGGCGTGTCAATCCTTTCCTCCCCCGTGAAAACGGGGGAGGGGGGACCATGCGAAGCATGGTGGAAGGGGCGTCGGCCGCGAAGCAAATAAATTCGTCGCAGATTGTTCTCGGATAGTTCGCTTCACCGCCGCGCTGATCGCGTCCGCAACTCAGAGGCCCCCTCCACCGCGCTACGCGCGGTCCCCCTCCCCCGCTTCGCGGGGGCGGATGTTGGGTGAGCCGATTCACATGTTCTTAAACTTGGAGGCCGTAATCATGCTTCATGGACACGAGCCTCATCTCCGCGTTTCTCGGCGCCCAGACCGGCATGGTGCAGCTTGCCGTCGCGGCGCGGCTCGCGCGCATGAGCGCGCAAACTGGATCTTCGGTCGCGCAATTGATCGACGCCGCGCAGCAGAGTTTCACTCCACTCGCCAACGTCGCCGCTAATATCGGAACCAATCTCGACGTCAGCGCGTAGCGATCCCGAGCACCGGTTGAGCTTGGACTAAAATCTATAATAGTATTACGGCACGCCGTTCTACGTATAGGTGTGTTCGATGCAATTAATGGCAATCTTTGTGCCGGGTATGATCGCAGCGCTCTCCTTGGTGTGGGCGATATTCTCGTATCAGCTTAATTACCGTAACACTCTCGCGTTAGAGCGCACGAAATTCATTTTTGAGAATCTGCGTTTTTTTGAAACTGACCCACTATTGCAGATGGCCAACCAGATTATGAATGAACTTCCAGTCGGTTTCACTATCGACGTCTTCCTAGATGTCGTGAAGACAAAAAAGGGAACACCAGAGCAAATTACGAAATGTACGGCGATGGATAATTATCTGAATTTCTTGTGGCGGATCGGCTACGCTCACTTTACCCTTGAAACAATAACTGTCGACGATTTGGACGCATTCGGCTATTACTTTTATCTAATTTCCAAACATCCGGGACTGATGAATTACTGCGTGGACGAAGGGTTCGAAGAGGTAATTGATGCCATTGAGAGGCTCAAGCCAATTTGGGATGAAACGGAAGTCGAGAACCGATCTCGGAGGTCGGTTATTGAAAAAATTGTCGCCGATAATGCTGCAGCTGAAAAAACAGCTGCGGAGCGTGCAGGGCCGATTAGCGCAGCATAATCCTCCATTCGCCTGGAACGAAGGCGGTGGGTTACACCGCTTTGCGGCTAACCCACCCGTCGGGCTGGTAACTTCCCCTCGATATTTGAGGCTATTGGAATTAGCATAGCCGCCAACGAATCGCTGCGGCGGCTCACCTCCAAAAGAATGACAAATGAGTTGTCTCTTGGTTTTTGAAACTTCTAAGCCAGCTCGGGTTGTGGCAAATTCAATATTTGTGTTTTCGCGGCCTGAGCAATTTTTGCCCGGCGAAGAGTTGGAATTCGAGGTTTTGGAAAAGGACTCGAACGCTCTAAAGCTACTTCTCGGAATGCCGCGATTTTTTGTTCTTGATGGGACGATGCCTTCGTGGGGGAAAATACGAGAACTACACCCGTGTGTGAGTAGGCATCCGGGGTTGGCACTTCTCAGGGCCGAGCCGACCTTGCGCGGTATAATATCATTTTTCGGCGAAGCGGTTACAAAGCAGTAGGTGGCATTAAATCACCCCGCTTGGTTAGTAATCGCCGACGGCCGCGCTCACGAGTTTCACCCCGTCGTCGCTCGCCCATGCGGCCGGGCCCGCCATGTCGCCGATCTCGCAGCCGGCGCGGTCGACGATGAGCGTCGTCGGCATGCCGAAGGCTTTGCCGGCAAGTTTCAGGTCCTGGAAAACCTTCGCGCTTGCGTCGGAATAATAGGCGAGGTGGCTCACGCCGACCGCCTTGAGGAACGCCAGCGGCTTTTCCGCATCGCGGGTGTCGATATTGACGGCGACGACTTCGAAGTTCGCCCCGCCGAGATCGCCTTGCAGCGCATCGAGCGCCGGCATTTCCTTGCGGCACGGCACGCACCAGGTGGCCCAGAGGTTGACGAGGACGGTGCGACCGCGCCAATCCTTAAGCGTCCGGTCGTGGCCCGCGGCGTCCTTGAAGGCGAGGTCGGGGACGCGGAACGGCGTCTGCGCCACGGCGAGCGCCGCGACTTCGCCATGCACCAAAGGCGCGATCCGCGCGGCGGTTTGGACCGCCGGCTGGCAGGCCGCGTCGCCCGGATTGCTTCGCCGATGGTCAATCTCGTATACCCCCGCCAGGACGGCCAGGATCACGACAGCCGCCGCTGCGGAGATGAGGCGAAGCCGGCCAATCTGGCGACGTGGCGGGGCGGATGGCCGGGTCATCAGCGACAAACCTTTGGGCGAAAAAACCTCGGCGCAACCTTCATAAGCCAACCTTTCATGAGCCAACCTTTGATAAGCCAACCTTCCATAAGCGACCTGTCATGAGCAACAAAATGTGGGGCGGACGCTTCGGGTCCAAACCCGATCCGATCATGGAGGATATCAACGCCTCGATTCACTTCGACCGCCAGCTTTACCGGCAGGACATCGCCGCCAGCAAGGCCCATGCGGCCATGCTCGCCAAAAAGGGCATCATCACGGCGCAGGATGCAAAGCGGATCGCGCACGGTCTAGACACGATCCGGTCAGAGATCGAAGCCGGCTCGTTCGCCTTCAAGCGCGCGCTGGAAGATATCCATATGAATGTCGAGAGCCGGCTCGCCGAGCTGATCGGGCCGGCCGCCGGGCGGCTGCATACCGCGCGCTCGCGCAACGATCAGGTCGCGACCGACTTTCGGCTGTGGATCCGCGACGCGATCGACGAGATCGACGCCGCGCTCGCCGCCTATCAGCGCGCGCTCGCCGCAAAGGCGCTCGACCATGCCGACACCGTCATGCCGGGTTTCACGCACCTGCAACCGGCACAGCCGGTGACGTTCGGCCATCACCTGCTCGCCTATGTGGAGATGGCGGCGCGCGACCGCGGCCGCCTCACCGATGCGCGAACGCGCCTCAACGAAAGTCCGCTCGGCGCCGCGGCGTTGGCCGGCACGTCCTTTCCGATCGATCGCGCCATGACGGCGAAAGCGCTGGGTTTCGCGCGGCCGATGGCGAACTCGCTCGACGCCGTCGCCGACCGCGACTTCGTGCTGGAAACGCTGTCGGCCTGCGCCATCAGCGCCGTGCATCTGTCGCGGTTCGCCGAGGAGATCGTGATCTGGTCGTCACCGCTCGTCGGCTTGATCAGGCTGTCCGATCGATTCACCACCGGCTCATCGATGATGCCGCAGAAGCGCAATCCGGACGCGGCGGAACTTGTTCGCGCTAAGACCGGCCGCGTCTTCGCGGCGTTGACCGGGCTGATGATAGTGATGAAAGGCCTGCCGCTCGCCTACCAGAAGGACATGCAGGAGGACAAGGAAGGGGCGATCGACGCCATCGGCGCGCTCGCACTCTCGATCAAGGCCATGATCGGCATGGTGGGCGATCTTGAGCCCGATGTCGCAGCGATGCGGCAGGCCGCCGGCAAAGGTTTTTCAACCGCCACCGACCTTGCCGACTGGCTCACGCGCACGCTCAAGCTGCCGTTTCGCGAGGCCCATCACGTGACCGGCCGGATCGTCGCCAAGGCCGCCGAAGCCGGCGTGCCGCTCGACAAGCTGCCGCTGAAAACCATGCAGGAGATCGAGCCGCGGATCACCAAGGCGGTGTTCGGCGTGCTCTCGGTCGACAGTTCCGTGAAGAGCCGAAAGACTTATGGCGGCACGGCGCCGAACAACGTGCGTGCGCAGGCCAAACGCTGGCTCAAGCGGCTCGAGGCGAAGGCGTAAACTCCCTGGCAAGACCTTGCCGACACAATCCCTTACCGACACAATCTCGCCCGCGCAGTGTGATCTGCTAAACTGTCGTCGTACTGGAGTGTCCTTTGACCCTTGGTCGCCTAATATGGAATCCGGATAAGCGATTCAGGATTCCGCTCGTCCCCGCGCATGCGGGGACCCAGTTCTTGGCGCCCGGCGCGCGCCCCCTCCCTAACCCTCCCCCGCAAGCGGGGGAGGGAAGGGAGGGGGCCGCTTTCGCGGGAATGAGCGGAGGATACCGACTTGCGCTTGCCGCGGCCGTCGTTGCCGCGCTCGGGCTTGCCGGCTGCGGGCGTAAGGGACCTCTCGATCTGCCGCCGAGCGACACGGCCGCCCCGGCCGCGCCGGCGGCGACCGGCGCACCCGGCACATCGAATGCGGCTCCCGCCGCATCGGTGTTTTCGCCCTCATCATTTTTGCCCGGCGCGTCGTCGTCTTCCGCGGCGCCTCCTGCCCCGGGCGCCCCGGGCGTTGCGGGCACACCGCAAGATACCGCCGCGAAAACCGGTTTCGATGCCCAGGGTAATCCGGTGGCTGGGCCGGGCCCGAAAAAATCGTTTTTCCTCGATCCGATACTCCAATAATTTCGCCGCGAGAGCATGATCCCGAAAAAGCTTGCCCCCGATCAAGTCCGGGGCTGGCATTTTCCGGATCATGCTCTAAACAATCGCCATGCATCACTTCGCCTATCGCGACGGCGTGTTGCACGCCGAGCAGATCAACCTCGTTGCGCTGGCGGAGGCCGTCGGCACGCCGTTCTATTGCTATTCGAGCGCGACGCTTGAGCGGCACTATCAGGTGTTCGCCGGCGCGTTCGCCGATGTCGATGCGCTCGTCTGCTATGCCATGAAGGCGAATTCCAACCAGGCCGTGATCGCGACGCTGGCCCGGCTCGGCGCCGGCGTCGATGTCGTCTCCGCCGGCGAGCTTTTACGCGCACGTGAGGCTGGTATCCCGCCGCAGAAGATCATGTTCTCCGGCGTCGGCAAGACCGCGCGCGAACTGGCGTTCGCGGTCGATCAAGGCATTCTTTGCGTCAACGTCGAATCCGAGCCGGAGCTCGAACTTCTCGCCGCGATCGCCGCCGCCAAGGGCCGCCGCGCCGACATTTCCATCCGCGTCAATCCCGATATCGATCCAAAGACTCACGCCAAGATCGCCACCGGCAAAGCCGAGAACAAATTCGGCATTCCGATCAGCCGCGCGCGCGAGGTCTATGCCCGCGCTGCGAAGCTTGCGGGCGTGCGCATCGTCGGCGTCGACATGCATATCGGCAGCCAGATCGTCGAACTCGATCCGTTCGGCGACGCCTTTGCGCTGCTGGCGGACTTCGTGCGCGCGCTGCGCGCGGACGGCCATACGATCAGCCACGTCGATCTCGGCGGCGGCCTCGGCATTCCTTATCGCGAGGACAACGAGCCGCCGCCCGATCCGGACGCCTATGCGGCCGTCGTCAAGCGCGCGACGGCCGGTCTCGGCTGCAAACTGATATTCGAGCCGGGCCGTCTGATCGTCGGCAACGCCGGCATCCTGGTGACGCGCGTGCTCTACGTAAAGCGCGGCGAGGCGAAGATTTTCGTCATCGTCGACGCCGGGATGAACGATCTGATCCGCCCCACCCTCTACGAGGCGCACCACGATATCCGCCCGGTTCGGGAGGCGGAGGTCGGCGCGCAACGAATCATCGCCGACATCGTCGGGCCGGTGTGCGAATCGGGCGATTTCCTCGCGCTCGATCGCTCGCTGGCCGCGCCGCAGCCGGGCGATCTCCTGGCCGTCATGTCGGCCGGCGCCTATGGCGCGGTTGAGGCCGGCACCTATAATACCCGGGCGCTCGTCCCCGAAGTCCTTGTCAGAGCTGGCGAATGGGCGCTGGTGCGGCCCCGCGTCACCGCCGAAGAGCTGATTGCGCTCGACCGCCTGCCGGCTTGGCTCTGACCCTGGCTCTGAAATTGCATGCCGACGCGTCGTGCCGACCGGGGTGCCTTGAAGGCGCCCTCATGTTAACGTGTTGTCATACACAATTGCGGTCTGGGAGCCCTTTGTGACGGAAGCCTCTGTGCCTCATCCCGCCCCCGAGCAGCGCCGTGCCGATGCGGCGGCCCGACTGCTGCTCGAGTCGACGCTGCAGCGCGCGCGCTGGACGATTTTCTGGGAACGGCTGTGGCCGGCGCTCACCGCGCTCGGCACCGCCGTCGGTCTTTTCCTGGCTTTGTCCTGGCTCGGGCTTTTCCTGTGGCTGCCGCCGCTCGGCCGCGCCGCAGCGCTCGTTGCCTGTGCGGTCATCGCCGTCGTCGCAGCGTTTCCGTTCGTTTTGTTGCGCATGCCCGGCATTCGCGACGGCTTGAACCGGCTGGATCGCGGCAGCGGGCTGCGTCATCGCCCGGCGACCACGATCACCGATGACCTCGCCGTCACGCCGCAAGATCCCTATTCGCTCGCGCTGTGGAACGCCCATGTCGAACGGGCGCTGGCGGCCGCGCGCTCGCTGAAGGCGGGCTGGCCGTCGCCGCGCGTGGCGCGGCGCGACCCCTATGCGTTGCGCGCCTTCGTCCTCGTTGCCTGCGTCGCCACCTTCTTCGCTGCCGGGGGGGAACGCTGGAAACGCGTCGCGGCAGCGTTCGACTGGCAGGGCGTGGTGCTGCCGGCGAATTTCCGCGTCGACGCCTGGGTCATCCCGCCCGCCTATACCGGCAAACCGCCGCTCATCCTTCCCGGCATGCATCCCGGCGAGACCGCCGCCGTGCCGGCCGGCGGTATCGTCGCCGTGCCGGTCAACTCAACGCTGGTCGTGCGCGCGACCGGCAAGCTCAACCTTAACGTATCCGGCACCGGCGGCGTGACGCCCGCCAAGGAGGCGGTGCAGGCTCCGGCCGGCACCGAGGAGCATCGCTTCGCGATCACCGCCACCGGCAGCGCGACCTTGCGCGGCGTCGGCGACGATCTGACGTGGGCGTTCAATGCCATTCCCGACAAGCCGCCGACGATCGAGCTGACCAAGGATCCCGAGCAGCAGAACCGCGGCTCACTGCTGTTGTCCTACCGGCTCAAGGATGATTACGGCGTGACCGAGGCGCAGGCGACCTTCGCGCGCAAGGATGACGCGACCGCGCAAGGCCAAACCGCTCAAAGCCAAACCGCTCAAAGCCAAGCCCCGCACCCGCTGTTCGGGCCGCCCGATTTCGCGCTGGTCCTGCCGCAGGCGCGCACCAGGAACGGCGTCGGCCAAACCATCAAGGATTTGACCGACCATCCCTGGGCCGGCGCCGACGTGGTGATGACGCTCATCGCCCGCGACGACGGCGGCAACGAAGGCAAAAGCGAGCCCTTCGCGTTTCGCCTGCCCGAGCGCGTCTTTGTGAAGCCGTTGGCGCGCGCGCTGGTCGAGCAGCGCCGTAACCTCGCGCTCGATGCCCGGGCGCGGCCGCTTGTCCTCACCGCGCTCGACGCGCTGGCGATGGCGCCGGAGAAATTCGCGCCCGAGGCAGGCGTGTATCTCGGATTGCGCTCGATCTTCTGGACGCTGGTCCACGCCAAGACCGACGACGATTTGCGCGAAGTGGCGGCGCGGCTGTGGTCGATGGCGGTCGGCCTCGAGGACGGCGACATTTCCGACGCCCAGCAGAGCTTGCGCAACGCCGAGGATGCGCTGCGCCAGGCGCTCGAACGCGGCGCCAGCGACCAGGAGCTTAAAGCTCTGATGGATCAGTTGCGCGCGGCGATGGATCGCTTCATGCAGGCGATGGCCGAGCAACTGCGCAACAATCAGCAACTCGCCCGGCCGCTCGATCGCAATTCGCACGTGCTGAGCCAGCGGGACCTCAAGAGCATGCTCGACCGGCTGGAGAACCTGGCGCGCAACGGCGCCAAGGACGCCGCGCGTGCGCTGTTGCAGCAGCTCGAGCAGATGATGGAAAATCTGCAAATGGCGACGCCGGACATGAACGGCGACGACTCCGACGACATGATGTCGGAGCTTGACGAGCTCGGCGACATGATCCGCCAGCAGCAGGATTTGCGCGACCGCACCTTCCGCCAGGGCCAGGATCAGCGGCAGCAGGGCCAGCGCGGCCAGCGCGGCCAGCGCGGCCAGCGCGGCCAAGAGGCAAGACCGGGGCAGCAGGGCCAGCAGCCGGGCGACGCGATGGGCGAGCTGCGGCAGAGCCAGCAGGCGCTGCGCGACCGGCTCAACAAGCTGCTCGAAGATTTGAAGAACCACGGTTTCGGCCAGAACCAGCAGGGTCAGCAAGGTCAGGGCCAACAAGGCCAAGACGAGCTGGACCAGCTTGGCCGCGCCGGCGACGCGATGGGCGATGCCGAAGGCAAACTCGGCGAGGGCAATGCCGACAGCGCGGTGGATTCGCAAGGCCGCGCGCTGGACGCGTTGCGCAAGGGCGCGCAGGGACTGGCGCAATCGATGCAGCAGCAGATGGGGCGGGGCCCCGGGCCCGGCCGGGCCGGCCGCCTCGGCCAGTCGCGCGCGGACCAGGATACCGATCCGCTCGGCCGTCCGCTGCGCGGGCGCGACTACGGCGACGACGTGACCGTGCGGGTGCCGGGCGAGATCGACGTGCAGCGCGCCCGCCGCATCATCGAGGAATTGCGCAAGCGCTTCGGCGACATGGCCCGCCCGCAGGAAGAGCTCGACTACATCGAGCGGCTGTTGAAGGATTATTGAGGGCCGCTCCTCCATCTCCCCGCCTGCGGGGGGAGAAGTGAATTTCACCGCGTTGACACAAAGCGCTATCGGCCTACATTAAAGGTGTTCCGAGGGGAGCTCCGGAAGGAGCTGAGAGACCGCCAAATCTCGCAAAAGACCAACTTGCGAGAAATGCGGTGACCCTTTGAACCTGATCCGGGTCATGCCGGCGAAGGGACAGGAATTTGTCTTTCACCGCCGGCAGGTCCCGAGACGACAATCCGGAACCGCGATTGCGATGGCGCATCGCGGTGGGCACCGCGGAGATCTGACATGCAACCTGCCGTCTTCATTGCCAGGCTTGCAGGACCGCTGCTTGTTGCGATCGGCGTCGGCATATTGCTCAACGAGGCAGTCTATGCCGCGTTGATTACCGAGGCCGTACACAGCCCCACCCTGATCTACTTTTCCGGGCTGCTGACGCTGGTCGGCGGCCTCGCCATTCTCAACGTTTATTGGGCGTGGACGTCGGACTGGCGCGTCATCATCACGGTGCTCGGCTGGCTCTTGGTGATCGGCGGCGTCATGCGCATCGTGCTGCCGCGTGTCACCGCCTCGCTCGCCACCACGATCTATTCCACTTCGCTCGCCCTGACGATCGTCGCCGTCATCGTTCTCGTGGTCGGCGGCTTTCTCAGTTTCAAGGGCTATCGCCAGTGAGGAAACGATTGGCGAACAACAACACCGGAGCACCTCGATGAACAAGCCGCTGTCCGACTCCGATCTCGCCACGCCGAAAGTGACGACCGGCCCGATCGCCGGCTCGCGCAAGGTCTACTCGGTGCCCGAGGCGGCGCTGGATTTGCGCGTGCCGCTGCGCGAGATCGCGCTCGATGCGTCCTCGGGCGAGCCGCCGCTCCCGGTCTATGATCCGTCCGGCGTCTACACCGACAACGATGCGGCGATCGACGTCGAGCGCGGTCTTAAGCGCACCCGTATCGCATGGGTCAAGGAGCGCGGCGGCGTCGAGGAATACCACGGCCGCCCGATCCAGCCGGTCGATAATGGCAACGCTTCCGGCAAGCATCTGGCGCGGAATTTTCCCAATACGCCGCACCCGATGCGCGCATCTTCTCCCTCCCCCCTTGTGGGGGAGGGTCGGGGTGGGGGGTCGCGAGGTGACGCGCATGCGTCGATGGGCGTGGGTCCCCTCTCGACCCCCACCCCTAACCCCTCCCCGACAAGCTTGCACTCGGGCGCGCGCGAGCGCGGCCCGGGTGGGGGAGGGGAACCGCACCCCCTCACGCAACTGGAATGGGCCCGCGCCGGAATCATCACCAAGGAAATGATCTACATCGCCGAGCGCGAAAATCTCGGGCGCAAGACAATGCTCGACTGCGCCCAGGCCGCCCATGACGACGGCGAGAGCTTTGGCGCCGCGGTGCCGCTGTTCGTGACGCCGGAATTCGTGCGCGACGAGGTGGCGCGCGGCCGCGCCATCATTCCGGCGAACATCAATCACGGCGAACTCGAGCCGATGATCATCGGGCGGAATTTTCTTACCAAGATCAATGCCAATATCGGCAACTCCGCGGTCACGTCTTCGGTTGAAGAAGAAGTGGAGAAGATGGTGTGGGCGATCCGCTGGGGCGCCGACACCGTCATGGACCTTTCCACCGGGCGCAACATCCACAACACCCGCGAATGGATTCTTCGTAATTCGCCGGTGCCGATCGGCACCGTGCCGATCTATCAGGCACTGGAGAAGGTCGACGGCGACCCGGTCAAACTCGACTGGGAGTGCTACAAGGACACGCTGATCGAGCAGTGCGAGCAGGGCGTCGATTATTTCACCATCCACGCCGGCGTGCGGCTGCCCTACATTCACTTAACGGCTAATCGCGTGACCGGCATCGTCTCGCGCGGCGGTTCCATCATGGCGAAGTGGTGCCTGGCGCATCACAAGGAGAGCTTCCTCTACGAGCGCTTCGACGAGATTTGCGATCTGATGCGCAAATACGACGTGTCGTTCTCGCTCGGCGACGGCCTGCGCCCCGGTTCGATCCGCGACGCCAACGACCGCGCGCAATTCGCCGAGCTGGAGACGCTCGGCGAACTGACCAAGATCGCCTGGGCCAAAGGCTGCCAGGTGATGATCGAGGGCCCCGGCCACGTGCCGCTGCACAAGATCAAGATCAACGTCGACAAGCAGCTGAAAGAGTGCGGCGAGGCGCCGTTCTATACGCTCGGCCCGCTGGTCACCGACATCGCGCCGGCCTACGACCACATCACGAGCGCGATCGGCGCCGCCATGATCGGCTGGTTCGGCACCGCCATGCTCTGCTACGTCACCCCGAAGGAGCATCTCGGGCTCCCTGACCGCAACGACGTCAAAGACGGCGTCATCGCCTACAAGATCGCGGCGCACGCCGCCGACCTCGCCAAGGGCCACCCCGCCGCGCAACTGCGCGACGACGCGTTAAGCCGCGCCCGCTTCGACTTCCGCTGGGTCGATCAGTTCAACCTCTCTTTGGACCCCGATACCGCGCGCAGCTACCACGACGAAACGCTGCCCAAGGAAGCCCACAAGGTGGCGCATTTCTGCTCGATGTGCGGGCCGAAATTCTGCTCGATGAAGATCACGCAGGACGTGAGGGATTACGCGGCGACGTTGAATGACAAGGAGCAGGGCCTGTCCGCCGAAGCCGTGGCGAAGGCGGGCATGGCCGACATGTCGAAGAAGTTCTTGGACATGGGGGCGGAGGTTTATGTCGATCAGGCCGCGGTGGTGAAGGAAAGCAATAAGGCGCTCTGAAGCAGCATAGGGCAGAGGCGGCTTGTCCGCCGTAGCGCGCAGCGCGAAGGCGGAAGAAGAAGAAGGTGAAGGAGAGCAATAGGGCTCTGGGGTGAAACATGGCGAGCCTTCTGGAACGCATCACAGTCGATCCAAACACCTGCGGCGGCCGCCCGTGCATTCGCGGGCTGCGTGTGCGCGTCAAGGACATCCTCGACATGCTGGCCGGCGGCTCATCGCGGGCGGAGATACTTCGCGATTATCCGTATCTGGAGGATAGCGACATCACGGCGGCGCTGGAATTTGCGTCGAATCAGGCGCTCTGAGTGAATGGACCTCTCCCGTGTCCGGGAGAGGTCGCCGCACCGAAGGTGCGGCGGGTGAGGGCAGAAGCCATGCGGACGAGAGTCGATCATGCGGCGGACGCGGTCTATCTCAACCTGACCGACCGCCCTATCAAGGACAGCAAGGAAGTCGCCGACGGCATCGTTGTGGACTGCGACAGCGAAGGCCGCATCGTCGGCATCGAAATCCTCGATGTGTCGGAGAGAACCGACGATCCTGAAGTCCTGAAGCAGTTCAGCTTCGATTTGCCGACTAAGTGAGCGAAGGGATGAAGTTCAAACTTTGGCAATCCGAATTTGATTTCGATCGCGACGACGCAAAGATCGTTGTTCCCATTATTCTACTGATAGTCGCAGTCTCAACTACAAGCCTTCCTACCGTCTTGTTGGTCGGACTAGCCGTAGGCTACTACTTACTTCATTTTTTCCTGATCGACACAATCACGGCAATTAAAGGTTACATTGCTAAGCTGAAAATGCGATGTCCGAAATGCGGCAACCGAAAGATCATATTACAAGGATACGAAACTTATAAATCTGATGAGTCTATCCCTATTACTACTGCACCAAATGTAAAACGACATCGATCCTTACCGACGGCGGGTTGCTTATTGCTTGAGCAAACGTAGTCATCCGGGCAACTTGCTATAACGATCGAGTTCCTTATGCGTGAACTTCAATTATATATGTATGAGGGTAATCGCCGCGTCTATCTTGAACGACACGATTTTTACGTAGAACAAGTACGTGCGAGAGTGCTCGCGCAATTCCGCGACATAGAAACTGAAGCTCAACAGCACTCCGAGACTATCTACAATGAGGTAGCGGAATCCCCCGCGGAATTACGGGAATTACGAATTACGGTGACACCTTACTATTTAGAATTACGGTGACACCTTACTATTTACCCAAATTGTTTTCCATGCTCTCATAGCTGCTCATGGCCCGCCTCGTCGTGCCCGGCCTGCCGCATCATGTCACCCAGCGTGGCAATCGGCGGCAGAAGATTTTCTTCGAAGACGGCGATTATGCGCTCTACCGCGATCTCCTCGCCGAGCGCTGCCGCAAGGCCGGCGTGGCGGTGTGGTCGTATTGCCTGATGCCAAACCACGTCCACCTCATCCTGGTGCCCGATACCGCGAACGGTCTGGCGCTGGCGCTCGGCGAAACGCACCGCAGATACACCGGCTTCGTCAACGCGCGCCTGCGCGTCACCGGACATCTGTTTCAGGGTCGGTTCGGCTCCGTGGCGCTCGACGAACCGCATCTCATCGCGGCGGCGCGCTACGTCGCGCTCAATCCGGTGCGGGCGCGGCTGGTGCGGCGGGCGCGCGACTGGCCGTGGTCGAGCGTGCGCGCGCATTTGCGTGGGCGCGACGACGAGCTTGTCAGCGTCGCGCCGCTGCTCGATCGCGCCGCCGGACGCTTCGCCGATCTCATCGAAACCGGACCGACCGCGGAAGAATTAGCCCGCATTTCTCACACCATTGAGCGCATCGGGGCTCCGAATCAGCGAAAGTTGTTGTGCCACAACGACGTTTCATTGATTCGAGGAGCGCCCCGATGCCGACACAGTGTAGCGCAGAAC
>Ga0074044_10000701_pt1 | contig 31344 bp, 27 predicted proteins | sample BogForMeECP23OM1_FD_94443 | JGI IMG/M metagenome (GOLD analysis project Ga0074044, IMG submission 94443) | Bog forest soil microbial communities from Calvert Island, British Columbia, Canada - Bog Forest MetaG ECP23OM1 | ecosystem: Environmental > Terrestrial > Soil > Wetlands ...
AAAATCGATTTGACGCGCACGAGGTTGAACTCGGCGATTCCCGCGGAACGCAGCGCCAGCTCGAAAGAAGTCAGCTTCTCGCGATGCCGGCCCACACCCTTGGTCAAAAATGTCCCCTTCGGGGTCGGGCCCATCTATTTTCTCTCCACTCGATCGCGCGGGTCGCCGCGGTTAGTTGTCACAACTCCAGTTGGGTTGCGACGCTCGCGAAATTCGCCACGCGCCGCCCGTTTCCGATCCCGGCCTGCTTGATATGAATCCGCCGCCGAACGCCATGCTACACCGTATTGACCGGTCGGTACTCGCCGAACACCTTGCGCATCGCGTCCGATATTTCTCCCAGCGTGCACCATCCGCGCACTGCATCGATTATCGGCGGCATCAGATTTTGCCCGTCGCCGGCCGCCGCCTCGACCCGCGCGAGCGCCTTCTTCGCCGTCTCCGCATTTCTTTCTGCCCGCACGCGCGCAACGCCCGCCTTCTGTTTCCCCTCGAGCTCCGGCTTGACCCGCAGAATTTCTCCCGGCGGTTCGCCGCCCCCGGTGAACTGGTTGACCCCTACGATAATTCGCTGCCTGGTTTCAATCTCGCGCTGGTAAACAAATGCGGCGTTCTGAATTTCGCGCTGCATGTAGCCGCGCTCGATCGCGGCGACCGCGCCGCCCAAGTCGTCGATCCGCGACAGGTATTCGACCGCTTTTTCTTCCAACTCGGTCGTCAGTCGTTCGACGTAGTACGAACCGCCGAGCGGATCGACCGTGTCCGCGACCTCCGACTCGTGCGCGATAAGCTGCTGCGTGCGCAGCGCGAGCAGCACCGAGGATTCGGTCGGCAGCGCGAGCGCCTCATCTTTGGAGTTGGTGTGCAGCGATTGCGCTCCGCCCAGCACCGCCGCCAACGCCTGCATCGTCACGCGCACGACGTTGTTGTCCACCTGCTGCGCGGTCAGGGTTGAGCCCGCGGTTTGCGCATGAAACCGCATCATCATCGAGCGTTCATCCTTGGCGCCGAAGCGCTCCTTCATTATTTTCGCCCACAGCCGCCGCGCCGCCCGAAACTTCGCGACTTCCTCGAAGAAGTTGTTGTGCACGTTGAAGAAGAACGACAGCCGGCTCGCGAACGCGTCGAGTTGCAGCCCCGCTTTGAGCGCGGCATCGACGTACGCGATCCCGTCGGCAAGGGTGAACGCGAGTTCCTGCGCCGCGGTCGAGCCAGCCTCGCGGATGTGGTAGCCGGAGATCGATATCGTGTTCCAGTTCGGAACTTCCTTCGACGCAAAGCTGAAAATGTCAGTGATGATCCGCATCGAGCCGCGCGGCGGATAGATGTACGTGCCGCGCGCGACGTATTCCTTCAGCACGTCGTTCTGGATGGTGCCGTTGACCTTGTCCCAGCTGATCCCGCGGCGCTCCGCCACGACCAGGTACAACGCCAGCAGGATCGACGCGGTCGCGTTGATCGTCATCGAGGTCGAAATCTGGTCGAGCGGCAGCCCGGCGAGCAGCGTCTCCATGTCCGCCAGCGAGCATATCGGCACGCCGACGCGTCCGACTTCGCCCTCGGCCAGCAGATGATCCGAGTCGCGGCCCATCTGCGTGGGCAGGTCGAACGCGACCGACAGCCCCGTCTGACCCTGCTCGAACAGGTAGCGGTAGCGGCGGTTCGACTCCTCCGCGCTGCCGAAGCCCGCGTACTGGCGCATCGTCCACAGCCGTCCGCGATACATCGTCGGCTGCACGCCGCGGGTAAACGGATACTCGCCTGGAAAGCCGAGGTCGTTGACAAAATCGAAGTCGTTCAGGTCTTCGGGATCGTACGCCCGCTTGATTTCGATTCCCGAGCTGGTGACGAAATTCGGCTTGCGCTCAGCGCCGCGCTTCAGCGAAGGATCGAGCTTGCGCTGCTCCCATTGAGTTCGGGCGTCCGCGATTTTGCGATCGTCTTCAGGCATCGTAACTTGCCTCTAGCGGTCGAATTCGGCGGCCTCGCCTACTCGATGACAATCAGCAGTTGGCCCTTCTCGACCGCCTGGCCCGCGACCACGCTGACTTCCACGACTTTGCCGGCCTTGGGCGCTTTGACTTCGTTTTCCATCTTCATCGCTTCGACGACGATGATGCCCTGTTCCGCTTTGACTTCGTCTCCCAGGGCGACCAGCAGGTTGACGACCCGGCCCGGCATCGCGGATTTTATTTCCACGCGGCCGCTGAGCTGGCGCCGCGGGCCTGCCGCGCGCGCGGTCCGTCGCGCCGCATCGGCGAGCGTGAGCCGCGTCGATCGGCGGCGCGAGGCAACGACGGTTTCCTCGCCGTCGCGCGCGACGTCGAAATCGAACGAGCGATTGTCGACAATCACCGAAAAGGACCCGGGCCCGAGCTTGCGCAAATCGGCGTCGAAACGATTCTCACCGAAACGAATCGCGAACGAGTCGGCGGCGAGTTCTTCAATCTCGATTTCGTGTTCCTGACCGTCGAGCGTCGCGAGGTATCGCATCGATAAGAGTCCCGTCTATCTCCGCAGCGTGTCAAGCCGGCCGATCATCCGCCACGCGGACGCATTCGGCGCGGGCTGCGGCTGCGCGCCGGCGCCGTTGCCGTGATTGGTGTTTTTATCCGCCGCGATCGCGGCGAGAAAAATCGCCGCCAGCTCCGCACCGCGCGGCGCGGCGCCGTTTTCATTCGGATGGTACTCGCGGTCGATAAAATAGGTGTCGAAATCGCCTTTCAGAAACCCGGGATGGGTCATAAGCCAGCGATGGAAGCCGAGGTTGGTGCGGAGGTCGCCGGAAATTACGAATTCGCCGAGCGCGCGCCGCATCCTGTCGATCGCCTGCTCGCGACTGGCGCCCCACACCGCCAGCTTGGAGATCATCGGGTCGTAAAAGACCGGCACTTCGGCGCCCGGATAAACACCCGCGTCGTTGCGCACGCCCGGACCGTCGGGGAATCTGAGCGTCTCGATTTTGCCCGGCGCCGGTACGAAGCCGGCCGCCGGATCTTCCGCGTATATTCGGCACTCGATCGCCCATCCGCGCTGCGTGAGATCTTTTTGCTGGAACGGCAGCTTGGCACCGGCGGCGATCTCGATTTGCGCGCGCACCAGATCCACGCCTGTCACCAGCTCGGTCACCGGATGCTCGACCTGGATGCGCGTGTTCATCTCGAGGAAATAAAAGTTGCGCGCCGCATCGACCAGGAACTCGATCGTTCCGGCGCTGACGTAGTTCACCGCCCTGGCCGCGCGCACCGCGACCTCGCCCATCTCCGCCCGCATCTTTGCCGTGATGAACGGCGACGGCGATTCCTCGACGACCTTCTGGTGGCGCCGCTGAATCGAGCATTCGCGCTCGAAGACATGGACGATGTTGCCGTGGGCGTCGGCGAGCAGCTGCACTTCGATATGGCGCGGTTGGTTGAGAAATTTTTCGACGTAAAGACGTCCGTCGCCGAATGACGATTTGGCCTCGCTCGCAACCGTGCGCACCGCCGACGCGAGGTCTTTGCCATTCTCGACGAAGCGCAGTCCCTTGCCGCCGCCGCCCGCGGCCGCCTTCACCATGATTGGAAACCCGATCTTTTTCGCGATCGCGGCTACTTCTGCTTCGGTCTCCAACGTGCCCGGCGAGCCCGGCACGACCGCCACGCCTGCCGCCGACATCAATTTGCGCGCTTCGACCTTGTCGCCCATCCGTTCGATGGCGTCCGGCGGCGGCCCAATCCAGGTGAGGCCGGCGCGCTGCACCGAGCGTGCAAACGCGGCGCTTTCGGAGAAAAAGCCGTAACCGGGATGAACCGCGTCGGCCTTGGCGCGTTTGGCGGCTTCAAGAATTTTCGCGGTGTTAAGATAACTCTGGGCCGCCGGCGCCGGACCGACCGGGTAGGCATGATCGGCTTCGCGCACGTGCAGCGCGGCGCGATCGGCGTCCGAGTAGACGGCGACCGATTCGATTCCCAAGTCGCGGCATGCGCGGATGATGCGCACGGCGATCTCTCCGCGGTTGGCGATTAGAATCCGCTTGAACATCGATTTTCCCCGGCTTCCGGCCATCTCTCAGACCGGCCGCACGCTCTCCAAATGTATAACGAATCCGGCCCACGCGGGCTAACCGCGCGCGGCAGGTGGCGGGTCAGCTTGAAGCGGTTGCTCTGGCCTGAGTCACCCACTTTAGCTCATTTGCCGTAATTCTGTGGATTGGGCGACAGGCGAGACGGATTTTGCTTGCGCGGTGGATTCTTGTCGGCTTTGTTTGGTTTCGCGGCGTTTTTCTGACAGGTTTGCCCAAGCTCTGCCCAAGGATTTCGGTAGTGGGCGGTTTTGAAGAAAGTTGTGATTCAGGTCACATGCATGCCATCGAAAGCTTCTTGCAGTCAAAAACTATAAACACGCCACTTTCCTCTGATGCTTGGCCATGAAGCCTGTTGGAATCTATCTTGCCGTGAAATTGAACAAGATTCCCGGCAGAATCGCCTACATACTCAAAGGCGTTCGCAGATATATCCAGCGAAGGTGGCGCTATGCGGACTCCTGTAGTTTGACATGCGCATCCGAGGTCAACCGGGAAACCTAGATTTACAAGATCGAAATTCTCGGATAGCTCTCCAGTGACGAATTCCATGCAGTTGTGCTCAGTTGTGATCCCGATCGTGACCCCGGACTGGCCAGAATAGAAGGCGTAGGTGCAATCATAAGAGTTGCCTACTAGCTTGTCTTGGCAAGTTCCACCCAACGACTCGGACGACGTACAGAGCAAGACTGCCGCCACGAGTACTAGAAAGCTAGCTGATCGAATCATCGTTTTGGTCGTTTTCTCTTCTTCGGGGTTCGTCGGCGCTCACAGGTTATCACATTGGGACAGCGTTGGGTCAGATCGACATTTTGCGAGCGCCAGTCCCCTGAATCAAAACCGCCCACTACCCCGGATTGGGCACTGGTTCATGAACCAGTGCCAGGACTTCGAGGCTGCTTGACGCCAGAGTAAGATGTTCTGCGGAAAGGATACATAAACTCATGCGGATTTCAGCCGAAATTTCTCAAGGCACCAAGCGCCTGCTCGAACGCTATTCGCGCGCTCATGGGGTGAAGCGACAGTTCCTGATCGAGAGCGCACTCCTTCATCACATCCAGGCACTGGGGGAGCTTCCGACCAGCGTTATCATCCCGCCGCGTCTCGTTGTGAGTGAAGCCAGCGGCCGCAAGATCGCGGAGTTGGTAAGCAAGAGGCAGAAGCGGCGGGCCACCAGTCGGTGACGACCTGATAGACGCATTTTCGCTCAAAGTGGAATATTGCCGTGCTTGCGCGGCGGATTCTTGTCGCGCTTGTTGGCGAGCGCCTTCAACGCTGCGATCAGCCTGGGGCGCGTGTCGCGCGGCATGATCACTTCATCTATATAGCCGAGCTCGGCCGCCTTGAACGGATTGGCAAAAGTCTTGCGATAGTCCTCGGTCAGCCGCGCGCGCTCGGCGACCGCATCTTTGGCCTTGGCGATCTCATTGCGAAAAACAATGTTGATGGCCTGCTCGGGCCCCATCACCGCGATCTCGGCGCTGGGATAGGCGAAGTTGAAATCGCCGCGAATATGCTTCGACGACATGACGTCGTAGGCACCGCCGTAAGCCTTGCGGGTTATCACCGTCACCTTGGGCACGGTCGCCTCGCAGAACGCGTAGAGCAGTTTCGCGCCATGCCGGATAATTCCGGCGAACTCCTGCGCCGTACCGGGCAGAAAGCCCGGCACATCGACGAACGTGACGAGCGGAATATTGAACGCGTCGCAGAAGCGCACAAATCGCGCCGCCTTCACCGACGAGTCGATGTCGAGGCATCCCGCCAGAAAGGCCGGCTGATTCGCGACCACGCCAACCGAGTAGCCGCCGAGCCGCGCGAACCCGATCAGCATGTTGTGCGCGTAGTCCTTCTGCACTTCCAGGAAGTGGCGGCCATCGACGACGCGCCGGATGATCTCGCCCATGTCGTAAGCCTTGGTGGGATTTTCGGGAACGATCGAATCGAGCGCGGGATCGATCCGGGCGGGGTCGTCGCCGCTGGCGACGAACGGCGGGTCGTCGACATTGTTCGACGGCATATATGAAAGCAGTTCGCGGATCATCGCGAGCGCGCCGGCGTCGTCGTCGGCCTCGAGATGGCACACGCCCGACTTGCGGCTATGCGTGTCGGCGCCGCCGAGTTCCTGCATCGTGACTTCTTCATGCGTGGTCGCGCGGATCACGTCGGGCCCGGTGATGAACATGTAAGACGTATCGCGCACCATGACGATGAAGTCGGTCATCGCCGGTGAATACACCGCGCCGCCGGCGCACGGTCCCATGATTGCGGAAATTTGCGGGATCACTCCCGACGCCATTACGTTGCGCAGAAAAATATCGGCGTAGCCCGCCAGCGACACGACGCCCTCCTGGATTCGCGCGCCGCTGCCGTCGTTGAGCCCGATCACGGGGCATCCGGTCTTCACCGCGAGGTCCATCACCTTGCAGACCTTCTCCGCGAACGCGCCCGACAGGCTGCCGCCGAAGACGGTGAAATCGTGGCTGAAGATGCACACCTGCCGGCCGTCGATCGTGCCGTAGCCGGTCACCACGCCGTCGCCGGGGATTTTCTTCTCGGCCATGTCGAAGTCGGTGATTCGATGGGTCTTGAACTTGTCGAGCTCGACGAACGAGCCACGGTCGAGGATAAACTCGACCCGCTCGCGCGCGGTCATGCGGCCCTGTGCGCGTTGCTTCTTGAGCCGATCGCGGCCGCCGGCCGCCTCCGCCTCGCGCGTGAGCCGCTTGAGTTGTTCGAGATTTTCTTTAAGGCCCATTTGTCACAACCGCGATAAGACGAGATCGACGGCAAACAAAAAGGCGCCCGTCACGCGCCACCGGCAAGATAGATACCGCATGTTCGCGGCCGGTTAAAGCGCCCGGCGTAAGCTCATCGCAACGACTTCCCTACGAGCGGAGCGACGAGATTCGGTCCTGAGCCAATTCTCGCGCCAGAAAGACGAGATACTTAAAAGGGCGGGCTTCGAAAAGGCTGCCACCTCTCATTTCCACCTTGACCTTGCGAGCCGCTTTGCTTAGGTCGCGATAAACTGCATCGAGTTGCACGAGATTGGGGTCATGAATTTTTCGGGTCAGAGCGTTCGTCAATCCTCGAAGAACTCCGTGTGCTTTACCGTCGTGAATGTGCGGATCGGTTCCGTTGAGATCACTCAGGGACTTTTCGAGTCGGTGGGCTCTGGATTCGAATACAAACCACTCGTGTTTTGGGTTGGCGCCGAGCGCCCAATCAATCTGCCAAGCCCAGCTCGAAGGGCATATTGAACCGCGGGGTTGCGGGCGAATTGCGATCCAGTTGGACTCGCGACAAATCGTGAAAGGAATACCGGCATCCCCGAATCAGCTCGATGATTCGCTCGAGTCGTCTTCTCGCACCGGGAATCTCGATGGTCGCGCGAGGTCTCAGGCCGAATGCGCAGAGTCCGGCGATGAATGCCAAGTACAGAGACTCGTAGTGCCGGTCGTACGGGATATTGAGGAATGCGGATTCTTGCTGAGCGCGCTTGCGCATCGCGCGACTAGCCTTGAACCAGGACGTCTCGCTTCACGCTCGTGAGCTGGCCTTGCGTTTGCGCTTCATCTGAATGGAAGGTGCTTGGCGAGCCTTTGTCGAGCCGTTTCCGACGATTTGTTTTGCGAGGGCGGTAAGTTTGCGCATCCGGGTTTTCGAAATGCCATAGGTTTCAGCGAAATCTTCCGCAGTAGGGAAAGGCGTCCGTATTACAACTCGCTTGCGCACAATTTAACGTTACTCCGTGTTTGCGTCCGGTTGAAGCGCTCGATCATTCCGAGGCGTGGGATGAGAAGCCGGAGAAATCGAATCGGTCGCCGGGCTTGATTCCGTTTCTCGCGCAGAAACCGCCGTTCACTTCGAGCACATACTCCGAGTCGTCCTCGACGCCGGCCAGCTTGTCGGAAAAAGGCTCCGCGTTGGCGACGATTCCCGTCACCCGGCCGGCCGCGTCCGCGAAAATCATGTCGAGCGAAATCGGCGTGTTGTGCATCCAGAAATTCCGGCGCGCCGCATCGGGGAAAACAAAGATCATCCCCGCATTCTCGTCGAGATGCTTGCGATACATCAGGCCGAGCTCGCGCTGCTGCCCGGTGTTCGCCACTTCGACCGCAACCGTGGCGCGCGGCTTGCCGTCAGCGCCGACTATGGTGACGCATGGACCGCGCGCGCATCCGAGCAACACGAGCACGATAACCCCGAGCGCAAACGGGCCGAAGCGGATGCGCACACGACGATGCGACGTTCCTCCCATGCTTCGGCGCCAAAGAATCGAGCGCCTCGATGAGCCGCGGGAAATCAAAAAAATCACGTTCGCTTCCGGCGAGACCTCCGGTGCTCAGCGGCCGTTGAAATTCGGCCGGCGCTTTTCCAGGAATGCGCGCACGCCTTCGCGATAGTCCTCGCTGTCGAAGCAGCGCGCGACCATCGCCGCAACCGCCTTCGCGTCGCGCACCGCGGGATCTTTCAGGCTCTCGCCAATCGCCAGCTTGGCCGCCGCCATCGTCAGCGGTGCGTTGCTCGCCATCTTGAGCGCGTAGTCGCGCACGTTTTCCTCGAGCTTTTCGGGATCCACCACGCGGTTGATTAACCCCATCTGCAGCGCCTCTTCCGCGTCGAACAGCCGCGCCGACAGCAGGATGTCGCGCGCGTTGGCGGGACCCACCGCATGCGCCAGCATGTTGACGCCTTCCAGCGGATACGCCAGTCCAAGCCGCGCGGCTGGAACCCCGAAGCGCGTGCCCCGCGCCGCTATCCGGATGTCGCATGCGAGCGCGACCTGCGTGCCGCCGCCGATGCACACTCCGGAAATCATGGCGACGATCGGTTTGCGGCATTCGACCAGCGCCGCGATTGCACGGTTGGGCGCGTCGCGATAGGCGCGCGCCTGCGCCGCATCGGCGCGCATGGCAGGGAACTCCGAGATATCCGCGCCCGCGATAAACGCCTGTGGGGTCGCGCCGCGCATGACGATCACGCGAACCGCGTCGTCGCTCGCCAGTTCCGCGACCCCTTCCGCAATCCGCTGCCAGGTCCGAAGATTGAGCGCGTTGCGAACTTGCGGCCGGTTCAGCACCAGCCATCCCAGCGGTGCTTCGTGGCGGACTATCAACGGATCGACTGAAGTTTCATCCTTCACGGGAATCGTGCCTCTGGCGAGATTTATGAGGATAATCGAGCGGGCTTCCAGCCAGGATTTTGAGCACATTTGCGCGCTGGACGAAACTGTCAGTGCAGGCGCCCCACGGCGCAGATTTATTTGAAGCGCCTCGCCTTGCGTCTCGTCCCGACCGATCACTGAAATCCCACCGCGGCTTCGGCTTCCTTTGTCTTCTTCCTGACTCGGGTGCGGGGGCTGGCCCCTGCCTTGTTCAAATTTCTCGGGCGGGTTACTTACTTGAGTCATGGATATCGGAAAAGTCGGAATCTGGTTCTTCCTCGACGCGATGGCTGCGGCGGACACCGCCGAGTTCGCCAAACTGGTCGAGAAGCTCGGTTACAAGGCGCTCTGGATCCCCGAGGCCGTCGGGCGCGAGCCGTTCGCGCACGCCGCGTACCTGCTCAGCCATACCGATCGCCTCGCCATCGCAACCGGCATCGCGAACATCTGGGCCCGCGACGCGGTTACGATGGCGGCCGCGTCGAAGACCGTCGCCGAGCTTTCCGGCGGCCGCTTCCTGCTCGGCATCGGCGTCAGTCACAAGCCTCTCGTCGCCAACCTGCGCGGGCACAACTACGACAAGCCGTACAGCTACATGAAAGAGTATCTGCCGAAGATGAAGGGCGCACTTTACATGGCGCCGGCGCCCAAAGAGCCGGTGCCCGTGGTGCTCGCCGCGCTGCATCCCAAGATGCTCGCGCTGTCGGCGGCCGAGGCCAACGGCACGCATACCTACTTCGTTCCGCCCGAGCATACCGCCAAGGCACGCGCGCAAATCGGACCGACCGCGATGCTATGCGCGGCGCAGGCCGTCATCCTCGAAACTGACGCCGCCAAAGCCCGCACCGCGGCGCGCACCTACATGAAGACCTACGTTCCGCGCCTGCCCAACTACACCAACAACCTCAAAGCGCTCGGATGGGCTGACAAGGAATTTGAAAACGGATGCTCCGATCGGCTGGTGGACGCCATCGTGGCGTGGGGCGCCGAGGACAAGATCCGCGATCGCATCGACGCGCACCTGAAGGCCGGCGCCTCGCACGTCTGCATCCTGCCGCTGCGCGCCGACGGCTCGCCGCAGCCCGACCTTCGCGCGGTCCAGGCGTTCGCTCAACGCTGAGGCGTCGTCGATGCGCCAGCTTTTTTCCAAATTGCCGGTCCTGGTCCTCGCGGTCGCTGTCGCCGGATGCACGTCACAAAGCGAGCAGCAGGCCGAGCAGGCCGAAGCCGCGGCCACCAAGGCGCAGGCCGCGGCCGCGCGCGCCGAAGAGTCCGCGAACAAAGCGCTCGACGCCGCCAACAAAGCGACCGAGGCCGCCGATCGCGCGACCAGGGCCGTTGAAGACGCGACCCGCGAAATCAACCGCGTCGCCGACCGTCTCGACCAAATGCGACGCGAGCGCGAAGCGGCTGCGCACGGGCGCCGCCACCGGCAGGTGGCGAAGTCGGCCCGCAGTTCGGCGTCCGCGTCTTCGAGCGGTGTTCCGGCGGCGGAAGCCTCGGCGTCGCCGGGCGCAGCCGCCGCCGCATCTGCCACCTCCGACGGCGTCACCTCGTCGGCGGTGGCGCCGGCGGCGGTGCCGAACGCGCCGGGGGCGAAGAAATAGCGCGCAACGATCGAGCGCAGTGGCTGAGCCAATCAAACCGCAACCAGCCCGCACGCCCACCGAAGCCGACATTCGCGCCGAGAATCTCACTCCGCAAGTCCGCCGCCACACCTGGATCAATATCGCGGGACCGCTCGCCGCCGTCTTTCTCGGAATTTTCGCGGCTGCGATGTACCTGCGGCCGGTCGATGTACTCCGCTGGATTCAGATCTCGCGGCTGGGATGGTCCGGGGTAACGCAGAACGATCTGGCGCTGAAGGACGGGCTGATCACGTATCTGATCACCGGCGGCTATTCGGAAATGGAGCCGGTCGTGATGATTCACGGGCTCGGTCCCAACGCCGCGCTCGTGTGGCGCGGGATCATGCCGCCGGTGGCCGACGCGCACTACAAAGTGATCGCGCCCAACCTGCCCGGCTTCGCCTCATCCGATCACAAGCAGGTCCGATATTCGATCGCGTACCAGGCCGGGGCGGTCGCGCAGATGATCGACGAGATGAAACTCGATCACGTCAACCTGGTCGGCAACGATCTCGGCGCCGACGTCGCGCTTTACTACGCCGTCGAGCACCCCGACAAAGTCGAACGGATAGTCCTGGTGTCGGGCGGCCTGGTGGGTGCGCGCGGCGCCGAAAAGCTGCGCAAGGGGATGCTGCCGACGACGGTCGAGGCGATCCGCGCACAGGTCGAGGCGAGCTTCTTCGATTTGCCGCCGATGCCCGAATTCATCTACCAGCGCATGATGGCTGAGTTGAGCGGCGACCTTCAGGCCGAGACCGACATGATCAATTCCGTCGCCCGCGACGAGGCGCATATCCGCTCAAAACTGGGCCAGGTCTTCAACACGCTCACGATCATAATCTGGGGCGCGAAAAGTCCGTTGTTCTCGGCCGCCGAAGGCGAGGCGCTGCACGCTGCGATGCCCGGTTCGGCCACCGTCATCTTCAAAACCTCCGGCGCCTACCCTCAACTCGAGCATCCCGACGATTTCGCCGAGTCGCTGATCTTCGTACTGAAACAAACCGAAGGCGGCCGCTAGCCGCGCGCAGACCTCCCGAAACCCACACTGGGTTTCGGACTTCCTGTGTGAACTGGATGCGGGCTTCGCCCTGTTAGAACAGGTAAAGGGGAGAGTGTCGCACGATTGTCTTGCTCCAGTGCCCTCTCCTTGTCCGAGGAGAGGGTTAGGGAAAGGTCTACAAAGCCGTGTTACCGAGAACGTTGAACTAAAACCATCCAAGTCCGTGCAATCCGCGCGCAAGTAAAAATAATGCCCCCACCACCGCTATCAGGGACAAAATGAAGATCGTCGTTTTGTTCCTTTCGGCGTCTCTCTTCTCCAAATACTCCCGGAGCGCCCGCAATTCCTTGAGCAACGGTTCTAAATCATCCATCACGGCTTCTTCGCCTCAATCGCGCGAGCCTTCGCGATTAGTCCCTCAAGGCGCTCTCGATCTGCGTAGGTGTTGTAGGGTGTGTAGCGCTCTTGCCAGAGTCGATTGAAAGGGTATCGTCGCTTTCTGAGCTGTCCAGCAACGATCCGGTTTAACATCTGCTTGTAAGATTCGTAGGCCCAGATGTCGGCGGCCTGAAGCGGTAGAAGTTGCTTGCCTTCGAAGTGCCAGCCTTCCATTCGGTATGGTTGCCTTCTTTTCGGGTCCGAATCGATCCGCTTGAGGGCATCCTGCACATTCCCCATGCCTATGTCGCCAGCTTCAAAGTAATACTGAATGGGACCGTCGTACGCTTCGGCGTCTGCCCATTTTCGTATGTTGCTCAGAGCGTCCAAAATGACGTGAACGAAAAAGTTGCCAGGGTGACCGTCTCGAACAGTGTCTAGTTGCAGTCCAAGGGATTCCCAATCGGCCTTGATCAACGAAGAAGAGATGGCGGTAAAAGATGGAAATTGCTCGATGATGGAGTACGCTTCATCCTGAAAACTCTGTTTCTCCGCTTCCGTCCAGCCGGAATATGTTGCTTCCCGATATTCCAAATCGGCGGCATGAAACACGCGCTTATGTTGCTCGACATCGGCGCGAAAGGGAGCTTCATCCAGCATCTTCTGCCACGCAATATTAAGCTCGCTCCATTCAGCGACGGTGCCTATCCGGCCGCCAACCGTCCAGACGCTGGACTGCGGCTCTGACCCGCTCGCGTCAAAATATGCAGCCAGAGGCGTTACCACGTCATCACCCTTGAGTGACGATGCCTGACAGAAGTGTCGGAACGCGTCATATGTGCTCCGGGGCTCATTGGCACCCCGCGAATAGTGTCCAATTTCTACCCCCCGATCATGGTTGAGTGTCCATTGTAACAAAATCGCCTTACCCTTACGTTTTCTAACAGGCCGGCAGGCCGCATCTTCGCCAACGGGAAGTCCGAAACCTGCGTGAGGTTTCGGGAATGGCTTGAGCGTCTTGCTGCCCGGCCTCCAAACCGCGCCTTGCGCGGCGCGCGGTCGTCTGCGATAAGCGAGTTTGAAATTTAAGCCCGCGAGGAATCGACCACGATGAAGCTCTACAACATGAACCTCTCCAACTTCGCCACCAAATCCCGGCTCGTGATTTACGAAAAGGGACTCAACATCGAGATTGCGCCGATTCCCGGCGGCGATTCCCACTCCGCCGAATACGCGAAGGTCAATCCGCTCGGTAAAATCCCAGCGCTCGACGCCGACGGCCTGCTCATCCCCGAGTCCGAGGTCATCAACGAGTACCTCGAGGACAAGTACCCGACTCCGCCGCTGCTTCCCCGCAGCCCCGAGGGCCGCGCCAGAGTGCGAATCCTGACCCGATTCCACGACCTCTACCTCGAGCCTCCATTGCGAGCGCTGTTCGGCCAGATGAATCCGAAAACGCGCGACGCAAAGATCGTCGGCGAGAAGGTGAGCGACTTCAAAAACCGCCTCGGCCAGCTCGAAACGATGCTCGCCGACGGCGGCTTCGCCTGCGGCGCCGACTTCACTCTGGCCGATTGTGCGCTCGCGCCCACGATGTTCTTCGCGACCAGCCTGCTGCCCGCCTTCGGGGTCAAACCGCTCGACGGACATCCGAAACTCGCGGCATGGTGGACCCGCGTCCAGTCGCGCCCGTCGGTCAAGAAGGGTCTCGGCGAGATGGGCGAAGCGCTGGCTGCGATGCAGCGCGGCGGCCGCTAAGGAATGGTCTCGCGCTTTCTCCGGGTCGTTGTGCAAAAGGAGCTGCAAGGATAAACCACCATGGCCTATCTCGATCGCGATGGCGTTCGCATCTACTACGAACAACGCGGCGCCGGGCCCGCGGTTTTGCTCTCGCACGGCTACAGCGCCAGCGCGCGCATGTGGCAGGGTCAGATGGATGCGCTGTCGGATCGCTACCACCTGATCGCCTGGGATATGCGCGGCCACGACCGCTCCGACTCACCCGACAATCCGGCGCTCTATTCGCACGCAGCCACCATCGGCGATATGGCCGCGGTGCTCGACGCTTGCGGCGCGAATCGCGCCGTCATCGCCGGCTTGTCGCTGGGCGGCTTCATGTCGCTGGCGTTTCATCTGGCGCATCCCGCGCGCACGACAGCGCTGATGCTGTTCGACACCGGCCCCGGCTACAAGAGAGACGACGGGCGCGAGGGCTGGAACCGGCTCGCGGAAAGCATGGCAGTGGCGTACGAGAAAAAAGGACTCGCGGCGGCCGGTGCCAGCGCCGAAGTGACCGTTGCCCGCCATCGCAGCGCGCAGGGCCTGGCGCATGCGGCGCGCGGGATGCTGGCGCAGAAGGACGGGCGCGTGATCGAATCGCTGCCGGCAATCACGGTGCCGACGCTGGTGCTGGTCGGCGAAAACGACAAGCAGTTCCGGCCGTCGGCCGATTACATGTCCACCAAAGTTCCGGGCGCGGAAAAAGTGATCCTCGAGCAAGCGGGTCACGCCGCCAATATCGATCAGCCCGCCGCGTTCAACGCCGCCGTGCGCGCCTTCCTCGATCGCGTGACCGCGTAGCCGCAATCGTCAAGCGCCAGTTCGCTTCGTGGCCGATGCCCTTGTAGAGAACGGCGCCGCGAATCGGCAATATGTAGATGGGTCGCCGAGATCGGTTCGATGAACTGATTGGCGACAAGTCTGCAAACCTGATTGATCATGCAGGAGGCTGCTCCGAGATTCCTCGAGGACCGACGGGACCGACGCAAGAATGGCTGTTCCTCCACTTTCCGAAATCAATCGCAAACTGTTCAACAAGCTCATCGATCATCACATCCGTTTCTCGCTGGCCAAGCGGCGGATCGAGCTGTCGAAGCACGACTGGTATCGCGCGACGGCGCTGGTGGTTCGCGACATGTTGGTCGAAAAAATGCTGGCGACCCGCTTGCGTTTCGATCGCAACAATTCCAAGAAGCTCTATTATCTGTCGCTCGAATTTCTGATCGGCCGCTCGCTGGAAAACAATCTCTTCAACCTCGGCGTCATCGAGGCGTGCCGCGATTTTCTGGCCGAGAACGGAATCGACCTGCAGATCCTGTTCGACGAGGAGCCCGACGCGGCGCTGGGCAACGGCGGCCTCGGCCGGCTGGCTGCGTGTTTCCTCGATTCGCTGGCGACGCTCGATCTGCCCGGCTACGCGTATGGAATCAACTACGAGTACGGACTCTTCCGCCAGGAGATTCGCGGCGGTTACCAGGTCGAGCGACCCGACGCATGGCAGCGCGAAAACTCGCCGTGGCTGGTGGCGCGCCCCGAGCAGTCATGCCGGATTCCGGTTTACGGGCGAATCGAGCACCGCATCGATCACAGCGGCGAATACAATCCGGCCTGGGTGGATCGGCGCGTGCTGGTCGGCGTGCCGTCCGATCTGCCGATCGCGGGATTCGGTGGGCGCACGGTGAACTTTGTCCGCCTGTATTCAGCCGGCGCGTCAGATGAATTCGACATGCAGATCTTCAACGCCGGCGATTACATGAAGGCGGTCGAGCAGAAGATGCTTTCCGAGACCATCTCGAAAGTGCTGTACCCATCCGATGCGGTGGCTGCGGGCCGCGAGCTCAGGCTGCTGCAGGAATATTTCTTTGTGGCCTGCGCGGTGCACGATATAGTATGGGGATTCGTCACCCGTGGTGAAGACTTCAGTGTTTTCTCATCGCAAGTGGCTATTCAGCTGAATGATACTCATCCCGCATTGACTATTGCGGAGTTGATGCGCGTGTTCATCGACGAGTACGATCTGGAGTGGGCGATGGCGTGGGAGATTACGCGCGCCACGGTCGCATATACTAATCACACTCTTCTGCCTGAAGCGCTGGAGAAGTGGCCGGTGAGCCTGCTTGAACGAGTCGTGCCGCGCCATCTGCAGATCATTTACGAGATCAATCGGCGCTTTCTGGCGGACGCGGGGTCGGTCTGGGGCGACGATCCCGAACGCCTCAAGCGCGTATCGATCGTCCAGGAGGGCTACGAAGGCGAGGTCCGCATGGCGCATCTGGCGATCGTCGGCAGCCATTCGGTGAACGGCGTGTCAAAGTTGCACACGGAACTCGTCAAGACGCGGCTGGTGCCGGATTTTTATCAACTCTGGCCCGAGCGGTTCAGTAACAAGACCAACGGGGTCGCGCAACGGCGATGGCTGTTGATGGCGAATCCGGGTCTTGCAAGCCTGCTCGACGCGACCATCGGTGCGGGATGGGCGACCGACCTGGGGCAGTTGAGCGCGGTCGAGAAATTCGCGGACGAGGTAGAGTTTCAGCGCCGCTTCAGGGCAATCAAGCGGGCCAACAAGGAGCGCTTGGGCAGAATCGTGAATCGGATCGCCGCCGTGGACGTCGATCCTGCCGCGATGTTCGACATCCAGGCCAAACGTATCCACGAATACAAACGCCAGCTGCTGATGGCGCTGGGAATCGTGCATCAGTACCTGCGGCTGGTGGATGACGGCGTCGAACCGCCGGTGCCGCGCACCTACCTGCTCGCGGGCAAGGCGGCGCCAGGCTACTGGGCCGCGAAAATGATCATCAAATTGATCAACAGCCTCGGTCAAGTGATCAACAACGATCCGAAGACGCGCGAATTGATCAAGGTCGCCTTCCTGCCGGATTATCGGGTCTCGCTCGCGGAAAAAATCATCCCGGCCGCCGACGTTTCCGAACAGATTTCCACCGCCGGCCGCGAAGCATCGGGCACCGGCAACATGAAGTTCGCGATGAATGGTGCGCTGACGGTGGGGACTCTCGATGGCGCGAATATCGAGATTCGAGAAGCCGTCGGCGCGGAAAATATATTCATTTTTGGCCTGACCTCCGGCCAGATCGAGGAACTCACGTTGAAGGGTGGATACCGGCCGCGCGATTACTACGAGGCTGACCCGCGACTCAAGCGGGTGCTCGATGAGTTGGCGTCCGATCGCTTTTGTGCCGGCGAGCCGGGACTGTTCAGGTGGTTTCGCGACGTGCTGGTCAACCGCGATGATTATTTCTTGATGGCGGATTTCGGCTCATATGTCGATATCCAGTCAGAGGTATCGACTGAGTATCAACATCCGGAGGTCTGGACCCGCAAGGCTATACTCAATCTCGCGCGGATTGGTGCGTTTTCGAGCGATCGGGCAGTTGCGGAATACGCTCGCGACATTTGGCATCTCGGCCAATCATGACTTGACCGGCGGCGGTCGCGGGCGATCAAAGGTCGGCGACGCGCCGCAACTTTTCGCAAACTTCCTTCATCACGGTCCGAGGCAGGCGGCCAAAACGATCGTCTAAGTTTGCTTGCGGACCGGCCGCAGAATTTTTTGCAGCCATTGGTGGCCGATCAGGCCGGTGATCGACGGCCTTGTGCCACGCGGCGTCACCGGCTCGGGGACGGCACGGTGGCCGGTAATCTGCACGACGTGAATGCGGTAGAAGAACGGCGCCAGCGGGCGTTCCGTATCGTGCAGTATGGTTTTGGCGTAACCGGGCTCCCACCAGATGGCGTTGCGTTGCAGCAGTTTTTTGCGGGCGGATTCGCGAGCGCTGCGCCATTCGGGGGAATTTGGTATTTCCTCGTAGCGACCGAAGACGATGGCGCTCACCCACTGCTGCGGACTTACCACCTCGTCCACTTCGACGCAGACCTTGGGGTTAGCGCGCATCCACTCGATCTTTTGCCCGAGGGTGGAGAAGCTATACAGGTATTCATTGTCGTAGGCGAAATAGAACGGCACGATGTATGGCTGGGTTTGGTGGGCGCACGCCAGTCGCCCGAGATGCGCACGGGCCAGCAGGTCCAGACTCTCCTGCCTGGTCAGTTCCTGGATCAACACGGCTATGACTCTCCGACTTCGGCCGCTATGAGGCGGCGTTCATTTGTGCTGTTGGCGAATAGGAATACACATACAATTGGTTCACTACTCGTGCCACGGGAGATTGGCAACCTGGCAGAAGTTTTCATTAAAAGTCTGGCGCGAAGCGGCCTGGAGACCGTCGCCGTCAGCGTCGCCGGGCGCTGCAGCGGCGGATCCGATCGCGCCATCTGCCTGCCGTTCTGAAGCCAACTTCCCTGGCAGGCCGATTGCAATACTAAGAGAGTTCGAAAATTCGAAAAGACGATCAGGTTGCGTTGAAAGGGGCGATAAAACTGCGAGCGGCGGCCACCAACCCGTTCAGCGGCCTTACTGGCGACGAGGCGGCGCGGCGCTTGAAGAGGTACGGGCCGAACCGCTTTGTGCGCGCAGCGCGCGGCGCTGCAATCCTGGCATTTGTCAGAACCGCCGCGGACCCGATGGCAGTAATGCTGGCCGTGGCCGGCGCGGTTTACTACGCGCTGGGCGAGCGGACCGACGCTTACGTCCTGTTCGCAGCGATCGTTCCGGTCCTGGCCGTCGACGTGATCCTCGAGGCGCGCTCGCGCACCGCCCTCAAGAAGCTTGCGGGCGTCGTCGCGCCGCGTGCGCGAGTGGTTCGCAGCGGTGTCCAGATCGAGACTCCGACTGCGGAGCTGGTTCCCGGTGATCTGGTGCTCCTGAAAGAGGGCGACATCGTTCACGCCGATGCGGTTGTGCGTTCGAGTTCCAATCTCGCGCTCGACGAATCGCAGCTCAGCGGCGAAGCAGAACCCATTTTGAAGCGGCCATGCGAAATACCAGGAGCCATGGCAGATGCACCGGAGGCCAGCCGCGTGTATGCGGGTTCGCGCGTGCTCGAAGGCCACGGGTTTGCCGAGGTAACGGCGACGGGGGAGCGCACCCGCTATGGCGATCTGGCGCGACTGGTCGCCGAGGCAGGCCCGCGTCCGACGCCGCTCGAGCGCAAGACGGCGCGGATGGTGCGCCGGATGGTCGGCGTGGCGATTACCGTTTCGGTTCTGCTGTTTGTCGTGCGCATGCTCGGCGGTGCGCCCGCGGGGAATGCGTTTCTGTATGCGGTCAGTCTCGCGATGTCTGCCGTGGGCGAAGAGTTCCTACTGGTGCTGACGATGTTCCTGAGCATCGGAGCATATCGGCTCAGCCAGCACGGAGTCCTGGTGCGCCGGTTGGCCAGCGTCGAGACGCTCGGCTCAACCACCGTCATCTGCCTCGACAAGACCGGCACTCTGACGGCGGGCGAGTTCGTGCTCGAGGCGCATCTGCCGCTGGGGCCGGAGATGTCGGACGACGCGCTGCTCGAGGCGGCGGCGCTCGCGTGTGAGCCCCGGGCGGCCGACACGATGGAGAGAAAGATTCTTGCCCATTGCACGGAGCATGGGATCAACGTTGATGCGCTTCACTCGCGCTGGCGTCTGGTGCACGACTACCCGTTCGACCCGGTTGGCAAACACATGGCGCACGTCTGGAGCAGCGCACAAGCCGACGGCGGCGGGAGCGCACAGCGAATCGTAGCCAAGGGCGCGCTCGAGGGGATAATCGAGCATTGCGATCTGGCGCCGGCGGATTTCGCTCGCGCCGAGAGTGCGAATGCCGAGATGGCGGGGCGCGGAATGCGCGTGCTTGCCGTCGCCGGACGCGACGCGCGGCCGGGCGGATTCACGGGGGTGCGCGTGTCGGACGAGCGCGGGTTTCGCCTGTTCGGCCTGCTCGGGTTTCGCGACCCGCTGAGAGCTGCGGTGCCGGATGCGGTGGCACAATGCCAGCGCGCAGGGGTGGAGCTCAAGCTGATTACCGGCGACCACGCGCTTACGGCGCACGCAATCGCCGACGCCGCCGGAATCGCGCACAGCGACGACGGCATCGTCACCGGCGCGCAACTCGACAGCGCCGACCAGCCGGCCTTCGACCGGCTGGTCCGCCGCGGCAGCATCTTCGCCCGGATCCGCCCCGAACAAAAGTACGCGATCGTCGAGGCCCTGAGGCGGGCGGGCGAAGTGGTCGCGATGACGGGTGACGGGATAAACGACGCGCCGGCGCTGCGCCGGGCGGACATTGGGGTGGCGATGGGCCGGCGCGGAACGGAGGTCGCACGCGCGGCTGCGGACATCGTGCTGCTCGATGACGATTTCTCCGCGATGGTCGCAACGATTCGCGAAGGCCGCGTTCTGCTCGACAACATTCAGCGCGCGTTCCTTTATCTGGTCGGCTTCAAGGTAATGCTGGTGTCGCTCACGCTGTTGGCTCCGGTCTTTGGCCTTCCGCTGCTGCTATTGCCGGTGAATTTGGTGTGGCTGGAGATGATCGTACATCCGGTGTCCGCGCTCGCTTTCGAGGGCGAACCTGCGGTCGATGATGTGATGCGACGGCCGCCGCGTCCACCGGCATCGCCAATTGTCGAGAGACCGGCGGCTATCCGTGCCGCTCTATCCGGCGCGCTGCTGACGGCGATGGCGCTTGCGCTCTTCGCACTTCGACTGCGCGAGGGCGAGAACTATGCGCGCAGCGTCGCGATGGTCGTCGCCGTGGTGGGGAGCCTGTTGCTCGTCTGGGCGGAGTACGCCGGGAGCCGTCGATGGTGGCGGGTTCGCGCGCCGGCGCACCGGCGATTTTGGGTTGTGATCTTTGCCGTAGCCGCCAGTCTGCCGGTATTCATGCTGGTGCCCCCGCTGGCCACGCTGCTGATGATCCGCCCGATTGCCGCGGCCGATTGGGGGATCGCAATATTGGCGGCGACCGTCGCCGTCGGTTGGCGCGCCTGGGGCACCGGCCGTGTCAGCCCTTGGCCAAGCCCAGCACGCGCTCGCCGATGATGTTGCGCTGGATTTCGCTGGTACCGCCGGCGATCGTAGCCTCGCGGGCGGCCATTACGCGGCTGGTCCATTTGCCACCCTCGACAGCCCCAAGCGATCCGCTTTCGAGATTCGCGTAAGGACCGAGCATCTCGTCGGCAAACATGGCCAGGCGCAGGCTGAGTTCTGTCGCGCAGAGTTTTCCGATCGAACTGGCCGGTCCGAGCATCCGCCCCTTGAGCTGTGCGGTCATCGCACGATAACGGCCAAGCCGGATACAGCGGGCCTCCGCGGCGAATTGCGCGAGCTTCTGGCGGATGTACGGACTGTCCGACGCGGGCATGCCGTCAAAGGCGACTGTCTTTGCAAGCGCGATCAATTCGCCGATCGTGCGTTCCACCGGATGGCGCACTCCGCCCGAGGCCCGCTGAAACATCAGCGTCGCGATCGACACTTGCCACCCCTCGTTAAGCTTGCCGACCAGGTTCTGCCTCGGCACTCGCACTCCGTCGTAAAAGACCTCGTTGAATCCCATCTCGCCGGTAATCTGCATGAGGGGCCGGATCGTGATTCCCGGATTGCGCAGGTCAACCAGCAGATACGAAATTCCTTTGTGCTTGGGCGCGGCCGGATCGGTGCGAACCAGCAGGACCTGGTAATCCGCGCGATGCGCGTTGCTGGTCCATACCTTCTGGCCGTTGAGCACAAACCAGTCGCCGTCGAGCACCGCCCGCGTCTGAAGTCCCGCCAGATCGGAACCGGCGCTGGGTTCGGAGTATCCCTGGCACCAAATTTCTTCGCCCGTGAGCATCGGAGCCAGAAACCGCTTCTTCTGCTCCTCGCTGCCGAGCAGCATGATCGTCGGACCAATCCGATCGATCGCGAAATTGTTCGCGCCGTATAACGGGAGCCCCAGACGCAAAGCCTCGTCCTGGTAAATCGATTGCTCGACCACGCCGGCTTCACTCCCGCCCCATTGCTTGGGCCAGTGAAGAGCGAGGTACCCGGCGCCATGGAGCCGCCGATGGTACGTGAGCATCTTATCCCAGAGCTGGTCGTCGCGGCTGTAGAGCAGGCTTTCGACAGTTACACTCGGCGAGTCGACAAGATCGCCAAAAAGTTCCGACGCCGTCGTCTCCAACCATGCGCGAACCTGGCTGCGGAATTGCTCCTGCTCCGGTGTGTAGTCGAAATCCATCGAAATGGACGTTTGAAAGGAGCCCCCGAGCAGCCGGTCCTGAGCTAGGCGAACAACATCCTTCTGAGCGCCGGCAGCAGGCGCATTTCCTCACTATCGATCAAATCATCGAGCTTCACCGCCAGCACGCATAGAGCCTTGCCGGCCACGGCGACAACTTTGTCCGGATCTGCTTCGAACGACACTCCATTGAGCTTGCTGGCAAGCGAGCGCATTTCGCGGTGGCTCTGCTTGATTCGATCCATGACCTCGGGAGAAAGACCGCCGGCAGCCTCCGCCCAAGGCAGCACAGTTTCATCTTCGCTCAGCAGATGCTGACTGAGTTGCGGCTTGAGAATTTCCCAACAGCGCTGCGCCTGCGCACGCATCTCGCGATCCGACGGCTTGAAGCCGAGAATGACGCCTGCGACTGCCGCGTCAAGCAGGGGCAGGCCGAGGCTGTATTCTTCACGGCTCAGTTCTTTCGTGAGGTCCCTGATCTTGCGCGTGGCGGAGAACTTTTCGGCCCGGGTTACTGACGGCTTGTTGCCGGTAGTCATATTCATCGTCCTGAAGATTTCTGATTCATTCTTCGTGCCGAGCGGTGGCGGTGATACGGCCTTTTGATGTCCGGCGGAATTCGAACGGCAAGCTGAGTGTTGTATCCTTCGAACACAATAGCTTGCCTCCCTTGGCAACACCATCGCGGTCAGCCTACAGATGTAGCGCCGACGCTTGCAGAAATCCGATCGTTTATGGCAGAGATTCCGGAGGTGTCGGCCGATGCTGCGTGATTGTTCAGCGCGGGACAGTTGATCTTCTGATCGCAGTAGGCAGTTAACGCATCCAGGCGCGGGCCGGGGCACAAATGTTGCTCTGGGACGGATGGTGCCGAATGCTTCGGCGCTGATTGGAGGAATTATGCCAGCCAGACGAATTTTCTCGATATTTCTGTTCGCGTTTGGCGTCGCGGCGTTATCACTGGCGGGCCTGGCGCGCGCGGCCGACAGCGACGGCAGCGACGCCGCCGCGATGAAGGAAATCAGAGGCGAGATGCGTCAGATGCGGGAGGAGCGCAAGCGTGACCGCGAAGTAATTCGCTCGCTCGAGATCAAGGTTCAGCAACTCGAGACGAAAGATTCAAGGGTCGAGGCCACCACGCAGCAGCTGCAGAACACCGATCAGAAGCTGAAGGAGACAACGCTCGAGCTTCAGCAGACCAACGTCCAAGTGAAGACTTTGCAAACGAAGGTCGATGCGCCGATCGCGTCGTCAGAGTTTGGCGATGCCGTTGGGCGATACCTCGGAACGCACTCGTTCACTGTGACCGGGGCGGCCGGCGGCGACTTCATCTATGACCAGCAAAGCGGCGCCCTCAACGGCCTTCCTCATGTATCGCAGAACTCGTTCTTTTTCGATTGGGAGCCGATGATTCTGTACCGCCCGACCGACTGGATCCTGTTCCAGGGCGTGATCAGCACGAATTTTGGAAGTACCGGGACGGGAACCGACCTTTCGGCCGCTAATTTTCAGATTTTTCTTAACGACTATATAACGGTCGAGGCCGGGCTTTTCGACCAACCATTCGGTGACTGGTACGAGACCCAGAGCCCAATGTGGGTGAACCGGTTTGTCACGGCGCCGCTGCCGTTCGGAGTTGAGCCGGTGGTTCCGCCGGCGGAGCTTGGAGTCCAGCTTCGGGGCGGCATGCAATTCGGCGAGCTCGGCCAGGATTTCGACTACACGGTCTGGGTCGGAAACGGCCCCAACTTCAGCTCGAACGTCCTTGGCGCCGCGGTCTCAAGTCCAACGGCGGTCGCAAACAGCCAGACCAATGGCAAGTCAATCGGCGCGCGTTTTCGCATCTATCCGCTTCCGGTTGATTCTGAACTGGGCCGGCTCGAGCTCGGAGCGTCCACCTACAACGGCAAGTGGGCAAATGGAAATTGGTACAACTCGTGGGGCGTGGATTTCAACTATTTCGTGGGCAACTTGCAGACCCGCGGTGAATGGCTGGAATCGTACCGCCAGATGCCCAACGGACTCGGGGCCGACAATCGCCAGGGATGGTACGTGCAAGCCGGCTACTTCCTGACCGATCTCAACGTCCCGTGCTTTTCCGACAAGCTCAACAGCTATCTCCATCGATTCGAGCCGCTGGTGCGTTATTCGGGAGTCAACCAGCGCGGCGTTTCAACCGACGACATCGCGGGCGCCACCGGCGTGGGCCTGGGCGGCGTGCAGGTCGGACTGGTTCCCGATTTCGGTATCAACGGGTCGCCGGCCACGTACGCGCCGCACGCTCGCGAAGTGGCGTTGGCTCTCGACTATTGGATCGCGCCATCGATCGTTTGGCAGAACGAATTCGACCTCGAGTTGCCGCAGACAGGAGGAGTATTCGTCTCACCGGGCGGCGCGGAGACACCCGCGGGTCCAATTCCGAACGATCGCGCCTTCTTAAGCCAATTCACGATCGGATTCTGAGCGGAGTCACAGCCATGAGAAAACTATTCTTGGCAATCGCGCTTGCGACTCTCGCGATCGGATTGGCGGGCGCACGCGTTTCGGCGCAGGAGAATCCCAGCGCAGCCGAGCACAGACGCCTGTTCCGTGAGGGTGCTAAGCTGTGGCCGGTATACTGCAACACCTGTCACAACGCGCGGCCGGGATCCGAGAAGGCTCCCTATGAGTGGGACCAGATCATCATGCATATGCGTACGCTCGGAAACTTACCGGCCGGCGACGTCAGGGCGCTGGTGGAATATCTTAAGAGCCGTTGAATCGGCCCGGGCTGCGTGAACATTGAAACGGAGGACAACGACAACGTGAATCGACTCATCTCGAGCATTGGTGCGTGCGCAATCATCGCGTGCGCGTTTGCGCCTGTGCGCGCGGCCGACATGGCTGCCGCCAAGCAGAACTACGATACGTTTTGTATGAAGTGTCACGGCCCCGAGGGCAAGGGCGACGGTCCTGCCGCGGCGACACTTACCACCAACCCTCGCAATTTCACTGATTGCGCCGCGATGGGCAAGATTACCGACGATACAATGTTCAACGTGATCAAGAACGGCGGCGGCTCCGTAGGTCTCAGCAAAGACATGCAGGCGTGGAGCACGGGTTTCGCCGACGACGAGATTCACGACCTCGTCGCCTACGTCAGGACCTTCTGCAAGAAGTAAGCGCAGCCGCGATGCCCGATGGAAATTCGATCGACGCGATCCCGCGCGACTTGTGGTGGTTCCGCAAGAACGTGCCGTGCCTCGATGCGTGCCCGGTCAAGACCGACGCGGGCCGCTACGTTCAACTGATCGCCGAAGGACGCCCGGCCGAAGCATATCGCGTCGCGCGATCGCCCAATCCGATCGCGTCCATATGCGGCCGCGCTTGCGGCGCGCCATGCGAGGATGCGTGCCGCCGCGGCAAGATCGATGCGCCCGTGACGATTCGCGCACTCAAGCGTTTCCTCAGCGAGCAATTCGGCCCCGAAGCACTCTCAGCCAGGGGAATCCGCGACATGATTGCCGGACCATCCGGCGGCGGCAGCGTCACTCCGGGCCATCTCGATATTCTCGGCGCGCGGCCCGATGCCGGGTCATCCAAGCGCAAAGTCGCAATCGTCGGTGCGGGGCCGGCCGGGCTGGCGTGCGCACACGATCTGGCCGTGATGGGCTACAGCGCGACGGTTTTCGAGGCGCTGCCGCATGCGGGCGGGATGCTTCGATACGGAATTCCCGCCTACCGGCTTCCGCGCGACGTGATCGACTGCCAAGTCGGCGAGATCGAAGCGCTAGGTGTTGAGTTTCGCTACTCAACGCCGCTTCGACCCGGCTTCGGAGTTCAAGAACTGAAAGAGCAGGGCTATGAAGCTATTTTTCTCGCCGTTGGAGCGTCGCGCGGCCGCGCAGTGCCGATCGAGGGCAGCGATGCCGACGGGGTGATCAAGGCGATCGACTACTTGCTCAATATCCATCGCGGCTTCCGCGTTCCGCTGGGCGGCAAGGTGGTCGTGATCGGCGGCGGCCTGGTCGCGATCGATGCGGCCCGAACCGCGGTTCGCACCCTGCTGCCCGGGCTCGTCATGTCGCAAGAGGAAGAGCAAAGCGTCGCAGCCGGCACGATGCGCGTGGCGCTCGATGCGGCGCGCGAGGCGGCGCGGCGCGGTGCGCTCGAAGTTACGGTCGCGAGTCTTGAGTCCGAGCCCGAGATGCCGGCGATGAAATCCGCGCAGGGTCGCGAGGAACTCGATATCGCGCGCGACGAGGGAGTCACTTTTCTGCCCGGCTGGGGCCCCAAGCGAATCATCAGCCGCGATGGCCACGCGGTCGGAATCGAATTAGTAAAATGCGTCAGCGTATTCGATGAAGCGGGCCGCTTCCGGCCGCAATTTGACGAGAACGATCGCCGTGTGGTTGACGCCGACGGGGTGATCCTCGCCATCGGGCAGGCGCCGGACCTGTCGTTTATCAAACCGGAAGACGGAGTCACGATCACGCCCGCGGGAACGCTCAAGATCGACCCAGTCACTCTCGAGACTGGCATCGCCGGCGTATTCGCGGGCGGCGACGCGGCCTTTCCACCGTCACTGCTGATCACATGTGCCCAGCACGGCAAGGTCGCCGCGCGCGGCATCGACGCGTATCTCCGCGGCAAGCCGCTCGGCCAGCCGCGGATGCACGTCACAATCGAGGAGCTGCCGACCGACACCTATCGGATGGTCGAACGCTACGAGCAGAAGCGTCGCTATATTCCGCTGGTTCCACTCTCGCGCCGCACCGGAATCACGGAAGTCGAGTCCACGTTAACTTTGAGCGACGCGCGCGAGCAGGCGGAGCGATGCCTCTACTGCCATATCCATCCGATCTACGACGGGTCGAATTGCATTCTGTGCAATCGATGCGTGGACATTTGCCCGGAGCATTGCCTGCATTTCGCGCCCGCGGGGGAAATCGCCGATCAAGAGCGGGTTGCCGGCGTGATGACGCCAGCGCAGGCCCGCAGCGCGTTTCTCTACGACGAGGCCAAATGTATCCGTTGCGGCCTGTGCGCGATCAGGTGCCCGACCTCGGCGATTACGATGGAGCGCTTTCAGTTCGAAGAGACGGCCGGCTGATGGACGGCGATCGGCGAAAGATTCTGCGCTTCATCGGCAAGGGATCGGTGTTGGCAGCCTTCCTTGCGCAGATCGGCGCGGCGGGCAGGGCATTCTTTCCCAACGTGCTCTACGAGCCGCCGAGCCGCTTCAAGGTCAAGCGCCCCGACGATTATCCCAACGGCTACACCCTTGACGCAGCGCACCGGCTGTACGTGATTCGTCAAAAAGATGCGTTCCACGTCATTTCCGCGATATGCACGCATCTCGGATGCAACGTGCAGTGGAAAGATACCGAGTTCGATTGCCCGTGCCACGGCAGCCGCTTTCGCCCCGACGGCACAGTGATTTCGGGCCCCGCGCCGCGTCCGCTCGATTGGTTTGCGACGACCGTTTCGCCCGATGGGTTCCTCGAAGTTGACAGCGCAGAGGAAGTTGCGCGCGACTTCAGGCTGGTCATCAGCACAAAGGGCAAGGCGTGATCGGTGGGCGATAAACTCAAGGCGCTGTGGCGCAAGGCTTCGTGGGCATGGTCGCCTGAGAGCGAGCGCGAATCGTCGGAAGCGATCGTCAAGAACTTCTGGCTCCACTGGTTCCCGGCCAAAGTCGCGCGCGCCAGCATGGACTGGAACTACTCGTTGTGGCTCGGCACCGCGTCGGCAGCGCTGCTGCTGATCCTGACCGTCACGGGCGTGATGCTGATGTTTTTCTACGTACCGTCCACCGAGCGCGCCTACGGGAGCATCAAGGACCTGGAGTACGCCGTCAGCTTCGGCCGCCTGCTCAGAAATCAGCATCGATGGGCGGCGGAAGGAATGGTCGCCGTCGTGTACATCCACATGGCGCGGGTGTTCTTCACCGGCGCGTACCGCGGCACCCGGGCGATCAACTGGGTGGTCGGGGTCATTCTTTTTCTCTCGACCTTGCTCCTGTCCTTCACCGGTTACCTGCTGCCGTGGGATCAGCTCGCATTCTGGGCAATCACGGTTGGGACCAGCATCGCGAAGCAGGCGCCTGCGGTCGGACCGACGATTCAATTCCTTCTTCTTGGCGGCCATGAAATTGGGCAGCAGACCTTGCTGCGCTTTTACGTGCTGCACGTTTTCTTCCTCCCGGTCCTGGCGTTGGTGCTGTTCGGCTATCACATGTGGCGCGTGCGCAAGGACGGCGGTCTGGCGGCGATCGAGCGCGTCCGCGATGCGCGCGCGATGGCGCCGAAGGCGACTCCGAAGACGAAAAGTTACTCGCTGTTTGGAATCACGCCGGGTACCTCGGTGCAGGTGATGAGTTCGACCGGACTCGAAGAGTCCGATCAGGTTTTCTCGTCGCCGAATATGTCGCGGCGAATCGCGCTGGTCTTCCTGGTCGTGTTCAACATCACGCTGGCGGCCGCGTTGCTGTTCAACGCGCCGCTGGAGGGTCTCGCCAATCCATCGGTCACGCCGAATCCGGCGAAGGCGCCGTGGTATTTCGTCTGGCTGCAGGAGTTGGTCGCTTCAACGACTGTTCGTATGGGTGGGTTTACAGTCAGCGGCGGGTTGCTGGGCGGAATATTGCTGCCTGGATTTCTCCTCGCCGTGCTCACGCTGTGGCCGTGGCTCGATCGTTCTCCACTTCGGACCGAAGGGCGATGGCTCGCGCCCGAGCGCAGGCGGCAGAACGCAACCTTCGCCGTCGCGACGTTCTTGATCATCGTGCTGATCATGGTCGGGGTCTACTTGCGCGGTCCCTACTGGCGGATTTACTGGCCCGGCCAGACGCGCCCCGAGATGCCGCAGCTTTACTGACATGGCCGACAAGAACGAATCGTTCGAGGCGAAGGACTTCGGCTGGTTGGTCGCGATGTCGATCCTGTTCTTCGTGCTCGTCGTGGTTGGCTTCTGGTTTGAGTTCAGCACCGATTGGGGATCCTATCAGCGGGAGTTTCCTCAACTGCTCGGCCATTACGGTAAAGTCGAAGAAGCGCGCAACTTCCGCGCGGGCATCAAACAGATCTGGATACCCAAGATTGACGTCACCGATCGCTGCATCACGTGCCATCTCGGCTACGAATGGGCTTCGGTTCTTCCAGCCACGATCGCCGAGCCGCTGAAACCGCATCCGACGAACGATTGGCTCGTGAAGCATGAATTTGCGCGATTCGGATGCACCCCTTGCCACGGCGGCGACGGATCGGCAACGACTGTCACGGGGGGGCATAAAGGCGGACGGGGATGGGAAGATCCACTGCTCTCGCGGGCACTCGCGGAGCGAAACGGGCTCACGATGAACGAGATGCTTCAAATGCGATGCAATTTTTGCCATCGCCATGATACCGCCACGCCCGCGATGGAGGAGATCAATCTCGCCAAACAGCTCTTCAAGAAGAAAAAGTGCCAGGTCTGCCATGTCGTCGAAGGGCAGGGCGGCGTCACGGGACCCGAGCTGACTTACGAGGCGGACCGGAACCCCGAGCTGCTGAACTTCGCGCACGTGCATGGTGCGCACACGATGTTCAACTGGAACGTGCAGCATCTGACGAAGGCGAGCGTAGTTTCGCCGGCCACGCAGATGCCCGATTTCAACTTGAAGCCTGAGGAATCGAGAGCGCTGACGCTCCTGCTGTTGAGCTGGCGGCGGCTTCCATATCCCCCGGAATACATCCCGGATCCCGAAGCGGCCGCAGCGGCGATGCAGCCTTCGCCTACATCAACCGCGACTCCGACTCCGACTGCGACGCCTGTCGCGCGTTGAGCATGCCAAATTAAATATCGTTGGGTGAATCGATGAACCTAAAAGTGCTGGGGTCAATGTTTGTGCTAGGCGCCGCGCTGTCCGTCTGGCAGCCCGCGCTATCTGCGGACAATGACGTGAGCGACGGGCACCACTATTTCGTTCGCTACTGCGCGTCATGCCACGGTCTAGACGGTCTCGGAGACGGTCCGGTGGCGAAGAGCCTGTCCACGCCGCCGGCAAGTCTTCGCAAGCTCGGCGACAAATATGGCGTGCCACTGCCGGCACATCGCATAGCCGAGCTGATAGACGGTCGAGATACGCCCAGAGCACATGGGACTCACGAGATGCCCGTATGGGGAGAGCGCCTTTACGAGCTTGGTCAGGGTGAAAGGGGTGAATACGGGATCGGGGAGGTGATCGGCAAAATAATCGCCTACCTCAACACGATTCAGGATCGCCGAATGGCGACGCGATAACGCTGCGCACGCTCCGTCTCAATTGGCGTCTCAGTCGCGATGTTCGCAGGGCATACGATGCAGCAGGTGCTCGAGCGCATCGTCGATTTCGGTAACAAGGCATTCGCGTTGGCGGGTGGTGTCGATGCGCAGGTGGTTGCGCGGCGGAATCTCGCGAATCGGTTCGAACTCGGCGCGCTGCCGCTCGTACACCTCCGGTGTAGCGTCTGACACTTCACCGTGTATCGATCCGCGCCGCTCCAGCCGGCGTATCGCTTCGTCTTCGCTGACCACGCATTCGACGAAGAGCACTGGCACGCCGCTCCGTGCCGCTATCGCCAGCGCGAGCTGCCGATCGGCAGACGCCTTGAACGTCGCGTCGAGAATTGCTCCGCGGCCGTCGCTCAGGAGGCTCTCCGCTTCGCCGAGCATCGCGTCATAGGTGATTCTCGTAAATCGATCAGAATATATGCCGGTTCCGTAGTCCGTACGGACGCGCTCGTGCGCGGAGACCGCTGCCAGGCGCTTGCGGACGCGGTCCGAGTTGATGATTTTGAAACCTTTGTGATGCTGAAGCATGCGGGCGACGGTCGATTTGCCCGTGCCCGAAAGCCCGCACACTACGATCAGAGCCGGCGATGCGCCACGCGCATAGCGCCACGCAAGCTCGAAGTAGCTACGCGCGAGCGGGCGGGCGCGCTCGCTCTCCGCCGTGCCAACCTCGCGCTCGAGGCTTCTCAGGCTCTCGACCTTGCCGCGCACGCATGCGCGATAGCACTTGTAGAACGGGACGAACATCGCAAGCTCTTCGTCGCCGATGATCTCGGCGTAGGCCTCGACCAACTCCTCGGCGAGCCGAGGCGCGCCGAGCCGCTCGAGGTCCATCGCCAGGAATGCGATCTCCGAAGCGACGTCGCCGTAGCGCAGCCGCTCGCTGAACTCGACGCAATCGATCACATCAATTTCGTT
>Ga0074044_10000702_pt1 | contig 31288 bp, 29 predicted proteins | sample BogForMeECP23OM1_FD_94443 | JGI IMG/M metagenome (GOLD analysis project Ga0074044, IMG submission 94443) | Bog forest soil microbial communities from Calvert Island, British Columbia, Canada - Bog Forest MetaG ECP23OM1 | ecosystem: Environmental > Terrestrial > Soil > Wetlands ...
CGGTCCTCGTGATTGCCAGTGGCATCGTAATTCCTCCAAGCGAATCAATCGTTTCAGAGAATCACAGCCAGAAAATAATGAAAACCCACAAACCGAGTCAGTTCTTATGCGGGTTGGTATTAGTCGCATTTTACGCTTCCGGCGTCCGCGCAGGAGGTGACCGCAGTACCCCTGATAACGGACACGCCGTCACGCGACCGGCGCGGCCGAGATGGGCCACAGGAGCCGGACATTGGGGGGGTCAATTTCCGCTGCTCGTAGTCTAGCCGTCACCTTTGGCCGTGCGGCCCATGGCACGTCCCGCCTTACTTTATCGGTAGCGGCCAAGACGGGTGATCCCGCCCGCTCCATTCAACTTCGACAAAACGAGCATCACCAACGAGCCGAAGCCGTTCCTCCCAGCGTTCATCCCTTTGGTTCCGCGCTTTCACGTCGTCGGCACCCGTTGGTTCGGTGTTCTTGCGTCGCATTTTAGTTGGCATTTGTTGCTCCTCCATAACGCGCTTAATTTCGTAGCCCGCTTCTGAGATTATGCTCGAACCGGACATATTAGGGTACCGCAAAGCCGGCGAAAATGGCCCTCAACCGCCCCGCCGGCAACCGACCGGCGCGGCAGCTTTCTGGGGTACACCGACCGCACCAGCAGAGAAGCGGCGCGGCGGTTCGTGACCCATCGCGTCACTTCTCGACGAGACTTCGATGCAGCGCAGCACGCGGTGTCGGGCGGCTTCGTTTGCGCGAGCGTTAACGTTTCATTCACCATAGTCTTTTATCGACCGCGCAGCGGCGTCGCCATACTTGCCCGCAATCCGGTGAGTGCCCATTAGGACAGCCCCATGGCCAATTGCCTGCTTGCACGACCGCGCCGCGATCCGGCATTTCCCGCGCCTATCCCATTCGCTGACAGACTGCTCGCCCATAGACTGCGCGCCCTTTGTACTGAGGCAATCGCCTGCCACCAAGGCGGGCGATTTGCCGAGGCGGTCGCTCGGTACGAAAAAATTCTTTCGCTCAAGCCGGACTTGCCGGAGGCCCATAACGACCTTGGCCTCGCGCTTGCAGAGTTGGGCAGGTTCGATGCGGCCATAGTGGCGTATCAGTGGGCGATCGAGCTCAAACCCAAGAACCCGGCGGCGCTTTGCAACTGGGGTGCCGCGCTTTCACACCTGGACCGGTTCGATGAGGCGGAAGTGAAATTCCGTCGGGCCATCGCGATCAACCCTGACTTTGCCGGAGCCCACCATAACCTTAGCGTTATATTGAAGGAGAGCGGACGCCTGGCCAAAGCCAGACAGGCTGCCGAACAGGCAGTCCGTCTGGCGCCGAGAAACGGTTCCTATTACGAGCATCTGGCCATTGTCAGATCATTCGTAGCCGGAGACCGCTATATCAGGGCACTGGAGAGCCTCGCGGAGGACGGCGCATTACTAAGCGCCGTCGATCGTATCCACGTGCATTTTGCGTTGGCCAAAGCCTATGAAGATATCGGCAGGCCCGAAAACGCGTTCCGGCAACTGCTGGCCGGCAATGGACTCAAGCGTCAGCAGAATGCCTATGACGAAGCGACAACGCTGGCCCGCATAGATCTCACGCGCGAGCTATTTACTCCCGACTTTATGCAGAGCCGCCAAGGCTCCGGCGAGCAATCGCGAGTTCCGGTATTCATTGTTGGGATGCCGCGTTCGGGCACGACGCTCATCGAGCAGATATTGGCGAGCCATCCTGAGTTTTTTGGCGCCGGGGAACTTGGCCTGTTCGAGCAAGCCACCGATGTCATCAGCGACGCGTTGCACCCGTCGCGGTCATTTCCAGAAATGATAATGGCCACGTCGGGTGAGCATTTTCGTGCTCTGGGCGCGCATTATCTCGATAAGCTCGTGCAGCGGGCGCCGCGTGCAGCACGAATTACCGACAAAATGCCCGGGAATTTTCTCTATGCCGGCCTTATCCATTTGGCGCTGCCTAATGCAGCCATCATTCACGCGGTCCGCGATCCCATCGACACCTGCGCTTCTTGCTTTTCGATAAATTTTTCCCGGGGGCAAACGCACACTTACGATCTCGCGGAACTCGGCCGTTATTACCGGCATTACCAAGCTCTGATGGCGCATTGGCACCGGGTGTTGCCGCCTGGACGCATTATCGACGTGCATTACGAGGACTTGGTTGCCGATTTGGAAGGTGTAGCGCGACGCACCATCGCCCATTGCGGCCTGACATGGGACGCCCGCTGCCTGGACTTTCACCGCACGGAGCGGTCCGTGCGCACGGCAAGTGCGACGCAGGTTCGCCAGCCTATCTACAAGGGTTCGGTAGGACGTTGGCGGAAATATGAAAAATTCCTGGGTCCGTTGCTCGCCGAACTTGAGCCTGCAAATGGCAATTCGGTTCGCACCGTCTCGGACTTCAAGGAGAATATGCATAAAACACCACCTCAGCCAAACGCAGACGATACGATTCTTTCGCCTCGATTTTTTGCAGTGCAAGAGTCCGTTCATGGCCTGCCTGTGTGAAAACGCCCTGCTTCATCTGATTCTCGCGGTATGAGTCCGGCGCGGTATTACCGCGACAAGAACTTCACGCGCGCCAAGATGGAGCGGCGCCTGGCGCAGATTGAGGAGAGTTCGCCTTCGCGAAAGGTGCCGGCGCACCGTGAACGAACACGTTCTAAAAATCGCTGCTTTCGCTTTTTGCATTGTGCCAATAAAATAGGCGTCGGCCCCACTTAAAATTTAGCCCCCATTGTGACCGGTCATAATTAATTGCGCAATCTCAATATCTTAAACGCATCGCGAACTTGGCACATGCTTTGCGACGTTGCCTCATCAGCAGAGCGCCATCCGGGCGCTTGCCTTATAACCGCGAGGGTCATCCATGTTCAGTGCCTGGACAATCTCAACTCAGCCGAAGACGCGCCGCTGGCTCGCAGCCGCGGCAGGTCTCGCATTCACCCTGGTGGCCACGGCTGCCGCCAAAGCACAGGACACCATCAAGGTCGGCATTCTCCATTCGCTCTCCGGCACCATGGCCATCAGCGAGACGACGCTGAAGGACGTGGTGCTCATGCTCATCGACGAGCAGAACAAGAAGGGCGGCGTGCTTGGCAAGAAGCTCGAAGCCGTCGTGGTCGATCCCGCCTCGAATTGGCCGTTGTTCGCGGAAAAGGCCCGCGAGTTGATCAGCAAGGACCACGTTGCCGTCGTGTTCGGCTGCTGGACGTCGGTGTCGCGCAAGTCGGTGCTGCCGGTGTTCAAGGAGCTCGACAGCATCCTGTTCTATCCGGTGCAGTATGAGGGCGAGGAAAGCGAGCGCAATGTGTTCTACACCGGCGCCGCGCCGAACCAGCAGGCCATTCCCGCTGTCGACTATTTGATGAGCAAGGACGGCGGCACGGTGAAACGCTGGGTGCTCGAAGGCACGGATTACGTCTATCCGCGCACCACCAACAAGATCCTCGAGGCCTACCTCAAGCTGAAAGGGGTGAAGGACGAGGACATCATGATCAACTACACGCCGTTCGGCTTCGCCGACTGGCAGACCGAAGTCTCTAAGATCAAGGCGTTCGGTTCGGCCGGCAAAAAGACGGCGGTGGTGTCGACCATTAACGGCGATGCCAACGTGCCGTTCTACAAGGAGCTCGGCAACCAGGGCATCAAGGCGACCGACATCCCAGTGGTGGCATTCTCGGTCGGCGAAGAAGAGCTCGCCGGTCTCGACACCAAACCGCTGGTCGGTCATCTCGCCGCATGGAACTACTTCGAATCGATCAAGACGCCGGCGAACGAGGCCTTCATCAAGGAATGGCACGACTTCATCAAAAACCCGAAGCGGACCACCAACGATCCGATGGAGGCGCATTACATCGGCTTCAACATGTGGGTGAAGGCGGTTGAGAAGGTCGGCACGACCGATCCCGACAAGGTCATCGATGCGCTGCCGGGCACCCAGGCGCCGAACCTCACGGGCGGCGTCTCGACATTGCTGCCGAACCATCACATCACCAAGCCGGTCTACATCGGCGAAATTCGCTCCGACGGCCAGTTCGACGTGGTGTGGAAGACCAAGAATCTCGTGCCCGGCGCTGCTTGGTCGGCTTACCTGCCTGGATCGAAAGATCTCGAGGCCGATTGGGTGAAGCTCAAGTGCGGCAACTTCAACAAAGTAACGCAGAAGTGCGGCGGCGCGTAATTGCAAAGGCGCAATGACAACAGAATGGAGGCGGCCGGGGCCGCCTCCATTCTCGCAATGCCGGGGCCCATGATGATTTTATTTTGCCTTTAACCGCGCTGGGACAGTGCCGATCTTTTGCATTTCCGGCCGATGAGGGAGGCTGCCGTGCCTATTGCAACACTCCAGGCGGAACCAACGGTCCTCACAATCGATCTCGACAAAACCGCGCTCGTCATCATCGATATGCAAAGGGATTTCCTGGAGCCCGGCGGTTTTGGCGCCGCGCTCGGCAACGATGTGTCACGGCTGCAGATGGCTGTCGCGCCCTGTCGAGACGTGCTCGCGGCAGCACGTCGCGCCGGCCTGCTGGTGATCCACACCAGAGAGGGGCATCGTCCGGACCTTTCCGATGCTCCACCGTTGAAGGTGGAGCGCGGCGATCCCGCGATGCGGATCGGCGCGCCGGGTCCGATGGGCCGGATCCTGATCCGTGGAGAGCCAGGCCATGACATCATTCCGGAACTCTATCCGATTGCCGGCGAGCCGGTGATCGACAAGCCCGGCAAGGGTGCTTTCTACCAGACTGATCTCGAATTGATGCTCCACAACCGAGCGATCGACACGCTGCTCGTTTGTGGCGTCACCACCGAGGTTTGCGTCAATACGACCGTACGCGAAGCAAACGATCGCGGCTTTCGTTGCGTCGTCCTTGCGGACTGCTGCGGTTCCTACTTTGCCGAGTTTCATGAGATGGGTTTGGCCATGATCAAGGCCCAAGGCGGCATTTTCGGATGGGTAACCGCATCCGAACCTCTGCTCAAGACATTAGCAGCGGCTCACTAAACGCAGACCACGCACCGGCTCCACCATGCAGATTCAAATTATGGATGCTCGGCTGGTTCGATGTGCATTGCTGCCGTTTTATGCAATTGGGGACTGCAGATTAGTCATTGAGGTTGGCTTCGTTGCCGGGCCGAAAGCGGCCGTCCTGAGAGAGGCATCTGCACCGGTTGAGTAACCCTCAGACATTCTGAATGTTTTTGCTGACCGTGGCATTTTCAACACGCTCACTTCGGAACATGACAGCGCAATGACTCTTGGCACAGCGCTTGCGAAATCAATTTTGCAATCGTTGATGATTGCACACTGTTCCGACCTGAGTTCTTGGTTCTGCGGCTGGACGCGACATGCCCAGAAAAGCAGCGCATGTCGCAGCCGGCATGACCAGCTTCGCAACGAAGAGCATCAAGTCGCCACGGGTTGGGATTGCGGGGGATTGGACGCGGCAGGAGTTGAGAGGAGATTTCTAATGCGCATGAATCGATTTGCGTCCGCGATTGCGGTCGGGGCGTTCCTGAGTTGGGGGGCAAGCGGCTCGATCGCGTCGGCGGCCGATCTGATGCCGGTCAAGGCGCCACCGCCACCGCCGGTGGAACCGCTGGACATTCACGGCTTCGTCGACGTTACGTTCCTCAACGATTACATCACGCCGCGCGGCTTGCTGGTGACGAATACCGGCTTGACCACCCAGATTCTCTCGGGACTGGCCTTCGACCTTTACAAGGACAAGAATGGCTGGATCAACGACATCAGCCTCTCCGCCGGCGTGTGGAATGACCTCTGGAGCGACCAGCACGATAAGGCTGTGGGCCCATGGAACGAGTTCGACTGGTTTGTGGGCGCGAACGTCGTATTTGCGAAGAACTGGAACTTTGGCGTGCAATATATCGACTTCATTCCGCCCGCGGCCGATCTAGCCACCAGTTTCCCGGCGACCGAGCACAACATGGAGTTCAGTCTTGCCTACGATGATACCAGTTGGGGCTGGCCGATTCCGCTGCATCCCTACGTCAAGCTGTTTTATGCGATCTCGGGTCCGTCGACGGTCGTTCTGGGCGATAAGGGCAATACCTACGATGTCGAACTCGGCATTGTGCCCACTGTCGATACCATGAAGTACACCGGCATGCCGCTCGTGATCACAGCGCCTACTTGGATCACCATGGGCCCGACCAGTTACTGGAACAGGAACGACGGCACCACCAATGTCTGCGGACCCTTGTCGGCTTCGCCCTGCGCGTTGAGCAATGCCGGCGTCTTCACTACCGGGCTCCAGGGCAAGCTCGCGCTCGATTCCATCGTGCCGAAGCGGCTGGGCAGCTGGTACGTCAAAGCGGGAGCTCGTTACTATTACATCATCAACCAGGCCTTGCTGGGCGCGCAGGAGTTCACCGGAGCCGCCGGCGGCGCATCCGGCGTGTTTGGAACGTATCCGAACTCCCATCGTGACATCGGCGTGGTCTACGCCGGCCTCGGCTTCGGCTTCTAAAAATTTCCCGCCGCAGGCGGACGTGTCGCCCCAATCGTAGCAACCTCCGCGATCACGGGACGATTGTCCGCCTTCGGCGGGGCCCGGATGGACCTCCTTGCAGGTGTTTGGCCCCGGCTAAGCTGGGGAAATGAATCGGGAGAATCTGGGACCGACAGGAGCGTATGATGGCAACGGACGCTTATCGCCCGAAATTGTGGACTCCCGGCGACTGGAACGCCTTTTTCGGTTTCGGCACCAACATTCTTGTCAACATGCTGGTGCTCACCGGCTTGTTGCGGTTCGTGCTGAAGATGCCGGACTCGCTCGTGTTCGGCCGCATCCTGCCGGCGCTCGGCATGATGATGTGCCTGTCGACGATTTACTACGCCTATCTTGCCTATCGGCTGGCGAAGTCCACCGGGCGCAATGACGTGTGCGCGCTACCGTCGGGCGTGAGCGTGCCGCACATGTTCATTGTCACCTTCGTGATCATGCTGCCAATTGCGCTGAAAACCAACGATCCGATCAAGGGTTGGGAAGCGGGGCTGGTGTGGGTGTTCTTCCAGAGCTTCATCCTGATGATCGGCGGCTTCATCGCTCCGATCATTCGCAGGATCACGCCGCGCGCTGCGCTGCTTGGAACGCTGGCCGGCGTGTCGATCACCTTCATTTCCATGCGCCCGGCGCTGGAAATCTACATGACGCCGGTGATCGGCCTTACCTGCTTTGCCATCATCATGGTAAGCTGGCTCGGCGGATTCAAATATCCGAAGGGTATTCCCGCAGGCCTCGTGGCCATCGCGGTCGGAATGCTCATCGCCTGGGGCTCCAACGTTGTCGGCCTCAATTACGGCGGGCTGAGCGTCAAAGGCGTGAGCGACGCCTTCGCGAATTTCGGCTTCAACGTGCCGATTCCCGCCTTCGACCACGTCTTCTCGGGCTTTCAATATCTCGGCGTGATCCTCGTCACCGCGGTGCCGTTCGGCATCTACGACCTGGTTGAGGCGATGGACAACGTTGAGAGCGCGGAAGCGGCCGGCGATTCCTATCCGACGACGCGCGTGCTCACCGCCGATGGCGTCGTCAGCCTGATCGGCTGCCTGATGGGCAATCCCTTCATCAACGCGGTTTATATCGGCCATCCGGGCTGGAAGGGGATGGGCGGCCGGATCGGCTATTCGGCCGCGACCGGCGTGATGGTGATCGTGCTGTCCTGGTTCGGCGTCATCTCGCTGTTGTTGGCACTGGTGCCCGTCGTGGCGATCTCGCCGATCCTGCTCTACATCGGCATGTTGATCGGCGCGCAGGCCTTCCAGACCACGCCGAAGGCTCACGCGCCCGCCATCGTCCTGGCGCTGACGCCGCATCTTGCGGGCTGGAGCAAGACATTGATGGACGGTGCGCTCGGTGCGGCCGGCACCAACGCGGCGGCTATCGGGTTCGACAAGCTCGGCAATGTCGGCGTTCTCTACCCGGGTCTGCAGACCCTGGGCGGCGGTGCCATCCTAACCGGGCTCGTGCTAGCCGCCATCGGCGCCTTCGTCATCGACAAGAAGTTCGTCAATGCCGCCGCCTTCGCCCTTGCGGGCGCCGTGCTCACGTTCTTCGGCTTCATGCACGGGGAAGCGGTCGGGCTTGCGGTGACGCCGACGGTTGCGGTCGCCTATGCGATCGTTGCGGTCTTCCTTTACGCGCTGAGCCGCTATCCGGCCCTCGCCCCGGCGCTGTCGACGTCGGACGGGGCGATGGCCGCAACGCCCGCGGAGTGAGCGGCTGTGGTCTCGGCGCCGGGGTTCCCTCGTGGAAAAATCCTTTGCACATTCGCATTTTCGCGAAAGGTGACGGTGCATCGTGATCGAACAGCACTGCTGAAAATCGCTGCTGTCGCTTTTTGCATCGCCTGCCCACAAAACAGGCGTCGGTCCCTGCTAAAAACTTTGACCACTCGTTTCCGATCATAATTAATACGGAATATCAATACCTTAGACGCATCGCGAACTTGGCACATGCTTTGCGGTGCTGCTTCATCGGCAGAGTGCCAGGCCGACTGGGTGAAGCTCAAGTGCGGCAACTTCAACAAAGTAACGCAGAAGTGCGGAGGCGCTAAACGAAGGCGATGCCTTCGCAGTTAAAGTGACATCGCGGGGAGGCGGCGGCGCCGCTTTCCCGCATGAAGGCCGGGGATATCGCGATGCATTTCAGCCGAGCTTGCCTCGTCGCTCTGTTATTGGCCTTCGGCTGCGGGACCGCGCATACCGCGAGCCTCGATGAGGCGCTGGCCCATTTCACGACTGATGATTTCAGCGACGCCAATGACGGCATCAACGAGGTCGCCGCCAGCGGTGGCCCGCGGGCGGAAACCATCATCCGCGCCCTGCAGGACGGCCACCTGATGTTCAGCGCCGAACGCAAGGCAGTCTATATCAAGGCCGATTCCGACAAGCTCACCGACGCCGCGACCGGAGCGCCGATCACTGGCGATGCGCCCGCCGATCTCGACACGGTTCGCCTTAACAATCGGCTGCGGGGAACCATTGACGCAGCGATCGGCGCGCTCACCCTGCTGTCCAGCGACCCGGCTAAGCGGTTCGAGGCGGCGGAGGCTGTGTTTAAGTCGCGCGAAGCACGCACGTTGCCGATTCTAGAGACAGCCATTGCCAAGGAGCAAGACCCGCGGGTCAAGCGTGTGCTGATGGAAGCGCGCGCAGCGATCATTCTACTAAGCGACGATGCCACGGATCAGGATAAGCTCGCCGCCGTTGACGTGATACGCCAGCGCGGCGACCAGGACGCGCTCGGGCTGCTCTCCAGCCTGCCGGCTGGCACGTCAGCGCCGGTCATGAAGGCCGCCTCTGCCGCCATCGCCGCCATTCAAAACCGTCTCGTTCTATGGAATGCGGTGCAGAACGCCTGGTACGGGATTTCGCTCGGCTCGGTGCTGTTGCTCGCCGCCATCGGCCTTGCCATCACCTTCGGCGTGATGGGCGTCATCAATATGGCGCATGGCGAGATGGTGATGCTTGGCGCCTACGTCACATTCGTCGTGCAGGAATTGATACGGAACCACAATCCGGTCTTGTTCGACTACTCGCTCGCCATTGCGATTCCGCTCGCTTTCCTCGTCGCCGGCTTTGTCGGCATCCTGATCGAACGCTGCATCATCCGCTTTCTCTATGGTCGGCCGTTGGAGACGCTGCTCGCGACCTGGGGACTGTCGCTGATCCTGCAGCAGGCCGTGCGCACGGCGTTCGGTCCGAACAATCGCGAAGTCGGCAATCCGTCGTGGATGAGCGGCGCTTTCGATGTCGGCGGGATTACCATCACATACAACCGCATGTGGATCATTTGCTTTTCTCTTGCCGTGTTCATCGCGCTGCTCGCCCTGCTCCGCTTCACGCGCTTCGGTCTGGAGATGCGCGCTGTAACGCAAAATCGTCCCATGGCCGCCTCGATGGGCATCCGCACCAGCCGCGTCGATGCGCTCACCTTCGGTTTGGGGTCGGGGATTGCCGGCATCGCCGGCGTGGCGTTGTCGCAGATCGACAACGTCAGCCCCAATCTCGGTCAGGGCTATATCATCGACAGCTTCATGGTTGTGGTGTTCGGCGGTGTCGGAAATCTGTGGGGGACGCTGGTCGGCGCCTTTACGCTCGGCATCGCCAACAAATTCCTCGAACCGTATGCCGGCGCGGTGCTCGGCAAAATCGCAATCCTGGTGTTGATCATCCTCTTCATCCAGAAGCGCCCGAGAGGCATGTTTGCCCTCAAGGGCCGGGCGGTCGAGGCATGACGTCGGCGAGCTTACGATGCGGAGACGCAGTTCGCGGGGCCATATTGTGACATCGCACTTCCTCATCCGTTCGCTTGACCGCGGCGCGGTCGCCTTCGTGGCCGTGATAGCCGCGCTTGCCGTGATCGTGCCTGCTCTCAACCTCGCGGTGCCGGAATCCTCCGCCCTGCATCTGCCGACGTATCTCGTGGCGCTGTTCGGAAAGTACGCCTGCTACGCACTGCTTGCGTTGTCGATCGACCTGATCTGGGGCTATTGCGGCATCCTTTCGCTGGGCCACGGTGCGTTCTTCACGCTCGGCGGCTACGCCATGGGCATGTACCTGATGCGCCAGATCGGCACGCGCGGCGTCTATGCCGATCCGATCCTGCCGGATTTCATGGTGTTCCTGAACTGGAAGGAATTGCCGGTCTATTGGTACGGCTTCCAGTTTTTTCCCTACGCGGCGCTGATGATCTTTCTGGTGCCGGGCGCGCTCGCGTTTGTATTCGGCTGGTTCGCGTTTCGCAGCCGTGTCACCGGCGTCTATCTTTCGATCATAACGCAGGCGCTCACCTACGCGCTGATGCTTGGTTTTTTTCGCAATAATTTCGGTTTCGGCGGCAACAACGGCCTCACTGACTTCAAGGACATCCTGGGTTTCAACGTGCAGGCCGAGGTAACGCGTTCCGCTTTGTTCTCGATATCATGCATCGCGCTTATCCTCGCCTTCCTGCTTTGCCGTGCCATTATCGCGTCCAAGTTCGGCAAGGTGCTGATCGCTATACGCGATGCCGAAGCGCGCACGCGATTCCTCGGTTACCGGGTGGAATCCTACAAGCTGTTCGTGTTCACCCTGTCCGCCTGCATGGCAGGCTTGGCGGGAGCGCTCTACGTGCCGCAGGTCGGCATCATCAACCCGAGCGAGTTCGCGCCCGCCAACTCCATCGAGGCGGTGATCTGGGTCGCGGTCGGCGGCCGCGGCACACTCATCGGGGCGGCGCTCGGCGCGATCGTCGTCAACTATGCCAAGACGTTCTTCACCTCCGGCGCACTGGCGCCCTATTGGCTGTTCCTGCTCGGCGGGCTGTTCGTCGCGGTGACCCTGCTGCTGCCGCGTGGCATCATCGGCACGCTGCGGCATTGGACGGCGCTGCGACGCGATCGGGCGTCGGCTGCCGCCGAGGACGGGGTGACGGCGTCGCCGCCGGAGCCGCTTCCGGCGGAATGAGGATCAGGCGATGAAAGCCCTCACGAGCGCACTTTTGTATCTCGACGGCGTTAGTGTGTCGTTCGACGGCTTCAAGGCGCTCAATAATCTCTCCTTCGCGATTGAGCACGGCGAGATGCGCGCCATCATCGGCCCGAACGGCGCCGGCAAGACCACGATGATGGACGTGGTCACAGGCAAGACCCGGCCGGACACCGGTGAGGTCATGTTCGATGGGTTGCACAATCTGACTCGGCTCGACGAGACCGAGATCGCCGAGCTCGGCATCGGCCGCAAATTCCAGAAGCCGACGGTCTTCGACAGCCACACCGTTTTTGACAACATCGAGCTGGCGCTCAAATCCGATCGCCGTGCGCGCGCCTCGCTGCTCTGGCAGGAAACGCTGGCGGAACATCGCCGTATCGACGATTTATTGGAAATCATCCGCTTGACCGCGGTGCGCGACCGCCTTGCCGGGAGCCTCTCGCACGGCCAGAAGCAATGGCTCGAAATCGGCATGTTGCTGGCGCAGGAGCCGAAACTGCTCCTGGTCGACGAGCCGGTCGCCGGCATGACCGATGCGGAAACGCGCCAGACGGCGGAGCTGCTCAAACAGATCAACCGCGAACGCACCGTCGTCGTGGTCGAACACGACATGGCGTTTGTGCGCGACCTTGGCGTCAAGGTCACCTGCCTGCACGAGGGCTCCGTGCTCGCCGAGGGCACGATCGACCAGGTCTCGGCGAACGAGCGCGTGGTGGAAGTGTATTTGGGAAGGTAGCGAATGGCGAATAGTCAGTAGCGAATCGGGAAAACAGTCGCAGCAACTCGGTTACCATTCGCAATTCGCCACTCGCTATTCGCCAAGGAAAGAACAATGCTCGACGTGAACGCCATTGATCTCCACTACGGTGCCGCGCAGACGCTGCGCGCCGTTTCGCTCAAGGCCGAACCCGGAAAGGTGACATGCGTGCTCGGCAGGAACGGGGTCGGCAAGACGAGCCTGCTCGATGCGCTCGCAGGCCAGCACGCGGTAAGCCGGGGCACGATCAGCTGGGAGGGGAGCGACGTTACGACGCTCAGACCGTTCGAGCGCGCCCGGCGCGGCATTGCCTATGTGCCGCAAGGCCGTGAAATCTTTCCGTTGCTAACGGTCGAAGAGAACCTTAAGACCGGCTTCGCGCCGCTCAAGCGCCCCGAGCGCAGCGTGCCGGACGACGTGTTTTCGCTGTTTCCAGTGCTGCAAAACATGCTGCGCCGGCGCGGCGGCGACCTCTCGGGCGGCCAGCAGCAGCAATTGGCCATCGGGCGCGCGCTCGTGATGCGGCCAAGGTTGCTGTTGCTCGACGAGCCGACAGAGGGCATTCAGCCATCGATCATCAAGGATATCGGCCGCGCCATCGCCTATCTGCGTGGGCTCGGGCAGATGGCGATCGTGCTGGTCGAGCAATATCTCGACTTTGCGCGCGAGCTCGGCGACTATTTCGCCGTCATGGAACGCGGCGCCATCATCTATTCCTGCAACCGCGACAACCTCGACGAGGGGGCGTTGCGGCAGGCGATGGCGATTTAGTTGTTCGATTTGATGAAAGATTTGTTGATCCGCCGATGAGCGCGAACGCGTCGTTACGGAATGCGATTTTCGCCGGCAATCGAGCGGTGGGCCGCATCGTACTGACCACCGCCGCCGCTGCCGGCGTGAGCCGCCGCACCCGCGTGCACGAGGCGGGCTCGCTGCGGGTGCGCTTTCCGAACGGCGGCCGCCAAGACACGCTCGATGCCGTCATCGTCAACACCGCCGGCGGGATGACGGGCGGCGACTGCTTCGACGTCGACATCAAAGTCGGCGCCGGCGCGCGGCTGACCGTCACCACCGCCGCCGCGGAAAAAATCTACCGCTCGCTCGGGCCGGACACGCAGATCGGCGTAAAGCTCGAGGTCGGTTGCGGCGGCTCGCTCGCATGGTTGCCGCAGGAGACGATCCTCTTCGATCAGGTCCGACTGCGGCGCTCGATCGACGTCGAACTCGCGCGCGACGCCAATTTGCTGCTGGCTGAAGCCGCCGTCTTCGGCCGCTCTGCCATGGGCGAGACGGTGGTCTCGGGACTTTTTTTCGACCGCTGGCGCGTGCGCGTCGACCAGAGGTTGATTTTCGCCGAGACGATCCGCCTCGATGGCAAGATCGCGCAACGCCTGGCGGAGCGGGCAATCGCCGGCGCGGGAGCGGCCGTGGCAAGCGTGCTCAAGATTCCCGGCGATGACCAAGATGTTGCGACGGTCCGCGCGATACAGCAAGACTTTGCCGGCGAAGTCGGAGTGTCCGCCTGGAACGGGCTTGCGGTCGTGCGCTTGGTCGCCGCCGACGGCGCAGCGTTGCGTCGCGATCTCACCGGCGCGTTGACGGCGCTCGGCGCCGGGCCGCTGCCGCGGCTGTGGTTGAACTGAGGGAACATGCATCTCACACCGCGCGAGAAGGACAAGCTCTTGATCGCCATGGCGGCGATGGTGGCGCGACGTCGCCTCGGGCGCGGCGTAAAACTCAACCATCCCGAGGCGATCGCGCTCATTTCCGATTTCATCCTGGAAGGTGCCCGCGACGGACGCACCGTCGCCGAGCTGATGGAGGAAGGCGCGCACGTGCTCACGCGCGCGCAAGTGATGGATGGCATCGCCGAGATGATCCATGAGATCCAGGTCGAGGCAACTTTTCCGGACGGCACGAAGCTTGTGACGGTGCACGAGCCGATCAGGTGAGGGCGAGATGATTCCCGGCGAATATTTCATCCAGGACGGCGAGATCGAGCTCAACAAGGGCCGCCGCAGCGTCACCCTTGCGGTTTCCAACACCGGCGACCGGCCGATCCAAGTCGGATCGCACTATCATTTCTTCGAAACCAACCCCGCACTGAAGTTCGACCGCAAGCAAGCGCGCGGCATGCGGCTGGACATTGCGGCGGGGACGGCGGTTCGCTTCGAGCCGGGACAGACACGCGATGTGACGCTCGTCGCGGTTGCCGGGAAGCGCACGATCTACGGCTTCCGGAAAGACATCATGGGGAAACTCTGAGAGACCGCCATGCCGAGCAAAATCAAACGCACCACTTATGCCGACATGTTCGGCCCCACGACCGGAGATCGTGTACGGCTCGCCGACACCGATCTTATCATAGAAGTCGAGAAGGACTTTACCGTTTACGGCGAGGAGGTGAAGTTCGGCGGCGGCAAGGTGATCCGCGACGGCATGGGGCAATCGCAAATCACAAACCGTCAGGGCGCCGTCGACACCGTCATCACCAATGCGCTCATCGTGGACCATTGGGGTATCGTGAAGGCGGATGTCGGCATCAAGGATGGCAACATTTTCACCATCGGCAAAGCCGGTAATCCCGACATTCAGCCGAATGTCACCATCGTCATCGGCCCCGGCACCGAGGTGATTGCGGGCGAAGGAAAAATTCTCACTGCCGGCGGTTTCGATACCCACATTCACTTCATCTGCCCGCAGCAGGTCGACGAAGCGTTGATGTCGGGCGTCACCTCCATGCTCGGCGGCGGCACCGGCCCGGCGCATGGCACGTTCGCGACCACCTGCACGCCCGGCCCATTTCACATCGCGCGCATGATCCAGGCGGCGGACGATTTTCCGGTCAATCTCGGCTTTGCCGGCAAGGGCAACGCCTCGCGCCCGGCAGCGCTTGAGGAAATGATCAAGGCCGGCGCCTGCGCGCTCAAGCTGCACGAGGACTGGGGCACCACGCCCGCGGCGATCGACTGCTGCCTGTCGGTCGCCGACGACTACGATGTGCAAGTGATGATCCACACCGACACGTTGAACGAATCGGGCTTCGTCGAGGATACCATCAAGGCATTCAAGGGGCGCACCATCCACGCCTTCCATACCGAAGGCGCCGGCGGCGGGCACGCGCCCGACATCATCAAGGTGGCTGGGCTGAAGAACGTGTTGCCCTCCTCGACCAATCCAACGCGGCCCTATACGCGCAACACCATCGACGAGCATCTCGATATGCTCATGGTTTGCCACCATCTCGACCCCTCGATTGCGGAGGACCTGGCCTTCGCCGAAAGCCGCATCCGCAAGGAAACGATTGCGGCGGAGGACATTCTTCACGACATCGGTGCGCTGACGATGATGTCGTCAGACAGCCAAGCCATGGGCCGGCTCGGTGAGGTCATCATCCGCACCTGGCAGACCGCCGACAAGATGAAGAAGCAACGCGGCCACTTGACCCAGGAGAAGGGCGACAATGATAACATGCGGGTGAAGCGCTACGTCGCAAAATACACCATCAATCCCGCCATCGCCCACGGCGTCTCGAAACTCATCGGCTCGGTGGAAAAAGGCAAGCTTGCCGACCTCGTGCTGTGGTCGCCGGCGTTCTTCGGCGTGAAGCCTGATTGCATCATCAAGGGCGGCTCGATCGTCGCCGCGCCGATGGGTGATCCGAACGCCTCGATTCCCACTCCGCAACCGGTGCATTACCGACCGATGTTCGGCGCCTTCGGCCGCGCCCGCACGGCGTCGTCCGTCGTGTTCGCGTCGAAGGCTGCGGTCAAGGCCGGTCTCGGCAAAAAGCTCGGCATTGAGAAAGAGCTTGTCGCGGTGCACAACACGCGCGGCAAAATTTCCAAAAAAAGCATGATCCATAATGACGCGACGCCATTGATCGAAGTCGATCCGGAAACTTACGAGGTGCGCGCCGACGGCGAACTCCTCACCTGCGCGCCCGCGGAAGTGTTGCCGATGGCACAGCGCTACTTTCTGTTCTGAAAAGGCAAAATCGGGCTGTTATGCGCGCGATTTCAATTATGCCAGCTTGTACTTGGTCAGGCGAGACGGCCGATCGTGTCGTGCTCAATTACGACGACCGTCATCGTCGCCGTATAGCGATGAAGGGAACCAAAGGGACTGCCTTTCTGCTTGATCTGCCGGCCACGGCTTGGTTGCGTGGTGGCGACGCGCTGGTGCTGGAAGACGGGCGGTTGGTTGAGGTCGTCGCCGCGCCTGAACCACTGCTGGAAATCCGCTGCGCTGATCCGCTGCATCTCGCGCGCGTCGCCTGGCATTTGGGCAACCGGCATGTGCCAACGCAGTTGCTGATGAAGTCTCTACGCATCCGGCGTGATCACGTCATTGCCGAGATGGCCGTTCAACTCGGTGCGGAGGCAATCGAGATCGAGGCGCCGTTCGATCCGGAGGGCGGCGCTTATCATAGCCCGCATATCCATGCCCACGAACATGTCTAAAGCACGTCCTTTCCTCCGCTCGTCCCCGCGCAAGCGGGGACCCAGAAAGCTGGATTCCCGCTTGCGCGGGAATGAGCGGAAAGAGTTTGCCGATGTTGCCCTCGAATCTGCTGCGCTGTATCGCCTGATGACTTGGCTGTCGCCGGCCTACCCGGTCGGCGCCTTTTCTTATTCAAGCGGGATCGAGTGGGCGGTGGAGGCTGGCGATATCAGGGACGCGGCAACATTGCGGCGTTGGCTCGAGGGTATGCTAACCGAAGGCACGGGGATGAGCGACGGCATTTTCTTCAGCCAAATCCATCGCGCCGTGACATGTGGCGACAATGCCGGTTTGGTCGAGACTGCGGAACTCGCGGCAGCGTTCGTTCCAACACGCGAACGCCATCGCGAAACGACCATGCTGGGCCGCGCCTTCGTCGACGTCACCCGCGCGGCTTGGCCATGCCCGGCGCTGACCAGGCTGCAAGAGCTTTGGGATGGCCCGGTCGCTTATCCAATAGCAGTTGGCGTCGCCTGCGCCGGTCACGCCATCCCGCTGGCCCCGGCGTTGCACGCGTTTCTTACCGCGGTATCTTCCAATTGGGTATCCGCAGGCGTCCGCCTGATCCCGCTCGGACATACCGACGGCCAACGCGTCTTGAAAGCGCTCGAACCGGCGGTAGCAACAACGGCGCAATGCGCATTGGCCGCACAGCTCGACGATGTCAGCAGTGTGACCTTTCGTGCCGACATCGCGAGCGCCATGCATGAAACGCAATACACTCGCTTGTTTCGCAGCTGACACGACGGAGTTCAAGAATGCCTAGCCCAAATGGTCCGCTTCGCGTCGGCATCGGCGGCCCTGTCGGCTCGGGAAAAACGGCGTTGATGGATGCGCTCTGCAAATCAATGCGGGGGACCTACGAAATCGCCGCCATCACCAACGACATCTACACCAAGTGGGATGCCGACTTTTTGGTACGGTCGGGTTCGCTTGACGCCGATCGTATCGTCGGCGTCGAAACCGGCGGCTGCCCGCATACCGCAATCCGCGAGGATGCATCGATAAACCTTGCGGCAGTCGCGAACATGCGGGCGAAGTTTCCCAAACTCGATTTAGTTCTGATCGAATCTGGTGGCGACAATCTTGCCGCGACTTTCTCACCGGAGCTGGCGGATTTGACGATATACGTGATCGACGTGGCGGCGGGAGATAAAATTCCCTCCAAGGGCGGACCGGGCATTACGCGCTCGGACCTTCTGATTATAAACAAAATCGATCTTGCGCCTTATGTCGGCGCTTCATTGTCGAAAATGGAAACGGATGCGAAAAGGATGCGCGGTGCGCGGCCGTTTGTTATGACTAATCTTCGTCAGGGCCACGGCCTCCAAACTATTGTTCGTTTCATTGCAACAACGGGCGGCCTTTCGAATTGATAATTTCGCATTGCGGATTGAACGTGTCGTGACCGAGACTGTCGCCCAAATCCTCGACGCCTATCGCGCCGGTACGGCCACGCCCGAGGACATTGTCGCGCGCAGCTTTGAGCGCATCCGCAGCCACGGCGATCCCGCGATCTTCATCACGCTGCGCGCAGAAGCGGATGTGGTCGCCGAGGCAAGGACGCTCACGCGCGCCGGCGACAAGAACCTTCCGCTTTTCGGCATCCCGGTTGCCGTTAAGGACAATATCGACGTCACGGATCTGCCGACCACCGCCGCGTGCCCCGCGTTCGGCTATCGTCCGGGCGGCGATGCCACTGCCGTCGCGCGGCTGCGCGAGGCGGGCGCACTCATCCTCGGCAAGACCAATCTCGACCAATTCGCGACCGGTCTCGTCGGCGTGCGCACGCCTTATGGCATCCCCCGCAACCTGTTCGATCCAAAACTCATTCCCGGAGGATCGAGCTCAGGCTCCGCGATCGCAGTTGCCGCTGGATTCGCGCCGCTAGCGCTCGGGACCGATACGGCAGGATCTGGCCGCGTGCCTGCCGCCTACAGCAACATTGTCGGTCTCAAGCCGAGCCGCGGCCTGGTCTCGACGGCAGGCGTCGTTCCCGCCTGCCGCACCCTCGACTGCGTCTCCGTCTTGGCGCTCACCGTAGATGATGCGGTAACGATGCTCGGCGCAATCGCCGGCGCCGACGCGGCCGATCCCTTTTCGCGTCCGCGCCCACTGCGCGAGGTCGGGCCGATGCCAAACGGCCTGAGGATCGGTGTTCCGTTCTCGGGCCAACGCATCTTCTTTGGCGATCGGGCCTCGGCCGCCGCCTATGAGGCGGCGCTGGCGGAACTTGCTAAACTCGGCGCAAGAATCACGGAGATCGATATCGAGCCGTTCTATGAAGCGGCGCGGCTGCTTTATGAGGGGCCGTGGGTGGCGGAGCGGTATCTCGCCGTGCGGGCGCTCATCGCGTCGTCGCCCGAAGCCATGCATCCGGTCACGCGTCAAGTGATCCTCGCCGGCGCGCACGGCACGGCGGCCGATGCTTTCGCGGCCTTCTACCAGCTCGAAGAGCTGCGGCGCGTGCGCGATCACACGTTCCGCGCCATCGATGCGCTGGTACTGCCGACGGCGCCGACGATCTATACGATCGAGCAAGTGCTCGCCGATCCGATCGGTCTCAACAGCCGGCTCGGCACCTACACCAATTTCGTCAACCTGCTCGATCTATGCGGTCTCGCGGTGCCGGCATCGATGCGTGCCGACGGCACGCCGTTCGGCGTGACCTTGCTTGCGCCCGCGGGCGAAGACGCAGCGCTCGCGGCGATCGGGCGCGAATTCCACGCTGCAACCGGCTTGCCGCTTGGAGCGCTCAAGCGCCTGCAGCCGCCGCTGGCGAAGCGACCGGCCGTGCCGGCGAGCGGCGAAATTCCGATTGCCGTCGTCGGCGCTCATCTTTCCGGCATGCCGCTCAATGGCGAACTGCGCGCAGCCGGCGCGCATCTGATCGAACGCACCGCGACGGCGCCGCACTATCGGCTCTATACGCTCGCCGGCACAAAGCCGTCGAAACCCGGCCTGTTGCGGGTGAAAAATGGCGCCGGCGCCGCGATCGAAGTCGAAATCTGGGCGCTGTCGGACAGCGCGTTCGGCCGCTTCGTCGCCGCGGTGCCGCCGCCATTATCGATCGGCACGCTTGAACTCAGGGATGGCCGCTTGGTCAAGGGTTTTTTGGTCGAAGCCGAGGCAATCGCAGGTGTGCGCGACATTTCCAGCTTCGGCGGCTGGCGCGCCTTTGTGGCGAAGGAGCGGGCGGTGTGAGTTTCACAGGAGTACCGGCCTACTCGGCCTACGAATCATTCGGCGGAGCGACGCATGGACGAAATCAAGCTGCCAGTTGTTGAGGCGACCGCCATTGATATTCGGACGTCCGGCTACATCCGCAACGTCTGCAAGTGGGTGTTGGATCTGTTGCGGAACATCATCATCGTGGGTGTTTTGCAATTCATGGCAGTGAAGACGGCAAATGTTTGGGTCAGATCGGCATCATGGATAAGCTACGCCGCGCTTTTCGGATACTGTGGTTCCTACATTCAAATGTGGTCGGCGCGGGCCGATGTTGGCCGGACATTGAAGGTGCGACTCTCTGTTTTCATAGCTGTAAGCGTGGTGTTGGCTATAGCCTCGGGTCTTTATTTCTTGTATTGCACCACGTGGTTGAGGAAATCGCGAAGGCTCAATCCAAATAACGTCCGCGGTATACGCGGCATCGGAGGGATTACCGGCGCCGCATGGTGGGCTTCGCTCCACCCACCCTACTTCTCATCGATATAGCTCACATGCGCGGCGAAGACGCGCCAGCCTTCGTTAAACCGCACCCAAGTCTGCATCTGGCGTCCGACCTTGCCCGGCGTTGTCGCCCGATGAAACAGCGTCGAAGCGACGGCGTGATCGCGGCCGTAGCTGCTGATAACGGTCTTCGACAACGTGCGCGCGAGGCCGATCGGGGATCGCGCGGCGCGGAACGCCTCGATCTCGGCATAGCCGTAGAGGCTCTCGCTCCCGCCATAACGAATCGTGCGCGGATCGTCGTGGAACAACGCATTAAGCGCCGCGACGTCGTTCAATACCAGGGCCTTCTCGTAGCGCGCGAACGCGGATTTGACTTCGGCGACGACCTCCGGAAGGTCGATCTCCATTGTCTTCTCCCATTTATGCAAATCACCTTCCCAACCAGGGGAGGGTTAAAGTGGCGGGCGCATCGCTGCGACGACACCTTTTGTTTCGAGCGCATGCGCGGTGCGCAGCGCCACATCCTCGCGCCATGGCGCGGCGATGATTTGAACCGCGATCGGCAATGGCGCAAGCGGCACCGGCACGGCGACAACCGGCAGGCCGATGAAAGAGATCGGCTGCGTGTAGAGTCCGAGATTGGCGCGCACCGGCAATTCGGCATCGCCGAACATAAAAGTCTGCTGCCCGATCAGGGGTGCCGTGCAGGGCGTCGCCGGCGCCAGGATGACGTCGACCTCAGCAAACAATTGCAAAACCTCGTCGCGATACCAGCGCCGGAATTTTTGCGCTTTGATGATTAACGATGCCGGCGCTATCGCGCCGGCAAGCAACCTGTCGCGCACGGCGGGATCGAATTCTTTCGCGCGCGAGCGCAGGCGGTCGAGATGCAGGCTCGCGCTTTCGCTCGCGGTGATGATGAAGGCCGCCGAGCGGGCGCGTTCGGCTTCCACAATCTCGATATCGCGATTGGCGCCGAGCGCCGCCGCCACGCGGTCCATGGCATAGATCGCTTCCGCGGTCCGGCATTTGAAATAGCCTCCAGCAACTGCGACGCGCAGCCCTTCGGCGCCTCTCTTCAAAAGCGGAACGATGGGTTCGGCCGCACGGTCGGCGCACGCGGGGTCGTCGGGGTCGAAACCTTGCATGGCGTCGTAGGCGAGCGCGAGGTCGCGCGTGGTGCGCGCGAATGGACCCAAATGATCGAGGCTCGCCACGAATGGGAAAGTGCGCGCGCGCGTGAGCCGTCCGTAGGTCGGCTTGAGGCCGAAAATGCCGCACAGCGAGGAGGGCACGCGGATCGAGCCATTGGTGTCGGAGCCGAGCGCGAGCGGCACGAGGCCGCCCGCGACCGCGGCACCCGAGCCTCCGGAGGAGCCTCCGGTCATGCGGTCGAGATCGTGCGGATTGCGCGAGGGCCCGTCGTGAATGTTCTCGCCGGTGAAATCGTAGGCGTATTCGCCCATGTTGAGGGCGCCGACGAGGACGGCGCCGGCCGCTTCGAGGCGCTCGATCAGCGCCGCGTCTCGCGTTGCGGGCGGTGCATCGCGATTGATCTTCGAGCCGGCAATCGTCGGCAGCCCGGTAACGTCGAACAAATTCTTGACCGCGAACGGCACGCCGGCAAGTGGACCTCCCCATTTGCCTTTCGCGCGGGCGTCATCGAGCGCCTGCGCGCGGAGAAGTGCGCGCTGCTCGGTGACCGCGGTGAAAGAGTTGAGCAAAGGGTCGCATTCGCGAATGCGGGCGAGGGTTGCTTCGACGACGCCCAACGCGCTGGTGCGGCCGTTTGCGACGGCGGCGACGATGTCAGCGACCGTGCTCCATGTGAAGTCTGTCGCCGCCGTATCAAGCATGGAATACCGGTGCGGGCTCGGCATCGTCGGGAAGGTGAAATTCATCGACGAGCGCCGCGTGACGCAGGATCAATCGAAGATTGAATTTAATGCCGTCGTGCCAGGCTGAATCAAGCGGCAGCCCGAGCGCCTGCGCGCTTGCCGCGACCAACGAGTCGATAACGTCGCTCTGTGTCGCTTTGGTCGGCGCGCGGCGCTCGCCGCGGGTATTGGCCATGCTCTTGGCGCTATTTTTGGCGCCGGTTGGAGTCTTGACGTGTCGTCGGCGCGCGGTCGTTTTCGCCGTGCGCAATTTCTTCGGCTTACGAGTCATCTTATGAGTCATGGCTGCACCAGAAACTCCTCGGCGAAATGACAGGCCACCTGGCGATGGCCGAAGCGGCGCAACGCCGGCATCGCGGTTTTGCACGCATCGGTGCCGCGCGGGCAGCGGCCGGAGAAGCGGCAGACCTTCGGATCGGGATCGATCGGGCTCATCGGTTCGCCGGTGAGCCGCAACCGCTCGGTGACGTTCTCGCCGAGGCGCGGCACGGCGGCAACCAGCGCCTGGGTATAGGGGTGCAGCGGGTGCGCAAACACTTCCGCGGCGGGACCGGCTTCGACGATCTTGCCGAGATACATGACGAGTACCCGGTCGCATAACAGCCGCACGACGCTGAGATCGTGCGAGACGAACAGATAGCTCATGCCGAACTCGTGCTTGAGCCGCTGCAAAAGCTGAAGAATGACCACCTGAACGGAAACGTCGAGCGCGGCCGTCGGTTCGTCGAGCACCAGGAGATCGGGCTCGACCGCGATGGCGCGGGCGATGCCGACGCGAGCGCGCTGGCCGCCGGAAAGCTGGTGCGGAAAACGCGACAGAAATTGCAGCGGCAGCCCGCATTGGCTCGCCACCACCTCGACTCTTTGCGTGAGCGCCTTGCCCCGCATCTTGCGCAAGCGGCGCAACGGATCGGCGATCGCATCGAAAGCGGTGAAGCGCGGGTTGATGCTGTCGCCGGCATCCTGGAACACCATTTGAATGCGGGCGCGATCGGGATCGCGGGCGAAGTCTCGTGACGGCGTCAGCGACAGTTCGCGCGGGCCGAACTTGACGCTGCCGTCGCTGGCATCGATCAGGCGGGTCAGCGCGCGAACCAAGGTCGACTTGCCGCAACCGGACTCGCCGACGAGCCCGACCGTCTCGCCCTCGTTGATGACGAAGCTGACGTCATCGACCGCATACACCTTGGGCAGCTTCTCCGGCCCGCCGGCAAAACGTCGCCGCAGCCGCGCGATGGGGCCGGGAACTCCGCCGACCGGAAACAGCTTCGAAAACTCGGCGACGTCGAGCAGCACCGTCATGGCAGCGGGTTCCAGCAGGCGACGATATGGGTGGCGCCCGGATCGGGACGCGGCAGCGGACGATCGCACTCGTCCGTCTTGCGCGGGCAGCGTTCGGAATAGCGGCAATTCGGCAGGTCGACGCGGCGGAGATCGGGAAGCGAGCCGGGGATGGACGCGAGTTGATCGAGACTCGCCGCGGCATCGGGCGTCGCGGCGATCAGCTCCGCCGTGTAGGGATGACGCGGGTGCGCGAACAATTCCTTGGTCGGTGCAACCTCGACCACGTGGCCGGCATGCATGACCACGATGCGCGCGGAGCGCTGCCCGGCGAGCGCAAGGTCGTGGGTGATGAAGATCGTCGCCATACCGAGATCCTTGGCGAGATCTGAGACCAGATCCATGATGACCGCCTGCGTGGTCACGTCGAGGCCTGTGGTCGGCTCGTCGGCGATCAGCAGCGAGGGTTTTGCGGCAAGCGCGATCGCGATCATGACGCGCTGGCACATGCCGCCGGACATTTCGAACGGATAGGCCTTGGCGCGCCGGACCGGATCGGTGATGCCGACGGCGCGCAGCATTTCGATCGCCTGCGCCGGCGCTTCGTTGCGCGGGACATTGCCGTGGCGGATGAGCACGTCGGCAATCTGGCGGCCGACCGGGCGGATCGGGTTCAGCGCCGTGCGCGGATTCTGAAAAATCATCGCGATCTCGCGCCCGCGCACATCGGCGAGCTGGCTGGGCTTGGCTGCCAAGAGATCGAGGCCGCCAAGCATGGCGCGGCCCGCGGTGACGCGGCCGGCGGGGTCGAGAATCCCCATCACCGCGTAGGCGGTGACCGATTTGCCCGATCCCGACTCGCCGACGAGCGCGATCGTCTCGCCCTTTTCGACGCTGAAGCTCACATTGTCGAGCGCGCGCACAATGCCCGAGCGCGTCCGGAACTCGACCGTAAGTCCTTCGACGTTCAGCGCGGGCACTGCCGTCATGTGCGCCACATCATGTGCGTCTCCTGGGATCGACCATGTCGCGCAGCCCGTCGCCGAGCAGATTGAAGCAGAACACCGCGACCATCAAAGCGGCGCCCGGGAAAAAGGCGTTCCACCACTCGCCCGAGACCATGAAGGCTGAGCCTTCCGCCACCATGATTCCCCATTCCGGCGTCGGCGGCCGCACGCCGAGCCCGATGAACGACAGGCCCGCGGCGTTGAGGATGGCGTAGCCCATGGTCAGCGACATCTGCACGACGAGGATCGGAAACACATTGGGCAGGATTTGAAAGGCGAGAATGCGCCAGTCGGAATTGCCGGAAAGCCGCGCCGCCTCGACGAAGCCGGCCTCGCGCCGCACGTTCGCCTCCGCGCGCGCGATGCGCGCATAGAGCGGAAAGTTCACGATCGCCGTCGCCAGCACGATGTTCTGCACGGTATTGCCGAGCGCCGCGACGATGCCCATGGCGAGAACGAATAGCGGGAAGGCCATGATGGTGTCGGCGATGCGTCCGACGATGCGGTCGGTCCAGCCGCCGAAAAATCCGGCGGCGACACCGGCTAGGCCGCCCATCAGGAACACGAGCGCGACCGAGGCAACCGCAATGAAGAAGTCGAGCCGCGTTGCAACGATGACGCGGCTGAACACGTCGCGGCCAAGCTGGTCCGTTCCGAACCAGTGATGCATATTCGGCGGCTGGAGTGCTTCGGCGGTGTCGCTCGAAAGCGGATTGTAAGGCACAATATGCGGGCCGAATACGGCGGCGAGCACGATCAGCACGAACAGCGCGAAGGCAAAGCCGGTGACCGGATTCTCCGCTATCACGTAGCGCGCGTGGCGGGCCGTGGCGGCGAGCGCGGTCATGCTTCGAGCCTCACGCGCGGGTCGATGACTCCATAGAGAACGTCGATCATCAGATTGATCGCGACGTACATCACCGCCATGGTCAGCACGAAGCCCTGCACCGGCGCGAAGTCGGACGCGAGCAGCGCTTCGACGGCGTAGGAGCCGATGCCCGGCCAGGCGAAGACCTTCTCAACCAGAACGTTGGCGCCGAGCAGGAACGAGAACACCATGCCGAGCGTGGTGATAACGGGCAGCATGGCGTTGCGGAACGCATAGGTGACGATCACGGTGAACGGCGACAGCCCGCTCGCGCGCGCGGTGCGCACGAAGTCGGAAGACAGCACCGCGAGCATCGAAGCGCGCGTCATGCGTGCGATCGGCGCCAGCGAGAAAATAGCGAGCGTCAGCGCCGGCAGAATGAGCTGCTTGAGACTAGCAACAAAAGTCCCGAAGTCGCCCGCGATCAGGCTGTCGATGAGGTAGAAACCGGTCACCTGCGGCGGCGCATTGTCGAAGACATCGAGTCGCCCCAGCGGCGCCGGCGCCCAGCCGAGCTGATAGTAGAACACGTAAACCAGGATCAGGCCGGTGAAAAAAACCGGCAGCGACACCCCGGCCGTCGATATGATGCGGCAGGCATGATCGATCAACGAGTTCGGCCGTGTCGCCGCGAGAATGCCGAGCGGCACCGCGATCACGATCGAGACGAGAAGGCCGAGCAGCGTCAACTCCGCGGACGCCGGCAAGCGGTTGCGCAATTCGGTCACGACCGGTTGGCCGGTGGTGAGCGAGGTGCCAAGATTGCCGTGGGCAAGATCGTCGACATAGCGCCCGAATTGCACGGTCAGCGGCTTGTCGAGGCCGAGTTTGACGCGCACCTCTTGGATAGCCTGTGGGGTCGCGGCCGGTCCGGCGAAATAGGCGGCAGGATCCCCCGGCAGCGCACGCGTGAGCAGGAACGTCACGATCACTACGCCGATCAAGCTCGGGATCGCCATCGCCGCGCGTTTGAGGATCATCGTCAGCATTGTGGAATCCTCCGCGTCGGCGCCAAGGCGTTCACCCCTTTACAAAGCTGCGGTAATCGAGCCGGCGATGAAACCAGTACGCGTAGCCGCTGATGTTCTTCTGCATCGCGACGTTGACATAGGGCTGATAGAGCGGGATGCGCGGCATGTCGGCAAAGGCAAGATCGACGAAGCCCTTCACATCCTTGTCGTAGGCCGCGTTGTCGCCGACCGCGGCCGCGGCGCGCGCACTGTCGATCAGCGCGTCCATCGCGGGCGACTGGTAGTCCATCGTATTGAAGATCGATTTCCCGCCGTGATAGCACCAGGTGAAGAAGTATTCGGGATAATCGAGCCAGCCCGAGAACACGTTGGTGAAGAGCGGCATCGTTTTCTTGGTGAGCTCGGTGCGCCAGTTCGCGCCGGGCACCTTGTTGATCGTCGTCATGATGCCGATCTGCGCCAGGCTCTCCTGCACCAGCACGCAGATCGGCTCGTTGACGCCGGCAAAGCCGAGGTCGAAGGAAATCGGTTCGTCCAAGCCGCTAACGCCGGCCACGGCGAGCAACTGCTTCGCCTTGTCGAGATCGGTATTGAATTTGTGCGGCTGCGGCCAGGCGACTTCGGTTGCTGCGTCGGCCGGCGCGCCGAACATTGGTTTCGCCAGACCGTACAGCACGGCATCCATGATTTTCTGATAGGGCATGGCGTAGGCCATGGCGTGCCGCACCTTCACGTTGTCGAAGGGGGGGCGTTGCACGTTCATGCCGATGTACTGGATGCCGTTCGAGTACGGCGTCGAGATAATGGTGAGCTTGCCGTCGGTCTTGAGTTCGGTGAAATCTTTGTTCGGTAGGTCGTAGGAGACATCGGCGTCGCCGCGTTCGAGCAGTGCGCGCCGGTTGCCTGCGGACGGCACGATGCGCCAAACCACGCGCTTGATCTTCGGCAGCGGACCGCCTTTCCAATTGTCGTTGCGCTCCAGCACGATTTCGGCGCCCGCGGTCCAGCTCGTGACTTTATAGGCGCCACTGCCCACGGTGTTCAGCTTGGTGAATTCGAGGCCCCAGGGATCCTGCTCAGTCGCGTGCGACTTCACCAGTTCGGAATTGATGATGCAGGGCACGATGACGGCGAGATCGGGAACGGTGAGCCGGTCTTTCTTGAGAAAATCGACGCGGAACGTATGGTCGTCGACGGCGACGAACTGGTCGGGCTTGGTCAGCGAGCCGGCGCCCATCTGGAAGGTCGGAAAGCCGCCAACGGTCACCGCGCGGTCGAACGACCATTTGACGTCCTTGGCGGTGACCGGCGTGCCGTCCTGGAATACCGCGTCCTTCCTGAGCTTGAAGGTCACCGACATATCGCCGATGTTCATGTCCTCGGCGAGTTCCGGCTTGAATTTGTCCTTGTCGTAATACGGCGTCCCGTTTGGGAGCGTTTTCATCTCGTGACTGATCAGGCGGTCGTAGCAGTTCCACGAGACTTCGTAGCCCGGAACGTTGGTGCCGACGCCATGGATGTCGAGATTGTTCGGTCCGCTTTCGGAAACGATGAGCAACGTCTCCTGGCGCGATTGGGCTTTTGCCGGCGACCAGACCGCCGGAGCCGAAAAGGCGCTGGCGGCGGTTAGTGCGGTCATCGATTTCAGGAATTCGCGGCGCTTCATTGAAGCCTCCCACTGGGTGCGTTGCCGCCAAGTCCCGCAAGCCGCGTGCCACACCATGCAGCGCCATTGCCGCGCAGCATAACCCTTTGAATCCGGCAGACTTTTTCACGCGCCGCGATCAGCGCTGACCGCTCTATGAGCTTCGTGGGCGATAAAAGCATAATTATTAGGCAGTTCGCTGCCCCGCGACCGAGGAATGTCTCCTCCGGACACTGGCTGTGTGAAAAGGGCTCCGTTTGAGCGTTATTGTTAGCGCGACGCCGCGGCTCGCCGAAGTCGACACCGTGATTTTCGACAAGACCGGGACACTGACCCATGGCTCACCGGTTATCATCGACACGATTACCTATGACGACTGCATCACCGGCCGGCATCTTCTCGGCCTTGCGGCTGCGGCAGAAACGCGCCTCAGGCCTCATCACGGTCGCCTTTCTCGATCAGCTCAAAAATTATCGCGTCCAGCATGACGGCGCGAGCGCGCCTGGTTCCGGCGACGGGTCGTGGACTGGAAACGCCGGTCCGCGCGCCGAACCCAGCGGTGACGGGCGCGATGCGAAGGAAATGGCTGCGGCGAACCCCGCTCACGCCCTTGGCGGCAATCCGTTGCGGGTATGCCCCAGTTGCGGGTTCGCGCTTTCTCACAACACGACGGCGTCCGAAGCCGCGGAGGCGCTTTCTCGCGCAGTGTCTCGATAGTCTGGTCCTCCGCCGCCGATGAAGAGATTGCACTGCGCCGTTGGCAGGGCCGCACCGCTGTCGCGGGCCCGTTCAACGGGACCCGCCCGGCGAGCGCCCAGGTAGCTCAGTTGGTAGAGCACTGCACTGAAAATGCAGGTGTCGGTGGTTCAATTCCGCCCCTGGGCACCACCACTTTTCTATGCTATTGATTCTGAATACTTAAATCGAGAATTGTCCCACTCGCGCAAAAAGTGGGACACGAGCAATCAGCATCCGCCGCCATTTCGTGAGCGAACGATGGCCTTCGAAATTCGCAAAATACTTGATGTTGGTGTCGGCCATCCTGTTGTTGCACGGCTCGGAGTTCAAGCGAGCGACTTGATTAAATGGATCGACATTGACGATGCCAAACGCAAAGAAATCGCGGAGCTATACGCCCGTACGCTCACGGAGCGGCTCTTGCGGTGTCATCAGTTTCGCGACGATCTAGTTAATCGTGCAAATGAGGCCATCGAAACAGTACAGCCCCCTCAGAATGACAAGCGTATCCGCGAAGTGCCGCATGTCATTGGGTTACAGGGGATCGCGGAAGGATTTCTCTATGAAGCAAAAAACTACCTCCGTGACCTATTGAACCTCTTTCGTATCGTCTATGGCTGCGAACTGACCGAGGCGAGCGCCTTTACAAACCTCAAGGGAGACGGTGACAGCGAAATCGTGACTTGGGCCGCCTCTACGTTTGGACCGGATGGCGATCTTACCAAGTTGCTGAGAACTGAACAGGAGTGGGTCGCGGAACCTATCCGGATGAGGAACGCTGTTGAACATCCCGGCGACTTGTCAGGAACGCTGACGCTGAACAACATTCGGGTCGATCCAAACCAACCAGGTGCCTATATCCTGCCGACGTGGGCACGCACTGGACGCCCGGACAGCAACATCGTGAAGGATATGGATTGCGGCCTCGACAATATGCTGACACTTGCCGAGGATTTGCTGGTCGGCGTAGTGATGGATAAGTCTAAGTCTAAAAAACTCATTACCGTCGGTGAAATACCAAGCGAAGATCGCGACCCGCAATGCCCCATACGACTTCGCGTCGATCCATCGCCGGAGGTACTCAGGCAGTTGCCTGCACGACAACCGACAGCGCCGCTTAACGCTGGTCGTAAATTGAGTGGGAAGCGGCTTCTTCGGCAGCAGGATCGTGCGTGGCGAGAAAAGAAGAAGCGGGAAAGCTAGGACCGCGATTTGAGAACCGGCACGAAGGCGCGTCGCATCGTTTTGAAGATTTTGGGCTTGTGCGGGGTGCTGCACGCGGGACATTGGAAGAAAAAGGGCCGCTGAGTTTGGAACCTCAGCGGCCCGCCCCTCGTGAAAGGTGCATCCCCGTCAGCGTTGTGCTAGGAACTGATTCCGAACGAAGGGAAGGACCTCTCTCCGGCGCCACCCCGCGCGGTAGTCGGTGGCTCCGAACCTGAAAGGTTTCGGAAACATCTCCGGGCGCGAACACTCCTCCGGACAGGTGATAGTAAGTCTTTGGGATAGGTGGCAAAGCCATTGAGGTTGTTCACTGTCCCAGGTTCACTGGCACCACGGCTCATTTCTTGTGAAGATACCTGTTCATTTGCTCTTCAAAGTCCGCAAGGCGCTTTGGTGCTACATAAACGTATTCGATGACAGCGCGAAAAAACTCATCAATGGCGTGCGCTAACAATGGATGGACCGATTGCGAGGAAGCATGTGCGCCAACATTCCCCAGCGATCTGAGTAAATCCGATGCTCTTGCCAAATTGGGCGGAATATCGCCGTTCTTGGCAAGCTCATTCAGTTGAACTTGGAGTGTACCCTTTTTGATGCCTTTGTCTGACGCTAGTGCTTCCAATGCTCGCCTAATTTGTACCGCGAATGCGTTTGGGGCCAATTCCTTTATTCGGATAGCCTCCTCATAAATTGCGGCAATTTCCCGCGGCACCGCTATGTTGACGCGGAAGGGTCCAGGAAAAACCAATTCACACTTTTCAAAGTGTTCGGGGTCAGTTTGATCGCCTAGGTTTTCATAAAGTAGAAGCTGGTTGCATGTATCGCAGACCGCGACAAACATCGACCAAGGACTCGGCTTGGATTCTTTGCCGTCAGGAAATGACCAAGTTCTTTCGAGGTACCGTTGGGTATGTATCAACTCCTGAGGGGCACGGTTGCCGCAATGCGCGCAATACGCGATCCTTCTGATCCTTATTCTTTGAGGAATTCTGTTTGGCCATCGCGTGTGCCTCACCCGCCCAGCGACTACGGTATAGCATTCAACGCGGGAATAAATACTCCCCCGGAATACACCTCCGACGAGCATCAAGTAAGCTAGATCATCGTTTTTGAAGTTCGAATCATATCAGGCGGCCTTGTCGAGCTTATAGGTCCACGTGTGAACGGCTGGGTGTTGGTTGAAGTGATCCATGGCGGCCACGAGACGATCCTTGAG
>Ga0074044_10000703_pt1 | contig 31272 bp, 31 predicted proteins | sample BogForMeECP23OM1_FD_94443 | JGI IMG/M metagenome (GOLD analysis project Ga0074044, IMG submission 94443) | Bog forest soil microbial communities from Calvert Island, British Columbia, Canada - Bog Forest MetaG ECP23OM1 | ecosystem: Environmental > Terrestrial > Soil > Wetlands ...
GACGGTTTTTCCGTCGAGCGCCTGCTGCATTTTCTCAATGCTTTGGATCGCGATGTCGAGATTGTGATCCGCAAGAAACCGCGGTCGCGCAAGGCGGCACGGATCGTGGTCACGGAAGCTCGGATGGCTGCGTGTAGCCGCCGAGCTACGATCGGCTTGGACGGGCGAGGGCGCCCGTCCCCACACTAACCCGTCCCCGTACGAACACCGTCCCCACACGCGCCTCCTGCGAGTTAGAATTACTGTATGCGAGAAGTCGTCATTGTTTCTTCCGTCCGCACTCCTGTAGGCCGCGCGTATAAGGGCACGCTGCGGGCTACGCGTCCTGATGAACTGGCTGCCGTTGCAATCAAGGGCGCGCTCGATCGCGTGCCGCAGCTTGATCCCAAGGAAATTGAAGACGTCATCCTGGGCTGTGCCATGCCCGAGGCCGAGCAGGGGATGAACGTGGCCCGCATTGCTTCGCTGCGCGCAGGGCTGCCGGTGGAGGTGTCGGCGGTGACTATCAATCGCTTCTGCTCGTCCGGCTTGCAGGCGATTGCCATGGCGGCCGAGCGCATCCTGAGCGGCGGCGCCGAGGTGATGGTGGCGGGCGGCACCGAATCAATGTCGATGATCCCCATGGGCGGCAACAAGATTTCGCCTAATCCCTGGCTGGTGGATCATTATCCGGATGCGTATCTTTCGATGGGGCTGACGGCGGAGCGGGTGGCAACGCGCTTTGGCATCACTCGCGAGCAGTGTGATGCGTTTTCATTGCGCAGCCATCAGAAGGCGCTGGCGGCGATTGCGGCGGGCAAGTTCGAGGAAGAGACCGTGGCCGTGCCCGTGAGCTTTACCACGCCGAATGGATCGAAGCCAAAAAAGCACCACATTACGTTCAAAGTGGACGAGGGTCCGCGCGCCGATACTTCGCTGGAGGCTCTGGGCGCGCTGAAGGCCGCGTTTCACATCAAGGGCGTGACCACGGCTGGCAATTCTTCGCAGATGTCGGATGGCGCGGCGGCGGCCGTGGTGATGTCGGCGGAGCGGGCTAAGGCTCTGGGCATCACTCCGCTGGTGCGGTATGTTGCGTTCGCTACCGCCGGATACAAGCCCGAAGAAATGGGGCTCGGGCCGGTGTTTGCGATCCCGAAGGCGTTGAAGCTGGCCGGATTGAAGCTCTCGGACATTGACGTGATCGAACTGAACGAGGCGTTTGCGGCGCAATCGCTGGCGGTGATCCAGGAAGCCGGGATTGATCCCGAGCGCGTGAATCCGAATGGCGGAGCGATTGCGCTGGGACATCCTCTGGGATGCACGGGGGCTAAGCTTACGGCCAGCGTCATTCGCGAACTGAAGCGGCGCAAGGGCCGTTATGGCATGGTGACCATGTGCGTCGGCGGCGGGATGGGCGCGGCGGGGATTTTTGAATGCCTGCCGTGACACTTTGTTACTCGATCTTTACTCAATAATTATGTTCGGGGCCGCTGTTTTGCGGTATCCTTTGCTGTTACATTACCGTCTAAATAAGTGGCACGGCAGAGATTTCCCCCGATTCGCGTCAGTTGGTTGGGAGGTGCTTTATGCGGCTCTCCGGTTTTGTCGTCCCAGCCATCCTGTTGGTTTCAGTAGCTCTTCTGGCCCAGCATTCCTCCGGAGGCGGCGGATCGAGTTCGGGAGGCTCGCACAGCGGCTCGGGAGGGTCCAGTTCATCCGCCAGTTCGTCGAGTAGCCACAGTTTCGCTGGCTCGGCTTCGCACGTTGGCAGCACGGGTGCGGCGGCATCGCATTCGTCGTCCTCCAAATCGCCATCGCCATCGCCATCCACCAAGGCAAACGCCTCGGCGGAGAAGAAAAGTTCCCGCTCGCTCTTCCACCCCTTCAGAAAGTCACAACCCGCGCAGAGTGTGGATTTCAAGCGACCTTGGCCGTGCGTGAAAGGACCATGCGCGGTCTGCCCGCGGGGACGCAACGGTAATGGCGCATGCGCGGTCGCGAGCAACGTGTGTGCGTACGGGCAATACTTTTCTTGCGGCGGGTATGGCAATTGCAATGCCTTGGCGGAGGAGCTAGCGGAGCAGAAGCGACAGATGCAGAGTCAAAGTGACTACAGCCAAAGCCTGCGTTATCGGGTGCTGCAAGAGCAATATGAGCAGTGCCTGAGGCGTTTCAGCTCGGGCCGCTTCGGAGCTTACGCGTTCGACGACGCGCTGCTGTTCGATACTCCCTAAGCGTCGCGCCACGACCACTAGCTGCTCGAACAGTCGCTCCAACGTAAGGATGTCCATTTGCGGAGTCCCGCGTTAGAATGAGTGTTGTTGCTTGTTTTGTGTCCAGTCAGCAGTTCTGACTTAGCAACCTATATAGCACGTAAAATTTTAGAGGTCTAAAAAATGGCCACGATAACAGCAGTCCCCAAGACCAGGATTTCCGGTGGCAGCTTTTTGCTTGAAGAGCGGCAGACTGCCGATGTATTCACCCCAGAAGATTTCTCCGAGCAGCAGCAGATGATCGGGCAGACGACCGAAGAGTTTGCGGTCAATGAAATTCTGCCGCAGGCGGAAAAGATCGAACACAAGGATTACTCGATTTCGCGCGCTCTGCTGAAAAAGGCCGGCGACCTCGGCCTTAGCGGAGTTGAGATTCCCGAGGCTTACGGCGGCCTTGAAATGGACAAAGTCACCGCCGCCATTATCGCCGACAATATTGCCAAGTACGCCGGGTTTGCCACCACTTGGGGCGCCCACAGCGGCATTGGCCTGTTGCCGATCGTTTATTTCGGCACCGAAGAACAGAAGAAGAAATATTTGCCGCGGCTGGCTACGGGAGAAATTGTCGGCGCGTACGCTTTGTCGGAAGCGACTTCCGGCTCCGACGCCCTCAATTGCCGCGCCCGTGCCGTGCTTTCCCCGGACGGCAAGCACTACATCCTGAACGGCGAGAAGATGTGGATCACCAACGCGGGCTTTGCCGACCTGTTTACCGTGTTCGCGAAAATTGACGGTGAGAAGTTCTCGGCATTCCTGGTCGAAAGAACCTTCCCGGGATTTTCCGTCGGCGGCGAAGAGCACAAGATGGGCATCCGCGGATCCTCAACTTGCCCCATCATCCTCAATGATTGCAAGGTGCCGGTCGAGAACTTGCTCGGTGAAATTGGCAAGGGGCATATCATCGCCTTCAACATTCTGAACATCGGACGCTTCAAACTGGGCGCGATGTGTGTGGGCGGAGCGCGGGTTTCGGTCGAGAGCGCTGTGGCTTATGCCAAGCAACGCAAGGCGTTCGGCAAGACCATCGGCGACTTCGGCCTGGTGCGGGAAAAGATTGCGAACATGGCGACGCTGATCTATGTCGGTGAGTCGCTGGTCTATCGCACCGTCGGGATGATGGACGAACTGCTCTCGGAAATCGATTCCGCGAGCCCCGACGCCGCCAAAGAACGGCGCAAGGCGATCGAGGAATACGCGGTCGAGTGCTCGATCCTCAAAGTCTGGGGCTCGGAGATGATCGACTATGTCGTCGACGAGACGCTGCAGATCTATGCCGGCTATGGTTTCGTGGAAGAGTATCCGGCGGAACGGGCCTACCGCGACGCTCGCATCAACCGCATCTTCGAGGGCACAAACGAAATCAATCGGCTGATCATCACCGGCTTCCTGCTGAAGCGGGCGATGAGCGGCCAGTTGCCGCTGATGCCCGCGATCAAGAAGCTGATGGACGAAGTGCTGAGCGGTCCGTCGGCCGGCGAGGAAATCGAGGGGGCGCTGCCGGAAGAGCGCAAACTGGTCGCGCAGGCGAAAAAGCTGGGCCTGTTTGTTGCTGGATCGGCGACGCAGAAATATATGCAAGCCATTCAGGACCAGCAAGAGGTAATGGGCGCGATCGCCGATATGACGATCGAAATTTACGCCATGGAATCGGCCGTGCTGCGTGCGCAGAAGATGGTCGAGCGGAAAGGTGAAGCGTCAGCTGCGCTGCCGATTGCGATGACGCGAGTGTATCTGACGCAGGCGCTGGAAAAGGTCGAAGCGGCAGCAAAGAAAGTCATTGCCGACGTGGCCGAAGGCGACATGCTACGCACTCAACTCGCGATCGTGCGGCGACTGGCGAAGCACGAACCGTTCAACACGATTGCCCTGCGCCAGCAGATTGCGCGGAAGACGATTGAGGCAGGGAAGTACCAGTTAGCGTAGACGGGAACGCTATGAGTCGAACGGTGGAGGGACGGGCGTCTCGCCCGTCCAGCCGGGCGGGGACGCCCGGCTCTCCACCAGCAAGCTTGGATCCATGCCGCTTGCTGAATTGTTACTCCTTCGGGAAGTTCGGGTCCGCCTTCACTTCTTCAATCTGCCTGGTGTGGCGCTCGGAGTGCGCCGAGATCAGCAGGATCCACTGATACGCGTCTAGCGAGCCAAGTACCGGATGCGGTCCGAAGTGATCGCGCAGATCGTCGTTGGTAGTGCGGACGTAGTCCATGGTTGCTTTGCGGCTGTCCTCGAAGGCTTTGGTGAGTTCTTCGCGCGTCGCCCAGCGGCTGGTTGGCTTCAGGAACTCCGGCGCCTGCACTTTGTGGCTGCGGTCCGGGACCATCTTCAGGACCATCTCGTCTTTTCCCGCCACCTCGGCACGCTTCTCTGGCGCAGCGGGCGACGTCATGAACTTGCTCTGAATCAATCCGAAGATCGCGGACTCGGAGACGGCGATGTGCTCCGATACTTCGGCCACCGACCAGCGGTCCGGGGCAGGCTTGAATCTCCACTGCTTCTCCGACAATCCAGCGATCGACTTCAGAAATGCGTCGTGGGTGGCTTGCAGGCTGTTGAGCGCAGCGTCACGCTCTGTGGCTGACAAAGTGGCCGGTGCTGGAGTTGGGGTGGTTTGAGCGATGCTTGCCAGCGCAAGCGTGAGGACGAGGCACAGCACTGCGGAGAACTTCCATTGGATTTTCATTCGTTGCCCCTGTGAGATTGGAAACGCGGCGGGACAATTATGAATGACGGCCTGGCAAAGCGCAAATCCGCTTATTCGAACCAGCCGCTGCGATAGGCCACCCACCATGAGATGTACACGATGGGAATGCTCGCGCCCAGCGCCCACCAGAGCGGCAGAACGAAATCAGCCAGCAGCCCGAGCACGGTCAACGAGATCCAGAAGATCTTGCGCTCCATACTCTGGATTGTAGGTCTTTTGCGTTACTCATGATCCCGTTCAGCGGGCTGCGGAAAAACTTCGGTTTCGTATCGAAAGTTTCTTTGCTCCGCAGGAGACGCGGCAAGTCGCGTCTCTACCATCAGGCTTTGGGTTTGAGTTCTTCCATTACACTCTGAATCAACTCTTTGGCGTCGGTGAGGTTTTTCATGATGAGTTGGACATCCATGACCGGCTTGCCCGGCCAGCGCTGGCTTTGGCAGTAGACTCCGTGCTGCCCGACGAGGGCCATGGCGTCGGTGACCAGGTCCATGGTAACGGCGAGGCGTCCGCGAGGCACGCCCATGCGAACTTCGTAGTGTTCGAGTTCTTCCTGCTTTTCGTTGAAGACGGCCATGAGCAGATTGTAGCGGGGATGTGGGTATAATTCTTGGCGGGAACAGCAATCAGCAATGCAGCGGTCAGAAGGCAGATTGCAGAGGTAAAAGACTCAGCCTTCGGCGGCTATCGACGGGGGCAAGGTTTTTGGGTCAAGGTTTTCAATTCTGCAATCTGCCTTCTGACCTCTGCAATTGCTGACTGCTCTCAGGAGGAACAGGTCATGAAGAAGTTCGCCTTAATCGCAGCCTCACTCTTTCTATTTGCGCTTGCAACTCTCGCCCCGGCGCAGATGAACATGGCGCAAGACAAATCCAAGCGGCCCAGTCCGCCGGCCAGTGCGCAATGCAAGTTCTCCGATGGCAAGACCATCAAGATCGACTATTCCAGTCCGCGTGCAAAAGGGCGGAAGATTTTCGGCACGACGGGCGAGCAAGCGCTCGTTCCCTACGGTGAGATCTGGCGCACCGGCGCGAATGAAGCAACCACGTTCGTCAACGATACGAATCTGACGGTGGGCGGCAAGGCGGTGCCAGCGGGCAGCTACACCATCTTTACCGTCCCGAAAGCCGACGCATGGTGGTTGGTCATCAGCAAGAAGACAGGCGAGTGGGGAACGGACTATGCCGGCGAGAAGGAAGATTTGGTACGCGTGCCGATGAAGGTTTCCAAAACAGCGGCGCCGGTGGAGAATTTCACCATCGCTTTCGACCCGGCCGGCACCAAATGCACGCTGCGCATGGAGTGGGAAAATACCCGCGCCAGCGTCGACATTACAAAGTAAGAAATTAGTTGCTGCGTCTGTAGAGGCGGGGCTTACCCTGTTTCTGCGGCGCTATACTGGAATCCGATGCGGCCGATGCTGCGCTTTCTTTGGAACTCGACCCGTGGCCACCGGATTGCCCCGTGGCGCAGTCCGTATCTTCTATGGCGCATCGAGACCTTCACCGGCGTCAAAATGACCCAGATCGGATTCCTGGAATTCTGGGAATTTCTGTGGACGGAGCGAAGCAGCCTGTGGCGCTTCCTGAAGTGGACAGCGGAGATGGATCGCTACGTGCATCCTGGGGCGAAGAATCTCTAGCGTAGGGACAGCCCAGGGCGGCTGGCCCTACGTTAGTTCGTTGCTTCGATCACCACGTTGACTTCGCTGCCTTTGCCCGCGCCCATCAACTGGAAGGCTGAGCCCCGGTTGGTGGCGACTTCCAGAAAGCCCATGCTGCCCAGGATCCCGAAGACTTCGCCAGGACCGCCTTCGGCGTAGTTTGCGCACATCCGCGTTGCCTGGGCCTTGGTTCCAATCGCGATCTTGAAGGCGGGCGGCGTGGCTGCGAAAAGTTGTGGCGCATCCTGCGGAGTAATGTTGGTGATGAGGTTGCCAAAGCGATCGACTTTCAGCACCACTCCTCGCAAGGTCCGTTCGTCCACCGGCTTGGGGCGGGGCGCGCCAAAGCGGACATAATCGGTGATCTCTTCGCCGAAGCGATCGGGTTCGGCCCCCTTGGCGAGATAAGCTGCCACTGGGGAGAAGATATCGCGCGCGTGGAAGGTATTGCTGCGCGGCTGCAAAAAATAATGCTCGGCGGTAATGTGGCGCACGGAGATGCGCTCTTCGCGGTCGTAAATCAGAGAAAGCACCCCGTTGTCGGGAGCCACAAACAGGTGGCGGTCGCCGGTCAGAATCACGGGCCGCCGCGCCGTCCCCACCCCGGGATCGACGATCACCATGTGCACGGTGCCGGAAGGGAAATAGGAGTAGGCCTGCGAAATGGTCAGCGCCCCGTCCAGAATGTCGAAGGGCTGCACCGCATGGCTGATGTCGATAATCTGCGCCTCAGGCGCGATCTCCAGCATGACCCCCTTCATGGCGCCGATGAAGTGATCGTTGAGTCCGAAATCGGTGGTGAGAGTGATGATCGGGATGCGTGCCAATCTTTTACCTCGTCGAGCCTGAAAATTTCAGGAACTCCACGAAGTATCGGACGTGGCACAACCGCACGTCAAGGCAAGTTGTAGGGGAGCGACGGGCGTTCCCCGCACGGCTGGACGAGCGAGACGCCAGTCCCTCCACCGGCTGGGTCCAACCGCTTAGTCAACTCGAACGTCGCCGGAGCCGGTGTGCACGGAAACGATAGGACCGCCGCTCCCGACTTTGCCCACCACGCTCTTCCGCGACTCCTGAATGCGGCCCTGGACGGTGGTAGTCACGGGATGGCCCAGCGTGACGGTTCCGGAGCTCGTGGAGATGTCGACGTCGAAGTTGGCGCCGGAGGGCACACGCAGGGTCACGTTTCCCGAGCCGGTACGGATGCTCCACATATTGCCGGGCGAACCGTTGCCTTGGATGTCGCCACTCCCCGACTCGGCATGAAATCCGCCATGGATACCGGTCACGGTGATGTTGCCGGATCCGGTGCGGATGTCCACGTCGCCCGCACCCACTTCCTCGATTTCGATGTCACCGCTGCCTGCTTTGACCCGCGCGGGACCGGAGAGCTCGTGCCCGCGGACGTTTCCAGAGCCCGTCTGGAAACGCAGATCGCCGGTGAGGTGCGCCACTTTCATGTCTCCCGAGCCACTCTCGAGATCGGCGTTGCCCTTGAGGCCTTCGACCGTCTGATCGCCACTGCCGGTATGGGCGCGAATTGCGGTGTTCTCCGGAGCGGTGATTTCGTAGTCGATCGAAATGTTGTTGATGTTCACGTAGTCGATGCGAATGTTGTTGCCGTTCTGGCGAATGGGAGGATTGTTCTGCAACCCCTGCACCTCCGCCTTGTGGTCGCCGCCGAACCAGGCATTGCCCGCATGGATCGTGGCATGAATCGAGACCGTGCCCGCAGCGCCGTTCCGCACCGTGATGTCGCCGGAGCGAGTCAGCACTTCGAGGTCGACGTTGCCATTGACCTGGAACGAACGATCAAAGGTTCCGACGACCGAAGCGAAGCCAGCCAGCGAAGTGGCCAACACAAAAATCAGCGTGCGGACTGCGCGATGAAAGCAAATTTGACTCATAGCGATTCCTCTCCGGGATAAAGCAGGTCTCAGGTCCAAGGTGTCAGGTCTCAGGCAGGTGCTACTGGCGCCAAGCCTTTCCTAAGACCTGACACCATAAGACCTGAGACCTGCTTTTCTCACTGCAGCACTACCTGGTCGCCTTCCTTCAGCCCTTGCAGCAACTCGGTCTTGGCGCCATTCGAGATGCCAATGTTGACGGCAAGCTTTTTCTTGCCATCCTTGGCTTTGGGATCCGGTATTTCAACCGATGCCTTCTTGTCCTTGTCGTAGATAATCGAGCCTTCCGGGATCTGGAGAACATTCTTGTGCTCTTCGAGAATAATCTCGGCATTGGCCGTCATCATGGCTTTCAGGACGCCCTCGGGGTTATTGATCGAGACCCGCACCTCAAAAGTGGTGACGTTGTCTTTTTCTACCCCCATGGGGGAAATCTTGGTCACTTTGCCGGTGAAAGTCTTGTCCTTGAACGACTCGACTTTGATCCGGGCGGGTTGTCCCAGATAAACCTTGCCGATATCGCTCTCATCCACCTTGCCTTTGACATAGACTTCGCTGGTGTCGCCGAGAGTCATGACCAGCGTGGCCGTGGAACCCAGCACGAGAATCGAACTCACCGCATCGCCAATCTCCACGTCGCGCGAAAGCACGATCCCGTCAATCGGCGACTCAATCGTTGTGTAACCCAGTTGCTCTTCCAGTTGTTTCAAATTGGCGCGATCCTGTGACACCTGCCCCTGGGCCTGGCCAATCTTGGCTTGCAAAACCAGCAACTGCGCCTTGGCCACGTTTTGCTTGTTCAACGACATCTCGTAGTTCTTCTCTGCGTCGTCGAGCGCGGAAGCGGAAACCACGCCATCCTTGGCCATGCCTTGGGCGCGATCATAAGCGCGTTTCAGCAGCGGAACGTCGGGACCCTCGGCGTCTACCTTGGCGCGCTCCAGGTCGGCGCGGGTGCCGTTCAAGCTGGCGCTCGAGGTCTCCAATTGCGCGTGGGCCTGATCGACACGGGCCTGGAGTTCTTCCCGATCGAGTTCGGCGAGCACCTGGCCCTTCTTCACTTTGTCGCCGTAATCGACGTACAGCTTCTTCACGATGCCGCTGGCCTTGGACTTGATCTCGACTTTGGTGATGGGCTCGATCTTGCCAGTGGCCACCACACTCTTTGCGAGATCTCCCTTTTCGACCTTGGCGAGCTTCGAGGGGTCGATCTTGGTGCCGCCGCTGGCTGCGATCAGCGCGCCAGCAACCACCAGGACCACAACGACTGCTGCTATCGAACTCCAGATGATGATTCGCTTACGCCGCTTTTTCCTGCCGTTGCCATTGCCTTCCACGACAGCCTCCTGCTTGAATTTGAATCTTAGGACTGTCATTCCACCTGTTGTTACGGGAAAAACCTCGGAATAGTTCCCGGAAATATCGGTCTCAGCTTGTGCAACCGTCTCATACCTGCTTAGACCGCCGGACAATGAAAAAGAAAGCGAGTGACTTGAGAACACGTAGGGACAGCCGCCCCCGGCTGTCCAAGCCGAGCGCAGCTCGGCCCCATCTCAAGCGCTCGCAACATGTTCCGCAGCCCGAAAAGTCTTCATTTTGATTGTATCGCCAACAACTTCCAAAAGCAGGGCATTATCCCTTTGGAATGTTAGAATTAGAGTTCCATGATTGCATACGTGCTGCTGCGGGTGTTCGTCATCCTGCTCCTGGTGGCGGCCAATGCCTTCTTCGCCGCGGCCGAGTTCGCGCTCGTCAGCGTGCGCGAAACCCGCATCCAGCAGTTGATCGAAGCCCACCGCGTGGGCGCCCGCACCGTCCTCAAACTTCACCAGCAACTCGGCCGCGTCGTGAACGGCGTCCAACTCGGGATCACCGTTACCAGCCTGACCCTGGGCTGGCTGGGCGAGCCGGTTCTGGCGCGACTGTTTGAGAGCTGGATCGGAAGCGTTCCCTATGCGCTGGTCTACGCTCATGCGGTCGCCGTTGCCGTGGCGTTTGTAATGATCACCAGCCTGCACGTGATCCTGGGCGAACTGGTTCCCAAGTCGCTCGCCTTGCAACGCGCCGAACGAGTCGCCCTGGCGGTCGCCGCGCCCATGGACGTTTTCCTGACCATCACTGGCCCCCTGACCATTGGGATGAGCCGAGTCGCCGGTTTTGTCCTGCGCGCCTTTGGGACACGCGAGATCCGGCACGGTTCGGTGCACTCTCCCGACGAACTCAAGCTCATCGTGACCGCTGCCCACCACTCCGGGCAGCTTTCCTCCGCCCAGGAAGAGATGCTGCTGAACGCGCTCGAACTGGACAGCATCACTGCGCGTCAGGTGATGGTGCCGCGGACCCGGATTTTTTCCTTGCCCTCCGACCTGACCCTGGACGAAGCCCTGTCGCGGGTGGTCGAAGATCAGCACTCGCGCGTCCCGGTGTATGATCCGCAGCGCGGTCCCGAACACATTATCGGCGTGCTCTACGTCAAGGACTTGATGCGATGGACGCGGCTCCGCCTCGGCCTGGTCGCCGCTCCTCCCGCTGCCCAGCGCATTGCGCAGATGAAGATCGGCCAGGTCATGCACGATGTGCTGGTCGTCCCCGAAACCAAATCTTTGCTCGAGTTGCTGGGTGAATTCCAGCAGCGCAAGCGGCACCTGGCGGTGGTGGTCGACGAATTTGGCTCCACCGCGGGAGTGGTTAGCGTGGAAGACGTGCTCGAGCAACTGGTCGGCGAACTGGAAGACGAATACGACGTTGCTTCCTCGCAACCGGCGGTGACTGATGCGAATGCGCCTCTGGTGCTGGACGGAGCGATCAACATTCGCGACCTCGAAACCCAATACGAACTGAAGCTTCCACAGGACGAAGGCTTCGAAACTCTCGCCGGCTTCCTGCTTTCGCGGTTGCAGCAGATGCCCCAGGGCGGTGAAGCGTTCGTTTATGAGGGGCGGCGTTTTGTGGTCGAAAAAGTGGACGGCCACCGCATCGCCACCGTTCGCATCGAGCCGCTGCCTGCAGCCCCGCCATCGGAAGTGTCCGTGCCGCCAGCATCTGTGCAGCGGGCCGGAGACTAGATCGTGCGGGGACGGGCGCCTCGCCCGTCCAAGCCGAGCGCAGCTCGGCAGTTGCCCGTGGCCACGGCAACTCTGGATTCGCTATAACGCGCGTGGTACAAGTAGGGACTAGGCACCGATGCCGCGCTACATCATCTCCCGAGTTCTCTACACTCTGCCGGTCATCTGGCTGGTCGTCTCCACCGTATTTTTGCTGATCCACTTCGTTCCCGGCGATCCCATCCAGCAAATGCTGGGAGAAGGCGCAGCCGCCGGAGACATCCAGGCGGCGCGACACGCTTATGGCCTCGATGTGCCGCTCGGACAGCAATACCTGAATTACTGGCGAGGCGTGCTCCACGGAGATCTAGGCAAGTCGCTGCGCTTCAATCAGGGAGTTACAAGTCTGATAGCCCAACGTTATCCATTCACGTTACAGCTAACGCTGGCGTCATTGTTCGTGGCGATTGTGCTGGCCATTCCAGCAGGCGTGCATTCGGCGCAACACCGCAATCAATGGGATGACCGCGTCCTAAGCGTAGTAAGTCTCTTCGGCCTGTCGTTCCCAAACTTCGCGCTGGGCCCGGTGCTGATCTTGTTCTTCGCGGTCAAGCTGGGATGGCTCCCCGTGTCCGGTTCCGGCAGCTTAGCCCATTTAGTGCTCCCCGCCATCACCATGGGCGGAGCGCTGGCCGCGATCCTGACCCGCATGGTGCGAACCTCAATGCTCGAAGAGCTAGGACAAGACTACATTCGCACCGCGCGCGCCAAAGGCTTGCCCGAGCGGACCGTAGTCTATCGTCACGCCCTGCGCAACGCCATGATTCCGATCTTGACCGTCCTCGGATTGCAATTCGGAGCCCTGCTAGCCGGAGCGATCGTCACCGAAACCATCTTCTCCTGGCCCGGAATCGGACGCCTCACGATCCAGGCCATCGCCAACCGCGATTACTACCTGGTGCAGGGATGCATTCTGGCGATTGGGCTGACCTATGTTGCCGTGAACTTTCTGACTGATCTGTTGTACTCGGCGGTGAATCCGAGGATCAGACAATAATCCTGTTGGGCTGCGAGTTCCGCCAGGTCTTTGAGATTAAAGGGGCTACACGTAAGGTATTTATTCCTTAATGAGTTACGGATGCTCCTACCAGGTTGGTTCGATTCTCCCCACGGTGCAGTTGCGCGAGCCTCGACTTGGTGGCCGGGTGGCCGCGCGCTTGCAATTTATTGTGATGTTTTCCTTCTTTAAGAAGTCATCAATGCTCTATCCCAGATTCTTCTTACTCATTGCTTCCTGCCCTTCTTCATAGCCGCAAATTCCGGAGGGAGTTCATCCCTCTCCACGGGCGGATTGCCCTTCCCGACGCGCTTCAGAATACGCGCCACCTTGGCCGGATCGGCGCGTCGCGCTCGCGCGGTGAAGTACTCCTTCGTTCGCAAGGCAGAATTCTTCTCTTGACGCATATATACAAACAATCTATCCTGTATATACGCTGGAATCAAGGAGAATCCTAATGGCCGCGACCATGACATCGATCCGCTTGGACACCAAATTGGCCGACGAGGCCAAAAAGCTTCTTGGCGTAAAGTCCCGCACCGAAGCTGTCCATGTCGCGCTTCGTGAACTTGTCGCGCTCAAGCGTTTCAAGGCTTTGATGAAGAAATACGAAGGGAAGCTCTCATTCGCCGGCCTCGATGAGTGACCTCGTCATCTTCGACACGTCGGTTCTGGTCGACGATATACGCACTGGCCATTATCGGCGGCGAATCCAGACCTTGCACGGGCTCATCCGGAATTCCGCCGTGGTCATGGCCGAACTGTGGCGTGGAGTCGTGCAACCGGCGGAAAGGGAGTTTCTGAGGGCCCTCGGCAAGAATCATCCAACCCTGACTCCTACGGAAAAGAACTGGCTGGAGTCGGGCGAGATACTGGGACAAATTCGCGCCGATCGCGGCCTTACAGCGGATAAGCTGCGCGATCTGCATTTTGATCTGCTCATCGCACTCACTGCCCGCTCGCATGGAGCCCGCCTGATCACATCGAACCGCGCCGATTTCGAAATGATCAATAGCTACCGCAAACTCCAGCTTGAGATATGGTAGTTCTCAGGCACCATGTCTACCCTAGCCATCTCGCTCCCTCGGGTCGCCCGGCACAATCCACTGGCGGCCGTGGGAGTCGTCCTAGTGTGCATCTTCGTGTTCTCGGCGATTTTCGCGCCCTGGATTGCTCCACAAGATCCTGCGCACATTGATCTGCCGAATCGCCTGCAATTGCCCTCGGCGCAGCATTGGTGCGGAACCGATGAACTCGGACGCGACATTCTCTCGCGCCTGATTTGGGGCGCGCGAATTTCTTTGTTCGTCGGCAGCAGCGTGGTGGCGTGTTCGCTTCTGCTTGGCCTCATCATCGGCAGCCTTGCCGGATACTACGGCGGAGGCATCGACCGCTTCGTCAACGTCGTGCTTATGAATGCGTTTCTTTCGTTCCCCGGCATTCTCATCGCGATTGCGTTCGTGGCCTTCCGCGGCCCCGGCATTTTCAATCTCGTCCTCGCTCTGTCGCTGGGAGGATGGGTTGGTTACGCTCGCCTGGTACGCGCGCAGGTGCTGGCTGTGCGCGAACGCGAATTTGTCGAAGCTGCGCGGGCGCTCGGCGCTGGAGATCTCCACATTATTACTAGGCACATTCTGCCCAACATTATTCAGCCGGTGATTGTGCAGGCGGCGATCGGCATGGCCGGTGCTGTTTTGGCGGAAGCGACGATGAGCTTTCTGGGATTGGGTGTGCCGCCGCCCACCGCGAGTTGGGGATCGATGCTGAACGACGCCCGCTCGCACCTCTTTGATGCTCCGCATCTGGTGCTCTTCCCGGCAGTGACGGTGATGCTTGCGGTCCTCGCCTTCAACTTTATCGGCGATGCCTTGCGCGATCTCCTCGACCCCAGGTCCCGGATTGAGGCGGGATTGTAGCGAGTAGCCTAAATAAGAGGTGTCATCCTGAGCGAAGCGAAGGACCTATGGATTTGACTCTGCCCAACACGCAGGCCTTTTTGCCTCGCTCAAGATGACAACTAGTAAAAGGCTCCCTGTCTCCCCGAATGCAAGCATTCTCAAGAACGGCTACGCCGCTTTGGCCGATTGTGCTGATTTACGGATCATAGCGATGCGTTCCTGCGTCTGTCTCAAACGCTCTGGTCCTCCCTCGGAGGTCGCAATCAGCTTTTCCACGTTGCCGAAGATGGCGGGGTTCTGCATTTTTTCTCGCACCTCTTTCACGAAGGGCGCAACTTTTCCGAAAAAAACAAACATCTCACCGGAAAAGCTTGGTTCGAGGAATAGGTCTCGATTCAACGCGCCGTGCAATACAAAGGAAGCAGCCATCTCCCAGTATCCGCCAACCTGCCGAAGCCAGGCATTCTCCTGGGTTCCCAGCGCGGTTGCGATTTTCAGGATGTCGTCCGCGGATTCCGGCCAAAAGCCGAGCCACCAGTTGCGCGCTTTTCGGATTTCGGCTTCACGGCGGAGGTCGTAGAGTTTCACGATCAGTTCCGCATCGGCGGTCGTCGGTGTATTAGACATTTCTCTTCTCCTGTCAAATGTTAAGGATTTGTGAATTGTGCCGCTCTCAAGGTGAACGCGACGAGATCATTGATGATCTCGCTGAAAAAGAGATTCAGCTAATTTAAAGATCCGATGCCCATGAAGGTGGGTTCCGCTGATTACTTTTCCCCTCTTCCCGCGTCCAATTGAATGACAGCCGAGCACGGAACTTTTTCCAAGGCAGGTTCGTATGAACAGACATATGGAACTCAAATTTCAAGTCGAATGCTTGCAGGACGTGGCAGTCGTGAACTGCTCGGGACGCATGGTGCGCGGAGCGGCGCTCGACGAGTTCCGGCGCCGGATCGAGCAACTGGAACGGGTCCGCGTGCTGGTGCTGGATGTTTCCGATGTCGACCATCTGGATGCTGGCGGCTTGGGAACCCTGCTGCTGCTGCGGCGTTGGGCAACTCAGCGGTCGGCGAAGCTGAAGCTGGTGAACCCGCCGGTTTTCTTCCGCAGCACGCTGGAGGCGACGCATCTCAACTCTGTGTTTGAGATTTCTTCGCTGAAAGAAGCGATCTGTATTTTGCGGGCAAACGAATGCCCGCCGCCGCGCTTCGCGGTCGCCTGAAGCACCAGGCTCAAGGGCAACGATGCGATATAATCCGCGCCCATGAAGCCTGCCTCGCAAGATGCGCGTAGGGACAGCCGCCCCTTCGGCGAGCTCAGGGCAGGCTCTCGGCTGTCGGCCGAGCGAAGCTTGGCACCGTCCCGCTCCCGATGAAACCACTCGGATGACCCAACTCGCCCGCAAGCTGCGCGTCACCGATTACTTCTCTCTCGGCTGGGGAACGATGGTCGGTGTCGGCTGGCTGGTCGTCATGGACGACTGGCTACTGCGCGGCGGCCCGCTCGGCGGCATTCTCGGTTTCGCGATTGGTGGCATTCTCCTGCTGCCCATCGGCTATGTGTACGGCAAGTTGGTGATGGCCATGCCCGACGCAGCTGGCGAGGTGGCCTATACCGCGAAGGTTTTCCCGCGCCCGGTCAGCTTCTATACCGGATGGATGATGATGCTCGCATACTTCATTGTCTGTCCGTGGGAGGCCGTGGCCGTCGGCCGCATCGCCGCCTACATCTTTCCCGCGCTCGATTCTATCGAGTTATACCGCGTGGCCGGGAAGCCGGTCTACCTGCCCCATCTGGCCATCGGGCTCGCGCTCACGGCGCTGGTAACCGTGGTGAACTATCGTGGCGTCCGGCTGAGCGCAACCTTTCAAAATTGGACCACGTTCGGCACACTCGCGCTCTTTGTGACCTTCGTCGCCATTGGCGTCACGCGCGGATCGCCCGCCAATTTCCCGCCCGTGTTCACGCATGCTCCGTTTGTGTCCATCTTGCTGGTGCTGCAGATCGTCCCCTACTACATGATGGGATACGAATCGGTGACCAAGGCGGCCGAAGAAGCCAATCCCCAATTTCGCGCCCAGGGATTCTCTCGCGCCATCTTCGCGGCGATCGTCGTCGGCGCCGTGTTCTACATCATCGTGATCGCGGCGGTGGGCTTTGTGGCGCCGTGGCGTACGCTGACCGGCGCACCATTCATGACGGCAGTCGCTTTCGAGCATGCCGTCGGCTCGCGCTGGATCGTGAGCATCATTCTGAGTGCCGCATTGCTTTCGCTATTCAAAGTATTCAACGGAAATTTCATCGCCGCCAGCCGCTTGCTGTTTGCCATGGGACGGCGTGGGTTGGTGGATGCGCGACTGGCTAGCGTGCATCCCCGGAATCAGACTCCTGCCGCGGCGGTCGTTTCGGTTGGCGTCGCCACGGCTGCGTGCATGTTTCCCGGCAGCGCGATTCTGGTTCCGATCTCTGAAGTTGGATCAGTCGCTTCCGCCACCGGATGGTTCGCGGTGTGCGCCGCCTATTTGTGGATGAGGCCCCGAATCGCAGATCGTCTGATCGCTCTGCTGGGTGCACTGGTTGGATTGGCGTTGGCGCTGATGAAGTTTCTCCCATTTGTGCCGGGGCATTTTTCCGGCTGGGAGTGGCTCGTTCTTGGACTCTGGATTATCCTTGGCACCATGGTTGGCCGCCCGCAGGGTTCGCAACTTACGATGGCAACAACCGAACCGGAAAGAGACTCATGACCTTAACGCGCCGTTTCGCGTTGCCATTCTTGCTGATCCTCTCCACCATTGCTTTTGCCGCCGAATCGCCATTCGACCTCGTCATCACCAACGGACACATCGTCGACGGCACGGGCTCCCCGTGGTACTCAGGCGACATCGGAATCCGCGACGGCCGCATCGCCGCCATCGGCAATCTTTCTGCTGCCGCGCGCAGGCGCACCGTTGACGCCAAGGGCAGAGTTATCGCTCCCGGCTTTGTGGACATGCTCGGTCAGTCGGAAATAACGATCCTGGTCGATCCGCGCCTGCCTTCGAAGATCTATCAGGGCATCACCACCGAGATCACCGGAGAAGGTGGATCCGCCGCTCCGCTGAACGATGCGATCATTGCTGCCGACCGTCCTGGTTACGAGCATTACAAGATCAATCCCGATTGGCGCACGTTCCGCCAATATTTCTCGCGACTGGAAAAGCAAGGCATGGGCATCAATCTCGCCAGCTACGTGGGCGCGACTCAGGTGCGGCGCATGGTGCTGGGTGACGCCGACGTTCAGCCGACGCCCGAGCAACTCGAAAAGATGAAAGTTCTGGTTCGAGAAGCAATGCGCGACGGCGCTGTCGGGGTCTCGACTTCGCTGGAGTATGCCCCTGCTCCCTACGCTAAAACCGAGGAGATTATCGCGTTGGCTTCGGAAGCATCGAAGCTCGGAGGAATCTACGCGACCCACATGCGCAACGAGAGCGACAGTGTTCTCGAGGCAATCGACGAAGCCGTGCGCATCGGCCGTGAGGCGCATGTTCCGGTGGAGATATGGCATTTCAAAGTGGCGGGCAAAGCCAACTTTGGACGCATGCCCGAACTGGTGGCGCGAGTCAACCAGGCGCGCGCCGCGGGCGTTGACGTGGAGGCCGACACCTACGCCTACACGGCCTGGGATAACAGCATGTCGGCCTTTGTTCCCCCATGGGCGCACGACGGCGGCAATGCCAAATTGATTGAGCGGCTGAAGGATCCCGCCACTCGGGCCCGCATTCGCAAAGACATGGAAACGCCTTCCAAAGACTGGGACAACGAGTGGGATGAGATCAGCGGCCCGCAGGACGTGATCATCAGCGTGGTCCAGAATCCCGCGCTGAGAAAGTTTCAGGGCAAGCGGCTCAGCGAAGTTGCCAAGATCATGAACAAAGATCCGATGGACGCGCTGTTCGATCTGCTCATCGAAGACAAAGCATTCACCGATTGCGCGGTCTTCGGTATGTCAGAGCCCGATGTCGCGCTGGCGCTGCAGCAGCCGTGGGTTTCGGTGGACAACGACGCTTCCGGCGCGTCGCCCGACGGCATCCTGGGTGAGGAGCACCCGCACCCCCGAGCCTACGGCACATTCCCGCGCATCCTGCGTAAGTACGTTCGAGAAGAGAAGAAGCTGACGCTGGAGGAAGCAATCCGCAAATTCTCGGCGCTGCCCGCCCAGCGCATGCGGCTCACCGATCGTGGCGTGTTGAAACAGGGGATGTGGGCCGACGTGGTTGTTTTCGACCCGGAGACGGTACGCGACCTCGCAACATTCGACGACCCGAACCGATTGTCGGAAGGCATGGAGTACGTCCTCGTCAACGGAGTGCCCGTGATCGAGAACGGAAAGATGAGCGGAGCGTTGCCAGGGAAAGTATTGCGAGGAGCAGGGTACGTGCAATAGGGCTGTGTCCCGCAAGCTCGCATCAATAAGTCAGATTGTCATCTTGAGCGAAGCGAAGGACCTGCTTTCTTCTCCCTGCAAAATACAGCAGGTCCTTCGCTTCGCTCAGGATGACAATTTAATTATTCAATTTACGGTTTGACCGTCTTCGCGTCTGCTTCCGCACGCTTGGCTTCGGTTCGATCAACCGGAGCGACGTGCGGATCAGCCAGCGTTCCCGTCAGCGTCCACGATAGCTCGTCACCGCGCGTCAAAACGAAATCGCACCCGCTGTCTGTAGAAACTGTCCCGCGCACCTGATAAATGCCGTCGCGCGATTCCAGTCTGCCGGCAGAAAGTTCCCAGACGCCTTTTTTCAGCCGCAGGTCTCCGCTGAACCGGTGTACCGGGAGGGGCACGGGCGCGCCCGGAATTTCAATGTGGGGCAGGCTGCCGTTCCGCATCGCGAATTGCAACTTGCCGTCGGAGCCCGCCAGCAGCTCACGAAAGCTGCGTCCGGATCCACTCACATCGAAACTCCCGTCGGCCGTTCCCGCAATCCAGGCATCGTTCATCAACGTGCCCACCTGCTCCAGCGAAATGTCTTGCAACGTGCCGCTGCCGTGATAGCGCACGGGCTGAGCGGAAGACGGAGCGGCTGCATCATGAGTCGACGCGTCAGGACTCGATGCATCATGATTCAATACATCATGATTCGATACGTCATGATTCGATACATCAATGACCCAGTTGCCCTGATGTGTGCCCTGCAGCAGTTGTGCGCGCAGAGCAGTCAGCGTGATCTTGCCGCGATCCACGTCCACTTGGGTCGCGACCTGGGTTGCGAACATTTTCTTCAATCCAAACCGGCCAACATGCAACTTGCCGCGTGCCTGAATCGCGAAGAGTGGTGAAGGGCCCAGCGGCTGATTGGAGTCGGCAGTTAAGATGCGGTACCAAGCACGTTTGGCGGGATGCGGCGTAAACCATTCGGCTAGGTCTCCGGTCGAAAGCTGGTCAGCCGTGAGATCGAACTGAAACACACAAGTCGGAGCGAGGCCCAGAGCGGCGCCTGGAGCCGCGCTTGAAGCGGTGCAGTGCCGCGGTGCTGTAACCTCGCCGCTCCAATGCGTGCTTCCCGTGCGCGCAGAAATCTTCTGCATCAGCACCGCATCCGGAGTAAGAGACATGGTCGCTGAGCCGATCTCAATCGGTGTGTTCAGACCGTGCATTTCGGCGCGGAGGTTGCGCAATTGCGCCGTCCCAAGCGTGGCGGGAACTGCAAATCCCTGCCATGGCCCAGAGACGCTCACGTCCAACTTAGCGAAACCCTCTGCCGCCGGGCGCGACACCGGCAAGCCCAGCACGTTCTCCAGACGAAACAGGTCTTTCAGTTCCATGTCGCCGCGCAGAAAAAAACGATAACCGGCAACGGATATCCAACCGCCGGCGTTCACCGGCGCGGATGCGTTCACCGCCACAGCGACGGGCCCAATCCGCAGGTGAGTTTCCACGGGCTCCTGGTCTTTATCCTTATCTTCTTTTGTCCGCGGGTGACCAGACCGGCCTCCGTGCGATTCGGCGGCCGCCATGGTCACGGGAATCAGCGCCAGCGGAATCGTGCCCAACGCAACCTCATTCTTCTCTGCATTCCGCCCATTCCCCCCATTCCACGAAAGGCGCACGTTGGTCGCCGAGCCCGTGCCGGTCCATTGCGGCAGTATGCCGTGCCCGGTGTCGCCGGCAGCGCTGCGCTTGGCGCGCAACTCCGCATTCAGCAATCCCGTTGCAGTCAGATCGCCCGGGATCTGCTTTTTCGCTTGGCGTAGCAATCGAACCACCGAGGTCAGCGGCACCTGCTCGGCCTCGAGCGTCAGATCGTAATTGGGCACTTGGGCCACGAGGGACAACGCTCCGCGCAGGCGGAGAGCCCCGCCGCGTACTGGCGATTCGCACCGCAGGTCAGCGAGAGTGCTTGTAACCGCGTTGTATTGTCCCGAGCAACTGGTTGCCAGGCGCACGGTCTCGCTGCCAACAATGTCATAGCGGCGGAAATCTTCGATCGCAGTCTGGCTCTCGATGAGCAGCGCTTCCGGAGTGCCGGATACGTTCGCCGTAAAATTCACTCCGCCGCGCCAACCCCGGTCTTTTCCGCTCAGCAACTTTGTGATCTGTCCGAGTTGCCCCTTCTGCCATTGCACCGCGAGTTGTAACGGCGTCGACCGCAAGCTGGAAGCCCGCTGCCAGTTGGCGTTGATCTGGAGCAGCCCGGTATCGGTTAGATTGAAATCCGTGCGCACGGGCTCGGCCTTCATGCGAGCGCCCCAGGAATTTTCCGAATCCTGCCATAGCGCCACGTCGGCATCCATCAGCGCGTAAGACTTCTTGGTCTGTCCGATCTTGAAATTGATGCGAGCATGGCCGGCTTCGAGATAGGGGAATGCCGGCCGGCGCTCGGATGCGGGTTTGCCGGTCGGAGCCGCTGGGATTTGCGCGTTGCGCTCCAGCAGGCTTGCCAGATTCCAGCGGCCTTGGTCGTTGCGCACCAGGTTGATGCTGGGTTCGTTTGCGCTCAGCGTGGCAATCTCGAGCCGCCCGCGAAGCAGAGAACGAACGCGGATTGCGGCGGAGACTTCCTGCGCGCGAATCATCGGCTCCGCGCTAAATGCAGGATCGTCGTAGATGACGAGCCCTTCCAGGTCGAAGCCCGGCCGCGGCAGAACACGCAAGCGCACGTTGTCGAGCGCGACCCTGCGTCCCAGCGCGTTTCCTATGGAAGTGGCGATCCGGTTTCGTAACTGGTACACGCCCGGCCGAAACAGAAACAGAATGAGCAGGAGAGCCACGATCGCAGCCAACCCGCGCCGGGATCGCAGAAAGTTAGATCCCGGAAATTTCACCGCACGATCCTAAGGGTGCGCGACCAGCGCGTTTCATCGAAGAAGTGAATGACGATGTGCGCCAGGAACCCCAGCCGGTCGCCCGCGCCGCGCATCTGGTACTGGTCGGGCGGAGTGATAAACGACCAGTAGATGAACATCGGGCGGCCGATCACATTTTTCCGCGGAATAAAGCCCCAGTAGCGGCTGTCCTTGCTTACGTCGCGATTGTCGCCCATGCCAAAATAACTGTCCGTAGGTACGACGACCTCGCCGCCCTGGATATGGGAGGGCAGTGTGACGATCCAGTCCTGACTGGTGATGCCATACATCTCCGACGGAGGCACGGCAGGAAAGTTGTCCCGGTAAGGATCGTAATTCGCCGCTTTGTGCAGGACGTACGGCTCATCGAGTTTCTCGCCGTTGCGGTACACGGCCCCATCGCGCAGATGAATGCGGTCGCCCGGAACGCCCACAATCCGTTTTACGACGAACAGCCCTGGCTCTTCCGGCGAGAGGAACACCACGATGTCGCCACGGCGGATGTCGCGATAGGGTATTAGCGAACCCATCCAATGCGTTGGGGACGCGAACTGCTCCCGGTTTACCAGGACGTGGTCGCCGATGAGCATTGTGTCCTCCATGGAACTGGAGGGAATCTCAAAATTCTGCAGAACAAACGTCATGATGAACAGGACGATGACCAGCAATTCCGCTAAAGAGGCGAAGAACTCCACCGGCGTCTCGTGCGGCTTTTCGTCAACTCCGGCTTCTTGTTTTTCCTGCACGTTGGTTGGCACGTTCGCATCCGTTTCGGAGGATTTCTTCCCAGCCCGTCTTCATCAGCGTACCAGCTTGAAGGTCCGGGACCAGCGCGTTTCGTCAAAGAAGTGAATAACGATGTGCGCCAGAAACCCCAACCGGTCGCCTATGTCGCGCATCTGGTACTGGTCCTCCGGAGTAATAAACGACCAGTAGATGAACATGGGACGTCCGATCACGTTCTTGCGCGGAACAAAACCCCAGTAACGGCTGTCGTAGCTCAAGTCGCGGTTGTCGCCCATGGCAAAGTAACTGTTCGGAGGCACGACGATGTCACCGCCCTCAATATGCGAGGGCATTTCCTGTATCCATTTCTCATTGGTTACCCGAGAATCGCTTTCTGAAGCCAGTACAGCGGGAAAGTTGTCGCGATAAGGGAAGTCGCCGGGCAGTTTGTGGCGGACGTATGGCTCATCAAGTTTCTCGCCATTGCGATACACAACGCCATCGCGCAAGTGGATGCGGTCACCGGGGATGCCCATGATCCGTTTCACCAGGAACAAACCCGGTTGTTCTGGCGACATGAACACGGCAATCTCACCGCGGTGGATGTCGCGATAGGGCATCAGCGGTCCCACCCAACGCGTTGGCTGCGCCAACTGCTCCCGGTTCACAAATACGTGGTCGCCGATGAGCATTGTGTCCTCCATGGAACTGGAGGGAATCTCAAACGCCTGCAGAATAAACGTGATGATGAACAACCCGGTGACCAGCACTCCCGCCAGGGAAGCCAGGAATTCCACCGTAGTCTCGCGTGGCTTTTCGTCCACAACTACTTCTTTTTCGTTCTTAGGCACGTTTGGTATCCGTTTCAAAGGATTTCTTCTCAGCGCGTCTTCATTAGCGCATCTTCCTCAGCGCACCAGCCTGAAGGTTCGCTCCCAGCGCGTTATCTGGAACAAATGTGTGACCGCGTAGGCAAGGTGATAAAGTCTATCACCCACGGTTGGCGATCCGGGAAGATCGTTGGTCAAAGCGCCCGACGACCAGTAAATCAAAAGCGGGCGTCCAATGATATTTTCGCGCGGCACGAATCCCCAGTACCGGCTGTCCTGGCTGTCGTCGCGATTGTCGCCCAGCACAAAATAATGACCCTCGGGGATAATCAACTGGCGGTCTTCGACCAGTTTTGGCATTTCCTTCCACCATCTTGCATCCACGCCGTAGTCGGGAGAATCGGTGCGCGGAAAGTCGTCGCGATAGGGACTGCGGAGCGCGGTGATGTATTGCACGTAGGGCTCAACCAGGGGAACGCCGTTGATGTAGACGCGCTTGTTGATGAGGCGCAGGCGATCTCCGGGCAAGGCCACTACTCGCTTCACGAAGTCCTGCGCAGGATTCACCGGATAATGGAAGACGATGACATCACCGCGGCGGATGTTGCGGTAAGGCAACAGGCGGTTCCACCCCGTGCTGCCGCCGTAGCAAAATTTATCCACCAGCAGGTAGTCACCGATAAGCAGCGTTTGCTCCATGGATTCCGAAGGAATGGTGAACGCCTGCACGAGGAAGGTCACCACAAAAACGGCGATCACCACCGTTCCCGCGACCGACTGAATAGTCGCGGGCCAATCCCCAGCGGAAATCTTTTCGCTCCATGACATAAAGTAAAATTCGCAACACAAATCCGGCTGTCATCTTGAATTCAAATCCATAGGTCCTTCGCTTCGCTCAGGATGACAGTGTGGATTTATGCTGCGCACTTGTGGGACACCACACTACGCTGCGCCCCCATCCTTTCCAGCATTTGGATGCCGCGCATCGGGCAACCTGGCCAGGTGCTCCAGAACCTGCCGCGCCGCTTCCTGTTCGGCCCGTTTCTTGGTCGCTCCCTGCGCCCGCCCAATTAATTGCCCCATCTCGGGCGCCGGCAGTCTTACCTCGACCGTAAAGGTCTTCTTGTGTTCCGGCCCTTCTTCCTTTACGAGCGCGTAAACCGGCTGCGGTCCGCCTCTGGCCTGCAGCGCTTCCTGCAATGCGGACTTGAAATCCATCACTGGGATGGCGCTGGTTTCCAGTTTCATGTGCGCCAGTTCCGGCTCCACGATCACGCGCACGATAAAGTCTGTCGCCACCGGCCAGCCGCCGTCGAGATAGAGCGCAGCCAGGATCGCTTCCAGCGCGTCGACCAGCAGGCTTGCCTTGTTACGGCCGCCACTTTTTTCTTCGCCGCGGCCGAGACGCATGTAATGGCCAATCTGAAGCTGCTCGGCCACCCGCAGCAGATGCCTTTGCCCTACCAGATGAGCGCGCAGCTTGGAAAGATGCCCTTCCTGGAACTCGGGGAAACGGTGGAAAAGCGCCTCGCTGGTGGCCAGCCCGAGCACGGCGTCTCCCAGAAACTCGAGCATCTCGTTATCGCCGCTCGTCGGTCCGCCAGGCGACCCGCCGCCAGACGCAGCGCCCCCCGCGCCCAGCGCCTCCACCTCACGCGCTTGCGAGCTGTGGGTAAGCGCCTGCTCGAGCAGTTCGCGGCGCTGGAAGCGGTGGCCCAGGCTTTCTTCCAGCGCCATGATTTCGCGTGACTTCATCGCAAAGAGAGGCAACGATCCTTCGGCCCGAATCTTGGTAGAGACGCGGCTTGCCGCGTCTGAAAAATTGCACGCGCTGGAGACCAGGCAGGGCGCGCCTCTACCGGAGAGGTGGCTAGTTCTTTGGCGGAGCCGGGGCCGTGCCTGCAGTGAGCTGTTGCAAGCGATCGACTTCCCGTTTTGCCGGATTCAAAATCACGGCGTTGTCTTTCGCAATTTCCACCGCATGAGTCGCCACCTTGAGCGCCTCCGGATATTTCCCCTGCTTATCCAGCGTCAGTGCCAAGCGGAGAACAACCACGGGATCCGGGTCGCTGGGGTACGCATCGATGGACTTTTGCAGTTTCTCCTGTGCCCCCACGAAATTCTCTTTCTTGAACTCAATGGTGCCGAGAATCGAATACGCGTTGGAGCGTAGCAGTGCCTTGTAGGCGTCGATCTTTTCCTGCGGAGTACCCTGTGGGACGCTGATGTCGGTGTCCACCGTCTGCGTGGCCTTCTGCGCCATCGAGGTCGCTTCGGCGAAGCGTTGATCCTTGTCGATATCCGTGTCGTGCGTTCTCTCGGCGATCACCTCGGCGACCGTTACCAGAGCCTCGGGATCGTCTCCGTCAAGGCCCAGCACTTTGCGGCCCATGGCTTCGGTCTTCTCCGCGTTGTTGGCATTCTGGTAGAGCCGCATCGCGTTCTTATAGAGCAGCACGCGAAGCTCGCTGTCCGGAAACTTGACGGCAAAATCGTCAGCCGCTTTCTCCATCGCGGCAGGATCGGTTTTAATTGCTGCCGCTGCCTTCCAGGCATCCAACTCCGGATCCGTCTTGGCTTGCGGTGGACGCTTCCCCTGTGGCGCCGCCTGACCCGCTGCCGGCGGGTTTTGCTGTGCTGGTTGTCCGCTGCTCTGGGCCTCGGCCCAAACCGCGAAGCTCAGTATTCCTATGCTCAGTAACCCCTGAATGACCGCTCGCTTCATGCTGTCTCCCCTAACGCAAAATTTCAAACCTTAGATGTCATCACGTAGCGACAGCCGCCCTCGGCTGTCCGGCCAGCGCGGCTCGCCAGGGTTTCGCGCAACCCAGAAGCCCTGAAGCCTTGAAACCTGTTCTGTCACTCCGGCCGTTTTGCCACCGGAGGCTCATAAGGCTGATCCAATCCCCGTTGCGCCGCCAGTTTCACTTCCGGAAGCGCTCCACCCGCCGCATCCAACGCGGCGCGATACTGGTCCACGGCGGCGAGCCGATCTTCCTTCAAATCGAAAATGCGTCCCAGGTAAATATGCGACCAGGCAATCACCTTGGGTTCATGGGCCGTCTGCAGCGCTCGTTCAAAATACGTGCGCGCCCCTTCCATGTCCCGATTCGCGGTGGCGACTTCCGCCAGAATAAATAACGCGCGTCCCGAGTCTTCTTCCTGCCCATCGAGCGCCTGCTGCGCCAGTTTCTGCGCGGTTTCGGGATCGCCAGCCGCCAGCCGCCGCTCCGCGTTCAGAAGCAAGTGCTCGCTGTGGGGACCAGCCACATGCAGAAGCTCCGGCGCCGCCTCACCCGAAAACTCGATCAGCGATGCCCGCTTCATTTCTTTGCCGACTTCAATCGAGCCCACCATGTCCGCATAAGCATTGCGCATGCCCGCCGGATCTCTATCGAATCGGCCCAGCGCGTCGTAGAAATACCGCGTCAGCACGTAACCTTCTTTGTCGGCTTCGTCGATGTTCTTGGCCCGCTCCGCATCGGAAATCTTATTCAAGTGCAGTTCAATCGCCCGTATCATGCACTCCGTTACCAGCAGGGAAATGTTACTTTTGAACGCATCATCCATGGGCGCATTCTTTACACTCTCGAGCAAGGGCTCCAGCCGCTTGAACGAATCGCCGTTCTTGAGCGCCAGTGGATCCAGAAGATAATGCAGATAAGTGTGCCGAATCTGCTGCAGCTTGATCGACGTCCCCGAACTCGGCGAAATCACCACGTAGTAGTCGGCAGCATAGTTGCGCGCGTTCGTCTGTCCCGGCGCGCCCATCGCATCCAGATAGACGGTGAACTGCCGTCCCAGGTAACCCGCCGATGGCATCTTCAAATAAATTTCGGTGTCGAACGTCATCTTCGCCAGCGGATCGTGATAAATCTCCGTCAATTCCGCATACTGCGCCTGGTGTCGCTTCCAGATGGCATGCAAGCCGATCTTTGCGTAGAAGGCCTGCATCAACGGCACCATGCCGGCTACCGCGCCGGCATCGGGAGGCAGTTCCGCCTCCTTCATCTTCAGCGTGAACGTCGGTGGCTCCTCCAGATAAAGCGCCAGCGATACATAGTGGGACAGGTCGTGCGCGGGATCCGGCACGGTGTGCTGCCGGTAGAACAAGCACATCGGACCGACCACGTCCTGCGCCCCGGCGGTATTCTCCACCGCCTTGGCAACTTCTGACCGGATCTGCGTCCGCAGCGGGTCGGAAGCACTCAGCTCCTGGTCATAACCGCAGGTGTTGATGGCGGTGAGCACTGTGAAAAGCGTTTCGCTGGTTTCCAGCGACACATTCGGCCGGTTCTGCGCCCAGCCGGATACCCCGAGCAGGACTACCCCCAAGCTCACAGCGAACGCCAATCGAACGCGTTGTCCCAGGAAGCTGCTCGTGATATCGGACATAGACGGAGTGCTAGAAAATAGTGTACGAACTGGTTAATTCGCGGTCAAACAGAGAAGTGCTGCCAGATTTGCACGGAAGGTTCGCATCCGGGCATCGCGAGAACGATGCCGCAATTCCACCTGTGGAACGGGGCTTGGCCCGTCGGCGTGGACGCCGCAAGCCCTCTCCAGGCTGGCACCGCTACCCCTTAACGCTAACCTTGGAGAACGACAGCACTGCCGTCCCTGTCGTCGGCACCCCCATCGAAAGCGCGGGATGGAAGGTAGTGAAGATCAGCAGGTTTTTCAACTGCGGCAGCACCGCCTGCGCGTCGTCCGGTTGCGACAGGATGCGGTAATCCTCCACCCGCCCGTTGGCGTCCACGTAAGCCTCAACTACCACCGCATCGTCGCCCATATTGCCGAGCGACGTACCGAAGGCCGACTGTTCAAGTTGCGGCGCGGTGTACAGCATCAGCGGAACGTCTCCGCTGCTCGCCCGCAGTTCTGCCGGCAAGGCAAAGAAGCCCAGCAGCAGTCCGAAACACAACACCGCGCTGACCAGCCCCGCGGTGGCCGGAACCATGAAGGCGTTAAGGGCATTCTCCAGTCGCACAAGCATGCCTTCGTAACGCGCAAACCGCGGACGCCGCTGCTGTGCGGCCTCGCGCGAAATCGCCAGCCGCAACTTCAAGGCCAGGTCGGCGGGAGCCTTCGCCGGACCCAGACTGGCAAGCAACTGCTGGGCGCGCTGCATCGCGGCATATTCCCACGCGCAACCCGTGCACTCTTCAACATGGCGGGTGAGCGCGCGCATTTCCGACCCGCTCACGCGGCCGTCGAGATAGGGCGAGAACAATTTCCTGATCTCAGCGCAGGTCATCTCATCGCACTTCATGGCGTCACCTCAGCTTCTCTGCCACCACGCGAACTTTCCCGCGCGCTTCGGGACCCGCGACTCTGCCGGTCATTTTCAGAGGCGCCGGCAGGAACGTCGGCCGGGGCGAGCAGCCCCAACTCCGGACCCACTTCACGGACATACTCCGTTAACTTCTTGCGCAGCGCGTCGCGCCCGCGCGTGATGCGTGACTTCACCGTTCCCAGCGAAATCGTCAAAATCTCCGCAATCTCTTCGTACGACATTTCTTCCAGGTCGCGGAGAATCAAAGCCGTCCGATAAGGCTCGGGCACCTGGTGCAAAGCCTCCTCCACCGCCACCCGCACTTCGCCATGCGCGAACTTTTCAAACGGAGACTCGCCCGGATCCACCAGCCGATCTTCTCCGCAAAACTCGCATTCCCCCGCGACTACTGGATCAATCGGGGTTTCCTGCGCCTTGTGCCGGAACCACCAGCGCCGGCGATTCGCCGCCTCGTGCAAAGCGATGCGATAAATCCAGGTCTTCAGGCTGGACTCACCATGAAAATGCTTCATCCCGCGGAAGACCTTCAGAAATACATCCTGGGTAGTATCCGCAGCGTCCGCAGGATCATTCACGATGCGATAGATGAGCCCGTAAATCGGCTGATGAAACTCGCCGATCAGCCACGAGTAGGCCTCTTCCGAACCCGCCTTCAATTCAGCAATGACGGCGGATTCCTCAGTTCGGGTCCCGATAGCGCTGGCAAGATCGCCCAATGCAGTAGCTCCCGCCATGACGGCGTTGCCCCCAATTATAGAGTCACTCCGACTCTCGCGGCGGGAATCTTTACCTCTGCCGACACCACTACGGAAGCCCTTGCCCGCTTATTTACTTAGACTCCGCCGCCGCCCCTGGAGTTCCAGAGGTAAGTCCAGTATTTGCAATGGCTCACGTAGGGACAGCCGCCCTCGGCTGTCCAGCCGAGCGCAGCTCGCGCCAGGGCGCTCGACTCGATCAGGTCCCGAGCCTCACAGTTCGGCCGCACTGACAGAAAAGGAGCGCCCCTGGAAGGTAGTGGCCCGACTGTCACTTCGTGGGCGCAGCACTCGGCGGAGCGTCGGTTGTAGTCGCCGGCGGTTTCGGCTTCGCTGGTTTCTTCTTCACCGGCGGCTTTTTCGGAGGCTCGGTGTCATCCACCACAATCTTTTTCGGTGGCGGAGGTGGCGCCGCGGACAACGTCTTGACCTGCGCCCGCAGACGCATCAGCTCATCTTCCTTGCTCGCAGTCAGTTTCTGCATGCGTTCGCCAAACCCACGACGGGCGCTCTCCAGTCCGGACATGTCGTTGCTCAGGCTCTGAAATTCATCTTTGGATCCGAATGCTCCCGCACTTTCTACTACCGAGCCAAAGGAGTCATACAACAACACCAGGTTGCGATAGAGCTTGAAACTCGCTCCCAGATCTTCGGGCGAGTTGTTCAGTTGCGCGATCGTTTCCGGCAGCGCCGACTGCAGGTTGCGCTGGATCGACTCCACCGTCGCCAGCGTCTGTCGCTTGGTCGAAGCGTCGGTCTTCCACCTTTCGATACGCGTCTTCTCAAGGTCGGATTGCATGCTCTTCGCCGTCTGCTGCAATTGTGTCAGGATGCCGTTCAGTTCGCTGACCGACGCGTAAGCAACCGGCGACTGCGTAGCGCTCGCCGCGCCAGCAGAATCCTGCCCCCCAGCTGCAGCCGCAAGCAAGGCGATGAGAAACGGAAATAACCGAACCAGAATATTTCGCGAGTTCAACATGGCGCTCCGATGGTAGCCTAACTGTTTTGCCAACCATATCCTATTTGAGTTTGCCAACCCGAGTCGAGTTTGACGCCGCGCCCAAGCTAAGCGAGAATTGAATGCGTGGGCCTGTGGCGCAGCTGGGAGCGCGCTTCCATGGCATGGAAGAGGTCGTCGGTTCGATCCCGACCAGGTCCACCAAATCTCTCAATGGTTTAGCTCCCATCGCCATTTTGATCCGGCAATTCCTACCTGTGATGCTTACCTGTGTTGCTGGTACAAAACCAAAAAAGACGTCTTCGATCTCAGCCGCGTCCACCAAGTCTCCCACAGTTGATTCTCTCGATGTCTCCCCGTAACATTCCCCCCAAATGGTTGCACCGTCCCAACCCGTGGGGCAGACGGTTTCCCATTACCGCATCCTTCGCAAAATCGGCGGCGGGGGCATGGGAGTGGTGTACGAGGCGGAAGACTTAAAGCTGGGTCGTCACGTCGCCCTGAAGTTTCTTCCCGACGACCTCGCCCACGAAGCGCAAGCCCTCAGCCGCTTCCAGCGGGAAGCCAAGTCTGCGTCCTCCTTGAACCATCCGAACATCTGCACGATCTACGAGATTGACGAATCCCATCGGCGAACCTTCATCGCAATGGAACTGCTGGAGGGACAGACACTCCGGCACATGATCTCTGGCAAGCCGTTGGAGATCGAAAAAGTGCTCGATCTGGGCATCCAGATCGCCGATGCCTTGGACGCCGCGCATGCGAAGGGGATCGTGCATCGGGACATCAAGCCCGCGAACATCTTTGTCACGAACAGGGGTCAGGTGAAGATTCTTGACTTCGGATTGGCGAAGGTCACCGCCAA
>Ga0074044_10000704_pt1 | contig 31253 bp, 33 predicted proteins | sample BogForMeECP23OM1_FD_94443 | JGI IMG/M metagenome (GOLD analysis project Ga0074044, IMG submission 94443) | Bog forest soil microbial communities from Calvert Island, British Columbia, Canada - Bog Forest MetaG ECP23OM1 | ecosystem: Environmental > Terrestrial > Soil > Wetlands ...
CGCCGAGCGTAAGCTCTCCAAGCAGCAAGTGGCGTCCGGCGGCGTGCTGTATGTCAACGAGGTGGCGGAATACCCGCACTTCAAGTATCGCGGACACGTGGCCGAATACGAGTCGCCGCACTATGGGAAGATTCTCTATGGCACCACCCCTTACCTCCAGGAGAAGACTCCTGGACGGCTAAAATGGCTGGGCCGCCCGACCGGCCACGACAACCAGGATGTATTCCGGCGGCTACTCGGTTTCACGAGCGATGATTTCGATCGGCTGCATAAGGCGCACGTCATTTAACCCAGGAGGAATGTGATGGCTACGCAACCCGCTACCAAGCCCCAGTCGTTTGAGGAGTATTGCCGGACAACCTTCGATCCCAAGAAGGAGTTTTCCAAGCCCGAAGTGTTGAAGGGCGTCCGCGTGTTGTCCTGTACCCAGTACATTTTGGGTCCCTCCGCCGCTGCCTATCTCGGCGAGCTTGGCGCCGAAGTCATCAAGATCGAGGCGGTCCGGCGTGGCGAGGCCATGCGCCACACCACTCCGTTTAACGAGCCCTTCCTCTATCCACTTTCCAAGTGGGTGCCGGAGCGCGGCACGGGGCTGGGCTTTGTGGGCGCGAACACCAACGAGTACTTCACCTCGATCGACTTCCACCGCCCGGAAGGACAGGATCTGGTCAAGAAACTGGCCGCCAAGTCCGACGTGTTCGTGGAGAACTACCGCCCCGGCACCTTTGATCGCTGGGGCATTGGTTACCGTCAACTCAAAGAGATCAATCCGCGGCTGATCTACTGCTGGCTGGGTGGTTTCGGCGGTTGGGGACCGGGACGTGTCCGCGCCTCCTACGACATTCTCGGACAGTCGCAGGGCGGCAATTTTGGCATGACTGGCAAGCAGGAGTTCCTGGGCGGTGCGCCGGCGAAGTCCACCATCTGGCTCGCCGATTACTGGGGTGGCATGATGGGCGCCACACAGGTGTTAGCGGCGCTGTACTGGCGTGATCATGTCTCGGGCCAGGGCACGTTTATCGAGTACTCGCAGGTGCACGGCGTCACGCGCCAACTGGAGTATGCCTTGCCGCTCTACGGCCGGTACGGCATCACCCGGGAGCGATGGGGCAACTGGGATACGCAGCTGTGTGTGCACGGCATCATCAAGTGCGGCAAGTCCTCATACCCCAAGTCCGAGAACCCCCAGGAGATGGAAGAAGGTTACATCCTGATCAGCGCGTACGAGGACAAGGACTTCGCCCGCCTGTGCAAGGCGGTTGGCGAAACCACCCTGGCCACGAAGTACGCGAAGAAGGATATCCGCATCAAAGCCCAGAGTCAGATGGAGATTTATCCGGCTCTGGAAAAGTGGGCGGCCGACAAGACGAAGGAACAGGTAGCCGCGATCATGGACACGAACAACATCATCAACCAGCCGGTGTGGAACGCGAAAGAGGTCGCCAACCATCCGCACTGGAATGAGCGCGGAGCCGTTCGCTGGCTGGACGACCCGACCTATGGTGAACTGCTGCACCAGGGGCCGGCGTTCAAGATGTCGGCAACACCGGCCCGCCTGAAGTGGGCGCTGAAGCCGGTGGGCGCCGACAACGAGCGCATCTTCAGCGAATTGGCCGGGTTGACGCCCGCGGATATCAAGCGGCTGGAAGATCAAGAGACTATTTGATGGAGGAGATGAACGATGCTGCTCACATGCTCGAAGTGTAATACCAAGAATTTCCTTGATCCTTATCCTTTCTGGAACTTTAAGGGCACGACCAAGTGCGCCGGCTGCGGTGCGATCTGGCAGATTGAAACGGTCGGAGGGGGCTGCGTGAGTGGGCCCAAGGAGGCCAGTGGTACGGCTGACCTGTTGCCCGGCTTTGCCGAGAAACAGGACTATTCGCCCATCTCCGGTCCGGGGCTGACCCGGTCGGCGCCGCGGGCCCGTAAGGATGCGGTTTGTAAACCAATCGCAATGGAACGTAACGTAAGAGGCAAGATCATCAGCGGCCACCCGCTGAAGAAGGAAGACCTTGTCGGCAGCAAACCGAAATTCATCGTTGCCGGAACTCGGTAAGGATAACTGGAGGCAAGAATGGCTAACTACAACACTGAATGCCTGTGCGTTCGCTGCAAGCATTTGAGTCCCGCGCTCGATCCCAACATTCAAAAGGCCTACCTCGGCAAGTGTGTGAAGCGCGAATGGCCGTTCACATTGTCGATCACACTGCAAGGCTGGACGGAGTGTGACGTCTTCGAGGCCGGCGGCAAGACGTATGTGCCACCGCAGCCGGTAGCCGCCAAGGCCGCGGTTGCGGCTGGTAAAGCGGCTGCCAAGCGCGTGGAGTTCTACTATAGCTCCGCGCAGAAGCCGGGCGAGATGTTTCCGTGCGACATCAAGCGAGCCCTCGAATTGGTGAAGCAGTTACAAGCTACGGGTGTGGATTCGAAAGCCGTCGATGTTGCCGGCGTCAAGGATCGCTTTCCCATCTATCACAAATCGGTGAGCGGCCCGGATGCGAGCGTGCGCCCGGTCTTCGGCGCCAAAGGCGCGCTGGTAGAGGACTTTGGAACCACGGTTCCCGCGCTGCTGGTATTCGAGGGCGACCGCTATCCCGTATTCGCTTTCCCTCGAAGCGATGCCAAGCGCGGCACGATCCGCGTGGAGCAGGCTTTGGAGGATCTGGTCGCTGAGACTGCCGCAACCCCGGTAGCCAGGTAAGTGGGATAAGGAGAATTTCAAGATGGCTGAGTACCTACCTCCACGTGAGTTCTGGCCGAAACGTGTCTACACCCTGCCGGAGTTCGCGACCTATGCTAAGAGATTCAACTCGACCGAAGAACTGCTCGGCAAAGCCGTCGCCGCCGGTCGGGGTGACCGCACCGCTGTGCTCTTCGAAGACCAACGGATTACCTACGGCCAGCTTCTTACTCAAGCCAGCAAGTTCGCCAGCGCGCTCCGCGAACTGGGAGTGAAGGAAGGCGACCGCGTCGTTCTGCGGACTCCGAACATACCGCCGGCCCTGGTCGCTAACTTCGCGATCCTTAAGTTGGGAGCGGTCTGCACTCCCACCTCACCCTTGTTCTCGCGCCACGAGATCGCTCACGTCGCCAATGACTCGGAGGCGGTAGCCATCATCGTCAGCGCTGCCCTCCTGGGCGAAGTCGAGGGCGCGAAAGAGAATTTTGAGACGATCAAACACATCATCGTCGTCGGGGGCGATGTCGCCGAGGTGAAGGCCAAGGGATTTCTCCCCTACGGCGAGCTGGTGCAGGGCGGCAATCCAACCATCGATCCAGTGCTCCGCAACCGCGAAGACGTGGGTTTGCTGATGTACACTTCGGGCACAACTGGACGCCCGAAAGGGACCGTCCACTTCGTGGAGGAACTGCTGATCGTGCCCGACGGCTTCGGGAAGTACGGCTGGCAAGTCACGGAAAACGACGTTGTCGGCGGGTCCGCTCCCATGGCTTTTGGGGCGGGCTACTCCAGTTATGCGACCATCCCCTTCCGTTTCGGTGCGGCTGCTTCGCTCATCGCCAAGTTCGAACCGGAGAAGATGTTCGACACCATACAGAAGCATCACATCTCGATCTTGACTCTTGCCCCCACCGCTTACCGCAAGATGTTGCAGGTGCCGGACGCGAAAACCAAATTTGATCTCAGCAGCCTGCGCGTCTGTACCGGCGGCGGCGAGAGTCTGACTGCCCCGACCTATCACGCGTGGAAGGAAAAGTTTGGACTGGAGATCTTCGAGGGTCTGGGCACGACGGAGATGATGTACGTTTTCGCCTCGAACGTGGTCAGCCGCAAGGTCAAGGCTGGCTCCTTCGGCCAGGCCGTACCGGGCTATGAGTTGAAGGTTATCGACGAAGAGGGGAAGCAAGCCCCCGCCGGCAAGATCGGCCACTTTGTGGCTTGCGGACCCACGGGCACGATCTATTGGCGCGATCCCGAAAAACAGCAACGTGCCATCACCGCCGAGGGCTGGAATCTGGCCGGTGACTTCGTATATGTCGATGAGGATGGCTACTTCTGGTTCGTGTCGCGGGAGGACGACATCATCAAGAGTTCGGGTTACCGCATCGGACCGGAGGAGATTGAGGTCACCATTGCCACCCACCCTGCCGTTGCCGACGTCGGTGTCATCGGAGTGCCCGACGAAGTGCGCGGCCAAATTGCCAAAGCATTCGTGGTGCTGAAGCCCGGGGAAAGCCTCATGCCCGACGATCTGCTCGCCTTCTTGAAGGGCAAGATTGCGACCTATAAGCTGCCGCGCGAAATCGTGATCGTAAACGAACTCCCGCGCACAGCTACAGGAAAGCTGCTGCGTCGCGTCCTGAAGCAGAAGGAACCCGCGGCTCCGCAGCCCGCTATAAAATAATACTCGCGTAGGGACGGCCGCCCCCGGCCGTCCCAGCCGAGCGCGGCTCGGCAGCCAGCGTAGGCTCTACCCTGCCGCCATCCGCACTTCTTCGCAAGTCTCTTTACTTTTCCGCCTGGAAACGGCTATAAGACTGTATTCGTTCTGTATTTCCCTGGAGTTGCCGATGAATGACGCGCTCACTCACCAATCGCTCTGCGAAGGAATTGTGGATCGAAGTTCAGTCGCCATTGTATTTGGCGATCGCGAGGGCATCATTCGGTTGTGGAATGCGGGTGCGGAGACCATGTTCGGCTGGAGGGCCGGCGAGGCTATCGGCAAGTCCATGGACATGATCATCCCCGAGAAGCACCGGGCGCGTCACTGGGAAGGCTACGACCGGGTCATGGAAACCGGGGTCACGAAGTACGGGCAGAGCGTGCTTGCCGTCCCCGCCTCCACCAAGGACGGCCGGCGAATCTCAATCGAGTTCAACGTCGTGCTGCTCAAAGATGCCGATGGGCGGGTCCTCGGCGTGGCGGCTACCATGCAGGATGTGACCGCCCGTTGGGAGCGGGATAAGGCCCTCCGCGCGCGCCTGGCTGAACTTGAAACCAAACTGAAGCAGGCCGGTGTCGTGACGGAAAACAAGTCCTAGCTCATCGGGGGCCTTAGCGATGTTGGCACTTCGCAGATTACTTTTGCACGCCGCGCTTCTCCTGTGGGCCGCCTGGTCGGTGGCGCAGGCGCCACCCCCGGGCACTGCGACGGGCGGAGCTTGTTCCTCCGAACTGGTGACCTTGCGCGCCACGGATGGTGTGCGCCTGCAGGGCATCGTTTTCCATGCCTCGAAGCCCCGTGCGAGCGCCCTGTTGTTGGTACACGGCTACGCCGGCAACTTCTATGAGGCCTACTTCCCCAAACTCGCCGAGGCCGCGGCCCACGCTGGCTACGACGCACTCGCATTGAACATGCGCGACCACGATTCGGGTCCCAAGAAGTCTTCCTTTACCGATAACCAAGCCGATATTGCAGCCGGCGTTGCCTACTTGCATGATCTCGGCCACAAGCGCGTGGTTTTGCTCGGACAAAGCATGGGCACCAATCGCGTGCTCTACTACCAGGCCTCGAGCGGCGACCCAGACGTCGCAGCAACGGTGCTGGTGAGTGGTGTCGGCGATCTCTTTGAGTGGAACGTGTGGCAATTTGGCGTGGAGAAAGCCCAGGCCACGGTGGACGAAGCATTGAAGCTGCAGCGCAGCGGCCGGGAAGAGGAGTTGATGCTCATTGACCTCGGCCCCATAGGCAAGGCACTCTACAGCGCCCGTTATCTTTTGAGTTTACGGGGTCCGGATCGGCTCTCCAACCCCTACCAGAACCTTGCCAAGGTCAAGAATCCCATTCTCATCGTGCAAGGCACGGCTGACAAACTCATCCAAAAGGACGTCGGCAAGCGCTTGCAGACGGCGGCGACCGCCGGCTCCGCAGCCGTGTTTGTAAGCATTGAGGGTGCGGGCCATGGTTTTGAGAATTATGAGCCGGTGTTGAGCGATAAGGTGTTGGGCTGGTTGAACACCGTCGCCCCTTGAACCGCGATCGGACATTCCGATTTCTGACCTTGATGTTGCTGTAGTCCGGTACAATCTTGCATTCTGGAAATGAGTGACGTGGCATGAACCTTGAGCGCATCACAACGTTGGCTGCCACGGACGGTCATAACATCCCTGCCTATCTTCTTACGCCGGAATCTGCGCGCGGCGGCGCGGTCCTGATCCCTCCCTATGGCGCGGCGAAGGAGCACATGCTCGGGATCGCCGTCACACTCGGAGAGGCTGGTATAGCCGCGCTGGCGATCGACCTCTGCGGTCACGGTGAAAATCGCGCCGCCATCGGTCCGGTGATGCGAGACGAAGTCGAGGCTGCGATTCGCTATGTGCGCCGCTTCGGGCGGGCCGCGGCCCTGGGCATCAGCTTGGGAGGCCGGCTGGCGTTGATGTCTTCAGCGGATTGCATGGTCGCCATCTCGCCTTCCGTGGTTGCGGCCATCTCGCCGCAAGGCAAGTGGATGTTCGAGACTTTCCCCAGTCCTGCTGTACGTGAGCCGTACCCGGGGTATGTGCTGGAGTTGCTCGATGCTCTCGGTCCCGTGGCGCCCCATGATCGTCCTTGCCTGCTGCTTTATGCCGAGCGCGATATCCCCGCCATTCTCGAGGGTGCAAAGGGACTGAAGGCGAGCCTTTCGAAGTCCGAATTGCGCTACGTCACGAGCAACCTGCACGCCGAGGTGCAGCATGAGAACGGCTTTATCCGTTACCTGCCGCGCTGGTTCAACCATATGGAACTTAAGTTCAACTATGAGGTGCTGACCGTCACGGCGGATTGGCTGGCCGAACGCTGCGGCAAGGCTCAAAATCCATAGGAGCCTGTGGTGCAAGTGCGATTTGTATCAGGGTATGCCTTCAGGCATACCGCAAGTGCCGTGTTATGAGAACGCCTTTAGGCGCTGGTTTTGGGCGCTGGAGTTTCACCACAGGCTGATGGAAGCGCATCTCCTTGGCGAGGATATTAGGAGAGAAAAGGAGTGACACGATGCAGTGGGAGTATTTCGATCGGATGGTGGTTTTCAGCGAGAGCGAAGAAGGCATGGTCAGTGGGCTGGATTCATGGATCAACGGCGCCGGCGCGGACGGATGGGAACTGGTAAGCTCGGTTCCACTGATTGCCCCCAACAAGGATGGCGTCGCTTATGGAACCATCGGCATCCACATGGTGTTTAAGCGGCCACACGAATCGTCCGCAGAAGTGTGAGTCGGTTTATGTCTGACTTGCGAGGACGGCCTCTGATCGAGAACCGCTTCGGAAAGCTGGGCAGCGGTCAGGATTCCGTTGTCATCGGGGACGCGGAATACGACCTCGAGACCCTGCTCGCGCGTTTGGACCTCGCCTTCGAAGATAGCTGGCCGATCGATGCTCAAGTGGTCGCCGAAGGGCACTTCTGCGTCCGCTACTACGACGGGCAGGACCAGCGAGTCGTGGCCCACGAATTCGACGCGAGCTTTGCCTTCGTCGCTGAAACGCGCGCCCACGTTGCCGAGTGGATTGGCGACGACGCGTTTTACGAATCCTTCCGAAGCATGCAGTTCCGTTTTCCCGGGTTGCCTGGCGATGACGTCTGAGTTCCCGCCAGAGTAAAGCAATCAGCAGGGCGATAGGCCAGTCATGGACGCGCTCGGAGACCGCGATGGAATCGAGGGCCGTTATGGGCCTTTGGGGAGCGGCACGCAGAGCCTTGCGATCCGGGGAGTGACCTATTCGCTCTCCCAGTTGCTTGCACAAATCGGCGCGGAGTTCGACGATAGCAAGCCGATTGACGCACTGACATTGCCGGAAGGACGCTATGTGCTCCGCTATATCGATGGACAGGACCTGCGCCTAGTCACCTCTGAGTTCGACGCCGACTTCCGAGTGCTCGTGGAAACACGAGCGCGCATCACAGGGTGGGAAGGCGATGGCTCCGGCTTCGCCTACTACAGCGGACACTAAACTGAATCTGGCAAGATCTCCGCGCACTCGGCGCGATCCCTCGGCGCTCTCTGCGTTAAAGATTTTGAACTGGAAACTGAACTATGGCAAGCAAAGCGCACACTAACGATGCACGAGACTTTTTGTTGTGGAGACGCCGACCCACCACCCATGCCACGCATGACAGGAGCCAGCTATGAAAGCTACGTTGCAGCCCGGCCTCACCTTTGAGTTCAAGTTTCGAGTGCCCGAAAACAAGACCGTCCCCTACCTCTACCCGGAAGCTCCGGAATTCCAGTTGATGCCCAAGGTGCTGGCCACCGGCTACATGGTTGGGCTGTTGGAATGGGCCTGCCTGCAAGCCATCAATCCCCATCTCGATTGGCCGAATGAGCAGACCGTCGGCACGCTGGTCAATTTCACTCATTCCGCCGCGACGCCACCGGGAATGACCGTGACCGTCCGAGTAAAGCTGGAAAAGGTCGATGGCCGCAAGCTCAGCTTCTCGGTCGTGGCTGACGACGGCATCGACAAGATCTCCGAAGGCACACACGAGCGCTTCGTCATCGACGCCGCCAAATTCAACAGCAAACTGGCCGAAAAGGTCGCGCGCGCCGCCAGCGCCTGAGCCCCCGGGAGGGTCGCGAACGCCAGGCTGCAACCGCGCTAGGATTCCTAGCAGGCTGCGGAGCAGGTCGATTCCGCACTTGATTTACTTGCGGTACCCCCTCCCCCCTATCTTCTTCGAGATATTAGAATCATAGGGTTAGGGGCAAAATCATCAGAAATAAGGACTTATATGTAAAGTATTACGCAATAAGGACTTAGCTTGACTGTTCCCACTTTGGCCGCGGCTTGTGTACTCCAAAGGTACTATCCGGCGTCACAATCTTTTTTATATTCCATCCCTTTAGAATCATAGAGTTGGCGGTAAATTCCTTTCAAATCTTTGAGTTTAAAGGAGCTATTCGTAAAATACTCCGGAATAAGGAGTTAGCTTGTTTGGCCTCCTCGCAGGATTTCGGCGGGGGGCTTGACAACTGACTGCCTCAACTTCGTGTTTTCAAAGAGCGCCGACTGGTGGGGCTGGGGCAGGTTTGAGGTGCGTCTTGGTTACGGGCACACCTCGGCCCTGCTACAGGTCGATCTCCATTGTCGCCGACGGGCGGTTAGAGGTCTGTGATGGTGCTCACTGGGCGTTTGTGATGAAAAAGAGATGAGGTATTTTCGGGGTACATCGAGAGATTGCAACATCAGCGAGCCCGCCCAAGCGGAGCTTGGACGGGGCACCCTCCGGATTTTCAGACGATGGTAGGGTGGGCCACCCGCCATCCGGGCTTTTTCTATTTGAAATTCGTACTCACAAATTGCATAAAATCCCGCACCCGCTCAATCACATTCAGCGCTTCTGTCTTTTTGTAGGGCTTGCGAGTATGGGATATGTTGTTTCTCCAGATGTCCTTCATGTATACGCAATGATCCGCAGCATCAGAATACTTCTCAAGTTGCTCCTGCCGTTTTGGACCGACCGGCAGCTTTTGGTTAGTGCGAACGGCTTGAATTTTATTCTTGATTCCAGTAATTACTTTCTCCCAATCCGCAAACTCCACAGGCATTGCTTTGTGTGTGTGTGGGTCAATTTGACACGAAGTTTCCGGGCGAGATGACGTAGGCCGTACTCCGCAATCCGCATCGAATGGAAAACGGCAGCAGTATGCCGATCTAAGGTGTAACACTTAATTGCCTCCTCTACGTCCTGTTGCGACTCAGGCATTACCGCCCATACGCTACTCCAAGCATCTCCCATATCGAGCATCTTGGCATCATCATCCGGAACGAAAACAAATGTCCGATCCTCTAGGTCTGCCTCGATTGCTTGGCGTAAGACTTCTAGCTCATGCATTAGCTGCTGGAAAGTGAGATTCATCGCTGCCGCAAAATAGAATGGACCGCCGCCATGCCATACTCGCTTCCAAGTCGAATCCAATTCGATGAGTTTGGAAAGCCGTTCTGCTTCTTGCAAGATAGGCGTGAGCAATTCATCAATAACTTCTGCGCGCGGCACGAACTCATCTCTGTCCCCCGTGTCACATTGGGTTTGGGCATGACGGTGCAAGCTACTGATCCGGCGCAATAGCATTGCTAGTTCCCAAGCGTTGAAATTTCGCATAATTTCCAGAAGGTTCCCTTACTGCTCCTCGCGCACATTCGGCAGCCAGCGCAGCATGTGATGCTGAAGTTTGGTCACGACCCAGTTGAGCAGGATCCCGATCATGCCGGCAATCATGATGGCCCCGTAGGTTTCCGGGATACGATAGCTGGACTGGTAAAGATAGATGCCGCGCCCCAGTCCGCGTTCACCCAAGCCGATGAACATTTCGACCGCCACCACGAGCACCAGGGAGTACGAAACCGCGGTCCGTATGCCATCGAAGATGCTGGGCAGGGCCTCGTAGAAGAGCACATCGGAAACCATCTGTAAGGAACTCAGGTTTAACAACCGAGCTTGGTAGAGACGGCTCTGATTGGCCAGCGCTGCTCCCGAAACCGCATTGACCAGGATCACCAGCAGGCTGGGATAGGCTGCCAGCGCCACGATTGAGGTCTCTCCGACTCCGGCCACGATCAGGAACAACGGGAACAACGCGGAAGCGGGAATCGAGCGCAAGGCGTGCAATGGCCCCTCGACAACTTTATAGGCACGCCGGCGATAACCCAGAAACAATCCCGCCGGAATACCGAACACGCAGGCAACGAGCAAAGCCGCCAGCACACGGAACAGCGTCCAGCCGATATCCGCAAGCAGTCTTTCGCGGAGCATGCCCGGCACAGCGCGAGCCACGTTCCAGGGCGCGGGCAGAACGATGGGATCCACCAGACGCAGCGCGGCGACGATGGCCCACAGTGCAAGCAGGCCGCCAACGAAGGACAACGCGCGCCATTTTCGCCTGAACCAATCCATCAGCTAAACCAGCCCATCGCGGATACCGTTAATCAGCGCCTGCTGCATGGCGCCGTAATCGGGCGTGTTCTCCTCGCGGGGAAAACCCAGGTGGAAGTCGAGATCAGACATCACCCTTACTGGCCTTCTGGCGATGATGATGCACCGCATGCCCAGGGCCAGCGCATCCGCGACATTATGGGTAATGAGGACCAGCGTCATCTGGTCTTTGAGCGCAAGCTCGTGCAATGCGGAGGTGATCTCCGCTTTGACCTGGCCGTCGAGAGCCGAGAAGGGTTCATCCAAAATCACCAGTTTCGGTTTCCAGGAGAGGCAGCGGGAAAGCGCCAAGCGCTGTAACTCGCCTCCGGAAAGCTGCGCTGGATAAACATCGGACAGCGAGCTCAGCCGGAACAAGGTCATCAGGTAGCAGATGCGGTCGCGGCGCTCGCGGCTTTCCCACTTCAGTTTCTCCAACGGATAGCGCACGTTCTCGAGGACCGTCTGCCAGGGAAAAACGCCGTTCATCGGATGTTGGTCCACGTACACCAGGTCCGAGGGCCGGGTAAAGTCCGGGGAACGCCGCACGATTCCTTTTTGCGGGATGACGATGCCGGCCATGATGCGGCCCAGCGTACTTTTGCCGGCGCCGCTGGCGCCCATGATGGTCACGATCGAACCCTGTTCGATGCGCAACGAGAAGTCTTTGTACAACGCAACATTGATGCCGTTAACGCGGGCGGCAAAGGAAAAGTCGATGTCCTCGAGTTCAAGTGCGCTGCGAGAGGAAAGCGCCGGTCCGCTCATTGGCCCGCTCATCGCGTCGGATCCACCAGTCTGCGGGCGTCGATTCGTTCCGGGATCTCGCCAATTTGGTAAAGCAGGTCGATGAACTGCTGGAGGTTGGCGGTATCAACCTGGTTCGACAGGGTGACGTCGGCGACATTCACGCGGGCGGCGACTTCCGGCGGCAGCTTGATGTATTTGGTCAGCAGTGTGCGCGACTCGGCCGGGTGTGCAGCCATGTAGTCCACTCCCTGCTGCAGAGCTTGCACGGCGCGCGCCGCCAGTTGCGGATGGTTGCGCTCGAACTCCCGTGAGATCACCGAGGCGCCAATCGGACACGGGTTGAGCAGGTCGGCGTACACCGATCCGAAGAGCTGGCGATAGCCGCCGTGGACGAGGGCGGTAGTGGTCACCGGCTCATAGGCGAAAAGCGCGTCCACCGCGCCGGATTCAAGGCTGGAGAGCTGGGCCTGCGGCGGCAATTGCAGCATCGTGACGCTGGCTTGATCGACTCCATGCTTCTTGAAAAACGCGCTCAGCATGTGACTGGGTGCGGTTCCGGGAAACACCCCAACCTTCTTTCCCTGCAAATCCTCGACGGTGTGCAGCGGAGAAGAGTCGCGGACGATAATCTTGTCGAGCGCGTTGGCATCGTTCATGCGGCTGTGCGAGAAGATGCGCACGCGACCGGGGCTTTGGATTTCCAGGTGAATGATCGGTACCAGCGACGTTGCCGGCAGAATATCGGCTTGGCCGGCGACCATGGTGTTCACCAGATCGTTACTGCTGCCCACAGCAATCGCCTTCAGCCGCAGGTTTTCCTTATCGAAAAGCCCCTGTTCCTGGGCTATGAAAACCGGCAAGCTCGGGATGATCTGCAAGTAAGCAACGCGCACCTCCCCGGCTTCCTTATGGGTTGATTTCCAAACCCCGAAGAGTGCCAGGAAGAGAATGACTGCGGCGCCGATTGCCCATAGCCTGGATCGCATAGATTCACCGTCCGGCGCCGAACGAAAACGCCAACCGCATTACTTGCCCACCCAACACGCCGGGCGTTTCTGCAAGAAGGCGGAGATGCCTTCCTGTGCGTCCGCCGCCATGGAGTTCATGGTCATGATCTCTTTCGCGTAGGCATACGCCTTGGGCTGGTCGAGGTCGATCTGAGTGTAGAAGGCCTGCTTGCCGATCGCCAACGTGACTGGGCTGGCTTGGGCGATGCGCCGGGCAAGGGCGCGTGTCTCTTCGTGCAAGGACGTCGCCGGCACTACCTTGTTTATCAGTCCCCAGTCCGCCGCCGTTGCCGCCGGGATCATTTCGCCGGTCAGCAGCATCTCGAGCGCGCGCTTGCGGCCGATGGCGCGGCTCAGAGCAACCATGGGCGTGGTGCAGAACAATCCGATGCGTACCCCGGGTGTGCCGAACGACGCCTCTTCAGCAGCAATTGCCAGGTCACAAGTTGCTACCAGCTGGCATCCGGCCGCAGTGGCTATTCCTTGGACTTCTGCAATCACAGGTTGTGGGATGGATTGGATCTTGGTCATCAGCTCGCAGCAAACGTCGAAGATTCGGCGATACTCGTTGATATCCTTTCCCGCCATTTCGCTCAGATCATGACCGGAAGAAAAGACTTTCCCCGCGGCGGCTAGAATGACGGCTCGCAGTTCGCTATTTTTGCCGATGCCATCCAAACAGTCCAGCAACTCGAGCATGAGCTCGAGCGACAGGGCATTGCGGCGATTGGGCCGATTCAGAGTGACCACCGCGACATTTGGTTCCGTTTCAAAGCAAATGTTCTCGTAGCCTGTCGAACAAGCGACTTGATGCATAGGCACCTTCTCGCGGACAGCGGTGAAACGCCGTCCCGATTGCTCCATTATCCACATTCTAGCCTCGCGACACGACGAAAAGAGTGGCGGCTGGGAGCCAACACTGTGAGTCCCGAATCGAGACGGATGAAGACCATCGCCCCTGCTTTCATTGGTTTCATGGTTGCGCGTGCTCTTGACTCGTAATATGCTGCGCTCGATTGGCAGTGCAGCCTTCATCGTCAATGTCAATGTCAAGGAGTAGAGCCATGCCCAGCAAGTCCAGACCATCCAGAAATCAGATGGCGTCCAGATGCGCGACCGCGGCCGACGCCCAGATTATTCTCCAGCTCTATGATCTGCGACGGGATACAGCGATGCGAAAGGCTCGGCACTTTATTGCCGCCGAGTTTTGGCCGGAAAATGCCGAGGATACCCTGCGCATCGCCAGGGCGTATCCCAGCCCGGAAAATACATGGCTGCGCCAGGTTACGAGCTACTGGGAAATGGCTGCGTCATTCGTGCTGCGAGGCGCGCTGCATGAGGGGTTGTTCTTCGATGCCAGCGGTGAGATGTATTGCGTCTATGCAAAATTTAAGCCGTTTCTGACAGAGATTCGCCAAAAGCTCCCTCAATTTCTGCTCGCAGTGGAGAAGGTGGCCCTGAACACGCAAGAGGGCCGTGATCGGCTGGAGCGGCTTGAAAGACGCCTTGCCCGGCGCCAACAGAAGCTGGCAGAGCGGCGTGCGGCGGTTGCCGCAACCTCGGCCGGGTTCAACTAGCCCGGGCAAGTCCCGCCCGCCGAAGCCGTCCGCGAACTCGGCAGCGGACTTCTGACTGGACGCAACTCAGGACAACCAGGGCTTCTTGAAAAACTCTTCTTGAAACACTCCAGGAATTGTTCGCCCAAACCCATCGCTTTCCATCCCGATTGATCTTGCTCTTCCTCTCGATCCCTGAGTTAATATGGAGGAAACCATGGATCGAAGCATTCTCAGATTGCCGGATCCAGTTGCAGGGGCTCCCAACGGAGAGCGACGGCGCAGAGTTCGTCAAAAACTCCACACGCCGGTTTACGCCAGTTTCAATGGCCCGCAGACCGGCATGGTTGTGGATCTGAGCGAATTGCTCGACCTGCACGAAGAGGGCTTCGCCGTCCAAACCAGCGAACGGCTGGAGCTGAACCGGGCCGTAGCGCTTTGTCTCGATTTGCCTGAAACCAAAAGTTACATTCACGGCAGTGGCCAGGTGATATGGAGCGATGACGCGGGCCGCGGAGGCATCCGGTTTTCCGGGCTTCCTGAGAGTTCCCGGCAAATACTAAAGGAATGGCTCTTTGCCAATCTGCTGATAGCGTGCTCCAACCACGCCGCTCGAACCGAGCAACTGGCGCGCCGGGAGGAAGAAAAATCACCCGAGCCGGTGCCGGTCTCTACAGCCGGCAGTGCTGTCCCCATCCCCGATCAAAGCGGAACGCTCTCTGCGGTGGAAGCAGTTCGCCGCGAGGTCGCCGAGATCGGTGACGATGCCGATGCAGTTTTGCAACTCATCACCGAGCGCGCCTTGAGCCTCACCGGAGCCAGTGGCGCGGCCCTGGCGTTTCTCGCGGATGACACAATGACCTGCCGGGCGCGAGCCGGTGAACCCGCTCCGCCGCTGGGAGCTGCCGTGGACGTGAGACAAGGGCTGTCGGGAGAATGCGTTCGCAGCGGACTTCTCGTCTCGTGCGAGGACATGGAAAACGATTCGCGCATCGATCCGGAAATCGGTCGCACGCTGGGCATAGGCTCGCTCATGGCCGCTCCTGTCGTGTCCGATTTCCGGGTGGTCGGCCTGCTGGAGGTTTTCTCCCTGCATGCGCGCGGCTTCACGAAGGCCCACGGGACGGTCTTGGGGCAACTGGTCGAGATGATTCCCAAACCTCACCGTGAAAAGGCCCCGCCTGAAAACGCCGCGCACGAAAAGACTCAACTGGAAACGCCGGTTAAGCCAGAGGCCGTGTCGGGCGTGTCGCGGCCTCCGGCTTCGGAGCCAGGTTTGATCGAGTTCGATTCGATCCACGCGATTCGCGAGGCCTTGTGGGAACGGGACCCTGAAGTCCCCAGGCCAGTGTCACCGCAGGTTCGCGGAGAAATCTTCGCGGAGCAAATTCCGGAGCAGGCTCCCGGGCAGGTCCCCGAAACTGCGCCCGCAGCTCCACCTCGCTTGCATTATCGCCCACTGATCGGAATGGCCATTGCAGTGGTGGCGATGGTCCTCGGCTATTTGGTTGGTCCCATAGTCGAGAAGCGTTGGGCCGACGCACCGCAAGCGTCGCAGCGGCCATTAGCCGAGGGGGCCGAGACGGCGGCAATAGTTGTAGGGCAAAATGCGACCGATCAAGGTTCGGCCAATCAAGGTTCGGCCAATCAGCGCTCGGCCAATCAACTTGTGCACGCGAAGTCCCTGGAAGATTTGCGAAAGCTCGCCGATCAGGGAGACGCGGACGCGCAATGGCAGATGGGTGTGCGCTACCACAACGGAGAGGACGTTCCGCGGGATGATGTGCAGGCCATGCAATGGTTCCTGCGCGCCGCCGAACAGGGGCATGTCATCGCGCAGGCTACGCTCGGCGCCTACTATTGGGCGGGGCGTGGAGTTCCTCAAGATTTGTCCAAATCCTACTTCTGGTCTGCGATCGCGCTCGCCGAGGGTGACAAGAACAGCAAATCTCGACTCGAAGGGTTGGCTTCCCAAATGACCCGGGCGCAGGTCTCGGCTGCCCGCCAGCAGGCAGAAGTCTGGATCCGCTCCCATAACCAGCAGGCGAAATCCGGGGCGAACTGAAGCGGCAACTGACTTCCCGTAGAGACGCGGCTTGCCGCGTCTCCACTCGCGGCGAAAGACGGGGCGAGCCCCGTCTCTACAGGCGGCAGCCTTATTAACCACAGACAGACCCAGTCCCTCAGCCGTAGAATATACGTGTGGCCACGCTGCTCGACATCTTGATGGCCGACGAGCGCGTCCGCGAAGGCGACCCTGCTCTTTGGGAAAAGCTGGATCGCAATCGAGTGCGCTGCTATGCCTGCGGACACTGCTGCCCGATTCCCGAGGGACAACCTGGCGTCTGCAAGGTTCGCTTCAACCTCGGTGGCACGCTCTACGTTCCTTGGGGCTATGTCGCCGGGGCGCAGTGTGACCCGATCGAGAAGAAGCCGTTTTTCCACGCCTACCCCGGAGCCCTCGCTTACAGTTTCGGAATGCTGGGCTGCGATCTGCACTGCTCCTATTGCCAGAACTGGGTCACTTCGCAGGCGCTGCGCGACCCGGATGCCGTCTCACCGCCGATCGAGGCCGATCCGGAACTGCTGGTCAAAGAGGCGCTTGCCCAAGGCGCAAAAGTTGTGGTCAGCACCTATAACGAGCCGCTGATCACCAGCGAGTGGGCGGTTGCGGTTTTCCGCCAGGCCCGCCAGGCGGGCTTGCTGACCGCGTTTGTTTCGAATGGCAACGGAACTCCGCAGGTGCTCGAGTATCTCCATCCCTGGATCGATCTCTACAAGGTGGACCTCAAGAGCTTCGACGATCGCCACTATCGCCAGCTCGGCGGACGCCTGCAGCCTATCCTCGACACCATCCGTAGTTTGCACCGGATGGGTGTGTGGTTGGAGATCGTCACCTTACTGATTCCCGGCTTCAATGACAGCAATGACGAACTGCGGAACCTGACCGCATTTCTGGCCAGCGTTTCGCCCGACATCCCCTGGCACGTGACCGCCTTTCACCAGGACTACAAGATGACGTCGCCGGCCGATACGCGCCCTGAGGATTTGCTGCGCGCCGCCGCCATTGGCCGTGAAGCTGGATTGCACTACATCTACGCCGGCAACCTTCCCGGGCGGGTGGAGGGTCTGGAAGATACTCATTGCCATCAGTGTGGCGAAATGCTGATCGAGCGCTATGGATATTCGATCCAAAAGTACAAGCTGACGGCGCAAGGCGATTGCCCGGCCTGCCACACGCCAGTCCCGGGCCGCTGGTCGAGGAATTTTGACGGCCAGATTACGGCCTCACCTTTTCTGCCCCGCAGGCAGGCACAATTGGTTAGAATCCTTTCGCGACAATAATCGACATTCATGCGAACGGCGAGAATATTGCTGCTGACAGTCCTATTGTGTCTGATCCTACTGTGGATGGACCTGGGCTGTTCTCCGCGCAATTTCCTGACGCGCCGGCTCGCCGCCGATTTGATCTCGGCCTCCGACGCATTCAAAGAGCCCCAATCGTTCTGGCTCCGGACCGGCATCGTTTCCAATAAGGATTACAGTGCTCCCGACTACATGGTGTTACAGCGACGCGGATGGATCATCGGCAGCGAGCAGAAGTGTCCCGCCGGAGTCGACCCTCCGCCCTGCTGGGACGTATTGCTCACGCCGCTCGGAGTGGAGACGGTACGGCCCCTGATTTCAAGTGCGCTTACCGGCAATGGTCGCGACTATGGCCCGATGGAGATCCCGGTCGCGCGCCGGCAACTGTTGGGCATTTCCGGAATCAGCAAGGCTGCCAACGTCGCCGATGTCGAGTTCACCTGGCGCTGGGTTTCCATCAATCAGGTGGGCGCGGCGCTTTACGATAGCGGAGTGCGCTACCGCTCGACCGTGGGATTCCGTGGCTATGACGACGGCTGGCGCGTTGTGGAACAGACCATCCCCAGCAACCAGACGCTCGATGAGGCGCTACGCAACGCTCAACCCACCGCGCCGTAAAAGAAAAGCGAAATGCCTGTAGCAGGCTGCGGAAAAAGCCGGGGTTCCGTATCAGGGCATCGCTTTAACGATGCCGGAAGTTCTTCCGGCCGTAGAGAGACGAGGCTTGCCCCGTCTCCGGAGACGCGGCTGGCAGTGATTGTCTCCGGTAAAAGATCAAATGATGGACTCTGCCGCCGCTTGAACATACAAAGTCGGCTGAATGACAAACAGCGGCAGACCGAGTCCGCGCGCCCTACTTGTCGGCTTTGGCCTCAGCCTTTGCGCCGCGAATTTCCGCAAGGAACGGCTGGGCTACGGCTGGAACCGGCTCCCTGCCCAACAGCAAAGCCCGAGTTGTGACGTTGGCTCCGTAGATCGCGTGCCGGGAATCGCTGTCCTGGCGTAGCGACGCACCTTCCAACGTGAGCCCAGCGAAGGCACCCTTGGCACGGGAGTAGGTCAGGATCTCTGTATCCAACTTCCAATCCGTACCTGCCTCGGCATGCCGTCCAACTGGACCCGCCGCCGCGGAAGCGTCCCCGCCAATTTGGAAATTACTCGAGAGCAACCTCTGCATCGCTTTCTCATTCTGAAAGATCATTACCACGTCCACCGCTTCCACCCCGATCTGCAGGCCCCAGCTTCCGCCCGAAATCGTAATGAACGCCGGCGCACTCCAGCCATTCGCCGTACGGCAGGTGGCTACGCCTTTGCCTCCTTTGGCTCCGAAGATAAAACCACCTTTGACCATGTGCGGGATAACCCCCACGCACTTCGCGTGCTCCAACACTTCTTCCGGGATTCCCTTGTCCGGCATCCCCATAATTTCGTGCATCACACTGGTGGCGTTTTCCAGTCGGTCGGTGGCATCTTCCCGCGCCGACCCTGCCCAGCACAACGTACCGAGACTCAACATCGCAAGTACGAACATTACTTTTTTCATGGGACAGCCTCCATTTCTTTCTGTTGCCTCGGTGTACCCTCTCTGGCGTCGTGCTGTGCGCACACCCACACATAAATCTGGGTAGATATTCGGGCACACCAAGATCACTTCGAGGCTAACAAATCAGGATTAAAAGGGTCTGAGCAATAATGCTCACAAATCCCAGAGATGGTCAATTCTGCTCAGACCCCCGGAACGTCACGGGATCAGAATGGCCACAGCCCTCAGGGGCTCAGAAAGAGCCGCAATCCGCGCTTTATCGAGGGCCAAGGTGAAATATGAAAACCAGCACGAAAGACAACATCAAGGGCAGCTTCCACGAAGTGAAGGGAACAATCAAGGAGGAGCTCGGAAAGGTTACGAGTAACCGCAATTTGAAAATCGAAGGGAAAGCCGAAAAGAAGGCGGGCAAAGTTCAACAGCGGATAGGCCATGCTAAAGAAGCTGTCGACGAATTGAAGGGGCAGCTGGCAGACTTAAAAAAAACTGGATAGGCCATTCATAAATGGATCGCCAAGATTGAAAAAAGCCGACAGGGTAAACGCCGCGGCGGTGTCGAACCTCAACCTCATTTGGGAGACCCCAATCCTTATCGCCGTTTTTTGCGAAATGGTGGGAGCTAAGGACCAGAACCTTTGGACGATTCGGATTGGCGGTCTCCCATCCTTTGCGTCGAAAATAACTACTGTGGGTGGTTGTCGTTCTCAGCTTGAAGTGTCTTCTCACGGTCTCCCCGGCTGCTTTCCGGAGCGGCAACTGTGTTGAGCTTCCGTAGAGTCTTGCTTGTTCGCCCCGAACCTTTCGCCCACTTTATGCCAGCCGAAGGCTTACCTTTGGTAATCTCGTAACCAGTCTCCTCGCCACCCTCTGCTCTAACTCCGAGTTTACCGGCCGTCTGGGTATCAAGCTGGCCTGTGGCTGGCAGATTCTCAGCCTTCTGATACGCGCGAATACTGGCTCGGGTCCGCAGACCGAAGACGCCATCGACCTTCCCGCGGTAGTGCCCTTTGTCCTGCAGAGTTCCCTGCATCTTTTTGACATCGTTCCGGGGCCTGACCGCTGGCACTTCTTTGCCGAGGTTGCCTCCGGAAGCGCGTGGCGTCGGGCGTGGTCCCGAGATCCCCGTCGTCAGCATTATGAAAACCATCCCAGCCCACGCGGCTTTGCTGGCTAAGAACATTCCTTCTCCTCGATTTGCAGACCGGCGGTCCAACGCCAGCGTAAAGCCCCGAGCCCGGAGTTCGGCCTGAGGAACTCACCACTTCGGGCCGACCTCGACGATGTGCTGTGTATCCGAACGCAGCCGGTGCAGATTGCAGCTTGATGAAGACGACCGGAGCGCCGGGCAAACCGTGTCTGTGTCTGGGTCGGCCCTGTTTCCGAGAGGGTAGGTTAGGCCGTCTGGTTTGGCGGGGAAACTGCCCTTTTGAGACATCAATAGCTTCGCTTACTGGCTCTAACAATACTGTGCAGAATGGATCATTACTCAAAAACAGCTGCAAGTTGGGTTAGCTAGTCCCAATGATCTCTGCGTATAGCCATATAGATGATCTCCTGGACCGGGTCACCGGTGTATTGCTACAATTGCGCCGTTCAACCGACAGCCCAGCACATTACGACGGAATGTGATCGGGGCCGGACCTTTCTGCTGGGCTGCCAGGATCTCACGGAGAGGTGTCTTATGAAAAAACTGCTGTTAGCACTGGTGCTGCTCGCATCGGCGACACTGTTTGGCCAATCCCCGTTCGATGGAACCTGGATGACCAAACTGGACACTGCCAAGTTTCCCACCAAACCCGAGAAATACTCGTTGAACAACAACATGTATGAGTGCCTGACCTGCGTTCCGAAGGTGGCGGTGAAGGCCGATGGGACCGATCAGAAGGTCACGGGACATCCCTATTTCGACAGTATTGCGGTTCACGTCGTAAATGCCAGTTCGGTCGAGATCATCCAAAAGAAAGACGGGCAGGTCATGGGTACCTCCTCGCAGACCGTCTCGGCCGACGGAAAAACGCTGAGCAACAAGTTCACGGATACAAGCGGAACCCAGCCGGTGACTGGGGAGGTTACGTCCACCCGGGTGAGCCCAGGCCCAGCCGGTTCGCACGCGGTGTCGGGATCATGGCGCACGGAGAAGGTCAACACCATGTCCAGCAACGGGCTTACCGTGACCTTTCAAGGCACCGCCGATGGACTGAAAATGTCGGACCAGAACGGCAACAGCTATGACGCAAAATTTGACGGCAAAGACTATCCGATCCAGGGAGACAAGGGCCACACCATGGTTTCGCTGAAGCGGATTGGAGACCGCACGATTGAGGAGACCGACAAGCGGGACGGGAAAGTCGTTGGAGTGTACCGCATGACCGTTTCTTCCGATGGCAAGTCGATCGACGCTGAGTATACCGATAAGGAGCAAGGGACCACGACCACTTTCACCATGGAGAAGAAGTCGTAAGGGGCTGGCGGCGCGGCGGTTTTCCGCCGCGCTCCTCCGCAGAAACTTTACTTCGTGAAGTTCCTGCTCCGCTCAGGATGACAATTTGGAATTCATCGTGTAGGCGCCGTCCGGCAGTCCGGTGATCCGTATTCCCCCGTGGCCTTTGTGCCGAATGTTGAGACCGATCAGCAGCGCGGTGACCTGTTCGACAATGCGCGCGTTCTCTAGCTTGCCGCCATCAATTGCCCGCACCCCGGAGATCTTCGCCGCGAGTTCCATCGCAACCTGCGTGGCATTCGGATCGTCGCTGCAAACGATCACGTCGCAATCGACATCTTCGTTGCCGTTGAGCACATCCGCCGAAACATTCTGGAACGCCGCCGCCACGGAAACGCCCTTTGGGACAAGCTCCGCAGTTTGTTGCGCGGCCGAGCCTTGCCAGACGCCGATAGTGCGGCTGGCGCGTCCGCCCACGCTCGCAGCCAGCGGAACGGTGGCATCAATCAGAATGCTGCCCGTTTGGATCGCAGGCTTCAACTGCTTCAGCAGCGCTGCCTGCCCAACGAACGGCACGGTGAGCACCAGCAGACTGCTGGCGGCGCAAGCCCCCGAATTTTCCATTCCGGAGACTTGGGCATTTGCACCCGCCCGCTTGCGGATGGCTTCTGCCGTCTGCTCGGCCCGCGCGGCATCGCGCGAACCGATGATTACGGTCTCTCCCGCGCGCGCCCAGCGCAGCGCGAGGCCCGTACCCGCCGGGCCGGTGCCCCCGATGATGGCGATGGCGCGGCTCATGCGATCTTTCATGCGAAGTCCGGCGCCTGCGTACGTTCTATAGCGACACCAGAGTTACCGTGGCCGCCGGCAACGGCCGAGCTGCGCTCGGCCTGGACGGGCGAGGGCGCCCATCCCTCCACGAGCGGCAGCTTGATTTTCAGGCGCGAATATTTTGTGTTGCGCTCTGCCGGAATGCGCCCGATCCCGAGAATCAGCGCCTGGAAATCTTCCGGACTGGTGTACTCGCCCGCGGTCGCTCCGGCCTCGCGCGAGATGTTTTCTTCCATCAGCGTTCCGCCGTAGTCGTTGGCGCCGGCATGCAGGCAAAGCTGCGAAAGTTTCCGGTCCAGCTTTACCCACGAGACCTGGATGTTATGGATTGAGCCGGCAAGCAGTATTCTGGCCAGCGCGTGAATTTTGAGATGTTCGGCGAGCGTCGGCCCCGCGCGCGCCAGTCCCTGCTGGAACAAAAGCGTGTTCTGGTGCACAAAGCCAAGCGGCACGAACTCGGTGAAGCCGCCGGTTTCAGCCTGAATCTGCCGGAACAAGGACAATTGCCTCACCCAGTGGCCGGGTGTTTCCCTGTGCCCGTACATCAGCGTCGAAGTGCTCGGAATGCCACACGCGTGCGCCGTGCGGATCACCTCCTGCCATTGTGCCGACGAAAGCTTGTTGCGCGACAGTACGTGACGCACTTCGTCATCCAGAATCTCAGCCGCCGTGCCCGGCAGCGTGTCCAATCCGTTATCGCGCAGCATTAGGAGATAATCGCGCAGCGTCATGCTGGTCAGTTCCACGCCGTACATAATTTCCATCGGAGAAAACGCGTGGATGTGCATACCCGGCGCGGCACTCTTCACGGAGCGCAGAATGTCACGGTAATAAAACGGCGGCAGATCGCGCGGCAGCCCGCCTTGAATGCAGACTTCGGTAGCGCCCAGTTCCCACGCCTCCTTCGCTTTGCGGCCCATGACTTCGAGCGAATGAAAGTAGGAGTCGGCTTCTCGTGGACCGCGGCTGAAGGCACAAAACTTGCACCCCACGAAACAGACGTTCGTGAAGTTGATATTCCGGTTCACCACGTAGCTGACGATGTTGCCGACCAGTTCGCGCCGAAGAGTATCTGCCGCCACGAGCAGCGCGAGTAAGTCCGCGCCATTACAGTTTGCCCCATCGCAGTTCGCCAGGACGTAGCGCTCCTCGTCCCGCAGACATGCTCCGTCTTGTGTTTCCAGCACACGCTCCAGGGCGCTGCGAATCGGCGGGGAAGCTTGCGGCGCGATCTGTTCCCAGGTCAGCGCGGCGAATTGCTCGAGTTCTGAAGCCTGCCAAGCCATAACATTCTCCTATCGAAAAGCTCTTAGCGAAAAAGATCCTTCCGCGCGGATCGGATCAGCGCCTGCGCTCCACCGTTTCCGCTGCTAGTTTCGCGGTAGTAAGCATAGCCGCGAATGATGCACGCCGGAGTGCCTGCCAGCTTGCCGCAGACCAGTCCTGCCGCACAAGCCAGTTCGTCGGCTACCGCGTCCACAGTCGCATGCAGCGAGTACCCGTGCGGATCGCGCCGTCCGCGGTAGTCGACCAAAGGCCGTATCCCGGCGACGCCAATCGCCACTTCCGTCAAGCCTTCCCGCCATGGCCGACCGAAACTATCGCTGACGATGACCGCGATCTCGATCCCAAGTTGCTTTTTCAACTCCCGCCGCAACCTCGCCGCGGAACGATCCGGATTCGCCGGCAGCAGCACCGCGTGCCGCCCGCCATCCACGTTCGAAACATCCACGCCGCTGTTCGCGCAAACGAAGCCGTGCTTGGTCTCGGTGATCAGCACACCGCGCTTTCGCCGCACGATCCGACGACTCTCGCGCAGCGCCAATTCACAGACGCGTGCATCGAGACCGTAGCGCCGAGCCCAGGCCCGCGAAGCCGCCGAGGGCCGGATCTCATCCAGCGCGACCAGCGCGCCTTCCGCCTTCGAAACAACTTTCTGCTTCACCACCAGGATGTCGCCATCCTGAAAGCGCAGCCCCAGGCTGCGCGCCGCTGCCAACAACCGCGCGCACAGCGATTCTCCGGCGCGGATTTCTCCACTGACGGTAAGAGGAAGAATGCGAACTTCCCCAGCAGCACGCTTACCCGCGTGCCTAGCGACTCCGGACCCCATGCTAGATCTGGCCATGTCAGGCCTGAATCCGCCCGCTGAGGTTCCAGCTTCGCACCAGCTTCTGCGATCGCCGTTCTCCGCTGGCAGCCGCCAGTTCGCGGAGATCTTCGGGACGATCGACATCTCGCGCAATCCCCGGAAGTTCGAGCACAACCCAAGGCAGGCCCGTTGCCTTCGCCGCGGCCAGGTGCGGCAGGAAACTGTCGTTCCCGAAGCGAAGCGGAAACAAATCACCCGGAGATCGCCAGGCTGCATTCGTGCCACGCCCGGCCGCGTCCGGCACCAGCACCGCACCGCCCGGAGGAGCGCTGTCCACGATCTTCTGCAGCTCCGCGCGGTCGATCAAAGGAATATCTGCCGGAACCACCAGGGTGCTCTCCGCTCCACGCTCTCTGCACAGCGCCGTTGCCATCTCGATGGCGCTCGTCTCTCCGGAGTTGTCGTCCGCAACGACCTCAAAATTGAAACGCGCCGCCAAATCGCGCGCAAACGAATCACTCGTCACCACCGCAACGGCGGGCCGGCTTTGCCAGCGCGCCAGCGCTTGCAGCACGTCCTCGCACATCGCCTGCGCCAGCGCGAAACGTTCTCCCGGACTCAAAATGGGGGACAGCCTCTGCTTGGCGTCGACGAGGTTTTTTACGGGAACCAGAATCATGGCCGCTCCACCGCAGCCTGAGCCGGCGGAGGTTGCATCGCCGCCTGTAGGACGCTCTTTGCCAGCGCGATTCTATCTTCATTCTTGCGCATGATGGTCGGAGTGCAATGCACGCGCATGCCGGTCTTGCGCAACTCCTCGGCAGCTGACGCGTCCGCGGAATCAACCACCAGCAGATCAAGGAAGTCGTGATAGTAGTCGGCAACGCCGGCAATCGAAACGGCGACGCCTTGCGCCGCCATGAGGGCCCCTGCGGGCCCGGTGACCGCGGCTCCTCCCACAATCGGGCTCACGGCCGCAATGCGGGCGCGGCTTTCGCGCAGCGCTTCGCGAATTCCCGGCACGGCGAGAATCGGACCGATGCTGGATACTGGATTACTCGGCGCCAGTAGCACAAGATCTGCCGAGCGGATCGCCGCGATCACTCCCGGCGCCGGTTCCGCATCCGAGGCGCCGGCGAACCGCACCGATTCCACTGGATCCTGGTACCAGCGCTGGACAAAATATTCTTCAAAGCTCAACTCTCCTGCCGGAGTCAATACCCGCGTTTCCACGCGCGAATTGCTCATCGGCAGGATGCGTGCCTTGATTCCAAGTCTGGTCGCGATCTCCGACGTGGCGTCACTGAGCGTCTTGCCATCGGAAAGCAGCTTGGAGCGGAAAATGTGCGTGGCCAGGTCGCGATCGCCGACGTGAAGCCACGCCGGTTGTCCCAGTTGCCCCATGGCATTAAGGCAAAAGAAAGTGTCGCCCTTCACGCCCCAGCCGCGCTCCTGGCTCAGTTTGCCCGCCAGCATGTAAGTGATGGAATCGACATCGGGCGAAACGTACAGCCCCCACCACAGCAAGTCGTCGCCGGTATTCACGACGATCGTCAGTTCTTCCGGACGAACGATCTGCCGCAGTCCATCCACGAACTTGGCGCCGCCCGTGCCGCCGGTCAGAACCGTGATCATGCTGCCCTCCGAGCGTAGCCCGCAGCGTCCGCAGCGGCGCTGAGGCGCTGCGCCAGCAAATCGCTCGGTGCCGCCGCTTGTTCTGCGAACTCAGGATAAACCGGCAACCTCTGTCGCAACTCGAATCCTTTCGTTTCGGTCCGCTGTCGCAATTCGTCCAGATGCGGCCACGGCTTTTCCGGATTGATAAAGTCCGGCGTCAGCGGCGAAACTCCGCCCCAGTCGTTGATTCCGCCATCGAGCAGGTCGGCATAGTGCGGATCGGAGAGATTCGGCGGCGCTTGAATGTTCATCTTCGGCATCAGGAGGCGCGCCACGGCCAGCGTGCGCAGCAGGTCCCCGCGGTCCGGTTCGGGCCAGTGTGCCATCGGCGTCCCACTCTTGGCGCGAAAGTTTTGCACGATCACTTCCTGAATGTGCCCGTACTTCTCATGCAAGTCGCGGATCGCGATCAGCGCATCCACGCGCTCTTCCGGCGTCTCGCCAATTCCAATCAGAATTCCAGTAGTAAACGGAATTTTGCGCCGCCCCGCATCCTCAATTACTCGCAGGCGCTTCGCCGGTTCTTTGTCGGAAGCATGGTCGTGAGCGGCGCCTTTCGCGAGCAGCCGCGCACTGGTCGTTTCCAGCATCAGCCCGATGCTCGGAGCGACGCGGGACAGGCGTTCCAGCCATTCCGCGCTCATCAGCCCGGGATTGGGATGCGGAAGCAGGCTCGATTCGCGAAGCACCTTCTCGCACATCGCTTCCAGATAATGAAGGGTGGATTTGTATCCGAAGCGCCGCAGCGTATCGCGCATCTGGGGGAAAAGCAACTCCGGCTTGTCTCCTAAGCTGAACAACGCCTCGGTACATCCCATGCGCTCTCCGGCGCGCACTACTTCCATCACTTCGTCTGGCGTCATGGTGTGGGCGCCGGGTTCTCCGGGATCGCGCCGGAAGGTGCAGTAGCCGCAGTAGTCGCGGCAAAGATTCGTCAGGGGAAGAAACACCTTGCGTGAATAGGTGATGATTCCCGGCTTGAATCTCGCGCGGGCAAGTTGCGCCGCCCGGAGCAGGGAAGGGAGCATGTCGTCGTCCGTTCGCAGCAGCAGGCAGGCCGCTTCACGAGAGATCGGCTCCGCGCCGGTGTTCGCCAACTCAACAGCGGTCGGGGACAGCGCATCTGGGAGAAAGGTCGCCATACGTCTCGGCTTCGAAACTCGTTTCATCAGAACCCGCTGCAGATTCCGTCGGGCGCTGGCAACGATGCAGTTTTGCCGCGGAATTGCAGAGGTCAGAGGTTCGATTGCAGAAGCAAAAACCAACGGCAGCGGTTTTCACCTCTGCAATCTGACCTCTAACTTCTGACCTTATTTCCCCATCACCAGCTTCGCGATCGTTGCCAGTTGCATGTTCGACGTGCCTTCGTAGATTTTTCCGATCTTGGCATCGCGCCAATACTTCTCCACCGGATAATCTTTTGTAAAACCGTATCCACCGTAGATTTCGATGGCGAGTGAGGTCACGCGCTCGGCCACCTGCGACGTGAACAGCTTGGTCATGGCGGCTTCTTTCACAAAGTTTACGCCGGCGTCTTTCATGCGGGCGGAGTTATAAACCATCAAGCGTGCCGCCTCGATCTCGGTTGCCATTTGCGCGATCTGGAACTGGATCGCCTGAAATTCCGAAATCGGCTTCCCGAATTGCGTGCGCTCCTGCGCATATTTGGCGGCGCATTCCCACGCGCCGCGCGCTACGCCCAGCATCTGCGCGCCAATTCCGATGCGGCCTTCGTTCAGTGTCTCGATCGCGATTTTGTACCCCTTGCCGACCTCGCCGAGAACGTTTCCCTTGGGCACGCGGCAATCTTCCAGAATCAGCTCGCAAGTTGACGAAGCCCGAATTCCCAGCTTGTCTTCTTTTTTGCCGACGGTGAATCCGGGGAAATTCTTCTCGATCAGAAACGCCGTGATCCCCTTGTAACCCTTCGACGCATCCACGGTGGCAAACAGAATGAACAATCCCGCCTCTTTGCTATTCGTGATCCAGAGCTTGCGTCCGTTGAGAACGAAGTCACTGCCTTTGAGCTCGGCCTTGGTTTGCAGCGCAAACGCGTCCGATCCCGATCCCGCTTCGCTCAACGCATAGGCGCCCAGCGTTTCCGCCACCAGCTTCGGCAGGTAACGCCTCTTCTGATCTTCATTGGCCCAGCGGAGAATCGCATTCGCTACCAGCGTGTTCTGCACATCCACGATTACGCCGGAGGAAGCGTCGGCCAGCGAACATTCTTCGACGGCCAGGATCGCCTCAAAAAACTTGCCGCCCGGTCCGCCGTACTGCTCGGGAACCTCGATGCCCATCAGCCCGAGCTGAAAGAACTGGTCGATCAGGCTGTGATCGAACACTGCCTTTTCGTCCATCTCTTTCGCCAGCGGACGAATCTTGTCGTCGGCGAACTGGCGGACGTTGTCGCGGAAGAGAATCTCGTCTTCCGTAAGAGTGGTAATCGGCGCGGGATTCGAAAGCTGCAAAGTTTCCGGCATGAAGACACCTCGTTTGTAGAGACGCGGCTTGCCGCGTCTGGGCAGGATGGCGTACCGGAAATTGTAGCAGCAGAAGACGGCGAGACGGCGACCGCTCGGTTGGTTCGATGCGCATTGGTTATTGAGTTCGAAAAAAAATCAAAGTCAAAGGCAGCGGACAGGAGTGTCCGCTCTACACGGGTTCGGGGAGAACGCCTGGACAATTGACGGGGAGTGTTGGGAGCGTAGGGGACCTTCGGCTACGTGGCTGCTTCGCTTCGCGAAGCAGCCACTCCGCTCAGGATGACACTTTATGAGGTATCGTCAGCGGCGGTTGATGAGCGCGGCTACGTAGCCGGCGCCGAATCCGTTATCGATGTTTACTACGCTGACGTTCGAGGCGCAGGAGTTCATCATTCCGAGGAGAGCGGCCAGGCCTTCGAAGGCTGCGCCATAACCAACGCTGGTCGGAACGGCAATCACCGGAACTCCTACCAGGCCTCCGACTACGCTGGGGAGAGCGCCTTCCATGCCGGCGCAGACTACGATTACGCGGGCTTTGGCTAGCGTCTCGCGATGGGCTAGCAGGCGGTGAATGCCCGCGACTCCGACGTCGTAGATGTGCTGGACGTTATTGCCCATCAATTCCGCGGTGACGACGGCTTCCTCGGCTACCGGGATGTCACTGGTTCCGGCGGAGACGACCACGATCACGCCCTTGCCGTGCGGCTTGCGATCGCGCTGGAGAACGATGGCGCGAGCGAGTGGACGATACTCTGGCTGGTGCAGATGGTCGGCAAATGCGGCGGCGACGGCAGCGTACTGTTCTTCGGTGGCTCGCGTGGCGAGGACGTTGCCGCCGTGGGCGGCGAGGCGGGTGAAGATGTCGGCGACCTGGCGGGGCGTTTTGCCCTCGGCAAAAATCACCTCGGGCATGCCCTGGCGGAGGGCGCGATGATGGTCGAGCTTGGCGAAACCCAGGTCCTCAAAAGGCAGGTGACGCAGGCGCTCGACGGCTTCGTCGGGGGAGAGGCGCTTTTTTCGAACCTGCTCGAACAGCTTGCGAAGAGCTTCTGAATTCACGCGGACCTCGGAAAGTGAATCCCGTTGCCAGTAACTTCTCAATCCGACAAGGGTCACTTCTGTAATCTTACTTGCGAAGCGATGCGGACGCTGGAGGCCCCCGAATTTTTAGTAAAATCGAGTGCTTTCAGTCACTTGCGTACATTACTCCAGTGGTTCAACGACCTTCGGAGAGATTGCCCCTGTCTTCTGCGCGCCCTATAATCGCCATACTCTGGTTCTGGATTCTCCGGCAGGTTCGCGGGTAGGTAGGCTTGGGGAGCAAGTGTGTCTTTTGGCCGAGATTTTGGCCGAGCCGAACCCGTATGCGTAGACGCCTGCAAATCGCGCTGATGGCTAGCTTAACCGCGATCTCCTTTCTTTCCACGATGTTTTCGACGATGCCGGCGCGGGCGCAGGCGGGCGCGTCCTCAGGCGCGCAGGCGGGAGCTATTACTCCGACTACCGACGAATCCGGCCGCAAGATTTACGTTAACGGGGATGAGCCTTCCGCGGTTTCGCGGGCGGAGGCTTCGACGGCTTCGCGATCCCGGCTGGTCTATTGGAGTTCGACCGAGCACCGCTTCAAGCCGGTTCCGACGAGCGGAGCGGTGATGCGTGCGGCGCGCTCGGCGGCGTCGGAAGTCAACAGCTACCTCGACGGCAGAGCGCAGGCTCACCAGACGCTTAACCGCGCCTTTACGCAGCAGGATATCGACGCTGCGATTGACGCGGCGGCCGCCCGCCACCATGTGGATCCCAGCCTGGTGCGGTCGGTGGTCAAGGTGGAATCGAATTTCAATCCCAATGCGGTGTCGCGCAAAGGCGCCATGGGGCTGATGCAGTTGATGCCTTCGACCGCCCGTTCGCTCAATGTTTCCAATCCTTTTGACCCGGTGCAGAACGTGGATGCCGGGGTTCGGCATCTAAGGAAGCTGTTGGACAGCTACGGCGGCAACGTTCGCCTGAGTCTGGCAGCCTATAACGCTGGAGCGGGAGCGGTGGCGCGGAGTGCGGGCGTTCCGCATTTCAGGGAAACGCAGGACTACGTTCGCCGGATCACGAACTTGTATAACGGCGGCAGCGAGCCGGGCGCGCACATTTTTGGCAACCCGGTGCACGAGCCGGTCCACATAGAGCGCGATGCTCGGGGCGTGCTGTACATCAGCAATACGGAATGAGCGGCGTCTTTCGCTGTGGTAGCGGGAGCGTTTTGCGATTTCTTTAAACAGTAGGCTATTTATAGCAGGAATTTAGTGCAGACCCAGGCTTCTACGACCCTAACTCGAGGCGGCCGCGCTTTTCGCCTTGGCGCAGCGTTGTTGTTGTTCGTGCTGCTGCCGCTGGGTTCGGCATCGGCCCGCGTCCACCACAACGATGCCTGGGCCCGCCAGCAATTCGCCAAGGCGGAGCGCATGCGGGAGGCTCTCAACGGACGTCCCCGTGCCGAGCGCACGCGGCGCGAATACCAGCGGGTGATCGACTCCTACCGCCGCGTCTACTTCGGGTCTCCGGCGTCGTCGAAGGCGGATCCGAGCGTGGTGGCGACCGCCGAGCTTATGGTCGAGATGGGGCGGCGCTTTGACGACAACAAGATTCTGCGCGGCGCCATCGAACAG
>Ga0074044_10000705_pt1 | contig 31228 bp, 32 predicted proteins | sample BogForMeECP23OM1_FD_94443 | JGI IMG/M metagenome (GOLD analysis project Ga0074044, IMG submission 94443) | Bog forest soil microbial communities from Calvert Island, British Columbia, Canada - Bog Forest MetaG ECP23OM1 | ecosystem: Environmental > Terrestrial > Soil > Wetlands ...
TCCCTCGAGATCGTCGGGAAACCGCGCGGGGATTACGAGTACATCAGTCCCAACGACCACGTGAACCGCGGTCAGTCCACGAACGACACCTATCCAAGCGCCGCCCAGGTCGCGGTGCTGCTCGCCCTGCGAGAGCTGCGCGCGTCGGTGACGACGCTCATCGAGAGCCTCCGACGGAAGGCGGAGGAGTTCGCGCGCCTCCCAAAAGCCGGCCGCACGCACCTCAAGGACGCGATGCCGGTCACGCTGGGCGCGGAGTTTCGGGCATACTCCGTCGCGCTCGATCGCATCCTCGAAACGCTCCCGAGCGTCGAGACCGCTCTCGCGGAGATCCCCCTCGGCGGGAGCGCGGTCGGGAGCGGCGTGAACTCCGTGGTCGGGTTCCGGAAGGCCGCCGTCGAAGAATACGCTCGGCTCACGAACCTTCCGCTTCGGGTGGCCCGGGACCCGTTCGAGACGATGCAGAGCCGTTGGCCACTTGGCGCGGCATCGGCCTGGCTCCGGACTCTCGGGCTCGAGCTCGTGCGGGTCGCGAACGACCTCCGTCTCCTCTCGAGCGGACCGGCGACCGGCTTCGACGAGATCCGCCTCCCCGAGATCCAGCCGGGTTCGTCCATCATGCCCGCGAAGGTGAACCCGTCGGCCGCCGAGTGCCTCGACATGGTCGCCTTCCACGTGATCGGCGCCGACACGGCGACCGCGCTCGCGGTCCAGGCCGGCCAGCTCGAGATCAACGTGATGATGCCACTCGCGGCCTACGAGGTCCTCTTCGCCTCGGAGATCCTCACCCACTACCTGCCGGTCTTCGCCCGCTCGTGCGTCGACGGCATCACCGCGAACCGCCCCCGACTCGCCCGTTACCTGGTCGAATCGGCGGCCCTTGCGACCGTGCTCACTCCACGCCTCGGCTACCTCAAGGTCGCGGAGATCCTCCACGAGGCCGAGCGCTCGCAGCGGCCCGTGAAGGAGCTCCTGGTCGAGCGGGGACTTCTCACCCGGGAAGAGGTCGACGCCCTCCTCGGCGAGGCGGCCCTCCTCAAGCTCACCGAGCCGGTCCGATAGGGCCGTCGCGCCACCCACCGGGTTAAGTCCCCCGAATCTGTCCTCGGGCACACGCGATGGTGACCATCGAAGAGACGGCCGTCGCCCTCGGCAACCAGACCTCAGAGGAGTTCCGCAAGGCCGCCGAGGTGCTCGGCAAGGTCGGGCTCACCCAGTACGAGGCCCGCGCCTACATCGCGCTGGTTGCGCGAGGACTCGGGGACGCCGCCACCCTGGCCACGGCCGCGGGAATTCCCCGGACCAGCGCCTACAAAGTCCTCGAGTCGCTCGCGGAGAAGGGGTACGCCACCCCCACCGGCGGTAAACCGATCCTCTTCCGACCGACGCCCCCGCTCGACGTGGCCGAGACCCTGAAGACCGCGATCCAGGAGGTGTTCGAAAAGCTCGCGATGCTCCACCGCGTCGTGGCCGAGCACGGCGAACCGCAGCTCGTCTACCTGCTCTCGGGCCGGGAGAAGGTGCTCCAAAAGATCGGGGAGCTCCTCGACCAGTCGACCGAGGCGTTCATCCTCACGACGCCCCAGCTCGCCGACCTACGGGACGAGCTCGGGAAGAAAATCCAGCATGCCGTGAAGCGCGGCGTCCGGGTCACGTTCATCACGACTCCCCTGCAACGCATCCCCGAGGGTGTCCAGTTCGTCCAGCGCGAGAACCTTCGCGCGACCGAAGCGCTCTCGGACGGCGCGCACGCGCTGCTCGCGGCCCCCGGCCTCGAGGCGTGCGGCTTCACCGACAATCCGATCCTCATCGCCCACCTCAAGCAGTTCCTCGAGATGGTCCTCGAGAAGGGGCCGGACGAACCGGCACCGTGACGCGGGCCTCTCGGCCCGAGGGCCGGCTCCGCCGTCCTCCCGCCGAGCGGGTCCGTCTCCGTCTCGCCGCCGTCGCGGGCGATCGCGTGGCGGCCACGATGCCGTCCGGGTACCACCGGTTCGGCCGGGTCCTCGTCCTTCAACGGCCCGACGCGCTCGCCCCGTACGATGCTCTCCTCGGGAACGCCTGGCGTGAGGAACTCGGCGTGGAGACGGTCCTCGTCAAGTCCGGACCCGTTGAAGGAGAGCTACGAACGCCGCGCGTTCTCCGCGTGGCGGGGAAGGCGACCGAGACCGAGGTCCTCGAGCACGGAGTGCGCTGGCGATTCGACGCGGCTCGGGTGATGTTCGCCGTGGGAAACCAAGCCGAGCGGTTGCGCGCGGGGCAGTTGGTTGGACCGGGGGAGGTCGTCGCCGACCTCTTTGCCGGTATCGGGTACTTCGCGATCCCCGCGGCACTCCCGGGCCGCGCGAGGCGTGTCTGGGCGGTCGAAAAGAATCCGGTCTCCGTGCACTACCTCCGGGAGAACGCGACCCTGAACGCGGTGGCGGAACGCATCACCGTCGTTCCGGGGGACAATCGCACCGTCCCCTTGCCCGAAGGCATCTTCGACCGCGTGTTCCTCGGGTATCTGCCGAGCGCGATTCCCTGGGTGCCTCGCGCCGTGACGCTCCTGCGACCGACCGGCGGCTGGCTGCACGTCCACACGGTGGCGGACGTTCGGGCGCCGCTGGGCGAGACCGCGGCGAGCGTGGAAGCTTCGGCCGAAGCCGACGGGTCGCGTCTCGCCGAAGCGAGTCGGGTGCGGGTCGTGAAGCCGTACGGCCCCGGACGAAACCACCTCGTGGTGGACGTGCACCTCGGTCCGCGCTAGGCGGTCCGAGGCGCGACGGCGTGCGGTTCGAGCGCCTTCATCGCCGCCGGGAACGCCGTGGCGAATCGCTCGATGTCCGAGGGCGGGTTCGAGAAGGAGACTCGGACGAACCGGCCGCCGTGCTTCGGGGAGAGGTAGTTCCCCGCTCGGACGAACACGCCGTGGCGGCGGAGCATCTCCTCCTGGACCGCCTCGGGTTTCACCCCGGTCGAAGCGATGTCGATGACCATCATGTTCGCCCGTGAGGGATAGACGGGGAGGGAGGTGCCCGGGACACCGGCGGCGACGTCGCGGATCCGCGCGCCGTTCGCCCGCGTCTGGCGGACGACGCCGCCGATCCACTGCGATTTCGAGCGCAGCGCGGCGAGCGCCGCGGCCTGGGAGAGCACGTTGACCCCGAGGTCGTTCGTGTTGAATCGCGTGATCGTCTTGAGGAGCTCGGGCCGGGCGAGGAGGCCTCCGAGCCGAAGGCCGGCGAGCCCGCAGTTCTTCGAGACCGACCAGACGGTCACCGTCTCTTCGGGGGCGAACTCGGCGGCGAGAGCGTGGCCTTCCGAAAAATCCCGGTACGTGACGTCGTTGAGGAGGACGAGGTGGTGGTCGTGCGCGATCTCCGCGATCGCCCGGACCTCCTCGCGAGGGTAGCCCGAACCGAGCGGGTTCAGGGGGTCGATCAGGAGGATCATCCGGGTTTTCGGCCCGACCGCCTCCCGGACCCGGTCGGCGGTGAGCCGGTAGGGGGGTGCGTAGATGTCGAGGTTCTTCGTGGCCGCCCCGCTGAGCTCGACGAACCGGTGGATGATGAGGTAGCTCGGGTCCGAGGCGATGACCTCGTCCCCGGCCGCGAGGAGGGCGCGGGTGGTCATGTAGAGGGCCTCCGTCCCGCCGCCCGTGAGGAACGGAGTCAGCCCGGTGGTCCCGAAATCCTTCGCGATCGCGTCGAGGAGCTCGGGGTCCCCCGTCGCGAGCGGGTAGCCTTCGTAGCGCCGATCCCGGATCGTCTTCTCGAGCGCGGACCGGATGACCTCGGGCGGCACGAGGTGATTCGTGTTCTGGCTCAGCCAGGCGATCTCGTCGTGATGCGCGTGCGCGTAGCGGAACGCATCCGAGGCGGGGGTCGACACGGCGGCGCGACCGGAACTGCGGGCTTAACGCCTTTGGTGAGAAATGTCGCCGGCCTCGCCGAGGAAGGTCGTGACGATGCCGGCGGATTGAAGTCGGGCGGTCGTACGCCCGAACCCGTTCTGGGAGAGGAGAGCGAGGAAGGCGGCCCGGTCCGGAAGCGAACGCAGGGACTGGGGAAGGTACCGGTACGGTCCGGCGCTGCCCACCGCACCGCCGAGCCAGGGGACAACGCGGTCGAAGTACGCGTGGAAGAAGCGGTTGACCGCGGGCGAGACGGGTTCGGTGATCTCGAGGGTAAGGAAGACCCCTCCGGGCCGCAGGACCCGGTGCACTTCCCGGAACGCAGTGGAGAGGTCGGAGAGGTTGCGTGCGACGAACGCGTTCGTGACAAGGTCGAAGGACCCATCCGCGAAGGGAAGCCGGAGGGCGGTCGCCCGCGCGAAGCCCAGGCGAGGGGTCTCGGGTCGGCCGGCGGACGCACCGACCGCGTTCTCGAGCATCGCGCGCGTGAAGTCGGCGCCGATCACCCGGGCCGCGCCGTAGTGCCGGGCGAGCAGACGGGCGAGCTCCCCGGTCCCGCACCCGATGTCGAGGACCCGGTGCAGGGGACCGGGGGAACGGAAGCGGTCGAGGTCCCAGAGGGCCCTCGGTCGCCAGAGAAGGTCGTTGCCGAGCGAAGCGACGTGGTCGAACCACTCGTAGCCCTGCGCGATGTGCGTGAACATCCGACGCACGTCGCGCTCGAAGCTCGGGAGCGAGCGGTCGGGAAGCGGAGAGCCGTCCGCCGCGCGGGGGCCGTCCGGTTCCGGGGGCGCCATCGGGCCGGCCACCCGAGGGGGCGCCATAACGGTGGGGGTCACGCTTCGGTCGCGATCGCCTTTTCGAGCTGCTCCAACCGTTGAGCGAAATCCGGCCGGAAATTCGCGAGCCCGCTCGCGCGAGCTTCGGTGAGCCAGTGTCGTGCTTGGTCTCGTTCGCCCCGTTCCACGGCAAGGTGCGCCAACCGGAACAGCATCTCCGAATACTCGGAGGCGACGCCGAGGTCCCGCGCCTGCGTGAGCGCGACCTGGTAGTGCGCCTCGGCCGCGGGGTAATCCCGGTCGGCCTCGGCGATGATCCCTTCGATCATCCCGATCTGTTGCATGCCGAGACGGTCCCCGATCGGTCCAAGCGCCGCGGTGGCCCGGGCGAGCGACGGCCGCGCTAGCTCGGGGTGGCCGCGCTCCGCGTGCCACTGGGCGAGGTTCAGGTTACAATATCCGATCCAGATCGGGGAGCGGGAACGGTCGGCGGATTCGATCGCCGTCGTGAGGTCCCGGATGGCGTCCTCCGGACGACCGGTGTGGTATTCCATCACCGCCTGGTTCATCAGGACCCGAGCGCGGGCTCCGAAATCCCCGGCGGTCTCGAACAGCTGGGCGGCTTTACTGTAGAGCTCGAGGGCGGGGTCGATGCGCGCGGCGCCGACCGGAACGAGCGTGTTCGCGACGTCGACGAGCGCATGGCCGTGCTCCCGGGGAGTTCCCTCGCGTTCGGCGATTTGCAAGGCGGCCCGTTGATGACGTTCGGCTTCGGTGAACTCGCCGCGGCGCCAGGCGACCATGCCGAGGACTCGGTGGCCGGCCATGAGGTCCCGCGGAGTTCCTTCCTTTTGGAGTCGGCCGAGCGCCTCGGAGGCCAGGGCCGCGGCGGACTCGTAATCGCTTCGGCCGAGGCGAGTCTGAGCGAGCCCCAGGAGCGCGCGTCCGAGCTCGAGGTCGACGCCGTCCTGACTGCGGGCCAGGTTGACCGCCTCGGTCAGAAGCTCATCCGAGCGCGGGATGACCCCCAGCTCCTCCAGGAGCCGGCCTTGCTCGGTCAAGAGGCGGATTTCCATGCGCGGGTCGCGGGTGGGCCGCCGCCGCTGGGCCTCGAGCGCCCGGGCGAGGTGGACGCTCGCCGTCTCGAACGCAAAATCGCGGGTCGCGGCGTGGGCTGCTTTGAGATTGTAGTCGACCGCCTTCGGGTCATCCCGCCCCAGGTAGAAGTGGCGGGCGAGCTCGGAATCGCCCGAACCGGACGAGCCCTCGAGCGCGCGGCCGGCCCTCGCGTGGAGAATTCGTCGTCGGGTCTCCGTGAGGCCCGCATAGAGGTCTCGACGGACGGCCTCGCTCACGAACTCGTAGACCTCTCCGCCCTTCTCCCGGACGAGCCCGTCGTGGACGAGCCGATCGAGGCTCTCGGTCACTCGCTCCTCGCCGCTCCCGGCGACCGCCGAGAGGTTGGCGAAATGGAACTCCTTGCCGAGGACCGCGGCGTACGTGAGCACCCGCCGCTCCCGGTCTCCGAGCCCCTCGACCCGGTCGAGGAGCATCTCCGTGACCCCTTGCCCGGCACCTCCGGAGTCGTTCGCCGGGGGCCCGTATCCGGTGGCGATCCGGACTAGTTGCTCGAGGAACAGGGGATTGCCGTCGGTCTGGGCGTGCCAACGTCGGACGTCGTCCAGAGCCGGCATGCGACCGCCGAGGATCCAGCGGACGAAATCCTCGGTTTCGGGGACGCTCAACGGCCGGATCGGAATCGTAAGAAAACTCGGCGCGCCGGAGATCGCCTCGATCACCTCGCGCGTACGCTCGGGAACGTCGGCGGACTCGGCCAGGGTGGCCGCGATCGCGATCGGGGATTTGGGGAGCTCGCTCGCGAACCGGCGCAAGAACTCGAGTGTCGAGGTATCGGCAAAATGGAGGTCGTCGACGGCGATCAGGAGCGGACGCTGCCGGGCGCGCTCGAGCAGGTGCCCTTCGAGCCGCGCGAACAACTCGTCCCGGCCCGCGCCCAATCCTTCGGCCAAGACGAGCGGCGCGAGGACTCGCTCGAAGTCGTCGGCCCGAGAGGTGGTTGTTCCCTCCGCGGCCGCCGCCGGTCGTTCGGGACGATCGGGCAAGGAGGGGATGAGCAGGGGAGAGCTGGTGGGAGTCCATAGGGGGGCCCGGGCACCGGATCCCTCCGATCGTTCCGACCCGAGGAGCTCGCGCAGCAGCGAGAACGCGGGCGGGAGTTCCTCGGGTAGCGCGCGTCCCGTGAGGACCGTGAAGCCCTTCTTCCCGGCCCGTTCGACGATGGCGTTCAGGATCTGGGTCTTGCCGACTCCTCCGAGTCCGATGAGGAGCAAGCCCGTCCCTTCCCCGCCGTGCGTTCGGGTGAGGAGTCGGCCGGCCGCCTCCAGGGTCTCTTCCCGTCCGAAGACCGGGGGAGGGGACGTTGCTCGGGACCCCCGCGACGCCATCACGGGGAAACCAGCCCGTTCGAGGCTTATAATCCTCGTCCGTCGCCGGGGTCTGCCCTCGCGGCGGGCGAAGTACCGTTCGACGGGGAGCCGGGCGGTGGCGGGAGGCCAAGCTGATGGGCGAGGTCGAAGAACGGTCCGGAGAGGTGCGGTCGTAGCTCCACGAGCCCGAGGTCCGAGGCGATCGCGTAGGCGCGCCGCGCCCCTTCCAGGTCGCGCGTTTTGTACCGTAGGCGGGCGAGGTAGAACGCCGCCTCCGCCTCGTCGGCGGGGAGCTGGTAGCGGCGGCACATCTCGAGCGCCTTCTCGAAGGACCTTTCCGCGTCCTCCCATTGTGCACGGCGCTCGGCAATCAATCCGCGGTTGAGCTCCACCTGCTCACGTCCGAGCTCGTCCGTCAGACGCTCGAACAGGCGACCGACCTGTTCGTTGTCCCGTTCCGCCTCCTCGATCTGTCCGAGGGCGATGAGGAGCTCGACGCTCGAGATGAGCGCGCGTCCGGTGGCCCGGGCGTCGTGAGCCCGTTCCCCAGCCTGCTGGGCCTTCTCGAGGTATTCGAGGCCGTCCTGCGGGCTGGTTTCGCCGACCGAGACGCCGAGATTGTGGTACGCCCGTGCGAGCTCGACCCAGTCCCCCACCCCGAGCAGCCGGTCCGAGGCCCGCTCGAACCATTCGATCGCGACGTCCCGGACCTCGGGGCCCAGCAGGGAGAACGCGTTCCCGATGTCGACCGCCAGCCGGCCCTGGAGCCGGGGCTCGTCCAAGTTCTCGATGAGCGCGAGCGCCTGCATGCACTCTTCGAGAGCGTCCCGGTACGCCCCCCGCTGGAAGGCGACCCGTCCGAGCAGCCGATGGGTTTGCGCGCTTCCGACCCGGTCGGCGGCGTCCTCGAAGATCCGCTGCGCCTCCAACCCCCGCTCGACGGCGGTGTCGAGCTCGAGGCTCTCGCGGGCGACCTCACCGCGGGCGAGCAGCAGTCGAGCGCGGACCCGCGGAGATTCCGCCCCGAGCCGCTCGAGAGCCTCCGTGAAGCGCCGGTCCGCGTCCGCGAAATGGCCGAGGGCGTAGTAGAGGTCGCCCAAGGCTTCGGCGACCTCCGCCTGCTCCTTGCGCCGGTTCCCCGGCAGCGCGGCCAGGTCGAGCAACACGCGCTCGAGATGGTGCGCGGCGACCTCGGGTTCGTCCGCCGCGCGAGCGGCTTCGGAGGCGCGACGGTTGTACTCGTAGGATTTCGCCGGCATCTTCCCGAGGAAGTAGTGCCGACCGAGCTCTCCCAGGACCGGGAGCGACGGTTCGGGGTACATCTTCTCGAGGACCATCGCGATCTTTCGGTGGAGCACTCGGAGACGGCTCTCGGTGAGCGACCGATAGATGCGCGCCCGGAACTCCTCCTCCGCGAACGCGAACCGCTCGCCGCCGGCCCGTTCCGTGAGCGCCCCCAGGTGGACGAGCCGCTCGAGCTCCTCCGCGAGCGCCTCCTCCTCGATGCCCATCGCCCCCACAAGGAGCGAGAAATCGAAATCCGACCCGATGGCGCTCGCGTAGGCGAGGATGCGCAGCTGTTCCGGTGAGAGAGTCTCGAGCGGAGGGTTGGACCCCCCTGCCCGCGGGCGCATCCCGGTCGCTCGCTCCGCCATCGCCACCGTGCTAGCCGCAGGTCGGAGTTAAACCCCTGCCCCGGAACCTTGTCAGTCGGGTGCCGGACCGAGGCCGTCCCGCAAGGGTTATCTAACGCGCCCCAGGTCGGCGGCGCACCATGGCGATAGCCGAGCCCCCGGCGCCTTCTCCGTCGTCGGCACCCTACCGGGGGATGTCGATCAGCCGAAAGGTCTCGTTCTGGGGATTCGCCTCGCTCGTCATCATGGCGGTGGCGTTCTACGTCTGGTGGGGCGTCGCGTTCGGGGTCTGGATCGACAACGGCGTCTACGCTGTGACAATCACGCTGTTGCTGTTCGGCCTCGCAGGGATGTGGCTGGTTTTGCCCAACCCGCCGACTCCGCCCGCTCCGAGCCTCTAGAAGGCTCGCGGCCTCAGAGGGGGCGTCCGGCGAGCGCCCAGCGGATGTCCGTCCCCGAGCCGCACGAGATGCAGGCGACCGGAGTCCCGAGCTCGAGCGGCAGCTCGCTCTCCGGGGTGCCGAGGAGACCGCCCTCCACGGCCGTCTCGATCGCGTGGCCGCACGCCTCCGCCCCGCACCAGCCGAGGATCGCCACGTGCGCGAAATCCTTCAGGTCCGCCATCGAGGTAACGATCCGGAACTCGTCCCGGAACGAACCGAGAGCGCGGTCGTAGAGCGCCCGGTCGAACTCCTCGAGGAAGGTATCCACGTCTCGCTCGAGCGTATCGAGCGAGACCGTCTGTTTCCTCCCCAGCCGGTCGACCGCCGTCAAGGTGCGGCTCGCCGCCTCGCGCCGGCCGATCTCGAGCCGGACCGGGACTCCCTGGAGCTCCCAACGATAATACTTCGCCCCGGGCCGCTCGTCGCCCGCGTCGAGATGGATCCGGCGGCCGTGCCGACGGAGCCGGTCGACGGCCTCGGTCGCGGTCGTCTCCGGTCCGGGTCCAGCGCCGGTGCTCGGGATGGGAACGACCACGATCTCGTACGGTGCGACCGCGGTCGGGAAGACCGCTCCTTTCGCGTCTCCGTGCACCGCCACGATGGCCCCGAGCAAACGCTCGGAGAGTCCGAACGTCGTCTGGTGGACGAGTCGTTGGGTCCCGTCCGCGTCTTCGTAGCGGATGCCGTACGGCCCGGAGAAGTTCTCCCGGTAGTGATGCACGGTGCCGATCTGCAAGGTCCGGCCGGCGCCGACCGGGATATCGAACGCGATGGAGTAGAACGCGCCCGGGAACTTGTCCCACTCGGGCCGTCGGGCGGCGACGTAGGGAAGGGCGAACGACTTCGCCATGCGGGCGAATGCTTCCAAGTTCGAGCGGACCCGAGCGTCGGCGGCCGCTTCGTTGACCTGGCAGGTGTGCTCCTCGAAGAAGTGGATCTCCCGGACCCGCAGGAACGGGCGGGTCGTCTTCGTCTCGTAGCGGAACGTGTTGACCACCTGGTAGACGTTGAGCGGCAGGTCGCGGTGCGAGCGGATCCAGAGGGCGAAGATGGGATACATCGCGGTCTCGCTCGTCGGACGAAGGACGAGCGGGACGTCGAGCTCGGAGAGGCCGCCCTTCGTCACCCAGTAGACCTGGGCGTCGAACCCCTTGACGTGCTCCGACTCCTTCGCGAACTCGTTCGCCGGGATGAGCGCGGGGAACTCCACCGGGGCCGACCCCGTGGCCTCGATCTCCCGGATCAGCACCGCGTCGAGATGGCGGCGAGCGAGGAACCCGTACGGGGTCCAGACGTTCATTCCCTTCACGCCGTAGCGTTTGTCGGTGAGGGTCGCGGCCTCCACGACGGCGAGATACCAGTCGATGAACGCGGTCTTCTTGTCCGGGAGCGCGGGCATGAGCGGCGCGCAAAGGGGGGGCGCCCGGAGTATAAGGGTATTCGGCCGGAGCGACGGCCCCGTCGGCGGGACCCGAGAACCCACCGCCCTGCATCCGGGTCGGAACGGAAGCGGATGCCCGTCGGAGTCGACACGAGTCGACGCAAGTTGTTAAGCCAAGCCCTGACCATGTGACGTGGGCCATGCGCCTCGTCGTCTGCATCGACCGCGACGACGACCTTGGCCGGAAGGCCTCGGTCGCCGGGCCCGTCGTCGGCCGCGCCGCGGTCGTCGACGCCGCCGTTCGACTCGCCATCGTCGACCCGGAGGATTCCGACACCAACGCGCTCTTCGCTTCGGTGAGCCTGCTCGACGAGCTCCGCGGCGCGGGCGAGGAAGCGGAGGTGTGCATCCTCACCGGATCGCCGAAGGTCGGCATCCTGTCCGACCGACGGGTTGCCGACCAATTCGACCACGTCCTCGCGCAGCTGCACGCGACGTCCGCCTACCTCGTCAGTGACGGAGCGGAGGATGAGTACCTGTTCCCGATCCTGGCTTCGCGAGTGCGCGTCGACGGGGTCCGCCGGGTCTACGTGCGACAGAGCGCCAGCATCGAGTCGACCTACTATACGCTCGTTCGGGCGCTCAAGGACCCGAAGCTCCGGGCCAAGACGATCCTGCCGTTCGCCTTCGTCCTCCTGATCCTCGGGATCGCGGCCGCGGGGGGCGTCCTCCTCTGGGGGGTGATCGGCCTCGCGATCGTACTCGGGATCTATCTCATCTTCTGGACGTTCGACGTGGACGAGGCGATCATCGACTCGGTCCGCTCCGCCTCGACGGACATCCGCCAGGGGTCGGTTGCGTTCGGTTTCGGTTTGCTATCGATCGCGTTGGTCGGGGTCGGCTTCCTCGAGGGCTACAACCTCTACAACTCCAATCTCTCCCAGCCGGACATCGAGCGGATCCTCCTCTTCCTGCAGGCGGGACTGTTCTACTGGATTCTCGCCGCCGTGGTCTGGGAGACGGGCCGGGCGATCCGCCGCGTGTTCTCGCGCGGAAGATTCCCGCGAGCGTTCGCGGTCGCCACGATCTCGATCCTCGGGATCGGTTGCGTGAGCTACGGGATCGTCTTCCTGGTCCGGTATCTCGAAGGGACGGCTCCCGCTCCCCAGCTGGTACTCATCCTTGCGCTCATCGGCACGGGATTCGGCCTCGGGATCGGAGCCGGCGTCCTGCAGCAGCACTTCAAGGCGGTCGCGCGCCGTTCTCTGCCCGACCCCACAACCTAGCGGCCGCCCGAGCCTCGGGCCCCGCCGACAATTGCCTAGCGAATCGGAACGGTTTCGGCAATCCGCTCTAGGTCGGCGAGCGGAACGGTAAGGCCGGCGCGCGTCCGCAGGGTCTCCCGGACCGTGGCGACTCCTCGGCCGTGCTCGGCCGCGCGCGTGGCGAGGCTCGCCAGGTCCTCCCAGTAGTTCCACGGGAAGACGACCCAGACCCACGCGTCCCGGGGGATCTCCTCCGCGAAGTACGTGGGCACGAACTTCGAATGCCCGATGTGCAGGCAGGCGGCCGTCTCGAGTCGTGTCGGGCGCTGCTCAGCGATGTGCTTCGCGGCGAGCGTGAGGCTTTCTCCCGTATCGGTGATGTCGTCGACGACGAGGACCGTCTCCCCATCGACCGGGCCACTCAGGCCCTCGGTGAGCTTCGCGCTCCCGTCCGGCGTCGCCGTCACGCCCCAGTGCTGGGCTCGCAGTGATACGAGGCGGCGTACCCCGAGCCGGTCGCAAAGAAGCCGGCCCGGCACCCAGCCTCCCCGGGTGAGTGCGACGATCGTCTCGGGGACCGCGTTCGCCGAGCGGACCTGCTCGGCCAAGCGGTCGGCCCATCCGTCGACGTCGGCCCAGGTCGTGAGGCGACAGCGGGGGAGGTCGGCCATCCGGAGGGTCGACCTCGCTCCGCCCTTTTCCCGCTTACGGGTAGATGCCCCGGATCTTGATCGCGTCGACCACCCGCTGGATCGCGAGGACGTAGGCGGCGGTCCGGTTGTGGACCTTGCGCTCGACCGCGACCTTGTGGACATCGTTGTACGACTGGACCATCACCCGCTCGAGGCGCTGGTTGACCTCGGAGAGGGGCCAGAAGTACCCCTGGATGTCCTGGGCCCACTCGAAGTAGCTGACGGTGACACCGCCCGCGTTCGCGAGGATGTCCGGCAGCACGGTGATCTTCTTCTGGAAGAAGATCGAGTCCGCCTCGGGAAGGGTCGGGCCGTTCGCCGCCTCGGCGATGAGCTTGGCCTGGACCTTGTCGGCGTTCTTCGGTCCGAGCTGGTTCTCGAGCGCCGCGGGGACGAGGATGTCCACCTTGAGCTCGAGGAGCTCTTCGTTGGAGATCGACTTCGCGCCCGGGAACCCCACGACCGAGCCGGTCTTCGCCTTGTGCTCTTCGAGAGCATGAGGGTTGAACCCGTCGGCCTTGTAGATCCCGCCCTTCGAGTCGGAGGCCGCGACGATCTTCGCGCCCTGCTCGTCGTTGAGCAGGTTCGCGCAGACGCTGCCCGCGTTCCCGAAACCCTGGACCGCGACCGTCCCGTTCTTCACGCGGACGCCCGCGTCCTTCGACGCTTCGCGGATCGTGTAGGCGCAGCCCCGGCCCGTCGCCTCGCCGCGGCCTTCGCTGCCGCCGAGGCTGATCGGCTTTCCGGTCACGACGCCCGGCACGGAGTAGCCCTTCAGGCTCGAGTAGGTATCCATGATCCAGGCCATCGTCTGGCTGTCGGTGTAGACGTCGGGCGCCGGAATATCCATCTCGGGCCCGATGATGCCGGCGATCTCGGTCGTGTAGCGCCGGGTGAGGCGTTCGTTCTCGCCCTTCGACATGTGCTTCGGGTCGCAGATGACGCCGCCCTTCGCTCCGCCGTACGGGATGTTGACGACGGCGCACTTCCAGGTCATCCACGCGGCGAGCGCCCGGACCTCGTCCAGGGTCACCTGCGGGTGGTAGCGGATCCCGCCCTTGCAGGGCCCGCGCGCCATGTTGTACTGAACACGATACCCGGTGTAGACCCGGTAGGAATCGTCATCCATCCGAACCGGGAAATTGACCGTGAGCTCCCGCTTCGGGTGCTTCAGGACCTCGCGGATTCCGCCGTCGAGGCCCAGGAGGTCCGCGACAATGTCGACCTGCTTCTTCGCCGTCTCAAAGGGATTGACTGTAGAGGTGTTGCTCACCATACCCGAAACCTCCGGGCAACGGGGCGATTCCTATCGCTGATACTTGAGGATAACGTGGAGCCTGCGAGGGTGCCGCACGGTTTCGACACGCAACGAACCCGACCGCTCAGATGAGCCGTCGGGTTCCCCGAGCGAACGGCCGCCATCCGGCGGAAGGCATCGGCCGGAGGCCGCCGAAGCACCGCAGCCACGCTCCCCGTCCTCGCGTCGCGCGACCGATGGCGGTGAGCCGACCCCCGACCCCGCGGACGGCGAGTTCGGCGGCCGGAAACGCCCGACCCGGGAGAGTGAGCAAGAGTTCGTAGTCGCCTCCGTAGAACGCACGACGACGACGCTGCGCGGCGGATACCTTCGCCTTCCGGAGCGAGGGTGTCAAGGGAAGTCGGTCTTCGTCCACCTCGATACGCACGCCACTCGCCTCGGCGAGGAGGCGCGACGCTTCCGCGAGTCCGTCCGAGGTATCGAGCATCGCGTGCGCCCACCGGACGAGGACCGCGCCCTCGGCGACGCGGGGATTCACCTCGAGCATCGCGGAGATGTCGTGGGGGCGAGGACGTTTCGCGCGGCCGAGACGTGCCGCGGCCACACCTCCTCTTCCGACGTAACCGGTCGTCGCGAGGACGTCTCCGATTCGCGCTCCCGAGCGCGGGGCGAGCGTCCCTTCGTCGGCCCAGCCGACCACGCTGCTCACCACCGTGCGCATCGGGCCCGGCTTCGTGTCGCCTCCGACGAGTTCCATTCCGAATCGAGCGGCCATTCGTTCCGCGCCGATGGCGACGGCCTCGGCCCAACCCTGAGGGGTTCCCGGCGGCAGGACGATCGCGAGGAGGAGGGCCGCCGGCTCAGCCCCCTTCGCCGCAAGGTCCGAGAGACTGACCGCCGCGGCGGCCGCTCCGATCTTTCGAGGGGGAGCACCAGCCAGGAAGTGGGTTCCCTCGACCAAGGAATCGATGGACAGGACCGCCACTTTCCCGGCGGGAGGGCGAATCGCGGCCGCGTCATCTCCGAGAGGAAGAAGCCCGGATCGGCCCGCCGGCAGCGTCCGGGCGAGCCAGTCGTGAAACCGTCGCTCCTCGATCGGCTTCGTCTTCGGCGCGCGACGAACGGGCATCGCGCGCTACTTGTACGGCAGGAACTCTTTGCCGAGGAGCTCCCGTCCGAGGATGATTCGCATGATGTTGAGCCCGCCTTCGGCCCCCACGAGGTAGGACATGATCCCTCGGAGACCGAGCTCGAGCCCGACCTCCTTCGTGTAGCCGGCGGCGCCGTACCACATCATCACCCGCTTCACGCATTCGAACGCGATCTGGGGCGCCTGGAGCTTCACCGCGGCGACGGCGCGCTCGACTTCCGAGCGGTGAGAGGAATCTCCCTTCAGCGTGTAGGTGTCGTGGAGCCACGCGGCCCGGCGGCACTGCCACTTGATCGCCTCGACCTGGGTCCAGAGGTCGACCAGCTCGAACTGGATGCCCTCGAACTTCCCGAGCGGTTGGCCGAACGCCGTGCGCTCCCGGATATACGTCATCCCGGTCTCGAGCGCCCGCTCGGCGGCCCCGATGCAGGCCGCGGCCACGAACGTCCGAGCAAAGGAGAACCCCTCCATGGCGACCCCGAATCCCTTCCCGGCGGACCCGAGGAGGTACTTGGCCGGCACTCGCGCGTCCTGGTAGCTGAGGCCGCCGGTCGAGATGCCCATCCGACCCATGTTGTGGAACCGCTGGGTCGAGATCCCGTCGGTGCGCGTGGGCACGTAGAGGAAATTGAACCCGCCGCCGGGGTCCTTCGCCAGCGTGAGGTGGCCGCCGCCGAGGGTTTTCGCCTCCTCCACGCCGGAAACGAACGCCTTCTCTCCGTGCAGAACGTACGACCCGTCCTCCGGGCGAGCGGTAGTGCGCATGGCGGCGAGGTCGCTTCCTCCGCCGGGTTCGGTGGTCGCAATGCCGAGGAACGCCTTGCCGGCGCAGACCGGCGGCAGGATCTCGCGTTTGGTTTCCTCCGTCCCGTGGCGGGCGAGGATATGCCCCCAACCGGCTTCGAGCAGGAAGAAGACCGCCGTGGCCATGGAGAAATCTCCGCGGCCGATCTCTTCGGCCGCGATTTCCGTGAGGACCGCGGAAGCTCCCATCCCCCCGTACTCGGTCGGAACCGGCATGGCGAGCAGGCCGAGGTCCGCCATCGCCGCGAGGACGTCGGACGGGATCCGGCCCTCCGAATCGATCTTCGCTTCGTTCACGCGGAGGACGCGGTCGCCGAAGCGACGGACCGCGGCCTGGAAGGCTTCCTCCTCGTCACTCAATCGGAAATCCATGGCCGCCGGGCGCGGACGGGCGTGCGTAGATTTAGCTTAGCCGCGGTCGCGACCGCGCGCGACAGTTCCTTTAACCTAGGGAACCTTCGACCGGCGGGGAGTCGCTCGTGCGGGTCCGGGTGGCCGTCAACGGGTTCGGGACGATCGGAAAAAGGGTCGCCGACGCGGTAGCGAAGCAGCCGGACATGGAGCTCGTGGGGGTCGCGAAGACCCGACCGAGCTACGAAGCCCGACGGGCGTTGGAGAAGGGATACTCGCTCTACGTGACCGGCCAGGGTAAGCCGAAGGATTTCACGGCGGTGGGACTTTCCGTCGCCGGCTCCATCAAGGACCTGCTCGGCAAGGTCGACATTGTCGTCGACGCCGCGCCCGACAAGATCGGCCGCGAGAACCGAAAGCTCTACGAAGCCGCCGGGGTTCGAGCGATCTTTCAGGGCGGGGAAAAGGCCGACGTGGCCGAAGCTTCGTTCAACGCGCTCGCGAACTACGCCGCGTGTCGGGGCAAGCGGATGTTGCGTGTCGTCTCGTGCAACACCACCGGGATCGCGCGCGCGGCGGCCGTCCTGCGCGCGCGCTGGGGTGTGGATCACTGGGAGGTCACACTCGTACGAAGAGCCGCGGACCCCGCGGAGACGAAGAAAGGGCCGATCAACGGCATCATGCCCACCTTCCACCTACCGTCCCATCATGGTCCGGACGTGCAGACGATCCTCCCCGACCTTCAGATCGCGACCACGGCCGTGGTGGTCCCCACGACGCTCATGCACGTGCACGTGAACCACGTGCGACTGACCCGGGCCCCGAAGGATACCGCCGAGGTGCTCGACGCGTTCCGCACCACCCCGCGATTCCGCGTCTTCGCTCCCTGGGAGCACGTCGACGGGACTCCGCAGGTGATGGAGTACGCGAGAGACCGGGGTCTCGGATTCAACGACATGATGGAGAACGTTCTCTGGGACGAGGGATTCCGGCTGGACGGTAGGGATGCCTACTTCTTCCAGGCGATCCACCAGGAGTCGATCGTCGTTCCCGAGAACGTGGACGCGATCCGCGCATCGCTCGAGCTCGAGTCGGAGGGCCGCGTGTCGATCGCGAAGACCGATCGCGCGCTCGGACTGACGAGAGCGTAGACCACCTCCTCGACGGGACCGTTTTATCTCTCCCACCCCGGTGGGCGAGCTGTGCCCCCGCGCCCGATGCAACCACGGCAACCTCGAACTCCGACCGCGGCCGCCTCGGCCATGCGTCGCCGTCGGGTCCGCGCGAAATTCGATGCCCAGGTCGACCGCGAATGGGCACGGTATTCGGGGGAGGCCTGGCGGATCCTCGTTCGCGAGCTGCGCGACCGGTTCCTCGCGCGCCAACTTCCGAAGGGTCCGGGTTGGGTGTTGGAACTCGGTCCGGGCCCCGGCCGATTCACGCCGACCGTCCTCGCTTCCGGCGCTCGGGTGGCCGCGGTCGACCTGAGCCTGCCGATGCTCCAGGCACTGCGGCGACGGAAACGAGTCCGGGGAGGTTTCCCTCGGTTACGTCGTGTGCGCGCGGCGGGAGAACATCTGCCGTTCCGCAACGGGGCCTTTCGCGCGGCCGTGGTCTACGGGAACATCCTGGGCTTTTCTGCGGCCGGCGGCCCACAATTGCTCTCCGAGATCGCGCGGGTCGTGACGCCCGCTGGGGTGTTGATCCTCGATGTCTCCTCGCCCGTCGCCGCGGTGACCGAGTTCCTCTCCGCGGGGGCCCGCCGAAGGTTCCTCCTACGGATCCTTCGGGACCCCGAGTACTACCTTTTCAACGTGCACACGAAATTGAGGGCCCGGTCCCATCAGCCGTACGCCCCCAAGCGATTGGCGTTCTGGGAGTTCGATTTCTATACGGTCGCCGGCGCGGAATCGGCGCTGGCCACCGCGGGGTTCCGACCGGTCGACCGGATGGCGGTCGGTGCGATCGGAGCGTTCCGGGACCGACTCACCACGATCGCGCGACGCGAACGCACGACGTGGAAGAACCTTCTCGAGCTCGAGGAGACCATCGGGCGTCGCCCCGGAGTCCTCGAGACAGGTCACGGCTTCGTGATGGCGGCGGTGCGCTCGGGCCGAGGTCGACGGACCCGCTCGAGGGCCTGACCCCAAGAATCTTATAGGCCCCCCCGCTCGCGCGCGCCACATGTACTATCTGGACCATCGCCGGGATGTCGTCCGCATCCCGCCCCAGCGGCTCGGGCCCGAGCTCGCGAACGTGCTGACCGAGCTCGCCCAGCAGCAATTCGAAGGGAAGCTCGTGGACGGCCAGAGCGTCGCGGTGACGATCCGGGACGTGACCCCCGTCGGCGAGGGCCACATCATTCACGGCGACGGCGGCGTCTATCAGGAGGTCGAGTACGAGGCACTCCTCTTCCGGCCCGAGATCCAAGAGGTCGTGGAGGGAGCGGTCGTGGAGATCCGGAAGTTCGGCGCGTTCGTCCGTTTCGGCCCGCTCGACGGGCTCCTGCATGTCTCTCAGATCATGGACGACCGGGTCAACATCGACGAGCACAACCAGCGGCTCGTGGGCGTGGAATCCAAGAAGGACCTCAAGGTCGGCTACAAGGTGCGCGCGCGCGTCGTCTCGCTCTCCCTCTCCGAGATCTCGCCGCGCGACAGCCGTATCGGGCTCACGATGCGCCAGCCCGCGCTGGGACGGCTCGAGTGGATCACGGAGGCACACAAGAAAGCCGAGGGCGCAACCGGCAAGAAGACGGGAGCGGCCCCGGCCAAGAAGGGAGGCGCTCCGGCGGCCCCGAAGGTGCCGACGAAGGCGGCCCCCAAGGCGGCTCCGAAGGAGCCCGCGTCCGCGAGCTAGAACGATGATCAACCTGAAGGCCTGCAAGAGCTGCAGTTCGATCACCGACCAGGCGAAATGCCCCCGGTGCGGCGGCGAAGTCTCCCGCGAGTGGCAGGGGTATCTCGTCGTCATCGACCCGGAGAAGTCGGAGATCGCGCGCAAGATGGGGATCCATGCCGCGGGCCGGTACGCGCTCCGCGTCAAGTGAACAGCGCGCCTGGGCGGTCCCGGAGTCGCTGCGCGCGACCCTCGCGGAACGCTACGGACCCGTCTACTCCGGGGCGGAGGCCGACCGTCGACTGGTGGCTCTCGGAACCTTCGGAGCGTGCGGAGACCGGGTGACCGCGCGTGCGATCGAGCTCGCGCACCCTCCGCTCGTCGGGATTGTGGATTACAAGACGCGCCGCAACGAGGCGGTGGACCCGGCGGCGTTCCGTTCCCTGGCTCGTCGGCGGCTTATCCGCGTCAAGAACCCGCCCGGCCTCCTGACCGAGGCCCTCCGGACCGCCGTCCGCGAGCTCGTGGAATCCGGAGGAGGGCTCGTCGAAGTCGAGGGCGAAGAGGACCTCGGCTCGCTCGCGCTCGTCGAATCGCTCCCCGCCGGGGCCACCGTTATATACGGTATCCCGGGTGCGGGGGTCTCCTTCGTCCGCGTCGACGCGGTATCGAAGGAAAACGTGCGGCACCTCATCGCCCAAATGGAGCTTCGGAGAATCGACCGTGGAGATTAAGATCCTCGAGGACCGGGCGAACCCGCTGATGAAGCGGCACGAGGTTCGTTTCGAGGTCGCGCACGCCACCGCGGCCACGCCCAGCCGGGACGCGGTGCGCGGCGAGCTCTCGAAGCTCGTCAAGGCCCCGAAGGACCGGGTCATCATCGAGCGGATGAACGCGCGCTACGGAACGGCCGTCACGCGCGGCGACGCTGTCGTGTACGAAACGGCCGAGGCAGCGAAGGCGGTCGTCCGTGACCACATTCTGATCCGCAACGGCCTCAAAGAGAAACCCGTCAAGGGTCCGGCCCCCCCTGCCGCGGAACCCGCGGCTCCCGCCGCGCCTGGCGCCCCTGCCACCCCGGCGGTGACCGAGGAAGCGAAGCCGGCACCGGTCGCCGAGAAGAAGGAGTGAGCTCCCACGGCCAAAGCCCGCGTGGGCCTCTACGAGGTCAAAGGAGATGCGCTCTCCCGGACGCACAAGTCCTGTCCGAAGTGCGGCCCCGGCACATTCCTCGCCGACCACAAGGACCGGCGTTCCTGCGGAAAATGCGGGTACTCGGAATCGAAGGCCCCGCCCGCGGCCAAGCCGAAGGGCAAGCCGGGCCCGAGCTGACCCGCCTCCGTTAACCCCGGGGGGCGGATCGTCCCACCGAATTCGCCGTCGCGGGGCGGCGGAATCTCGCACGGACGGCCCGGAAGGGGAAACGGGCAATGGCTATGACCACCGGGATAAGAAGGGTCACGACCTCTCCCGAAAATACCGTGCCATCCTGAGGAGAGTGTCCGAAAACGTCGTTCGCGATCTGGGTCCTTCCGCTCGCTCTCCTGGGCGCCGTACCGGTGGTCTATCTTCTTGTGAACGTGTATCTCGCCCGAAAGCGCCACCCTAGCCGGGTCCGCTCTGTCGTCGCGCTCACGGACATCACCGTCGTCGTCCCCACCTTCGACACCCCCCTCGACGCGTTTCGGGAGTCGATCGCGTCGGTCTCCGAGCAAGGATGCGCCGTCGTCGTGGTCGGAGATGGCTGCCTCGAACCGTACCGCGGTATCACTGAGGAGCTGGGGGGCCGGTTTGTCCATCTCCCCGAGCACCGCGGCAAGAAGGCCGCAATCGCGGCCGGGATCTCCATCGTAGAAACTCCGTTCGTGCTCCTCGTCGACAGCGACACCCTCCTTCCTCCCCATGCCGCCCGGGACCTCGCCTCGCATTTCGGGCCGAACGTGGGCGGGGTGGGTGCGAACCTTACGGTCAAGGACACGGGGCACCCGGTGGCCTACTGTGCCGAGTTCGTCGAACGCGCTCGTGAGGTCGTGCTGCGGGCGATGTCTTCCCGCGGCAGTGTGCTCTATCTCGACGGCGCGTGCGCCATGTTCCGGACCGAGACCATTCGCCCTTTTGTGGAGTCTTCCGAATTCCAGAACCTTCGGGTCCTCGGCCAACCGTGTTCCCTCGGCGATGACTGGCAACTGACGGACTACCTTCTGCGCGAGGGGCTGACGACCATCAAAGCGTACGACGTCCACGTCGTGACGTGCCCCAAGGAATCCTTCTCGGAGTTCGTGCGACAGAACGTTCGCTGGTCCCGGTCCAATTGGATTCGTCTCGGGCGATTCCTCACCGGGCGGGGGCCGACGAACCGCGGGGCTTTCTTCAACTTCGAAGTGATCGCGACGTACGCCCTTCCGCTGATCGCCCTCGCGAGCCTTCTTTCCCGTGCGCCCATGTTGGTCCACTCCCTCAACGGCGCCTCTCCCACGTTGGACGGAGCGAGCCTCCTGCTGCTGCACGGCCTGCTCGGTCTCCCCCACAGTATGACCGCCGCGGCGGCCCGGCTGACCCTCACCGTGGTGGGGGCGTTCGCCACCGGCCTGTATCTCGGAACCGTTCTGCGCGGCAGCCCACATTCCGTGGCGCGAATGGTTGCGTACGGAGCCCTCGGCACGGCCGTATTGTTCGCGACCGCGCTCGTTGGCCTCGTGACGTTCTGGAAGCGCCCCCGCTGGGGACCGACGCCGTCGAAGCCGGTCGAGCTTCCGAGACCCGCCCGCTCCGAGGTAGGGTCCCCGGAGTGAGGGACCGACCCGGTCGGCCTTAGGTTCCAGCCCATCCGATCGAACGACCGTTACCGGATCCGAGTGGTTCCCTTCCGACGCCGGCGAGCGCAAGTCGGGCAACCCCAGGCTTGGGACGCGGGGGATGCGGCGAAGAACACCGGGGCCGGGTGGGTCCGGCGAAAACAGACGAATAGCCTACGCTCGGCCCCATCCCTTCCGCGGAATGGGTAGACCCTCCAATAGACGACCCGGACGCTACGCGTCGGTCGGGCCCTCCGAAGCACACGTTCCGCCGCCCGCCCGAGTTCGGGACCGTGGCGGGTCGCGATCCTCAAGTCCCACGACCGGACCAACGTCGGCGGGACGGCCCAGCGCCGAAGCACGCTCCGCACCTTCGCGGTCGGGTCGCCTCGAGTCCCTTCCGTGTACGTGGTGACCGAGACGACCCCCGAGGGGCAGGCGCGGACCTGCCAGGTTCCGGGGAGTCGGCTCGAGAGACGTCGGGTCCGGATCGGCCGGTCGCAATGCCGATAGCACTTCCCTCCCGGCGATTGGAGGGCCGCCCGCACGGTGGGGGGAAGGCCGACTTTACGCGTCATGGTCTACCACCCGCTCGAAGGGTGCGGAACCACTCGCTCGCAAGGAGGTCGTCCCAGGCCCGTGCGGTCCGGGCGACTTGTTCGGAGAAGCCGGTCAGCAGGTGCTGTATCCCTCCGTCCGACCACTCGAGGAAGACTTGGGGAATCAAATAGTCCGGAGACGCATCGCCGTGCTCTCGCACGAACCGGTCGGCCACCTTCTCCTGAGTTCGGCGGTCGATGTCGAGGGTCCGAAATGGCACACCGAGACTTTTCGCCAGCTGCCGGCCTTTCCGTACGGAGAGCGGAACGCAGTGAGGACACCATTGAGCGAGGACCACCGTCAACCGTCGCGGCCGGACCGAGGAGCTAACCGAGGGCATCCTTTCCGCTAACCCTACGCTCGAACATTAGCCAGAGGGTCGCGGGATTGATCAAATGTCTCGGGCCGTGCCGGGTCGTGGGATCTACCGCGGAAGGGCTTCGAGCGAAACCCGCGGAGCCGCGACTTCCAGACGAACCCGGACCGGGATGTGCGCTTTCTCGTAGAGCACCCCTACCGGACACGTCCTCAGGGTGATGTCGAGGGTCGTTTGGACGTCTTCCCGGGGAGCGGAAGTCTCGACCCGCAACACCCCCTCGACCGATGCGATCGTGGGAGAACCTTTCGGTCGATCCGCTTCGAGTTCGACCTTCATGGCGTCGAACTTCAACCGTCTCCTTTTCGCGACCAACGCGAAGATCGTCGTGATGCAACCCGCGAGCGACAGCACGGAGAGCTCTAGGGCGAACGGACCCACGTCATCCCCACCCTCGTCGCGGGGAAGGTCGACGGTCACCGAGTGGCCGCTCGAATCCTCGAGCACGGTCCGATAACCCCCCTTCCAGATCCCGACCGCCTTCATCGCTCCCGAGACTCTACCCGCGTGCGACGGATATTGCTCCCGTCAAGGGGGCTTGACCGCGGAGGTCGAAAAAGGGGCCCAACCGGTCCTGCGCAACGACGACAAAATCCTGCAAGTGAAGTCGGACTCACTGAGAGTATTAGCGGTCCCTCGAGGTTGCTTTCACCATCCTGCAAGTGAGCAACTGCAGGATAATGGAAACCAACCAAGGGAGTCAAAAAAATGTCGAGCGCAACCGCCCTATCCGGCGTATCGAGTCTGCACAAGGACCTCGGGCTGGCCGCGGAAGAGCCGACCATCACTCAGCCCGTTCAGAACGGCTTGTCGATGGTCGTCTTCTCGGGCGACCTGGACAAAGTTCTGGCGGCGATGATTATCGCGAACGGTGCCGCGGCGATGGACCTCCCCGTGAGTATTTTCTTCACGTTCTGGGGGCTCAATGTCCTCCGGCGAGGAGGACCGGTCCATGTCGACGGCAAGAAGACGATGACCGAAGGGATGTTCGGCCGCATGATGCCCCGTGGGCCGGAGCACCTCCATCTCTCCCAGATGAACATGGCCGGGCTCGGCACCCGGATGATCAAGAAGGAGATGGCGAAGAAGCACGTCCTCAGCCTACCGAAGCTGATCGAGTCGGCTCAGGAGCAGGGCGTCCGCTTCATCGCGTGCCAGATGTCGATGGACCTCATGGGGATCCACAAGGAGGAGCTCATTCCCGGCATTACCATTGGTAACGTCGGTTCGTTCATCGACGCGGCCGACCGCAGCCGGATGACGCTCTTCATCTGAGCGAGGCGAAAGCCGATGACCAACCGGCCCGAGGTCGTACTGTCCAGTCTCGACCTGCGGGGGTTCGAGCTCGAAGCCGACCTGATCCGCGTTCTCGCGAATCCGAAGCGGCTGATGATCGTGAGCCTCCTGGGGTCGGGCCCGCTCACGGTCACGGAGATCGCCCAGCGGTTGAACCTCTCCCTGCAGAACACGTCCCAGCACCTGCGGCTCATGCGGGACCGCACCCTCGTTCGCGCGCAGCGGGACGGCCGCGAGGTTCGATATGCCCTGACGAGCCCCGTGTTCTCGGAGGCCTGTCGGCTCGTCCGGCAGGCCCTCCTCGCAGAAGCGCGGGCGCGCCCGGCGCATTTCGGCTGGGGTGGGGGATCCTTGCCCGACACGGGAGGTCTCGCCGAGGAAGAACCGCCGCGAACTCGCCGTCCGATCCCGGTCACCGGTTGAACTCAAGGAGAATGAGAACCATGAACATCGAAGAACTCAAGGCCCTCAAGGTCGACAAGGTCGTGGATGCTCGGGGCGTGGCTTGCCCCGGCCCGCTGTTGGAAGCCAAGCGAAGCGTGCCATCGGTCCCGATGCACGGAGTGATGGACATCATCTCCTCCGATGAGGGGACGACCGAGGACGTACCGCTCTGGGCGAAGAAGGTGGGGCACGAGTACCTTGGCACGATCCCCGACGCGGGGCTCTGGCATGTGTACGTGCGACGGGGCAAGTAGTGCCCGCGGGGCGCGCGACCAGCCCCCGACCGCGCGTGCTGGTCTTCTCCACGAACGCGATCTCCGATATGGGGATCGACCTCGCGGGGAGCTCCCACATGGATTACTCCCCGACGGTCCAGGTGATCGCGGTTCCCTGCTCGGGAGGGATCAACCCGGCGTGGGTGCTGCACGCGCTGAAGGCCGGATTTGACGGGGTCTTCATCGCGGCCGACGGGAAGGAGTGCACGTACCTCTCGGACTGTGTCGATCGCACGGGGCATGTCGTAGAGCAATCCCAGACGTTGCTGCGACAGGCTGGACTCGAGCCGGGTCGCGTGAAGACGGCCGCGATCTGTTCGGTTTGTTCCGAGCCGTTCGTCAATCACATGAAACAGTTCGCGAAGGCAATCTCCGAACTGCCCGGAGTCGCTGCGACGGTGGCGTAGATGACCGCGAACGGGTCGAAGACCGACTACGACGCCCTCGTCGTGGGTGCCGGGGTCGGCGGCATGGAGTCGGCCCTGACCCTCGGCGACATGGGGTTCAAGGTTCTCGTCGTCGAGAAGGAGCCGAGCGTCGGCGGGCGGATGATCCTGCTGAGCAAGGTGTTCCCGACGCTCGACTGTGCGAGTTGCATCTCCACGCCCAAGATGGCCGCGGTGAACAACCATCCCAACGTCCGTGCGCTCGTCTACTCCGAGGTCGACGACATCACGCCCCGACCCGAGGGGGGGTTCCTTGTCCATCTGACTCGCAAACCGACGTTCGTCGACGCAGCGAAGTGCACTGGTTGCGCGCTCTGCGAAGCGGCGTGCACGGTTGCGGTGCCGGACGAATTCAATTACGATCTTGCCGCCCGCCGGGCAGCCCACATCGCCTTCCCCCAGGCGGTGCCGAAGAAGGCGGTCATCACGCGGCGAGGTACCTCGCCGTGCTCGTTCACGTGCCCCGCGGGCGTGAAGCCGCACGGGTACATTTCGCTCGTTCGGGCCGGACGCTACGAGCAGGCCTTCCGCCAGCATCTCGAGGATGCCCCGCTGGTCGGGGTGTTGAGCCGCGCCTGCTACGCCCCCTGCGAAGAGAAGTGCTCGCGCGCCGACCTTGAAGGGCCGGTCTCAATCCGGGGGATCAAGCGGTTCATGGCGGACCGCTACTACGGCGAACACGCGGAACCCGAGTACGGACCCCCGAACGTGCGGTCCGGAAAGAAGGTCGCGGTCGTCGGGTCGGGACCCGCGGGTCTCTCCGCCGCGTTCTTCCTTGCCCGCGCGGGCCACGACATCACGTTGTTCGAGGCAGATACGGAGCCGGGAGGGATCATGCGATGGGGGATCCCTTCGTACCGACTTCCGAAGGAGGTCCTGGTTCGAGACTTGAAGAACATCTCTGCGCTCGGCGTTCGGATCGAAACGAACCACCGGGTCACCTCGGTCTCCGCTCTTCGGCAGACCGGATTCGATGCGGTGTTTGTCGCGGCGGGCGACCGAGGGGGACGCAAGCTCTCCGTCGACGGCGAAGAGCTCGTGGGGGTCATCGACGCGATGGAGTACCTGCACCAGATCAACGAGGGACACCCAGCCGATTTGGCCGGGAAGAACGTCGTGGTGATTGGCGGCGGGAACGTCGCCATCGACTCCGCTCGTAGCGCGTTGCGTCTCGGGGCGCGTTCGGTGAAGTTGTTCTGCCTCGAATCCCGACCCGAAATGCCGGCCCATCCCTGGGAAATCCAGGAAGCCGTGGACGAAGGAGTCATCGTGACGACTTCGTGGGGGGTGGGGCAGATCTTGGGTCACGACCACAAAGTCGCCTCGATCGAACTCATCCGATGCACCGCGGTCTTCGACCAGGAGCACCGATTCAATCCTTCCTTCGACCGCACCGTCCAACAGTCGGTCCGGGCCGATGCGGTCATCAAAGCGATCGGTCTCGCACCGAACACCGCCCCCTTTTCCTCCGAGCTCAGGCTCCGGCGCAACGGGACGATCGAGGTCGACCCCGAGACGCTCGAAAGCTCGCTTCCCGGGGTCTTCGCCGGCGGGGATGCCGTCACCGGCCCCTCGATGATTGTGACCTCGATCGGGCAAGGGAAGCGCGCGGCATTCTACATCGACCGATTCCTGCGGGGCGCCCCGAGCGGGGAGGTTCGCTTCGACGAGCGACTGCCGATTGCGGACCGATCGGCCGCGGCGGCGCAGGCCCGGGTCGGCGGTACCCGGCGCGAACCCGTGCCTCCGGTTCGGACGCCGATCGCCGAACGGCTCTCTTCGTTTTCCGAGTACGAGAGCCGAATGAGCGAGGAGGACGCCCGCGCGAGTGCCAACCGCTGCCTCGATTGTGGGGTATGCTCGGAGTGTCGGGAGTGCGTGGCGGTGTGCCCGGCGAACGCCATCGACCTCGACATGAGGGACCATCACGAGACCGTGACGGTCGGCTCGGTCGCGCTCGCGACGGGGTTCTCTCCGTTCGACGCTCGTAAGAAGCCCGCGCTGGGATTCGGTCGGTTCCCGAACGTGATCAGCGGCGTCCAGATGGACCGGATCCTCGCCCCGACCCGTCCGTTCAACGCCCTCGTCCGCCCCTCCGACGGCAAGGTCCCCTCGAACGTCGCGTTCGTGCTGTGCGTGGGGTCGCGGGACGAACAGGTGGGGAACCGCCTCTGCTCGCGGGTTTGCTGCATGTATTCGATGAAGCAGGCCCAGCTCCTGATGGGAGCCATACCGGTCGCGGACGTCACGATCTACTACCTCGACATCCGGGCGTTCGGCAAGGGGTACGAGGAGTTCTTCCAACAGACGAAGGGAATGGGCGTCTACTTCACGAGGGGGAAGGTCTCCCGTATCGAGGAGACCGACTCGAACGACCTGATCGTCCACTACGAGGACATCGAGGGTGAGGGAGGCCCGAAGCAAGCGCGTCACGACATGGTGGTGCTCTCGGTCGGGTTGTTGCCCAACCAGGGGGCGTTCCAGCTCTTCCCGAAGGAGCAGCTCGCGAAGGACGCCTACTCCTACATCCGGGAAACGGACGAGGAGCTCGAGCCCGGCCAGACGAGCCTTCCGGGGGTCTTTGTCATCGGCTCGGCGACCGCCGTGCGGGACATCCCGGATACGATCCTCCACTCCGAAGCCGCTTCAGCGCAGATCGCGGCTTATCTCAAGAAGGGGGCGAGAGCGTGACCGCTCGCCGTCTCGGCGTGATGATCTGCCAGTGCGGGGGGAACATCTCCGATTACGTGGACGTGGAGAAGGTCCGCGAGGAGGTCTCCAAGGAAGGGGACGTCGTCTCGGCGCAGGTCCAGATGTTCGCCTGTTCGGACGCCGCGCAACAGGCAATGATCCAGGAGATTCGGGAAAAGAAGCTCGATGGGATCGTCGTCTGCTCCTGTTCGCCGAAGCTCCATCTGAGCACCTTCCGAGCGATGGCGCAACGGGCCGACCTCAACCCCTACGAGTACACGCAGGTCAATATTCGCGAACAGTGTTCGTGGGCCCATACCCACGACAAGCCGGCGGCTACGGAGAAGGCCCTCCGCCTGGTTCGTGCGGGTGTCGCGAAGACCTCGCTTTCAGCACCGCTCGAGCGGATGCGCGTGGAGACGCTCCCGCAGGCGCTCGTCATCGGGGCCGGCATCGCCGGCCTCCGGGCGGCGCTCGCGCTCTCCGACCTGGACATTTCGGTGCACCTGGTGGAGAAGGCCGAGAAGGCCGGCGGTCAGGTCGTCCGCTGGGGGAATCTCTTCCCGAACGACAAGGTCGGCGCGGATTTGATCCGCACGCTGCTCGAGGAGGTCCAGCGACGCGACAACGTGACCCTCTATCTCTCGACCGAGCTCGTTGCAAAGGAAGGCCGGATCGGCGACTTCGCGGTCCAGCTCCGGACGGGGACCGGCGAGACAATCTCGCTCAAGGTCGGCGCGATCATTGTCGCGACCGGCTTCGACCCCTATGCACCCGCTCCGGGAGAGTTCGGCTTCGGGCTCGACGGGGTCATTACACTTCCCGAGTTCAAGGAGCTCCTCACGAGCCACCCGGACCGTCTCGAATACCACGGACGACCTGTTCGCACAATCGCCTACGTCTACTGTGTCGGCTCCCGTGAGGAGTCGAAGGGGGCCGACCCACATCTCTACTGTTCCCGATACTGTTGCAGCGCGACCTCCCACATCGCGACTGTCGCGGCCGCTCGCGACCCGACCCTCCACCAGTTCCATCTCTTCCGTGACGTCCGAACGTACGGCAAGTACGAAGCGCTGTACGAGCGCGCCCTCAACTCGGGCTCGGTCTTCCTGCGCTACGGCGATGACGCGCCCCCCACGGTGGCGCGCGAAGACGGCGGCCTCGTGGTGAAAGTGAAGGACCGACTCATGCGCGGTGAGGAGGTCGAGATCCGCCCCGACCTCGTCGTGCTCGTCACGGGGATGGTACCGCGCGAGAAAGGTCCACTTGCTCAGGCCCTGAAGCTTCCAATCGGCCAAGACGGGTTCTTCCACGAGGTCCACGTGAAGCTGCGCCCGGTCGAAACGGTCGTGGATGGGGTGTTCATCGTGGGCACTGCCCAAGGACCGAAGAACGTGGCCGAGAGCGTGGCGAGCGCTCTCGCGGCGGTCTCGAAGACCGGCGCGCTTCTCCTCAAGGGCTACGTCGACCTCGAACCTACGATCGCGAAGGTCGACCCATCTCTGTGCGTCTGGTGTGACGAGTGCACGAAGGCCTGTCCGTACGCCGCGATCGAACCGGTCGAGTACAGCGACAAGCGGGTAGCTCAGATCAACGGGGTTCTGTGCAAGGGCGAGGGAGCGTGTGTCCCTGTCTGCCCGAAGCAGGCGGTCTCCGTACAGGGGTACTCGAACGAGCAGATCACCGCGATGATCGACGCCCTCGCGAAGGAGGCGACGTGACGGGTAAGGCCGACCTCCGCAACCTTTCGGAGGTGTTCCGGGACGAGATGGTCGAACGCGACCGGGTCACCGCCGTCCTGCGGGAGGGACCGAAGACCCTGCCCGAGATCGCGAAGGCGCTCGGGGCCCCGAACCAGGAGGTCACCAAGTGGGTCATGGCGATGCGTCGCTACGGGCGGGTCCGAGACCTACCGAAGGCTCGTGCGGACGACTACTATCGCTACGAGCTCGTGGAGGGACGACCGTGAAGGTCGATACCGAGTTCCTTGCGCAGCTTCACCTCGGCGGCGAGTTCGACGCCCGCCTGTGCATGAACTGCGGTACCTGCACCGCGCTCTGTCCGCTCGGTCTCGAGTTGATGCCCCGTCGCCTGTTCCGCTACGCGCTCCTCGGCAACCGCGAGGAGGTCCTCGGCCACTCCGAGATGATCTTCAACTGCCTACTCTGCCGAATGTGTGAGGCCAACTGCCCCGCCGGCGTGCACATTGCCGAGAACGTTCGGTCGCTGCGCACCTACGTGAACCGCGAGGTCCACGGTCTCGCGGAGGCCTGAGGGGAGGAAGAGATGCCGGTCCCGATCTCGAGCACTCTCGGCATCCTCGGGGACAACCTGCACAAGCGCAAGAGCGCGCTTCCGCTCAGTCGACGGACGGTGTCGGCGTGGGCGCGGGGCCTCGATATCCCCCGCGGCGGAGCGACGGTCCTCTACACGGGCCAGATGTGGCAGATGGTCCCGGCGATCAACGCGATGAGCCGCCAGCTCGGCAAGTACGAGAACTCGCGCAGTGCCTGGCTGTTCGGCTTCGCCCGGTCGATGAACCGGCTCGTGAACCTAACCCCCCTGCTCGCGCGCACCCGCCCGCACGAACGACGGGCGTACAACGAGCGCCTACGCAACATCGCTCGCCTCCTCCGGGCAGCCGGGGTGGAGTTTGGGTATCTCTACGAGAAAGACCTCTATTCGGGCGCTCTGGTCTACGACGAAGGACTCGACCGCGCATTTGCCCGGCACGCTGAGTACGTGTACCGGACCCTGAAGGAGGCTGGCGTGCGGCAGGTGATCACCGTCGACCCGCACACGACCAACATGCTTCGGAGCGTCTATCCGAAGGTCGTGCCCGGGTTCGACATCGGGGTGAGAAGCTACCTCGAGGTCCTCATGGAGCGGAAACTGAAGCCGCTCCAGCAGCTGGGACAGGACGTGACGATCCACGACTCCTGCGTTTACGCCCGCTCCGAGGGAGTGCTGGAGCAACCGCGCCGCCTCCTCGCGGGGGGAGGCGTCACGGTGATCGAACCAGAGCTCTCGGGGAAACTCACGTTCTGCTGCGGGGGTCCGCTCGAGACGCTGTTCCCCGGCAAGTCGGCCGAGATCGCCCGGCAGAGGATGGTCCAGCTTTCGGCGTGCAGTTCGAACGTCGTCACCGCCTGTCCGCTGTGCCTCGCGAACCTGAACCGGGTCGCTCCGACGGGGGTGGAGGTCCGAGACGTCTCGGACTACCTGGTGCGGGCGTACTGCCCGGTCGCGGTCCCGGCCTAGTACTGCCCCGAGGCGGTGGGACGTCGCTCGACAGCCGAAAGGTCAATACCCGCGCGTTGGTGGTCCCGCGATGTCCTTCGCGGGCCCGTAGTATAGTATTGGGCGAA
>Ga0074044_10000706_pt1 | contig 31107 bp, 21 predicted proteins | sample BogForMeECP23OM1_FD_94443 | JGI IMG/M metagenome (GOLD analysis project Ga0074044, IMG submission 94443) | Bog forest soil microbial communities from Calvert Island, British Columbia, Canada - Bog Forest MetaG ECP23OM1 | ecosystem: Environmental > Terrestrial > Soil > Wetlands ...
CACATCGATCTTCTGCTCCGCGGAAAGCCCAAACCGTTTCCCTGGCTTCATAAACACCACCTTTAAAAAACAGCTTTATATCAGATGGTGTTGCATCGACCGTTTGAACCGGCACGACTTACCGGGCACTTGGGCTGTTCTTCGACTTATACTCAATCTACCGGACATTTTGCGGATAGTAGGACTCGTACCCGGGTCCATCCTAAATCGCGTCGAATAGAAGTAGCGCGTCGCCGACTCTAATAAGGCTCGTCAAAAGTAGTGAGCCGGTGCCCGGTCCAACTCTGGTTGGAAAGGGGAACGCATGTTCATATACTCGCGTTTTGGCCTTTTTCTTCTAGCGCCCTTGTTGTCCACGGCTCAGATTGCAGCTCGGCAGTATCATGCGCCAACCTTTCCCGGCGACGGCAAGATCCATCTGGACGTAGTAGTTACTCCGAAGTCTGGCCCGCCCGTGAGCGGTCTTCAGCAGCAAGATTTCACTATTTTGGATAACAACGTACCGCAGGCCGTCACTTCGTTCCAGGCCTTCGACGAGCGGCGGGCCCCGTTGGAAGTCGTTCTTCTTGTAGACGCCGTGAACCTTGGCTTTCGAGAGGTAGCCGTAGCACGCGATGGGATCAACAAATTCCTGAAGGCCGACGGAGGTCGTCTTAGCCAAACCACTACGTTCGCAATTCTTACAGACAAGGGAATCCATTTTCACGAAGAGTTCTCAAAGGACGGAAACGCCCTCAGCACCGCACTGGAGCACTACACAATTCCGCTTCGCAGTATCAACAACACGACGGACCACGGGGAGGGCGAACGCTCCCAACTGACGCTTCTCGGGCTGGGCCAACTCGTGACGCGCGAGGGTCCGAGGCTGGGCCGCAAGATCATCGTTTGGGTCGCTCCCGCAGGGTTACTGATTTTTGGTTCGAGGAACATGCTTGACTCGGAGCTTGAACAGCAAGTTTTTGGAAACATAGTTGACACATCGACGCAGCTCCGAGAGGCCCAAATCACGCTCTACAGTGTCGATCCGTCAGGCACTGCGGAGGTTGATGCTTCTTATTGGAAGGCCCACCTTCAGGGAGTCAGCAAGCCGAGCCAGGCACAAATGGGCGATTTGTCACTAGGGGTGATCGCGACCCAGAGCGGAGGTCTGGCGCTAAACTCCAGCAACGGCATCGCTTCGCAGCTACAAGAATGCATAGCTGAAGCGGGAGTCTACTACGAACTCTCCTTCGTTCCACCCCCGAGCGACAGGCCTAACGAATACCACCAACTGGAAGTCCATGTTGCAAAGCCGGGCCTGACAGCGCGTACTCGGCAGGGGTATTACACACAACCGGGGCGCGGAGGGGAACTTACGGCCCAGTCTCAGGAGCCTGGCGGGATGGGGGATGATGCGCTATCACTCGAACCGGGCGCAGGGAGTGTGACTCCAGAAGCTTTCAGCCAGCAAGTTTATTACGCGAATGCCCATCCCTACCTTGATCTGCCGCTGGCGCAGCTGGTCGAACGCATTCCAGAATTGAAAACGCTTCAACCTGCAGCAGATCAGCAAGAGTTACCAGGGATCCTGCAAAGGATGGGCCGTAGCGTGGACGATTTCGTGCGCGAAATTGGTGACCTCATCGCTCACGAAGACGTGACACAGGAGAAATTGAATGCAGAGGGCCATGTTCAGGGCAAGGAGCGTGTTCAAGACAACTATTTGATCCTTCATCATGGCTATATGTGGGGGGCAAGCGCGGAATATCGAATGGATGACAAGGGGAATCGCCTGGGGGGCAATAGGCCTGGAGAAGGGGTATCTGGTCACTGCGGGCTACGCATTGAGCTGTATTAGTTTTTCTACTGTCGCTCAGTCGCAGTCGAGATTCCGCTACCTTGGAGAGGAACAGATTGGCTCACGAGACACCTATGTCTTGGGGTTTGCTCAGAAACCTGGCGAAGTTACTTTCACAACCGTGATGAGGGGAACCGGAGGGACAGAAGCAAACCTGCTGACGCAGGGAATCTTGTGGGTGGACAAGAATAATTTCCAAATCATCCGAATGCGAAGCGATCTACTCGCGCCGCAAAATGAAATTCGACTCGATCAGCTGACAACAGAATTGGCGTTCAGCGAAATGCACCTTCAGGACGTTTCAAATCCTTTGTGGCTGCCCAGCGACGTGGATGTATCAATGTCAATTAACAAGCAAAAATTCCATAACATGCACCACTACACGAACTATCGACGCTATCGAGTATCCGTCAAGATTGGCGATCGGCAATAGTCTCAGCTACCTGAGTTCTAGTCCAAGTCCCGACAGCGGTTACCGGTCAAATAGCTCCTATACCGATGTTTCCGATTACCCTGCTACATTTGCCAAATGACCCGACAACGTAGAATGTGTCTGCATGAATCAAGCCCTCTTCATCCGAGCCAGCAACCGGCAACATCGGTAAAATCTGGGCAGGATAGGAGATCGAAATGGTCGAATTCCTGACAAACTACCTGATACCGCTGCTCCTGATGACAGGCGTAGGCATCGCCATCCTTCTGTGGGTTCTGACAAAGTACTTCCATACCACGCAACTGACGACAGCCAACGCTGTCGGAGTTGGTTGCGTTTTTACCGGTCTGGGTCTTGTAATGGCAGGAGTGCTGCCCCTGGCCGGTCTCCAGCGCTACGATGAGGCTTCGTATTTTTATGTTTTCAGCGGTGCGCTACTTCTGCTTTACAGTCTTCGCCTGCTTTGGCCATTGCTTTCGCGACGCAGGTCCTGATTAAAGCGGTAACCGCCGAAGTTGGTACTAGACGCCATTTTTCCCGTAAGCTTGGCAATCCAGGATTTGGGCGAAGGCCAAGCAAGACTCTTCCGAGCCCGGGCCCACCCATCAAGCAACAGTTGAGCCTACTCAGCAACAGTCGTCGCCATCTCGTTCTGTGAATCTGTATATAATTCTGCGACGCGATGGCACTCCCCAGTGGCACAAGACTAGGTCCGTATGAAATCGTTGCGCTGCTCGGCGCGGGCGGGATGGGGGAAGTCTATCGCGCACGTGATGAACGGCTGGGGCGCGAGGTTGCGATTAAAGTTCTTCCGGCTTCGTTCTCGGGCGATCCTGAACGTCTGCGGCGGTTTGAACAGGAAGCCCGCGCCGTCGGTGCGCTGAATCATCCGAATATTCTGGGGGTACACGATACCGGTTCGCAGAACGGTGTGCAGTACATCGTCACGGAATTGCTGGACGGCAGGACTCTGCGTGAAATGCTTGCCGAAGGAGCGCTCCCGGTTCGCCGGGCGCTGACGTTGTTTCAGCAGGTTGCGAACGGCCTGGCCGCCGCGCACGACAAAGGCATTGTTCATCGTGACCTTAAGCCAGAAAACATCTTCGTCACCAAGGATGGCCGCGTCAAAATTCTGGATTTCGGCCTGGCGAAGCAGAGCGCCTCTCTTCCTCTCACTGAGTCCTTGAATGGCGCGACCCTCGACACGCCGCTGACAGAAAGCGGAGTGGTCATGGGTACGGTCGGCTACATGTCTCCCGAGCAAGTCCGCGGCAAAGGAACCGATCATCGTTCGGATGTGTTCGCACTGGGCGCGATTCTCTACGAAATGCTCTCGGGCAAACGTGCGTTTAAGCGCGATACCGGCGCGGAAACGATGACCGCCATTTTGAGAGAGGAGCCGCCGGAATTAACGGCGATCAATCCAGCTATAAATCCGAGTATTGATCGCATCGTGCGCCGCTGCCTGGAGAAACAACCGGAGCAACGCTTTCAATCCGTCGCCGATCTAGGCTTTGCGATCGAAAGCCTGTCTGGAGAAACAAGTTCGAGCGCAGTCGCACCGCTAGCCCAAGGAAGAAAGTTCAGATGGCTTCCGGAGGCGATAGCGGGATTGCTGCTGGCTGCGTTAGGGGCAGGCTGGTTCGCACATCTGGAGATGGGAACGAAGAATAAGGCGGCAACCTTTCAGCGAGTGACGTATCAGCGCGGCACGATCTATTCCGCACGGCTGACTGCAGAGGGCAATGGCGTCATCTATGGCGCCGATTGGGACGGTGCAGGGAACGAGATTTACCTGGCAAGCAAAGAATTTCCAGATGGGCGATCCTTACTCAAGAACGGTGCCTTGCTTTCCGTCAGTTCTTCTGGAGATCTGGCAGTACTCACTTCACCGCAATTTCTGGACCACTACGAATTCATAGGCACGCTGGCCACGATGCCGCTGGGTGGTGGGGCGCCACGAGAATTGCTGAAGGATGTCACCGCGGCAGATTGGTCCTCCGACGGCCGTTCGCTTGCCGTAGTTCGAGTTGTGGGCCGCAAATACCGATTGGAATATCCAGCCGGAACTGCGAGATTCGAGACGACCGGCACCATTACTGAGCCACGTGTTTCCCGCGACGGCAAGCGCATTGCCTTTCTACACCACCCGCAATGGGGCGACGATCGTGGCGCGGTAATGTTGATCGATGCCGACGGAAAAGCAAAAACATTGTCGGATGGTTGGGAACAGGTACACGGTTTGGCCTGGACTCCTTCCGGTGACACGGTCTGGTTTTCAGCGGCCACCGGCACCGCGGATTTAGTGGTATACGAAGTGTCGATCTCCGGTAAACGCCGCACGGCCTTGGCAGGCACCGGCGGCCAAAGATTGTTTGACATCGCTTCCGATGGCAGAGTGCTCCTCTCCAATAACCAAACTCGGTATGAAGTGGAGGCGTCCATCAACGGAGGTCCTTCTCGAAATTTTTCATGGATGGATGGCTCGTTTCTACCGAATCTGTCCGCGGATGGCAAATACATCCTATTCAGTTCGGGAAGCGCGACAACGCCCTATTACGATGTGTGCATGCGAAAGACAGAAGCCGGTTCCGCTGTAACGCATCTGGGTGAAGGAACGACCTTTAGTCTCTCGCCGGACGGGGCCTGGGCGTGGGTATTGCTGGTGAAGGCTCCACCAGAAGTGCAGATTTTGCCAACCGGTGCAGGAGAGCTGCGAAAGCAAGAGAGCGCGAACCTGGAGGCTTACAGTGGCATGGGTTGGTTGCCGGACTCGCAACACTATCTTTTTGCGGGAAATGAATCCGGGCGCGGTTCCCGCGTTTACGAACAAAGCATGATGGGCGGCAAGGCAGAAGCGATTACTCCTGAAGGCTTCGCCTCCGTATCCGGCAACATTCCTGTTTCGCCGGATGGAAGCCGCTTTATGGTCTTCGAGCAAAACACGCGATTGTGGAGGATTTGTCAGGTTGCTGGCGGAAAGTGCTCTCCCTCGCCCGGCAGTGAGGAACAGGATCTTCCCCTTTCCTGGAGCGCCGATGGCGGATCGATCTTTGTCGGCCAAACGCACCCAAAATCTGTGATTTTCAAGATCAATCTTTCCACTGGGCATCGGGAGTTGTGGAAAGAGGTGAGTCTCGCCGACCCTGTCGGTATAATCAGTCCGCTGCCTGCGGCAATTACACCGGATGGAAAATCGTATGCCATCGCTCTGACGCGGCATTTGGACACGCTGTATGTTGCCACGGGGTCGAACTGAATCCGAATCGGAGTGCGCAGCGGAGTCACCGCACTCTGTGTTCTCCCCAGTTAGTTTGCACCCGCCGTGCAGCCGGGAGTCGGTCAGGTCCTGGTAGACGCTGCCGGATTACCGGAAAAGTGGTTTCGAATCAATTCTAGTCATCCGAGAATGGAGTCAATCGTCCAAATGCCGCGACGGTTTGCTTCGATTACATGCTCGAACGCGGTTTCGGGATAACCTCCGTGTAGCCGACGATCCCGGGAGTGGGTCCATTAATGACCACAAGCGCGTTAGGCATTCTTGGCGCGTTCTGGGGTCGCGAAGTGATAGAAGACACGGAACAGATTGCCAACTGGATCTGCCGCGGTAAACTCGTGCGAACCTCAAGGCTTTGACTCTGTTCGGAGATCAATTTCGTTTTGCTATCGCTCCATAGTTGGTACAGATCATCAACTTCCTCTTTGCTTTCCAGATTCAGCGGCCACCGGCCACAAGGGCGCTGAACAAGAAAGGATGACCGGCCCCTGGTCCGCCGCAAAGGTACAGAACTTGTCACGAGGTCACCTACACGGGTAGCGTACTCTCCGATTGCAGACTACGGAAGGCCTGCACGCCTCTGCGCAGTTTGTCTGTCCCTAAGGTTATCCAGAACTTGAGCTATGGCGAGCAATTCATCGGTTTTGCGTGAACGCTTTACAGGCCTATAGGGTGCGTCCTTCTCAAATATGACAATGCCCAAATTCATTTTATACGCGGCAGGAGCACCGTCGCTCGACAGCGGCACCTTTCGAGGGGGCGCACCCCAACTCTGCCCGGGCGCGAGGTACGTCGATGGGTCATCACTCATTTCGAGTGTCTGCGTGGATACACTTTTCAAGAACACGCCTGTTGCGTGGTCAAAAAAACGAAATTCTAAAATCGTATCCTCGCACGAGCGAACCGCTCACGTTTGTCACTTGCATTACGACGCGATCTTGCCCCGAATTACTGTGCTGAAGGATGGGCGTGAGTTTTAGGGGGCCTAGCGTAGTCGAATCTGATACTTCTGCCGTGGCAGAATCAATATCTAAAGGGACAGGAGCCAGCCGTTTTGCCACATCAGTCTGGCCCAGGAAATAATTAGTCCCTTCGAGCCCACCGAGGAAGCTAGGGGACTCGCGAAGCTCCATGCGACCCCACGTTGACCCATCCTCGAAACCAACGAAGTCTACCTTGACGCTAAAGCTCGATGGATCGACGCCCGGGGGAAGCTTGCATAGCCTGCGCTCCCATTCTGCGCCCAACGCTAGCACCTTATCATTTGGGTCAAGGTCAAGTGGGTCGGCTGCGTCCTGTATTGTCCAGAAGTGTCGCACGCCGCTCCCTTTCGGATCCGGGATGAAGAGAGCAACAACAAGTCCGCGAATAGGTTTCGCACCGTCATTCCGCATTCGAACCACGATAGGATTTTCCGCCCCCTCATTCGCGCAAGAAGCAAGCTGAGGGATGCCGGCTGGAACTATCGAAACATTCACGGGAGACGTCGTAAGACTAGGCGAATCCGTGGCTGCATTTTGGGCCCAACTTGTGCAGGAGACCGATAGAAGAAACAATAACCCAAGAGCTCCACGCATAAACCCTCCCCTGCTCCCCTATAATCACCTCAGAATCGCCAAGATAATCAGTCACTAAAAACAATACTTAAGCGCGACGTCACTTGCCTTCGTCTCCCTTCGGATGATACCACCGACTTCTATAAGCATTTTCACTGACGACTATGGACGGATTTACGGTCAACTTTGCCGTAACGCAATTGGGCAAGGATTGCCGGCGATCCGCCCGTCAGGAGTTTGCCCCTTCTGTCGCACGGAGGAACCAAAGCGAACGCGGTTCAGCGCACGGGTGAAAACTTACGCAACACTTGCTATAACGTACGAATGCGCCTACGCGATTACGCACCCCGGCCCGCCCACCTTAAGTGGCTCCTCGATTCTGACCCGTCCATCCGTTGGCAGGTCATGAGGGACCTTACTGATGAAGTCCCCGACACGATTGCAGCCGAGCGGTCGCGCGTCGCAACCGAAGGCTGGGGAGCTCAACTTCTCGCACGCCAATCTCTTGCCGGGCATTGGGGTGGTGGGCCGAAGTGGGACCTTATTGCCCTCTTCAGTCTCGTCGTCTTGAAGGACCTCGGTCTCGACCCCGCCAGCAAGCAGGCTCGCCGGATGATCGACCGCGTCGACAAGCGCCTCGTGTTCAACTGGCTCAACAACCGGCCTTACTTTCACGGCGAAACGGAGCCCTGCATCAACGGCAGAATCCTCGGCGTCGGTGCGTATTTCAAGGAGCCGAACGACGCATTGGCCAAGCAACTCCTGGGCGAGCAGCTCGAAGATGGCGGCTGGAACTGCGAAGCGTGGCCCTTCTTGTCGCCGAAACGCCCGCCCAGCCTGCGCTCTTCGTTCCATACCACCATCTGCGTGCTCGAAGGGCTGCTCGAATACGAGCGAGCAGGGCGCAAATCGGCGGCCGTCACGAAGGCCCGCAAGCGGGGCGAAAACTATCTTCTCGAGCGCCGCATGTTCCGCTCGCTTCGAACCGGCAAAGTCATCGACAAACGCTGGCTTCGCTTCTCGTTCCCGACGTTTTGGCACTACGATGTCTTGCGTGGACTCGATTATCTGCGAAGTGCAGGAATCAAACCCGACAGCCGCGTCAGCGACGCCATCAAAATCGTAATCGAGCGCCGTCACCAGAACGGGCGCTGGCCGCTGAACTTCCTTCATCCCGAACCTATTCCATTAGAGATGGAAACCGCAGTGGGCAGCGCGAGCCGCTGGAACACGCTGCGCGCACTCCGAGTCCTGCGTTGGTACGGCAACGCAACGCGTTAGTTGTGACTTAGGCGTTATCGCGTGGATCAGAAAATTGCCACGAATTAGCTGGCCTCTTGCAGCGACCCAGAAGGTACGTTGTCCTATCAACGTGCCGGAGGACAAAACGGTTGTAGCCCTTTTTCCATTTTCGAAATCAAAGAGAATGATCTCGGGTAGAATCGACCCTCTAAGAAGTGCGAAGCGTGCGTGACCAGCCAGCGAAACGCGGCGCGCGAGCCCGACTGAGCGGAGCTTGACTATGCCTTCCACGGAAAAACTCGACACTCACCACAAAGCGCTCACCGTTAATCTCGATCCCTCCACCTTCGGTTCCTTCGCCGAAATCGGCGCCGGACAGGAAGTCGCCCGGTGGTTCCTCGTCGTAGGAGGAGCCTCCGGCACGGTGGCCAAAACTATTTCCGCTTACGACAAGGAGGTCAGCGACGATCTCTACGGTTCCGGTTCGCGTTACGTATCGAAGCAACGCCTGGAAGCGATGCTGGACAACGAGTGGGCGCAGCTGCTCAACCAATTAGCGAAGACTCGCGGGTCGCATACTCGCTTCTTTTCCTTTGTGGATACCGTCTCCGCGCGCAATTTCGCCGGAACTAATGACCCGCATGGCTGGATCGGGCTGCGCTTTCAGTCGCAGCCCGGGGGCCCTCCCAATGACGTTCTGCTGCACATCAATATGCGCGATCCTGCCAACGTGCTCCAGCAGGAAGCCATCGGCATTCTCGGCGTCAATCTCATCCATGCTGCGTTCTACGAATTGCAAACCAGGGAATCTTTTCTGGGAGGTGTGGCAGAAGACGTTGTCAAGGAGCGTATTGAAATCGACCACATCGATCTTCGCGGACCCGCATTCGAGAATTGGGACCAGCGTGCGCTGCTAGCCCACTTGGTCTCGGCAGGATTTGCCGAGGTCGTGTTTTTCCCGTCCAAGGGCCCGGCTGTTCCCCCGACCGAGGCTCTCTACAAGAAAGCCGTCGTGCTCGCACCTGGATACTTTGGCCACATCGATTCCGAGCACTCGCAAGTTCACGCGCGACTGTTGGCTTCCGGTATTCAGCAGATTCGGAATGAACTGGGCGACGCGCACTCGGCGCCCGCTGGCTTCTTTTGCCTTACAGTTGCTTCGTCCGCGCCGAACGAACCGGCTCCCGAGATCCCTGACTTGCTTCGCCGCATCGACGCCCTTCTCGCCACGGGCGGCGACGTGCTGCTTTTTGCTCAGCGCGAGATCTATCATATGACCGCCCTCGTCAACCGCTATACAACCGCGCCTGTGCGCTTCGTCGTCGGCCTTTCCCTGATCATTCGCGCGTTTGAAGACCCTTACGGGAGTATCGAAGGCAATCGTCTGGGGGCCCTCGCGCGCCTCTTCGCCGAGAACGTCCGCATCTACGCTTTTCCCATGACGTCGGCGGATCTGCACGAATGGCTCAGCACTGCTTCCGCCTCCGGTTGGGAATGGAGTGAAACCAACGGATGGGTTTCTGCCGACCAACTCCGTCGCGCGCCGCCTCTCGGACACTTGTTCGCCTATCTTCTCGCCAGCAACTTTATCGTTCCTATGCAAGTGCCTGCGGCCTTAAAAGCCGATGCTTGACGACCACAGAGATCCGCTCTCGGATAAGTAGCGGGAAGCGTCGGCTTGCAGGAAGTGATTTCCGCAGTTGGCATCGATTCTGGCCGGATGACGGTCTAACCGGAAACTGTCTTGCTGCTCATTTTTTCCTTGACGATCTATTACTCGTACGATATAGTGTTTGATGGGTACTATTGCGTCTCTTTTGAGTAGCGCCAGCATCTTGCTGGCGTTTTTGCTTTTTGCGTCCGTCAAACGGCCTAAGCCTTTTATTCGCAACACTTATGGGACTTGCACAATTTTAGTGCAAATTGGGGCAATCAAGTCCTTTGGAATGAACACTTGCGTAAACCTCTAAAAACAAGTGTTTTAAACGTCTTTAGAATGAACACTTACGGGAAAAGGGGGAGGGGGGCCGGTAGGTCAAGTCCCTATAACATCTTCTCTCTCGTCCAAAAAATTCTTGAGCTAAATCAGCAAGTGGCGTTGCACCAGCTTGCGCAGTTTTTCGCGGTCTTCATCCTTCATGTGCACGAATTCGACGCCGCTCCCATCCGGACCCAGATTACGCACAACCGCGGTGAAGTGAATTCTGCGCAGTCCCGAACGGACCTCCAGCTTGATGGAATCTCCCACGGCAAGTTTCTTTGGCGATTCCAGATAGGCTCCGCCCAGGCTGATAGTCTTCACGCGCGCAAGACCTGCTTGTGAACCCTCAATCTGCGCTCTCAGCGGCGATTCCAGAGGAACTCGTACATACCTTCTCGGAACAACATAGCTGGTATTGTTCTGCGCGGCCGACTCGTATGTCGCGCGGGCCCGTGCCGAAGTCGGCCGGTTTTCGATCATCGCCAGCGCATCTTCCGCCGCCGCCCGCAGACCCGAGGGTTCGGCAAACGCAAGCCCTTCGCGGCCTTCCGCCAGCATGCGGAGCAATTCTGCCGCTTCGCCCGCGTGCATTCGGCCGATCGCCTCGATAGCCTTGATGCGCACAAAGAGGTCGCGCAAGACTTCATGTTCGCCAGCGGCAATTTCCATCAGCTGCGGCACGGCCGTCGTTTCCTGCGCCAAGCCGATTTGATCGATCATCATGGGGACGACCAGCGGATGAGCGTCCGCAAGAACCGCGGAGAAAACAAAAGCTGCGCTTTGCGACGAACCGGCATTGGCCGGCCGCGAGAGTTCGCTCACCGCCAGATCCTGCAAATTCCACTCCCAGCTCGCCAGCGCGCGCGTCAGGCCGCGCAGCAGGCGTTCCGGGTCGGCAGCGGCCAGCAGTTTGATCGCCGCGCTCACACGCTGCCTGCGCGCTTCGTAAAGCCGCGTCTCGAGAAGGTTCAGCACCGGCACGCCGATGGTTCGCAGAAGCCGTGCCATCGCAGCCACCATCTCCGCACCGCGTGGTTCGGTCAGAAGTAGCGTCAGGCGGTCGAGCAGCCTCTCCGGATCGCGCTGCAAAAGCCGCGGCAGAACCGGGTCGAGCGGCCGGTTGGCCAGCGCCGCATCCACCAAAAGCAGCCAGCGATCCTGCGCCACCAGCCGGTGGGCGAGCGCGGACATGTGATCGTGTTCTTTGTCTTTCGGCACTCGTTCCAGGCCGATCAAAATATTCTCAAAGCCTGCGTAGTCTGCGCGAATCACGGCCACGCGTCCCAGCGTCTCCAGGAAAGCTGCAAGCAGCGCGGCGGTTTCCGGAATGGTTTCTTTTTCCAGCGCCTTCATCGTGCCGCGGCTCAAATCCTCCGGCAATTGATTGGGCCAGAGCGATTCGATGATCGGCGTCATCTCATTCAATCCCGCCGCCACGGCCCGCCGCGCCGATGCGTTTTCGTTCTCCACGCGCCGCGAGTAGTTCAGCAGAATATTCCGCGCCTCGCGCCGCGGAGCGTCCGCTCCTGCCTCCGCCAATTGCCCGAGCGTCCTCTTCAGCGCCACGACAGGCACACTCCACACTTGCGGTCCGCGCAGCACGGAGGACTTCTCTCGCGGCGGAAGTTCCAGCCAGAATTTCTCGACGATTTGTTCCCTGTGCGTATCGCTGGCCCATGTGGTGGCCAGCAGCGTCAGATGTTGCGAAGAGTGCGGGCCAGTGTAGCCGCCCGAAGCGACAAGCACGTCGCTCAGTTTATGAAACGTCTGCCGCACGGCGGCCGGCGCAAGCTTTCCGGCGGAAAATTCCGCGCCCATGAACTCAAGAATCAGACTTACAGAAAGGCGCAGCAGGTAGGGTTGCGGCCTCTCGCCCTCGCGCGGAGCATATTGCGAAATCGAACTGAGCAGCATGCGCACCGTCTCGCGGCTCGCATCTTCCATCGCTCCGTGAATGGCCCGCGCTGCTTCTTCCGGCGCAAGCCCGCGAGCCGCCTCGAGCGGCGGTGTCAGCCGCCCGATCAGACGCAGCGCGCCCACAAGATCGTCGGTCTCCGGCGGCAGAATCGGAGTGTCATCGACCTCGCGTGGCGAGTTTCCGCCGTAGGCCACCAGCGCGCCCATCAGGCTGGCGAGCACGGTATCCACCTTGCGTTCCGTTTGCGTGTTAATCGAAATCCCTTCCACGCGATTCTCCAAGAACCGGGCAGCCCACCAAGTGCTGCCCCCGCGCTTTATAGACTCCTCCGATCTTAACAATGATGCTTTGAAGAGTTGCGCGAGCGTGTCCAGTTCGCCTACATGAAATTGTCTTGCGAATGCCAGGGATTGAATTCCTGCGCGCTGCAAATCCTGCGCCAGAGACTGCATTTCGCCGCGCACGTCCGGAAGGTGCGCATCGCTGAGCTTGGGCGCCACCAGCCCGCCGCGTTCAATATGGATTTCGATGCCGTTCAGTGCGCCGGCTAGATCGTGCAAGGTCTCATACGAGGCGTCCAGACTTTGCAACCGCCGGGGATGGTTTCTGTCGTAGAGGCGTTCCGAGCGGAAAAGTAAATGCAGGCATCGCAGAGAATGAATGAGGCCCGCCGTGCGCGCATCCGTAAGGGGAGCGCTCAAATCCTGCGCTTCGACCGAAAGCGGCCGCGACGTGCTTCGTACCCGCGCTTCGGCGTGAGGGTGCGTTTCAGCGTCGTAGCGCTGCTCCTCCACCGGCACAATGGCCCGAAGTACCAAGGCTTTCCCCTCTTGCTTCCGTCGCCCTTATCCGACCAACGCTCGCATTTGACCGATCGGTTAAATAAGGGCCTCTGCCTTGCATACCCCCAAAGGGGAAGGTTCGCGAGGGCAGGGTACCCTTATCTATAAGGCAAGCACGCTGCCTGCCCCCCGATTCAGGGTATAAACTCCTTGTTTTTAATAGTTTGATTTCAAGGTCCTGGAACTGGTCAAATGGGACGGTTACAAAAAGTTACGTTCCTAGTAGGGGGAGACGTAGCTCAACAGGGGCTTTGCAACCGCTCTCCAACCCGCCAGCCGGGGCTTCGAGCACCGACGCGCCTTATTTCGGCTGCATGGTGACATCGTTTATGTGGACTGTACTGCCTTCGACGGCTTGGAAAGTTCTCCTCACCTGTTGGTACCCATTAAGCTTGACGGTCACTGTGTGCAAGCCCGCAGGCACCTGTACCCGCGCTGGTGTCATTTGTCCCGTTGTTTGCCCATCCACAAAGATTTCTGCGCCCTTCGGAGTCGTATCAACATCAGCCCAGGCCACTTTAACCGTGGACTTCTCCTTCAGCGCCACGTCCAGCTGGGTCTGAATATTGTCTTTCACTTGCACGCTTCCGGCATAAGCGTCGTATCCCGGCATGCGCAACACCAGGTTGTACGAACCCGGCGCGAGTGGCAACGTCACGGGTGTCTGGCCGGATTGCTTAGCTCCATTAATAAACACGTCTGCCCCTGCCGGCTTGCTCGTCAGGAGCAAGCCCTTCGCCAGGGATTCGAGCGCCACCTTCTGGTCGATGACTTTTCCCGCCTTCACTTGAAGCGCGGTCTGCATCGGCTGGTAGCCCTCTTTCTGTACCTCAAGGCTGTATTGCGCGGGCCCAAGATCATTGAAGCTGCATGGTGTCTGGCACTGATTCACGATGCGTCCCGCAGGGCCTCGCAGAACGGCTGTCGCTCCAATCAGATCCGTGACCACGTGAATCGCGCCCCGGCCCTCTGTCGGGACCGGATGCCCTCCGTCCGCGTCGTGCCCATTTTCAGTGACAGGCGCGTCTTCATACTCGATGTGGTCTATTACCCGCACACTTGCAGGCGCGTCACGCAAGAACTTCAACAGCGAACCGTGTTCTGCGGGGCGCAGCTTTCCCGCCAGGATCAGCGTGTTTCCAATCGCTTGCACTTTGGCGCGTCCCGTCAAACCCTTTTCCGCAATGGCTTCTTCAATCCGGCCTTTGTACTCCGCTGCCTGCGCGCTCACAACCGGATCGCTCTTCTTCGGTGTGGGCTTCTCTAGAGGAGCCTCGACCGGCTTCTTGTCCGCTGCTGGCGCGTCGGGGTTCCCTGCAGCCGGCGTTTCATTGCCAGCGGAAACCGCCGGGGTAATGCTTGTTCCGCCCTCCACCGGATTAGCCGGCGTAGCGGAATCGCTGTCGGCGTGTTTCTGTGCCGCGTTTATCTGCCGGGCATCTTCAAACACCGGCCGAAGTTTTTGCACTCCATAAGCGATCACGCCGATCAGAAGCAATGCGATGAAAATGCTTCCGATGACGCTCTTCTTCTTCGGTTGCTCGATCGGAGCGAGCGGAGTTATCGGCCCGGTGCGGCGCACGGCGGGCGTTTGCGTGGGGCTGGAAGCTCGCGCGTTCAGAGACCGCGTCGTGGCCACCGTCATGGGATCTTCCGCATGAAAGCTTCGGCCGCCCTGCGCACCTATCGCCGCTCCACCGAGTGGCAGCGTGGCGTTCGGCGCACCCAGTCCACCCGGACTGCCAGCAACCATGGTCTTATCCGGACTACCCCCTGGTGCAATACTGCGGTAATTGCGCAAATCCTCGAGCATTTCCCGGCAGCTCTGGTAACGCGTTTCCGGTTCTTTGGCGAGCGCTTTCATCACCACCGCGCTAATGCCAGGATGAATGGACGGGTCAATCTGCCGCGGCGGGACAGGTTCCTCATTTACAATCTTGTAGATGACGGTGGTGATGTTCTGCCCGGGAAATGGTTTCTCGCCTGTCACCATCTCGTAGAGCAGTACGCCCAGCGAAAAAATATCGCTCCGTCCGTCAACGGCCCGGCCCTTCACCTGTTCGGGCGACATGTAGCTCGGCGTGCCCATTACGTGAGCCGTCTGTTGCATGGTGCCGAACTGCAAAATCTTCGCAGTGCCGAAGTCGGTGACCTTCACCGTATCGTCCGCGGTCAGCATGATGTTCGCCGGCTTAATGTCCCGGTGCACTACGTTGCGTTCATGTGCAAATTGCAGCGCGCTGCACGTCTGCTCCATGATGCGCAGCACGCGCGGCAGTGCAAAAGCTTGCCCGCCGTCCAGATGCGCTTGCAAACTCTTACCTTCCACCAATTCCATGGTGATGTAGTACAGGCCGTCTTCTTCGCCAGCGTCGAACACCACCACGATATTCGGGTGGGTCAGCAATCCAGCCGCACGCGCCTCCGTTTGGAACCGCGTCAACAGCTCAGGACGCGAAAGCCCCGTGCCTTCTTCGCTTAATTTGATGGTTTTTACCGCGACCGTGCGTCCGATCACCGGGTCCGTCGCCTTATAGACCACACCCATGGCGCCGCGCCCCAGCTCGCCCACAATTTCGTAACGTCCGGCCTTCAAACCTGTTGTCATCGTCTTATTTGGCTATCCGCCCACGCCACTTGGACCTCGTCCGCCCGCATCTCGGGCAGCCGTTTTCAAATATTAAGCTGGCGGTCCATCGAGGACACGTTTGCTGACACCCGGGCGCCCTATCATGCACAGTACCCACTAAATTTTCAGTTGGTCAACGCTACCGGGGTACTAGTGTTTCGCACTCGACACGTGCTGCACCTAGGCTGGCACGGTACTGACTCGTGCGCCCACGTGGGGGACAGTCTTCTGGGAACATTTATATAGGTACATGGTAGAAGGGCTGTTACGGCCGCGGTATCCCTTCGCCAGGCGACATGCTTCGCTCCGGCATCGGCACGTTGGTTTCGCGGATGGGCCGGTCGACCTCGCCGGGCCGCGCCGGAGCTTCCAGCCCGTCTGTCAACAAGTAGCCCTGCAAAGCCAAGCCGTTGGTCCACACCCCTTCAAGCGCCGCAATGTACTCGATCTGCAGCTCGTAGAGCTTGCGCTGCGCCTCTAGCACGCGCGGATACGACGCGAGCATGCGGCCATACTTCTCCACCAACAGGCTGTAGGCCTTCTTCGCATGCGGCAGAATTTCGTCGCGATACTCCACGGCCATCAGTTTGGCGTTCGAATACTCATCGACCACTGTAGCGGCGCGCTCCCGCAGCGTGAGGGCCACGCGCGTTTTCTCCTGTTCCGCACGGTCCAAATCTGCGAGAGCCACGACGATGTTGCCCTGATTGCGATTGAAAATCGGGATTTCCACGCTCGCTTCCGCCAATCCTTCCCAACCTTTGGCCCACGGCACGCTTCCCAATGTTTCGTGGTTGTACTCCAGTCCTGCGCGGACCGATACGTCGGGAATCGGCTCGCGCTGAGCCCGCGTCAGCACGGCCTGGGCGCGCCCGGTGGCCGCTTGCGCAATCTCCACTGCAGGGCTCTGTTTTGCGATGCTTTCGACGGCCTCCTCTTCATTGAGTTCCGGCCAACCTCTCTCCATATCACCCGTCACGGTGGCCAGTGGCAACCCTGGCTGTCCAATCACCGCCGCCAGCGAACGCCATTCTTCTCTCAAGGTATTCTCTTGCATTCGCGCCGCCATGCGCATCCGTTGCGCTTCTACTTCCGCTTCCAGCACTTCCGATTCGTCGGCCTGGCCGGTATTCATCAATTCTCTCTGCGTCTGCGCGGCATCTTCCGCAATCTTCGCCAAATCCCGCCGGGCTTCCAGCCATTCCTGCGCCGCCAATACGCGCAAGAAAGCCATCTTCACGGCGGTTGTGACGCGCGTGCGCTGCTCCTGCGCTTCAATCTCCGCGAGCTTGGCTTCCATGCCAAAAACCTCGCGGCTCTTACCAAGCTTTCCTCCCGTCACGATGGTCTGCTGCACAAAGAATCCCTGCTTGCCTCCTCCGACCGAGCCGCCTCGTATCTCATCCCCGGTGTACCCGATGGAAGGATTGGGGTAGAGTCCTACTTGCTGCTGCCGCGCCTTTGCAGCGCGAATTTCCGCCTCCGCTTGACGCAACGTTGGATTTGTCTCTCCCGCCATCTTTTCCACCTGCTCTAATGTGACGACTTGTGCCCCCGCGCGCTCCTGCGCCCGACGCATCTGTGGATACTCCGCTTTCACGAGCGGAACATCTCCATGATGGTGCTGCATTTGTTGGTTCATCGGCATCGGCGGAGCTTTCTCTTGAGCCCGGAGTGCGGTTACCAGCGTCGTCGAACAGAGAAGCGTGGTGGCTAGTGTCAAAGCCTTATTTCGTAGTTGGGGTAGAGATGTGGAGAATGGAGATTTCAACACAGAGTTCGCAGAGAAGAGGAGCCGCAGAGACGGGCCAGATTTTGTCTTACGAGGCATGGTTGTGCTCCTTTTGTTCTGGCGTGACGGTGCTCTTTACGCGGTGCATCATTTCTTCGTATTCCTTATCCGGCAGCACGCGGATCAATGTCATCATCCCCATCATTCCCGCGCTCCAATTCGGCGGCAGGCCGTGCGTCTCCGGCTTCACGACCGCCTCGTCCATCCCCATTTCCATGAACGCATCCTGAGGAAACCCCGGCACGCTGCTCGCATTTTCCGCAATCGGCGAGTGATGAACGTGTTCAAACGGTACGCTATCCGCCAGCGTTGCCATCTGACTCATCGCCTTCGCATCCGTCAAATCCGCCGTCTCGATCGCCCGGTCGCGCAAAAGATCCATCATGCTGTTCATCATGTGGTGCGGGAGATGGCAATGCACCATCCAGGCTCCCGGATATTTCGCCTCGAACTCCACCACGCGTGCCTGCGCTACTCCTACAAGCACCGTATTCATTGGATACCACGTCGATTCCGGCGCGCGTCCTCCTTCCGTCCCTGTGAGCACAAACTGATTCCCATGCAGGTGTATCGGATGATGGTCCATCCCCATGTTCACGATGCGCAAACGCACGCGGCTACCTAGACGAGCGATCATCGGCGTAATCGCCGGTGCGGAAACTCCGTTGAACGTCAGCCAGTTGAATTCCATGGCCGCGGTGTTAGGCACGCTGTTGTTCGGCAAAACGGCCCACTCCTGCAAAATCACTCCGAAATCATGATCCGCGCGAGGCTTGTAAGTTCTTTCTGGGTGCGCCACAAAAAATCCGATCATGCCCATCATTTCCTGCATGGCGCCGTGCGAGTGATAAAAAAACGTCCCCTCCTGATGCACCGTAAATTCGTAGACATATTTTTCTCCAGGCGCGATGGGCTTTTGGCTGATCCAAGGCACGCCGTCTTGCTCGATGGGCACTTCGAGGCCATGCCAGTGAATGGAAGTCGCTTCGGGCAATTTGTTTTCGAACACGATGCGCACGCGTTCGCCCTGCTGCACTTGAATCGTCGGCCCGGGGCAGCTTCCGTTGTAGCCCCACGCGTCAATCGTCTTGAACGGCGCGATTTTCCGCTTTACGGGCTCAGCCACGAGTTTGAAGACTTTCACGCCGCCTTCCATTCGGTGCGGCAAGTCCACCAAGTCCGGCGTGATCATGGGCAGAAACGGATCAGGCTCAGCGGGCGCCGCTTCCTTTTTTTTATGATTGGCGTACGGACTGTGGTGCCTTCCTTGTTCAATAGCGCGCGAGGCTTGCGGGTCGCCCACTTGCGTGTTCCCGCGCAAAGCCTCCGCCAATCCCAAAAACCCCGCCCCGAAAAATGCCGCATCCTGGAAAAATCTTCTTCGTGTGCCGCTCATTTCTGCCTCCCGAATCGCTCCTCAAATTGTTTGTAGCGCGACCTCGCAGAACTTCTAGCCTTCGCAGCGAATCCATTGCGCTCTGCGAAAGGGCGATGTTCACACCCTTGAGTGAATAGACTTCGCTTATTGGATGGATGAGGAAGGGAATTTCAGATGCGAAGAACCGGGGTCAAACGGAGGGAATCCGCCGACTCTAATGGAACTCGACGCGCGCGCCTGAGGGCCGAGTTTGAGAGCGTGCTTGGCTGGCTTTGTTCAGCCTGCACGCCAAGAATTTTTTCCGAGAGCGCGTTTCGCACTCCCCGCGAATGAATCGCTTGCTCATCGGCCTTGACCAGAACCGCGGAAGAATCGAACGATCCACAAGTCTTTGATAGGGCGATAAACTGCTGGCTGCCGTCAGCTCCCCCGCTTGCCATCTCGTGACAGTGTTCATTACCTGTGTTAGAAGAGCAGGTTCTGGCGGCGCAGAGCGGCGCGCATATTGGAACAGCCAGTAAGGCCAACACGGTCACGACGGCGATAACATTTACGTAAGTCTGCGATGCCAAAGATGGAATCGATTTGCTCATTGGCTCAACTTAAAGGGCCCCGGGCTGACGTGCTGCCACGCTCGCCAAAAAGCCAGCGTCGTACGCCTTTTGGCAATCTTGAGAACCGGCCGAGGCCAGCGGCGGCAGCTACGGAGGATGCAGCCCATAGCAATCGATAGATCACCAAGCCCAATACCAAAAGAACCGTGAGGGACGTGGCTATCAGGGTAGACTTATCCATATTGCGCCTCGCGGATATTGTATCACCCGCGACGCCATGCATTAACGATACTATCGATTTCGAATTAGGATGCTACGTGGCTTCTTGTGTCTCTGCTTTGTTCCGATTCGTATCTTCTTATTCAATACCCGTGTCCGCTTGAATCACTATCCACCTCCACTTTCCCAGCAAACGACCGGTACACGAACGTGAAGTAACACGCAGCAAGAATCATCCCAACAATCCACCAAATGACTCCCACCTTCAATCCGTAGGCCCCGGCCTTGGCGCTCTCGACTGTGAGCGAGTACACGGGATTCCGCGCCGGAAGCACCATGGGATAGACGCCGAAAACCACGCTCGTCAGCATGCCCACGAGATAGGCGCTGGAAGCGAAAAACGCTTTCCGTTCCTCGTGTTTTTTCAATTCGAACGCCACCCCCGCCAGCCCTGCCACCGCCAGCAGCGGCAAAACAAATCCCCACGGCCAGGTGACAAAGTTCTCCTTCACTTGCGGCTGCACCTCGAAGGTTACCGCCGTCACAATAGCCGTGAGCGCAACCACGCCCCACCAAAGGTGCCCGCAAAGTTTTCGAGCGCGGTTGTTTACCGCGCCGCTTGTCTTCAACTGAACCCACAACGAGCCATGCATCGCCAACGCCAGCAACGCCAGCACGCCGACCAAAATCGTGTACCAATCCAGAATCCCCGTTTCCTCTCCTAAACGGAAATTCGTCCACAGCGGTTCGAAGAAATACCCGCTGGCATCGAGCGGCACGCCGCGCACCACATTCGCTAGCGCCGCCCCGAAAAACACCGCGAGGAGCAGGCTTGAGGCGCAAAACAAAAGATCCCACAACGGGGTCCACGCCGCGCTCTTCACATGGTTGCGAAACTCGATCGACGACCCCCGCAAAATCAGCAACCAGAGCACCATCATGAGCGGAAGATAAAATCCGCTGAAGGCGCTGGCATACAGCGCGGGAAACGCAAAATACAACGTGCCTCCGGCTGCGAGGAGCCAAACTTCATTCCCGTCCCACACCGGCCCGATACTCGCCAGAACTTGCCGCCGCTCATCATCCGTCTTTGCAATCAACAGATGAATCGCTCCTGCTCCCAAATCAAATCCATCCAGCAGCACATACATCGCGATCATGATCGCCACGAGGCAGAACCAGATTGTTCCCATCTTGTTCTCCTCTCTTCAATCCGCCGCGATCGAGGCTTGCGTTTCGATCCGCGAATCTCCGCCGCTGGGCTCAGGGCCCTTTTCAATCTCGTGGTGCACCAGGAATAACCACAAAATCGCCAGCACCGTGTACATCCCCATAAAACCAAGCAGTGTGAACCACGCATTGCCGGCTACCACTCGCGGCGAAACGCCGTGCGCTGTGCGCATCAATCCATAAATCAACCATGGCTGCCGTCCGAGCTCGGCGGTCATCCAGCCTGCTGTGTTTGCAATGTATGGCAAGGGCACGCTGAGCATCAAAATCCACAGCATCCAGCGCGATTCATAAAGCGATCCGCGCCACAACAAAAAGGCGGCCACCACCATCACCGCGATGAAGATTGTTCCCAGCCCCACCATGATGTGATAGCTGAAGTAGAGCAGAGAAATCTGGTCCGGCCATTGATCCTCCGGGAAAGATTCCAGCCCGCGAACGATGGCGCCCCATTTTTTGTAGGTAAGAAAACTCAGCATGGCAGGCACCGTCAGTGCATTGTCCAGCCTCCGGTTTGGCACATCGGGTTGCCCGAGGATCGCGATAGGCGCGCCCTCCTGCGTTTGGAACAGCCCTTCCATCGCGGAAAGCGTTACCGGCTGGTTTTCTGCGACCATTTTCCCCTGCTGGTCTCCGGTGGGGAAAAGTTGCAACACCGCAGCAATCACGCCAACCAGCACGCCGCCCTTTACAAACGTACGTCCATAAGATTCATGGCGGTTCGTCAGCAAATAAAGCGCGCCAACCGCGGCCATCACGAAGCAACCGGTCTGCACGGCGCCCATCATCGTGTGAACATATTGCCAGAGCGCCCATTTGTTCAGCAGCAGCCCCCAAAAACTCGCCAGCTCGATCTCGCCATTCGCACCCAGCCGATAGGCAACGGGATGCTGCATCCATGCGTCCGTGGCCACAATAAAAAATCCGGAAAGCCACGACCCGAGCCAGACGAGAAACCCAGCCCACCAGTGCCCGACGCGTCCCAGTTTCTTTTCTCCATACAAAAACAATCCCAAAAAGCTCGACTCGAGGAAAAATGAAAACACGCCTTCCATCGCCAGTGTTTGTCCGATCACGCCGCCGGCCGTTTTCGAAAACACTGCCCAGTTCGTTCCGAACTGGAACTCCATCGGAATCCCCGTCACCACTCCGAGAGCAAAATTAATTCCGAAGATGCGCGCCCAAAAACGCGCGGCGCGGTTGTAGTGCTCGTCGCCCGTCCGCAGCGCTTTCGTCTTCAAATAGACGAGCAGAAGCGCAAGCCCCATCGTCAATTGCGGAAAAATGTAGTGAAACGTTATCGTAAACGCGAAGTGCAGCCTGTGGACGTCCAGCGCTTCGTTCATTCCCAGCCCTGGCGACTTGCCAACATCTCAGCGCTCCCGCGGTTTTCGAATGGCGGAGTGCACCATCCCGGACTTTTAGTATCAGCATTCTGCCACTTTCGCTGTGACGCAGGACACAAATTTGATTCTTGGGCGCGAATCGGTTTGATATTTTTGCGAGTTGTAGAAGATCTGGTGGGGCTGGGGAGATTCGAACTCCCGACAAACGGTTTAGGAAACCGTTGCTCTATCCATCTGAGCTACAGCCCCGCTCTTCCACATTATATTACGTTATGCGCTCGAAGGGCCGTAGCCCTTTGGCTCGCTGGGCCGTTACAGCGCGTTAATTCGGAGGGCCGCCCGGCGGCGCTGGTTGCGGCTTATCCGGCTGCAATCCGGGAGCGACTTTATTGATTCGCAATCTCTTGAAAATCGTTGGCCAGTATTCTTTCAACACATTGTTTGCCGCGCTGAACCCGATGCGAACGCCGTAGCGCTCAAACGTATTTCCCACTGTTCGCTGCGCATCCGGAAGATACGTATTCGCGAGGCCCTCTGCGGCGAGCGGTCCCAAAATTCCGGCCCAGTTGAACGTTTCCTTGCCGGCGTCCGTGCGAGTCACCAGCGCCCGGCGCAGCGCGTATGCGGCTCGCGCTTTGAATCCGCCGTTCAGTTTCACGAAGAATCGCGGGTCGTCATGGAGCACCGCCGACATTAGAAACGTGCCAAAGAATTGGCTGGAGGCGCCCGTGGCCATAGAGGACCCAAATCGCTTTCCGTATCCCGCGGCTCCCTGTCCGTAGCCGGGCAGCGAATTCCGTGCCTGGCTGATTCCCGCGAAAGCTAACGAACCGAGAAATTGCGGCGGAGACACGCTCTTGTCCAGAAACAGCTCAAATTTCTCCAAAGCAGTCAGCGGTCCAGGTGTGGTCGCGAGTTCGGGATAAACATACGACCTTCTGGTGATCAACCCCAACGGAGTCGCGAGAACGTTCTTCTGCTGATCCTGGTTTGCTCCATTTGGATTCTGTTGCGGCTTCGGAGAATCCGGAAGATTCGACTTGTCGGGATTTTGCTGTGCTTGCGCGGCGCAGCTTGAGAAGAGAATGGCGGCGACTGCAAAGAGGATGGGGGCCTTTAGAGTCACGCTGGGCATCTTAGCATGTACCTCCCCTAGCTCGTCCCTACCCTATTTCACGTACTCTTGCCAACTACGGCCGAGCCATTTCTTCGAACGGCCGGTTAGCGGCACTCCTTAACCGCGCACACTACCGCGGTATGGTTCTCTGCCGTTTCGCACACTCGGTAGGAACGATTGGCGCCATGCCTTCTACTGATTGGTTTTCTGCTCGCCGGAAGCAGTTTCTTCCTGGTGCTGTTCCGCTTTTTGCCACTTGGAATCGATGTTGTATTCCTTCATGGATTTGGCGAGTGCTTCCGTCCTCTTGCCAAGATCCTTTTGATACACTTCGCCGGTCTCGTTAACGATGAATGTCATCACACCGGACGAACCGTATTCTGCCGGATAGGCCACAAAAGCGAAACCCTCGGTCATTTTGCCGTCAGAGATGTAGTCTTTCGCGCCGCCTGGACCATTTTTCCCCTGACGCGTCAGGATATGGAAAAAGTAGCCGCGAAATGGAGCCTGAGCCCCTTCTCGGCCTTTTCCATCGCCATCCACGATTGCTGATGCCAGCAGCGGCCCGATCGGGCTCGGCGGTTCGCCCCCAGCAGTTTTCCAATAGAGGCCGTTGTGCTGGCCTTCGTCACTATATATTTTCTGCGTGTACTCGTTGTGCTCTGCCGAACGGTATTCCTTTTCGGCCGCTACTAGCCCCTCGCAGACTCGAATGGTGGACATCTCGTTCTCGCCAATTCGCCGGAACAGGATTTCCTGCTTGCCGGCGTCCGTGTCGAAATACCACGTATTGCCAGCCCTTATGAGTGGGATGGGCGTAGGCCAATTCTCCGCACCGATGTACAGGGTAGTGGTCGAATTCGGTTCGTCCACGAGACGGTGCATTTGCTGATATCTGCGTATGAAATTAGCGCGGGCCTCAGCGTCTTCCGCTTCGTCTCCCGACGAAATGATTTGCTTTCCGTCGCGTCCGAGGATCTCGATCAGGGCCTTCTCGTCGTTACTCTGGAGCGCCGTGATAAGCGCCTTGGTCGCCGCTTCCGCCGTAGGGAAAGTTTTCTGCCCATGTTGTTGCGCCATGGCACGCGTGGCAAAGCCCGCCGTCAAGAGGATGGCGACCGCGCCCAACTTCACGAGGTTGGCCAAAGAAGATTTGCCCAAGTTCAATTGCTTCCGCCACATATCTTTTTTCTCCATGTATAAATTTTCGATCTACGAGGGCCTTACCGAAAATGCGATCAGTGAGGTCTGCCTCCGCCGCCACCGTGAGGTGCTCCCCCGCCATGAAATCCACCACCAAAGCTGGCGCTTCCGCGTGATGAATAGCTCCTGGCCTGTCCCCCGCGGTCGTAGCCGCTGAACGCGCTCGATTTTGTGCCGCCCTGCGCGTGAGGCTGATCGTATCCTCGAGCAGCCTGGCTGTTTCCGTTGAACGGCCTGGTTTCTGCGCCCGGACGATTATAGACGCCTCCGCGGCCGCCCCCTCCGCGGTAGTAATTGTTCCGGTTGTAAAACGTGGCGCTTCGGGAGTAGTACCGGTTGTTGTTATAAATGGCGTAGTGGTTATGCCAATTAAATCCCCAATTGTTCCAGCCCCACCCAAAACCGCCGTAGAAGCCGATGCCGAACCCGATTCCAAACGAGAGGTAAGGGCCGCCGTACCAGATTCCAGGATAGGGATACCAGCCAGGCCACGGCCCAATGGGACCTCCGTAAACTAGCCAGGGATCGTAGGCCGGGACATAAACGACAGTAGGGTCGGTGGGCTGAATAACAACGGTCGAGTCTTGCGTCGTTACGGTTTGCTGGGGCGTAGTCTTCAGATTGCCCGCTTGTTGGGCGCGCTGGCGCATCACTTGGACTGCATCCATCACATCCTGTTGCTGATTGTAGTAGGCATCGCCTAGTGAGGACGTCCAACTGAGATTCTTGTCCATATTCCCAAGTACGGATGGAAAAGCAGCAAGTGCCTTGACGCTGGGGTCCCACGGTTGTTGGTCCACCGCTTGACCCAGAGCTTCGCCCTTGAGATCAGGATGCGCCTGCACCCATCTGTCGGCCTCGACGACCTGCTCGGGAAACGTGGACGCCGCCAAGATCTGTGCCACCAGCGAATCCGGATAGAGTGCAATCGGCGCTACCAACTGTTGCAGCTGATCGGGAGTCTGGGGTGCGGGTTGCGGCCTCTGTGCATCTTGCGGCTGGTCTTGACTCTGCAGCGGGGCTTGCCCGTCTTGACGAGCTAGAAGGTTCTGAGCCACGCTCGCGAACAACAGGCCAAAGGACAGCCCAAAAACCAGAATCCGCCGGGCCAATCGGGGCTTTAGGGATCCTGGGGCACATTTAAGAATATTCATACTCTTGAATCTCCTCTCCGACCTTACTGCTCTAGTTCTTGTAGCTAATTAGATGAGCGAGACGCCATCAAAGATAGCAAAAAGTTTGTTCTACAGCCCCATTTGCCCATCCCAATTTGGTAACTGGATTCAAACAGCGCTCAGCCGCCCGATCAGCCAGACGTCCCATTGGTCAACGTTCGAACTTTTGCCCTCTCAGGATGACATCGTCGACGATTTTCGCCCGTTCACTGGCCAAGGGATATTGTGCGCGGCGACGCGCATAAACATCATGCTTGCAAGTAGCCTACCAACCGTCTCAGAAAGCAGGCTGTGCAAAATGAGACGCTCCTCAACGGCTGTGGCGGCAGGGCGCGCTTCAGTGTTCAAGACGCTTTTAGAGGCTCTACATCGCCTCTTCCGTGTGTGCAAAGTGTGGACCGCTTTCCGATGGACGGCTACACAATCCATCAAAACCCGAGGAAGTACTCGTACGAGACCTGAAGGAACTAGGTAACATGCTTATTCGTATTCTATTTTGACCACCATGCGCCGCCGGCTCATCCGCATCGCTTTGATTCTGCTGCTCTTGCCCTCGCTCCTGGCGGGCATCGCAGGATGGCTCGTCGCTCCGAGTTTTCTCCATCCCTTTCGCCGCGAGCTTACGCCCGACCTGGTCCGGGAAGCCGACGCCTCCTTCGCTCTGTCACATTCCTTTCGGGAAGATTTCGACGTCCGCGCCCCCGACGGCATCTTGCTCCATGGCTGGAAAGTCCAACCTCCGAATCCCAATGGAAACTGGGTGCTTCTCTTCCACGGCGTTGCCGACAACCGCATCGGCGTGGTCAGCCATTCCGAATTTCTCCTCCGCGCTGGCTACAGCGTCGTGATGATGGACGCGCGCGCCCACGGCGCGAGCGAAGGCCAACTCGCCACCTACGGCTGGCTCGAACGCAACGACACCCGCGCCATCATCGACGCTCTACTCGCTCAGATCCGTCGACGAAGAACCGACCTACAAATACAGCCGGGCTATAGACCACCCCAGTCTTTGGGAGACTTTCCTCAACAGTTTCCGCATCCCCCGCCGATTCCGATTCCGCATATTTTCGCGCTCGGCGAATCCATGGGCGCGGGCATCGCGCTGCAATCCGCCGCGGTGGACCCGCAAATCGAAGCCGTCGTAGCTGAAGCCTCCTTCGCCACTTTGCGCGAAGCCACTTACGACTATGCGGGCCTGCGGCGATCTCCATTGCTCGGCAAAACGCTATTCGCGCCCTTCAGCTGGATGCTGCTCTATCGCGGCGAAAAACTGACCGGGCTTCCCGTCGCCGAAGTTTCTCCCGAAAAAGCCGTGGCCATCCGCGCGTTTCCCGTACTTCTCATTTGCGATGAAAAAGACGAAGCGCTTCCTTGCCGCCACACGCAGCGCATTTACGCCGCCGCGCGCGGCCCTAAACAGCTCTGGGAAGTCCCCGGCGCATTCCACACCGCTGCACTGGGTTTCCAACCCGCCGAATTCCAGCGCCGCGTCCTCGATTTCTACGCTAACGTTGCGCAGTCCAAGCCCGTCCAATAACGGTGGGACAGGCATTCCAGCCTGTCAGGTTTTGCTTTTGTGGCACAGCCAATCCTGGCTGTGCGGGATTTTGCATCCCTGACGAAGCGTCATTCAACGCACCAAGGTTTGCAAGAGGAGAACTGATTCAACAGCACCAATCTGACGCATCGTTGGCCTTTCTCTTTCGCGCTCCCCCGCGTGCTAAAATTATCAATTCATGCCGGACGCTCCCCTCATCTCGGTCCATGCTCTCTGCAAGCACTACCGCAGTTTCAAGAGGCGTGAAGGCATTCTCGGCGGCCTGCGGAATCTTTTTCATCGCGAATATCAGACCATTAAAGCCGTCGAAAACGTAAATTTCGAAATCGGCCGCGGCGAAATGGTTGGCTACATCGGCCCGAACGGCGCTGGAAAATCCACCACGATCAAAATGTTGACAGGCATACTTGTGCCGACCTCCGGCGAAATCCTCTCGAACGGTTTCGTCCCTTGGAAGCAGCGCGCTGCCTACGTAAAAACCATCGGCGTAGTCTTTGGCCAGCGTACACAACTCTGGTGGGACATCGCGGCCATCGAATCCTTCAAGCTTCTTCGCCGCATCTACGACGTCTCGCAACGCGATTACGACGAGCGCATGGAGCTTTTCAATCAAGTCCTCGGCCTTACCGAATTGCTTGACGTTCCCGTGCGCAAACTCTCGCTGGGACAGCGCATGCGCTGCGATCTCGCCGCCGCGTTGCTGCACAATCCGCCAATTCTTTTTCTGGACGAGCCGACCATCGGCCTGGACGTGGTCGCCAAGGATCACATTCGCCAGTTTCTCCGTGCCATCAACCAGCGCTACAAAACCACCGTTCTTCTCACGACGCACGATCTCGACGATATCGAAGAACTCTGCCGCCGCATCATGATTATCGACCGCGGCACAGTTCTCTACGACGGCCCGCTCTCCCGCCTCAAGGAACAATTCCTCCGGACCAAGCAAATCAAATTCATCCTTCGCGACGGAGACCAAAGCGCGCGCCTCGCCGCGTTCGAGCAAGCTCTTCCCGCGCTCGCTCCAAATGGCGACGGCGGCGCCGCCACGCTGCATCTTGAACGCCTCGATGAAATGACGTGCCGCCTGCGCTTCGACCGCGCTCGCGTCTCTTCGAGCGATTTGATCCGTCAGATTCTCGCGGCAGTCGATGTGCGCGACTTCGTCATCGAAGACGAGCCCATCGAAGAGATCATCAAACGCATCTATTCCGGCGAAGCCGAAATGAGTTTGTGCCAACCCGAGGAAAAGAACGGTTCACCAGTCAGCCGGTAAAATCGGACGACGAGCATCGATATGGCAGCCACCCAAACATTTCCGCTTCCCGTTCACAAGCCTTCGCCGCTAGCCGGCCTGAAGGTCTACGCCGAATTCATCCGCATCGGCTTCGTCAATATTCTCGCGTTTCGCTTACGCTACTACACGGGGATCATCACCTACCTCATCAACGTCACCGTGTACTTTTTCATCTGGCGCGCGGTCTTCGCGAACGCGACCGGCCCCATCGCTGGATTCTCGCTGCCGCAAATTCTCACCTACGTGAGCGCCGGCTGGATTCTCCGATCTTTTTATTGGAACACCATCGATCAGGAAATGGCCTACGAAGTGATCGATGGCAAAATCGCGATGGACTTCATCAAGCCCGTCTCCGTGCAGGGCATGTGGCTCGCGCGCGCCATGGGCGAATCCGCCTTCCGGCTCATCCTTCTCACCGCGCCAACGGCCATCATCGTCACGCTGCTTTTTCCAGTTCTTCCGCCCGCCTCGAAACTGAACTTCGCGCTGTTCCTGGTCGCCGCTGTCGGAAGTTTTTTCATCATGGGCGCGCTCAATTTCATTATCGGTACGTGCGCCATCCCGCTCACATCGATCCTTGCCCTGATTCGCGCAAAATTCTGGCTCATTGAGCTGCTCAGCGGCTTGCTGATCCCCCTGAATTTCTTTCCTCGCCCGCTGCAAATCATTTCCTCGTGGCTGCCCTTCGAGCATATCGCCTACACGCCGCTGCAAATTTATCTTGGCCGCCTGTCCCCCACTGAGTCGCTTCGTCTCCTTGGCATCGAGTATTTTTGGGTCGCGGCTCTGCTTTTACTAGGCCATCTGTGGTGGGTCCGCGCCACCCGCAAAATCACTATCCACGGCGGCTAGATGCGCGAAGCTCTCCTCAATTTCAAACGCCACGCCGCGCTGCTCGGCTCTTACTTCGCGCAGTACGCGAAAGTGCGCGTGAGCTATCGCGGCGACTTTTTCATTTCCGCCGCTACTTCCATGGCCGCTACTATTTTCTCTCTGGGATTCGTCTTCGTCCTGTTCAAGCGGGTTCCCACTCTTTCCAGCTGGCGCATGGAAGAGGTCGTCTTTCTTTACGGTTTCTCCCTGATACCTTTCGGCCTGTTCAACGTTTTTTCGCTCAATCTGTACGAGTTCGGCGCCACGTACATCATGGAAGGAAAGTTCGACCGCGTTCTTTTACGCCCGCTTTCTTCTCTGTTTCAAGTGGTCTTCGATGCCTTCCGCATAGAGGCATTACAGGAAGTCGTCGTTGGTCTGATTGTGGTCATCTGGGCCGCACACCGGCTTCAATATCATTGGAGCGCGCTCGAGATTCTTCTTCTCGCCCTTTTCGCGCTCTGCGGCGGCGTCATTTATCTCTCGGTCTTTCTCTTTCTCTCCACTTTTTCATTCTGGTTTGAGGACCGCATCGGCATCCATCCACCTTTCTGGAATCTCCTCGCCTTCGGCCGCTATCCGCTCTCGATCTACTCCAGCTATATCCAATTCCTGCTGAGCTGGATCATTCCGTTCGGGTTCGCCACTTTTTATCCAGCCTCGCGCCTTCTCGGCCGTCCCGAATTTCGCATCTACGCGGCGTTCATTCCTCTCGTGGCCGCGGCGACCTTTGCGCTCGCGGCCACGGCATGGCGCATCGGATTGCGCCGCTATTCTTCCACCGGCTCATGAAATGAAAAAGAATTACGCGGAGAGCACAAAGTGCGCAGAGGGCACAGAGAAGAAAACAGAAGAGAAACAACACAAACGCAATTCAGCAGGTTTTCATCACCATCAGAATGCGGTCGTCTTCGTACATTCCGTTGAGTGAGTGCGTTTCCACTTCAGCAAGCACCGCGCGCATGATTTTCTCGGGAGTCCGCTCGCGAACTCCGATCACAAGTTCCGCGAGCCGCTGCCGGCTGAACTCATTCCCAAGGGAATCCATTGCCTCTGTAATTCCGTCGGTGCACGCCACCAGGAGGTCGCCAGCGCCGAGCGCTACGGTGCCGCACTCGAACTGGACGTCCGGCAGCAGGCCCACGATCATTCCCCCGGCTTCGAGCCACTCCACGCGTCCATCCGCGCGAATCACCGCCGGCGGCACGTGCCCGGCGTTCACGTAACGCAAGTTTCGCCCTCCGCTCTCCACCAGCGCCAGAAACATGCTCAAATACTTCGTCATGCGCCCGCCCGTCGTCGACGAGGACCGCGCGCCCATCAAGAGTTTGTGATTGATGGTAGATGGCAATTTTTCCAGCGTCTCGACGTGGTCCGCTAGCGCGTGCAAAGTCGCTTGCACGTTGGCCATCACCAGCGCCGAAGCCGCGCCCTTCCCCTCGACGTCCGCCACCACTAGCAGCAGCGCTTCCTTCCCATCCACCTGCACCGGAAGAAAATCGTAATAGTCGCCGCCGACCATTTGCGACGCGCGGTGCGACACCGCAATTTCGATTCCCGGAAACACGGGCGGCGCATCCGGCAGAAAGCCGGCTTGAATTTCCCTGGCCAGCGCCAGGTCGCGCTCCATTTTTTCTTTTTCAACTTTTTCGC
>Ga0074044_10000708_pt1 | contig 31078 bp, 34 predicted proteins | sample BogForMeECP23OM1_FD_94443 | JGI IMG/M metagenome (GOLD analysis project Ga0074044, IMG submission 94443) | Bog forest soil microbial communities from Calvert Island, British Columbia, Canada - Bog Forest MetaG ECP23OM1 | ecosystem: Environmental > Terrestrial > Soil > Wetlands ...
TGACATTGGGGATGGCCGAAGCCCTTTCACCAGGGTCATCTCTCCCATGACTGCGACTGGGCTGCAAGGTCGTTACGAGCACAGACAAGGTGAAACTTGGCTTCTCCGAGAGCGACTGTGTGTGTGCAATTGCACCCACCAACCAAATCGCATAGGGGCTGTGGTCTAACCACCTCTGTTATACAACCTGGCCCCAATCCGAATACTGGAAGCTTCCAAAGTGGCAAATAGTCTGTGTCTCCTCTTTTTTCCCAGTGACGACACCGGGCGCTCATTCTCCTGGGGTGAGCATTGTCATTCCGGCCTGGAATGAAGAGTCGAGACTCCGTCATACGTTGGAACGGTATCTTACAACGCTCCAAGCTAGTGGAATGCCCTTTGAGGTTCTCGTCGTTATTGATGGGAGCACGGACCAAACAGAGCGCATTGCCCGGGAATTCTCCGGCATGAACGTTCGGGTCGTACTTCATCCGACCAAACTTGGAAAGGGCGGGGCGGTGATGAGAGGCTTCGCCGAAACGCTGTATCCTTCTGTTGGATTCGTTGATGCGGACGGCCCTATCGAACCTGAAGACCTGCTGAGCTTGATAGCAGGGCTCTCTGAGGCCGATTGCGTTGTGGCCTCCCGGTGGGTGAAAGGAAGTGCCGTGCGAAACCGGCAGCCGACAACCAGGGTCGTTCTAGGAAAGCTCTGGAGTTTCGCTGTACGGGGGGTACTCCTCCTCAAGGTAAGAGATACCCAATGTGGTGCCAAATTCTTCCGGAAGACAGTAATCGACTCTGTGGGTAAGTCAGTGGCCGTGTCCGACTGGGCGTTCGACGCCTCTCTGCTGTTTCACATCCGAGAAAGCGGTTACACTATCCGCGAGATTCCTGTGACGTGGAGTAACAAAGACGGAAGCAAGCTGGTCGTAGCACGAGCGCTCCCCGTGATGTTAATTTCGTTACTCGGCATCAGACTGATGAACGGTCGAGTCGGACTTTATCTACCTAAAACAATAATCGCCTGGGCCCACACTTGGTTGGGATCGGCTTGATTAACGCCCTTCTCAAATTCAAACAAGCAGCCTTGAATTTCAATCGCCTGTCACGGGATATCAAAGTCGTGTGCCTCGAAATTCCGGTTTAACGAGATCCAAGGAAAGGGTTGTGCTAACACGACTCCTTAAGACTCATCGGGAGAGCTCATGAATTCAAGCAATCGGTTGGTCGACTCGCAGGCCCGGGAGTCGTACTCGGGCCGCGGTACATGAGCGCGGAACTCCCGGAAGTGCCGGACATTGCCGGAGAAGTATAGAATCTCATTTACGATGGCGTCAACGTCGTTTTTCATCACAAATGATGGGCGAACTCCGAGTTCGACCGCGGTCTCCCGAAGCTGAGGGAGATCGTACGCGATGACTCCGGCCCCACAGTACGTTCCAACGCTCATCGCACCCGAGTACCCCCCTGTAGCGTTGTATGGCAGAATCAAGAGGTCGTGGCTAAGTACCACGTCGAGGAGTTCGGCCTCCGGGACGTAGCCAAGGAAGCGGAACCATTTCGGGTCCATGGAATCGACTGCCCGACCTACTTCGCGTTGATATTGCGGGAACTGTGGGTTGACGGCTCCGGTAATGCTCACCGTAAACCGACCTCCTCGCTCGTGCGCGACCCGAAGGGCGTGCAGTACTCCCATCAAGTCCTTTTGAGGTCCCCAGTTTCCCAGGAGCAGGATCCGAGTTGGTTCATCTGAAGAGATAGCATCGTTCTTGGGCGCCTTCCCCAAGGCTGCCAGTAACCCGAAGGGTTCGATAAATGGGAGAGGCGCTCTCTGAACGACGATCCCAAACGCCTCAACAACTTTCTCCCGTTGACTCTTGAGAGGCACGACCACCGTCGTCCATCGCAGTAGCAGTCGTTCGAGGAATCGCGCGCCAAGACGCTGCAAAAACGTTGGCTGGTACCCGAGCTGCGCGACATCTTGGGTTTCTAGAAGATTATGCATGTACACGATGACTGGCTTCCGAGTCAGCAGAGCGAGCAACGGGGGCATGAGCAGCCCGACACCGTTCGCGAGGGAAGTTCGTCCGAAGGCAGTGAGGTACACGTTGAACAGGAAGCCATCCAAACCCCTCGAGCGTTTCAGCATGATCCGAAGTGTCAGGAGGAGAGAGAGCGGTCTGTCGCGTACCCAGCAAGACCGCAGTTGGACTTTCGGAGAGTCTAGGGCTCTTGGCAGGTACGACCCGACCTGAGAAAACATAACCAGGGACTCAACCTTCCCATTGAGGATGAGGGCCCGAATAATTCCGGTAGACGCGGTTCCCACGTATCCACCTTCTGGAAAGAACGTTCCGAAGAAACCTATCGAGACTCGGTCGTCCGCCCCGGGCTTTCTGCGCGGAGTCACTTCAAGGCCCCCAGAAGGTCCGTTCTTTCCTGAGAGGTGGCGAACACACTGCGTCAGCCCAGCATCGATGGGTATCGTTCAACTGAGCAATGAGTCGAATCGGCGGAATCAATTGCCACAATGGCTCCCACACTAGCCCTGCTGGCTCCCGCGGACAAGCAAGCTCGCTGGTCCCCCGGGTCATCGGTCGAATGCCCGTCGATAGAGGGTCTCGTAGAGATTGAGCGCGGTCTGGGGATTGAAGAGCGGCAAACGCGCTTTTGATCGAAGAATGGTCTGATGACGGACATCGGCGTTCGCAAGGCGCTCGATTGCAGCAATCCAGCGGTCAATAGAGTCGTGGGGGCCTACAAACTGCGCCGCATCTGACAGGACCTCCGTCGCCACATCTGTCCTTAGTGCTACTACCGGAAGCTCTGACGCCGCCGCCTCGATCAACGGCCAGCCAAACCCCTCTTGGGATGACGCATGTACATAGACATCACACGCGTTGAAAAGGTACGGATACACGTCGTGGGAGAGGTTTTCAAGATGCACCGCGCTCGGAGCATTTTGGAGTTTCGCACCTACCTTAACCATTCTATAGTCGGCCCTCAAATGAGTCGCAATTTGGGCGAGCATCGAGTAGTTCTTGTTCGAGGTGCCTTGGCTCACGTTCAGTACTAGCTTCTCGTTGAGGGGCAGACCGAGCAATTCACGCGCCTCCCTCATCTCTCGCGGCCGAAACCTGGATGAATCGATCCAGTGATGGATGACATTGCTTGATAAACCACAGCCCTGCATCAAACATTCCCGTACAAACCTTGTCGGGACGACGCGCTCGCGTGCAGAATGTACGTGCCGAGGCATGGTGAGGAAGGCGAATGCCGAAGATACGTCTCGCAGAAGAATTGTGGGTTCCCTCACGTTCGCGAGAGAAGGTAGGCGCAAATAGTAATCGTGGATCGTCACCACCGAACGAGGGAAGCAAGAGACAAACCCGTAATCCGAGCCACAGAAATGGACACGGCTGTCGGGGGGCAACTCCTTGACCATTAGTCGGTAGTTATGCCGCAACGCCGTGGGAACCTGGGACCACGATTCAGCGATTCGAGACCCGCGCAGCCGGACCCAGTCGGGTCGGGGTTCGACGGGCAGGTAACAGAGGGAGAGAACCCCTACGTCCGAGAATGTACCCTGAAGCAGCTTGGCTAGCGCATCCGCATAGATACCGATACCCGTGGCAGGCCCTTGGTCCGTCACGATGTACAGCGAACCTTGAGGCATCTGTCAAGGCGCACCAGTTGGATACTATAAGGAGGCTAGAGCACATCCCACACATCCCACGGAACTTCAGGACGGTCGACGGACCTGCGTAGGCACGGTGTTCAGCGTCTGTAATCAGCTCTGCGTCTCTCTCAACCGTGCTCGAACGCTGCGGTTTCTAATCCACAGCTCCCCCCCGATCCACGCCGCCGTGGAGAGAATAGAGACCGCAAATCCAAGATACAGAAATCCAGTTGAGCTGGGATATACATCGACTTCAGATTGGTGGGCGGGGCTCCAGATGAGCGTGTCGAGCGTTCCAAGAGCCGGTCCCAGGCTTGCACCCCCATCCGTCATGAGCCCTGGATAGTCGGCCACACGGACGAGTACCAGAGCGGATTCATTGGTGCGGACCTGGTAGCCTGACGTATCCGCTGACACTTCTAGCGGAGCGCTGGACCTAAAGTCGGTGACATTCCAAACAAGGGGCAGCTCAATGAATGCGAACCGTGCAGCGAATTCGAAAGTGTTGTTTCTAGCGGGGAAATCACCATATGACTGGATATTGAATGTTAAGTTGCTTGACGGGAAAACCACAGGGTTTTGAAACAGGGGACCAAACAGCGTGAAACTACCTTCAGAACGATAACTGATGACGACACCGTTAACAACGATTAGGAGGCCCGGAGTTATGTTCACCGAAATGGCTAGGGCCGTGCCCGGGGGCGCAGGGTTGCCAAAGCGGAAGTTAAACAAGAATTGATCAAAACTCGTGGCCGGACCAAAGAATCCATTGGCTGTAACAGAAAGAAATCCTGAGCGAGAAACCCCTGTTGACCAGTTGGATATCGAAACGTTACTGGTCCAATAAAGTGAGGGAGTCCCAGAAGAGGGGGGAACAACAGGCATAGGGCTGTTGGAGCCGGGAATGGACTCCGGCACAAACCAAACTTCCGCCAACCAAAGGATACCCTTCACGAGACTAAGGGTCAAGTTCGAATTAGGGTCCGACTGCGATTCGTTCCATGGGACCAGGATCGTTTGCCAATAATTGTGGGAACTGTTGTAGTCTCCGGTGTCGAATCCAATCAATTGGGGTTGGGCTCCGCTCCCTTCGGACACGTTGATGTAAGCGTAGGCCGTCGCGCGGACGAGCAACGCGATCCAACCCGGCCCGGCCGGTTTCACCATCGGGAGAGAAAAGAGGGCAGAACCCGCTCCGAAATTAGAGGCAATGATTCCCTGGTCGCCCGGGATGGAGTTGACCGTGTTGGCGGGAGTGAAACGCAGGTAAGAGAGGCCTTCCCCGCTTGCCGTATTCGGCCGGATATTGGCCAGCGACGCAGGAGATGCCTCAATGATTGTGGATCGAACGAGCGAACTGTTCAGCCAATCCATCGGAGACGTGAGCTGTGAACTCTGATCAGCCCCGAACACGTACACCGGTCCGATCGCGTTCCAACCTCCCATAGCGGTGATCGAGAGATCCCCCGAGGTTGTCACATCGAACGGCAGCTGAATCCAGACCATCGTGTTGTTCAATCCTGAAAGTCCGGAATTGGTGCGCATGCTCCAAGTGGCGCCGTCCCAGTCGAAATTCAGAGCGCCCCCATCACCACTAACTCGAACCGGAAGCCACATTCTGCAGTTCCCCGTGCATTCTCCGAACGAAAGGGGAACACTGATAGTGTTGGGCCCCCCATCGGTGGCTGCGAGCGGGCCGGGCCACGAGTCGATAATCGGTACGCCAAGGGTGTTGGTCGAGGGGATCCACGCTTCAAGATCGCTGGCGGAAGGGCTGGTGTCAGATACCGGATCGGCGATAGCGATGTGATCACACTGCAACGCGACGCCTATCAGGGCGTTGGGGGTAGCGGTGTACACGCGTTCCATGCGACTAAGTATTGCCGAACAGTCGTTTGCCGGGAGATCGCTTGGAAACAGCCAGGATTGATTTGCTAGCCCGATTCCCGCATAGGCCAATGAGTTCAGTTCATCGTACCCTGGTCCCGCGACGAGGGAAAGATTCGAGTCGGCCAGCGCCACTCCATTAAAGGCAAGATTCCGATAGATGGCGAAATACTGCTCTTGGACCACTGGAACTACGCTCGTCTGAAACTTTAGCAGATTACTCGCATTCTTCCCGTAAGAGAATTGAAGGAAGTACGGATAGTAAGACGCTGACTGCGTACCGTAGAAGACGAGAAAGTACTCGACGCCCACTGTCGCGAAGAGTTCGCCCGCGTAACGGGTCGTGTTCGAGTAGAACTCGTCGTACAACCAATAGAAGAAGGCGTTCGATTGGTCTGGTGGCGCGAGGTAAATCGGAATCCCAGGGGTTCGCACGTTAGGAAAAAGGAAAAAAGCATTGGGAATTGAATGAGTGGAGTTGAACAGGTACCAACTGACGTCCGGATTAAACAGAGCGACACCGGCGTAGGTGCTGCCAATCAGGTTCTCTAGCAGTCCGGGAATCTGTTTGTAATCGCTTGGGTAGTTCACTTCGGAGATTCCGTTGGGCGGGGCGTAGTAACCCCCGTTGGCGATGGGAATGATGGCTACCGCGCAAAGCAGTGCAACAGCGCATATCGCTACTCCCTTGGCGGAAATCTTCTGGCAAACAGCTCTTCTAAAATCTGGACAGCGGCCAAGTCGTGAATCGGAAATCCGGCTCGTTGAACCGACAGTTACACGGGGCCGGCTATCCCGAGCGGCGCGCACACGGTTCGTTGACCATTCCACGACCAATCCCAGCATAAGAGCATAAACAGGGACGATCAGAAACCAGTCCCAATAGTACGATGCGTTGATCGCGGCGTATCCTGGAAATCGAAGGTATAGGAAAGTGCTTAGACTTGCAGCCGGGCCAGCGGGGCCAGCGCCAATCATAGCGGCGGCCACTGACAAAAACAGGAGGTACACCAACCGGAAATCTCGGACAATGAAATAGCTGGCCCAAATAAGAATCAACAGCAATAGGACAACTAGTTTCCATACCGAGAGGACGACCACACCCCCGGCGCCAGCGCCCACCATGCTGGCGGTCAGATTGAAGTACGAGGTGAGGGTCAGTAGAGAGATCGGGCCTGTGCTGTACGAAGCAAATGTCGAGAGAGGAAGTGCCGACGGCAACCCGCTTGCTCCGCTCCCGAGCAGGTAGAGCGTCACATAACTGGGGACGATGATTACTCCGGCTACAGCGACTAGAGCTGGGACCCGCACCAACATAACTCCCACCTCCGCCAAGAAGGAACCTCGATTCTGGCCGGCTCGCGTAAGCCACCCATGAACTCCACCCTTCCGCTTCTGCTCGCCGGGGGAAGTTGATTCGGTGGTGCGTTCCGGTACGTTGACGGGTTTCGAGGCTGGCGGAAGCAACCTGACCCAGTCTCGGATATACACTGGGAACATGCATGCCATCAGTAGAAGGCCTAGTAAGAAGGCCTGTTCAGTCTGAAACGTCAGAATGATCGACCATGCGGCGAGAGGAAGCCACATCCACCTCTGCGAAGGGCGATTGATTCCAAGCCACAACGCAAACAACGAGAGAAAGATGAGGCCCTCGGGTATGAATTGCTGGTAGTCGCCCTGCCCATACAGGGCGACCCCGAAAGGACCGGCCATGACAAAAACAGCGGTTGTAACTTGGCCGACAGGATGGCGAATCAGGGTTCGGGCGAAAAGCAGAGCGGCGAAGCCTACCCATAGTGTGGACAGCAAAATGTAGATTTTCAGTCCCACGTCGAGGCCGAAAATGTTCGCAAGCAGGGATTGCGGTCCCGAGGCTTCGATGTAGCCCGTAATCGTCGCGAAGCCGAGCCTCCCGGGAGTTCCTCCAAACTGGAAAGGGATCCAGAAGATGGCCGGCCCAGCGGGAAATTGGGACGCCGTGAAAGGTACTAGGAAGTTTCCCCACGACAGGTAGCCGTCGAATTCAGTCAGAAGAGTCCAATGGACGGCGAGATCGCATACGAGCAACATCAGGAGTTGGCCCAGAATCGTCCACTTGGTGAGAACCCTTCTGAGAACAGAATAGGCTGAATCTAATGCCATAGAAGAATGCAGAATCCCCTCGGCACCGGAGTTTAAAAACTGTTTGACACCAATTCTCCCAGAAACTTGAACGCACTTCCTCCGGCGACGAGAGTTGCACCATCATCAGCCCGATGAGAACTACGTGTACACTTTCCACTCCCATCGCCTAGCGATAGATATTGGCGAGGCTTCGGGATTCTACCCGACCAGTCCGAGCAGAGGCATTGAGGTTCGAGTAAGTGGAGCTCTTCTATCGCCATTCCCATTCCGACTTCGCTATTGGTAATCGAATGAATGGGGCAGGGGGCCCGACACCGCTTAGAGCTGATACCGGGCGTTGTAACTGTAAGTGCGAACGGATAGAAAAACAAAAGGCAACAGCCATACATAACATGGCCCGGACCTACGTGTTGGCGACGTCTTAGACAGTTACTGACTTCAGTGCGAATGGCGGGCGGAGTACTCGTACGTGATAAAAGGTGAGACTCAGGGACCGATAACGCGGGAGGAGGAAACCCCGGTTCCGGTGAAAAGGGGTTTCGTAATGTACGTGCCCAACGCGAGCCTCGATCAAGTCGCCTATCGTGCAACCTGGGTCATGTGCCCGAGCGCATTCCGGGAGCTCGGATTCGAATCTACACTGATTTGCGGCAAATTTTCAGGCAAGAAGCCCCCTGGAATCCAGGTGGTCGAGACGTCGCTGCCGGTATTGAATCCGAGAACAGGCGGACGTTTGCGATCACTAGTCGAGCCTTTCTTTGCAATCCGAGAAATGTACAGGCGCAAACCCGAGATTGTGTTGGTTGGTCCGTTTCGCTCCTCCTTAGTTACAATCCTGCCCTTAGTCGTATTGTTTCGACTAACTTCAAAGCTCCTCGGCCGTCACAGTCCCGCCTTTATGCTCAAGGCTGATTGGAGTCTCGACGCCTCGAACCTCAGCCTGTGGGCGACTGTCTTCGCGAGAGCGTTGCTATCCCTCTCAACCTTTGTTTTGGATATCGTCAGCTTCGAAACCTATTGCGCGATAGAGAAAGCGAATCAACTCCCCCTCATCCGAACGCGAAAGTTAGTGCGGGTGCCGGTTGGGTCTCCCGAGGACCCACTCCTCCAAAGTACGTACGAAAATCAACTGCGGAGGCCAATCATCCTACTCGTGTCGAGAGTAGCGCGCATGAAGGGGTTGGATGTACTTCTGAATGCGTTCTCACGCCTAGCAGGTCGATATCCGGACTGGTCGGTTCGGCTGGTTGGCCCTGTGGATGAACCGATTTTCAAGAAGGAGCTGCTCGAAATCGTGACGGAGAACTCGCTCGAGCAGCGTGTCGTCTTTATTGGTGCACTCGATGGACCCGAACTGTACCGGGAGTACTCGCACGCCTCTGTGTTCTGTCTCCCCTCAGTTCGCACGGAAAGCTGGGGCAGGGTGAAGTGTGAGGCGACCGCGAACGGACTTCCGGTGGTCACAACTGACGTTCCCTGCGCACGAGATGCCATCGAGGCGGGGTGGTTGGTCGCCCGAGCGGGAGACGCGGAAGAACTTGCCGTAAGGTTGGAGGAGCTGATGAAAGACGAACGCGAGCGCGTGCGGGTATCAAGTGTAGCTCAATCCCGTCAACGATTCTTTCGAGAGCTAGTCGAGATTTATCTGTTTGCACTCAAATTTCAGCTAGCGATTCGGAAAGGCTCTATCATTAATGCCGCGGGGCAAACCCCGTAACATCCTGCACAGGGTTCTTCGATAAGTGAGCTAGAAGGCACTGCCGATGAACTGATCTGGAAATCTTGGGAAGGCCATCTCTACCGAAAGCATGCGCGAGTTCGAGGATTGGCCGCGCGAGAGTCGGTGGAGGGACCTCGAGCGATAGGAATTGCTCCCCCAGTTGTGGAAGTAGCTTATGCGTTCTATCGATTCGAGCTTCCTCACCAACCTGATGGAATCGGTCCGCCGGTAGCGGAGAAGGAACCGCACCTCAAGAAGATTGTCCAGACGTTCGCGATCCTGTCGTACGGCGTTGCCGAAGTCGTTCGAGGGGCGAACCGTCCAGGACGAACTGAGAGTGAGATTGTAGGCGGCGCGGAGCCAAGCGCCCGAAGGAGCTGCGACTGCAAGGATATAATAACGTCTATTTGTGACTCGCTAGAGTAAGGTCCTCCGAGGCCCATTTCGGCAACACTCATCGGCGTCAATGGGATATAGAGATGTTCGCCGAGTCATGCTCTGCTACGAGTCCGAGGATTATCCTCTCGTACAGTGAAGCTACTACATTCAAATCCATTTCACGTTCCACCTTCAATCTGGCCGTTTTCCCGAACTCAGCCCGCCGATGAGGATCCCGTATGAGAGTTGCCAAGGCCGATGCCAAGCCCTTCGCGTCGCCTGGCGCAACCAGGAATCCCGTGATTCCCTCGGTCACCACGTCTGCCAGCCCGCCAGTGAGAGAGGCAACCACCGGGAGCCCGCAGGCCATTGCCTCCCGGCAGGCATTGGGGGCCGGCTCGTTCAGACTAGGCTGCACGTAGATGTCGGCGGCCCGGTAGAAGTCGGGCAAGTGAGGGAGCGAGATCGCGGAGTCATATAGGCGAACGATCCCGTCGAGTCCGTGACTTTGAATGTGTTGTTGAATCGATTTTGCGAGCGGGCCCCGACCTTGGAGATGGACTGTGAAGCCCCTAAGCCCCCCGTCAGCGAGGATCTTCACTGAGTCCAACAGAACGAATAATCCCTTGGCGGGGACGAGTCGGGCGATACAGACAATGCGGACTTCCGAAGATTGCGCCCGGTTCGGTTCGGGGGATTTGGGGGTGAACACCTCTGAGTCCGTGGGGGTAGGAGTGAAGTACATTCGTTCTACAGGAGCCCCCAATGAGGACAGGAATAAGGCCGAAGCACGGCTGTGAAAGGTCATGGCCCGGGCGTTCTTCCACAAGATCCGATTGAAAGTCAAGTCCTGCGCCCTGTTCATCGCGGCCATTGGCATTTTGAAAAAATAGCCATATCGTTCACAAGAGACAATGTAAGGTATATTCTCCCGGCGCGCGAGAGCTCCGAATATTTGGCAAAAGGGGGGATAATCCTCCTGCAAGAGTAGCGCGTCGAATCCTTGGGACAACGCTCCGGATATGCCAAGTGGAACGGACGCTTCCGAGTAAACGGCGGGGATTGTTTTGAGACGGACCACGCGAAACGCAGAATCCTTTGGGAGAATCACCGCGCTCGATCCTAAGTATCTTTCTCGTGAGCTTACTCGATCGCTTGTGAGCACAGTCACTGTGTGGCCACGGCGGGCAAGGCCGACGGACAGCCAAAGTTCGTTAGACGGAATCAACTCAGAGAAGGTTGGGACCACTACTCCGATTCTCATTGTGAGATCGAACCTGCCTGCCGTTTAAGGATCGGACTCTATCTCGAAGATCTTGGATTTCAGATCCAAAGCGATGCGGCAGGCCGTGACGAGTTTGCCCGAGAACACACTCCAGCAACCTGAGCCATGATCGATCACGGTAGAGCGCCGTGCATCGTCCCGCTCAGCCCGGGGGTCAACTACCCTCACGACAAAGATCGATCCACGGTATTCGGAGGAAGCAACGGCGGGAAAGAACTCGGAGCTCTCGGAGGCGATCTCTGACCAGTTTGAGTCGAAACAAACGGGCGGGTCGTACCGACTGCCATGGAAGGTATCAAGCACCGACCCCCGAACATGGTAGAGAAGGCTCTCTCGAGTGGAGCCGTTCGGTAGAATCGAGCAGAACGGTCCATCCATCACGGTCACCCCGATCCGTCTGGCCGATCGGAGGCGAATAACAGGAACCTCGACTAGTTCAAACTTGAATGGTCGGTGCGCGAAACCGAACCAATCTGCGAGCTCGTTCAATCGTGAGTACGTACAGTCGACGACGGAATCGAAACTGCGGCCAGTAGACCTTCCTGAGGATTCGATTGTCAGAGCCTTGAGTCCGGACGGCAGGATTCTACCGTCCGTCACAGCGCAATGAAGTCGCAACTCGAGATTCGGATGGCGCGCGATGGCGAATTTCAGGAGCCGTCGAAGTTTGGCGATGTCAAGAATGGGTTCGGGAACACGGTAGCACGCCGCAATGCGTTCGCGCACCAGATAATCTCGACTGGGCCATCCGGCCGGGTGAGGCAGTTTGAGACTCTCGCAGAATCGCACATAGTCGGTCGCCGATGTCTGCGACCCATCCTTCGCGATGCAGTAGTAATTCTCGAAATCGGAGAGAAGTGCTGAGCCAAACCGAGCGATGAAAGGTGGGAGCGAGGCCAGGCAATCTCGGCCGGTCACTGCGCTTCTCGGATAGTGATAGCCAAAGTGAAACCGGTTCTGATTCCCATACGATGCGCCGCGGAGGATGTTGGAGCTTCTCTCAAAAACTGTGACGCGGGCGCGGTCGGCTAACTCCAACGCGGCCGTGAGACCGAACAGCCCCCCACCGATGACAGCGACTCGCTTCATCGAAGGTACTCGCCTCCGTTCACGTCAAGAGTCGCTCCCGTAACATGGTCCGCCGAACTACTCGCGAGGAAGAACACGGCTCTTGCAACATCCGAGGGGGTGGCCAACTTCCTGAGATATGTGGAATCGATGTGCCGTTGCCTCACGCTGGCCTTCATACTATCGAACATCCCCGTTGATGAAGTGAGCCCGGGGGCGACAACATTTACGCGGGTTCGCGGACCCAGTCGCTGAGCCAACGACTTGGCGAGTGAGACCAGGGCACCCTTGGACGCTGCGTAGACCGGGTCAAAGCTCCCAGCGAACGCGGCCAGGCTAGAGACGTACGTGATGGACGAGTGATTCGCCATTACGGGAAGCAGAGCCTTCGTCAACGTGATGGCGCCGATAGTGTTCGTGTGAAAGGTGTCGAAGATTTCTCGATTCGTTTGTCTCTCAAGGTTTCTCCCACGGATCACCCCCTGACAGAAAACGAGCGCATCCACTTGGTTGCAGAATTTCCGGACGCCCCTTACGAACGAGGGATACTCATCTGTCCGCTGGATGTTTAGGGGCCAACACTCAGCGTGAGATCCGCGAAGGACGAGCGCGGAACGAACTCGATGTGCCGTTAAGCGTGAGTCACGGTACGTGAAACCGACTCTCCAGCCCTCGTCGGAGAACACGTTCACACATGCGGAACCGATTCCACTGCTCCCCCCGATGACGACGGCCGCGGGTCTTCGTGTTGACTCCGCGAGGAGGTAGGGATGAGTCCGCGAGCCCCGACCGTGGCGGACTTCTCTCGGTCGAATCCGGCTGCGCCTTCTCGTTGGTTCCCGATCGAATCCCACGGCCGTCGCCTCCATGAAGTAAGAATCACTGCCCGCGCAAATCACTCAAGAGTGAATCCAGGAGAGGAATCAAGCGTTCGCGAAGTTCCGGCGAACGCATGGCAAACTCGAGGTTGGCCTTGAGCCAAAGATAGAGGTCTCCGATGTCGTATCGTGTGCCTTGAAAGGTAGCGGCATACACCGGGGTCCTCTGCGCCAGCAACTGTAGGGCGTCCGTGAGTTGAATTTCCCCGTGATATCCGGGCTTCGTCTCATCGATGGCGGCATAGATATCCGGTGTCAGCACGTACGCCCCCGTTATTCCGAGTCGGCTCGATGTTGCGGAGGGCTCAGGCTTTTCGATTAGACGATTGCACCGGTATAGCCCTGGCCGAGTCTCGGTGCCTTCCACAATGCCGTAGTCACTCATCTTGAGCTCCGTAACCGGCTCGACGGCGATCACCGGAGTTCCGAGCCGCTCGTAGTGGTTCCAGAGCTGGCGCAAGAGGGGAGGTTCGCAGACGTTGATGGTGTCCCCCAGAAGGACCCCAAACGGCTCGCGGCCCGTATGATGGCGAGCCAACCCGATCGCATCGGCCAAGCCCTTCGGCTCGCGTTGCCGAACGAAATGGATCCGTACCTTTCGCGTGAGCTCGGTGAGTTCCTCCAATCCCAAACGTTCGCTCACGCCATCGAGTTCGGGGTTGTAGTCGAAGTGATCCTCGAGCGACCGCTTGCCTCGGCCCGTAATGATCAGGATGTCGTCGGCGCCGGAGGCGGCCGCTTCTTCCACCACATATTGAATGATCGGCCGATTGACGATCGGCAACATTTCTTTGGGCTGGCTCTTCGTGGCAGGCAGGAATCGAGTACCGAGGCCGGCCGAGGGGATGACGACCTTCATCCGCGCCTTCCTCCCTTGCCCGCGGCGAGGACCGCAGCCTCTACCCGGGATTCCCCCGAATCGGGTCCCACGCCCAATGCGAGGATCCGAAGTCCGGTGGCATCATTGGTCCGAAGCTTCACCGATCGACGGAGGTCGACCAAGCATGGCTCCTTCATTCGCCGCGTCCACTCCGGCCGCCACTTCCGGTACTCCGGCCAGTCGGCCTGCACGACCGCCGCATCGGCCTCGGCAAGCGACTCCGTCACCGAGCCGCTGAATTCCACGCTTCCGAGATTGGAGGAGGGGCAACGTTCCCAAGCGCGTCGGAAGTTGGACAAGGCGACCGGGTCGTGGACTCTGACCCGGACACCTTCGCGGACCAAGCCCGAGACCAAAGGGAAGGCCCGCGACTCCCTCACATCGTCCGTTCCCGCTTTGAATGCTAGCCCGAGCACGGCGACGGTCTTACCTTCCAAAGGCCCGGCAACCTTGCGGACGAGCGTCATGATATGTTTCGCTTGGTCGTCGTTGATGCTCAGCGTCGCCTCTCCGGTGCGAAGTCGGACTCCAAGCTCGCGCGCCCGAAGGACCAAGGCCTTGAGATCCTTTTCAAAACAGCTTCCCCCGAAACCAGGTCCCGCATTGAGAAACCGCCGCCCGATCCGGGAGTCGGCGCCAACGGCCTCCATCACGCGGTCGATGTCAAGACCCAGCTCCTCTGATAGTCGTGAGAACTCATTCGCGAACGACACCTTGAGCGCGAGGAACGCGTTCGACGAGTACTTCACGAGCTCCGCCCCGGAAGGCGTGAGAAGGAAGCTCTGGGCACGGAACGGTCGGTATACTCTCTTGAGCCAGCCTTGGGAGCGCAAGTCCCGCGTTCCCAACACAATCCGGTCGGGATGGAGGGCGTCTCGAACCATCGTTCCCTCCGCAAGGAATTCTGGGTTTACGGCCACTCCCAGTTCATGGGGGGACTTCCCCGACAGGCGACGGAGCATCGGTTCCACAACGGTTTCGGTCGTCCCCGGCAAGACGGTGCTTTTGACGACGACGAGTCGGTACCCCTCTACGTTACGGAGTGCGCGCCCGAGCTCCGCCGTTCCCTTCTTCAACGGCCGGAGGTCGATGCCCCCTCCCGCAAGGCTGGGGGTCGGAAGGCAGAGAAAGATGCCTTCAGCGGCCTTTGCCAGCACGGGGGCACTGTCGACGACTGAGAACCGTCCCGACCGAACCTGACGTCGCAAGAGCTCCGCCAGTCCCCGCTCATGGAAGGGGGTCACACCTCGAGCCGTCGACTCTCGGACGTCGGACTTTACATCATAACCGGTGACGGACAGGCCGTGGGCGGCAAAGGCGACGCCGGTAGCGAGCCCCATGTAACCGAGGCCCGCAATTCCGACCTTCGAGGTTCGAGGCGCGATTCGCTTCACCGGGAGGACCCCCCCTCCGCAAGGTCCAAGGAACGGAAGTACGCCACCGTCCTCGCGAGCCCGATTTCAAAGGAGACGCGAGGGTACCATCGAAGGTATCGCCTCGCCCTACGGATGTCGGGAGACCGCTGCTCGGGATCGTCTTCGGGAAGGGGTCCGAACTCGATTCGCAGGGGGGCACCGATCGCGCGCGCCACGAGCTCGGCGGTCCTTCGCACGGTGAATTCGCGAGGGTTGCCGAGATTCATCGGAGTGGGGACGCCCGGAGCGGCGTCCATCAGCATTCGTAGCCCTCGGACCATGTCGGAAACATAGCAAAACGAACGAGTCTGCGTTCCCCGGCCGTAGATGGTGAGAGGTCTTCCTCGGAGCCCTTGCACGATGAAGTTCGAGACCACCCGTCCATCGTTCGGGTCCATCCGGGGCCGTAGGTATTGAATATCCGGGCGATCCGAATGTCCAGGCCGTGCTCTCGGCGGTAGGCCATTGCGAGGGCTTCGGCGTATCTCTTTCCCTCGTCGTAGCAGCTGCGCGGGCCGATGGGGTTGACATGACCCCAGTATGACTCCGATTGCGGGTTGACCTCTGGGTCCCCGTAGACCTCGCTCGTGGACGCCAGCAGAACTCGAGCGTCCGAACGGCGAGCCGCTTCGAGCACGCGAAGAGTGCCCGCCGAATTCACGCGGAGGGTGCTGATAGGGTCATGCTGATAGGCCGGGGGAGAGGCGGGGGAAGCGAGATGATAGTACCGATTGGCTCGCGGGAGCCGGCCGGTCCCGGTAATGTCCGCGCTCCGCAGCCTAAACCTCTTTTTCCTCAGAGCGGCCTCTAGGTTGGCCCGCCGACCGGTGCTGAGATTGTCGATGCCCCAGACTCGCCACCCGTCGGCGACCATGGAGTCCACCAGATGGGATCCCAGGAATCCAGCAGCCCCTGTCACAACGGCTTCGACCAAGGTTTCGTAGTGGTCACGGACCGACATCACCCATTACCGTTTCCCTCTAGTCGTCTAGCGAAGTGGTTGACGTTCAGAGCATGGTCCGATGAAACCCGATTAATCTCTTGGCAGGTGAAAGACGGTCCTCACTTGGTCGGGAGGAGGGTTGTTCAATTGTCAATGAACAACTTCTCGTTTATGAAAGACGGCGGCTCTAGCTGAACTTGCACTCGTGGTGAGCTGAATCCAGGGGAGAGTGGGTGTATCCGAACTTGCTCTTTGTCGCGATCAAGGTCTGTAGCCGGTGAAGTAAGTGCTACTGAGGTTGCACCTACCAGCGAGCTAACCGGCAGGAAGCCTCTTTCGACGGGCTTCTGGGCGCAACCGAGCGAGCTCCTTCTCTTCGACCCTATGGGAGAGGGTCTCGATCCCGGGGGGAGGATTGAGTTAGTTCGCTTGTTCCCGGAAGTGGACTTCTACATTCTCGGGCCGCGTGTCGAAGCCGAGATGAGTGAGATACCGCAAGGTGTGGGCGAGCGTCTCCTCACTGGAGCGGACGAGAACTAGGTCGATGTGCGGGATTCGAATGTGGTTTGGCCAGACGTGGATTTGTTTCATGGTCGAAATAGCCACGAGAGTGCATTTGAGCTAGACCCCCGGAGTGGAAGGGGGGTTACCGAATTCCCGTCGTCCTATCGACTTACCGACGTTCGAGGACCGGGTGTAACTGAGCTTTCATCGGTGATGGCCGGGGTTAGGTGCGATTTGAAATGAATCCAGTTCCGGATATCAGCTGAATCGTTTCAGGAGGCTCGCCGGGAGGCATTCTTTACCTGCGACGGGTTACCCCGGGCATGCCCGGCCGGAAGGTCACGGGAAGACGTACCGGAGCTAGGAGACTTCGCCCTCCTCCGCCCGCGGATCGACGCCCAGTCGTGGATGTCTACCACACGGTCCCCGTCCGAGACGACTACCGGTGGCTGGAGAACGGGAAGAGTCGGAAGGTCCGTCAATGGACCGCGGCGCAAAGCCGTCGGGCACGCGCTTTCCTGGACTCATTACCACAACGCAAGGTGTTCGCGCGTCGGCTCGAGCAGATCATGAAACGCGGGTACACCTTCTACCTCGGGTTTCGATCCGCGGGGGGTCGCCTCTTCGCCTTAAAGTACGATTCCCGACGGGATCGCCCTCGGCTCGTGGTGTGGGACTCCGACCGGGATCTGGACCGAGAAAGAGTCCTGCTGGACACCGCCAAGCTCGCGCGACGCGGAACCACGGTCAACTTCGACCTGTTCGTGCCGTCCTGGGATGGACGGTTCCTCGCGGCCTGTCTCTCCGAAGGGGGAAGCGAGGAGGGCGACCTGCACCTCTTCGAGGTCGCGTCGGGGAAGCGGCTCCGGGACGTCATCCACCGTGCGCAACGCATCGGGGGGAGCGCCGTCGCGTGGGTCCCTGACGGACGGGGTTTCTACTACGTCCGCCATCCGCTTCCGGGAGAACGCCCAGCCGAAGACCTCGATTTCTATCAGCAGGTCTACTTCCACCAAGTCGGAGCTTCGGAGACGGACGATTCGTACGCCGTGGGCAAGACGTTCCCGCGGATTGCGGAGCTGCAACTCGCGAGCTTGCCCGACCCAGAGCGATATCTCGTCACGGTAGCCCACGGTGACGGGGGACAGTTCGAGTACTGGATTAGCGACGGAAAGTCTCCCTGGATTCGGGTGACCGACCCCACGGACGAGGTCGTACGCGCCGAGCTCGGACGGGACGGACACCTCTACCTGGTGAGCCGAAAGGGTTCGCCCCGCGGACGGATCCTCCGGCTCAAAGGACCGGATTGGAGGCTCTCCGAAGCCGAGCTCGTGGTGCCGGAGCGAGCATGGATTCTCGAGGAGCTCGCGGCTACTCCTGACTATCTCTACCTCAAGGAGCAGCTCGGCGGCCTGGGCCGCCTCGACCGGTTGAACCTGCGGACCGGGGCTTTGGAAGAGACTCCCCTGCCTCCGGACTCCGCGATCCGGGAGGTCACCCCCCTTTCCGACGGTCGAGTGCTGTTCGGGGTGAACACCTTCCTCTCGCCGTCCGAGTACTTCGTGGTCGACCGGGACGGCGTGCCCGCACTCACGCCCCTCTCTTCAGCCCCACCCGTCGACACATCTCGGTGGGAAGTGGTCCGAGAGTATGCCATCTCCAAAGACGGAACCCGCGTTCCGATGAGCATCATCGCCCCGAAAGGATTCGTGCGCGACGGGACCAAGCCGTTCCTGCTCACGGGCTACGGCGGCTATGGAATTTCGATGTCTCCGAACTACGCTGTCTGGTGGATTCCGTGGCTGGAAAAGGGGGGCCTCTTGGGCATCGCGAACTTGCGGGGAGGTGGTGAATTCGGGGAGGATTGGCACCGGGAGGGGATGCTGACCAAGAAGCAGAACGTCTTCGACGACTTCATCGCCTGCGCGGAACGCCTGTGTCGGCAGAAGTACACTTCCCACGACCGACTCGGCATCTTCGGGGGCAGCAATGGGGGGCTCCTCATGGGAGCGGTCCTCACCCAGCGACCGGACCTGGCGCGTGCGGTGGTGGCGGATGTAGGCGTTTTCGATTCGCTGATCTCCGAATGCGACTCGAACGGGCAGTTCAACGTGACCGAGTTCGGGACCACCAAGGACCCGGAGCAGTTCCGGGCGCTCTACGCGTACTCACCGTATCATCACGTGGTCGACGGTACTCCGTTCCCAGCGACCCTGCTTTCGACCGGAGAGAACGACCGGAGGGTAAACCCCCTCAATTCGCGAAAGATGGTCGCCCGACTTCAAGCCGCGAACGCTTCGCACGAGCCCATCCTTCTCCGTACCAGCGGGAAGTGGGGTCACGGGCCCAGCTCCTTCGGCGACACCATCGGCCTCCGGGCCGACCATCTGGCGTTCTTTGCGGACCGTCTCGGGCTCCGGCGCGCTCGCCCCGCGCTCGGGAAAGATCCGTGAAAGTGGACAGTCCCGTCACGACTCCCCCGATGCCACCATGACAGGGCACGCTCTCAGGAGCTGAATCAATCGTCTTTGAATGAGTTCTCCCTCCACGGTCGATATCTGGGTGCAACTGACGACACGCAAAGGGGGTGCATGTATATATGGAGCCATCTATACGTACACCCGATGACCAGCGTGCTGCGCCCCCCTCACCCCGAATTTGCCCGGCCCGGGGCAAATCCGACCCTAGAATCCATTGAGTACGTTCGCTCAATTCTGAAGGATGCGAACGAACCTCTGAGCAGAAACGACATTCTACGAATCCTCGCTGGATGGTCCCACTCGATGGGTCGCCAGAGTCTGAACGCGGCGATTAACTTCCTTGCCGCCGATGGATCAGTGGCGGAAGGTAGCAAGGGTCTAATCTGGGTTCCCGAGGCACCTCCTCAGCTTGCTGAGGCGATCAAGAAAGGCCGCAGTCTCTGATGATTCCCGCGAGCGCCGTCCTCCTTTCTGAAAGCGCAAGTGAGGCGCTCGATTCGCTTGACACGGATTGGTCCCCCCGGGCCCGGGCCATCGCAGGACGAGCGCGCGCATTCAGACCAATCCTTCTGGTCGATTGTCTACACGGGGAGGTTGTGAGAAAAGACGCAATTCCAAAGAGTCTCCGGGAGAAGCACGGTATCACGAACCTGGACGTCGAGGATCTGCCTGACTTCTGGCGAATGCTCTACACTGTAGTGAAGCAAAGCGGAACACGAACGATCGTGGTAGTCGAGATCGTGAACCACAAAACCTACAGCCGGTGGTTTCCGGGCCGCCGCAGCTAGCCTGTCACTCATCGTTTGAATCCTCGGGAGGAATTCTCTGTGTGCAATTGAGGTTGCACATACTCGACGCCGAATCCAGCAGAAAGTGAGTGCACTGAGTCAACACCTCTCACGGCCTGTGACTCGGGGAGAATCGGTTTAGCCGCAATTGTCCTTCGGCGAAATCCGGGTCTGCGGGCTCCAAAGATGGTGCAATCGATGCTACACTTGACCCGAGCTTGGTCCAAGCGAAAGCCGCGCATCTGAGGTTGGCGTCGAAACCTAAACGACAATGACCCCTGCTCAATTCACCCTAAGGATCACGCTGGGTCCGGCCATCGGGACGAAGAACGATCATCCCGACCACGGGTTCCACGGTCGTTCGGAACCGAACCACGACGCTAATGGTTCTAGCAGCGGCAAACCCTTTGATTGGTATATCGGGGAACTCAGAGGCAAGACGGGAGGCTGAACCAAGTAGCGTGGCGCCGGCGGTCACGACGTCATCTACCAGAATGAGTTCGCTAGCTGACTCGAGTGATTTTCTAACTCGCAGGGTCTCGTAATTTCGTTGTGCTGTAGGACGCTCGGTCGACACGCTCGTCGCAGCTTTTGGAATGGGCTCGGTCCGCTCTAGCAGTGGCGCGACGACCTTTCCCAAGCCTCCTCTAACCAGTTCGTGCGACAGCTGATCCGGAACCCAGAGGGCGCCCTTGGTCAGCAGGGTACTCTTGGGGACAGGCACGAGAGTGGCGGAGGGAGAAAAGAATCCGGCGAGGGGGTGTGGAGGTCCTCGAATGGACTTTAGATGCGCAACCACACGAGCCGCAACAGTGAGGGGAGGGTCGCCAATTGCGCGCCCACTCTTCAAAGAGAGACCAAGATTGTGCGACTGCCGGGCCTCGGTCCGCAGGGACTCTGTGACATCATCCGGGCGTGGGCAGTACGCGAGCAGCGACCCGAATTCAAGCCGCTTCGAGAGCAAGGATCGCAGCCTCCGGGCTCGGAATGGCACTCGGAAGGAGATCGATGATGTCGGAAGGTTCTTTGAATCTGATTGCACCGTACCTGGCCATTTTCTCTGGCCACGTGATTGAGGTCTTCATGAACTCCCGATCGTGGACGAAGAGCGGTCGGCCCAGACGGAGGGTTTCCCAGCCTTGACTGAGAGACCCGCCGGTATCCCCACTCTCGATGATGACCGATGCGTCCGCAATCAGTGCCATTGTCCGATTGCGGATCACGAAGTTCGCGGGGAAGACCGCATCTTGATCCGAGAATTGGGTAACCGCAAGGTGGTCAACCATGATGCGCTGCTGCAGATCTGAGTTAGAGGGCGGATTAACTCGGGATAGGGGGGTGCCTAAGACTGCAATCGTATACCCGGCCGCTTGGATCGCGGCCGTGTGGACAGCCGTGTCTACGCCACGAGCTAAGCCGCTGACAATTGTGACCCCGCTCTCTGCTAACGTCCGGGAGATCGTAGTCGCTGCTTTGCGCCCTTCTTCTGAAGGTTCTCGGGTGCCGACTATGGCAACCCTCGGATGCAGCAATGGCAGTCGGAACTTCCCTGCGAGGTAGAGCCGTGGCGGCGCGTACTTCGCCTCGAGCGCTGTCAAAGGGCCCAAGAGTTCCTGTGGAGTGACCGTCCTCACAGGAATACCATTCACAGAGAGTGACGAGTTCAATTCCAAGCCCCTATCCAACTGAGCTCGTACGCCTCTATTGACCTTTGCTTTGAACGGTGCTCACGTTCCATCGCATGACTCAGTCAGGGAACCAAAGGCTAGTCGCTCCACCCGAAGCCAGACTGCCGTGTCGCGACCCCTCCTAGCTCAGCGCGTGCAATCGGAATCGCGTACATTGCGAGCTGAATCTCGAGAAGACTGGGTGCAACTGAGCTTGCCCCCATTTGTGACCCGCCCCAGAGGAACTTGGGTGCAATGCGGCTTGCCGCCAGGAGGATTCGACTAGAGGTACGACGTCCGACCGAGCGCCTGGACACCACAGAACCGATGGACGGCATACCTTTCTACGGAGGTTCGATCTCGAGAAGCACTCTGGACTTACCCACCTTTGCGAGCGATACTGTCTCGGAACCTTTCAGGCCCATACTCCTCCTCAAATCCTCGGGAATCCGCAGAACTACGCCCCGCCCGCTAGCCGAGAGTTTCCGATGAAGCTTGAGAGGTTCGCCCCAGATTCCGAGACGGCGAGCGACCTTCACCGTGCGGTCACTGTCGTTTTCGTCGATGAACTCCTCTCCGCAAGCTGTGCATCGGTGACCTCGTTCGACGAAGGTCAGTCCTTCGATTCCGGAGAGAATGTCATCGACGGCCACCAGTTTTCCCTTCCTACAAATCGGGCAAATCATGTGTATCAACCCTCCGTGCCAGTGATTACGAGGACGAGGAGTTCTCTGGGATAATGTGCAAGGATGAGTTTCTTCGAGCCCCCCTTCCGTGTCCAGACCTCGAGCTTGTTCCTTCCGCGCCGGACAACGCGATCGGCGCCACGAAGGGCGTCCCGAAGGTCATGGATGTCCCAGTTCCACTTCCTCATCTTCGTGTTTCTAAAGTGCTTTGAAGGTTCGATGCGGACATTGTCAAGATCGAATGGTAGCACTTTTCACCAACATTAGCAGTGCGCAGAGCTACATCAAGGTTGTCCCAGTCGACGGCGCGATCCGTGAAGGAGCAGGTGCGATGCTACCTGCACTAGATCGCAGCAATCGGAGTCGTCTCAATCGGTCGTTAGCGAAATCGTCACGTCTGATGTGTGGGTGTAACTGAGCTTGCACCCATTTGCTGGTCTGATGCTCCTAGCTGATATTCCGGTTGCGTCGCTCACGAACGGGCTTATTCGCCTTGGGGCTCGTCCTCGGCCGCGCGCTATGGCTGCGGAAGTCGGCGAGGATATCGACGACATCGTCCCTCCGGGCAACGAAAGCGAGATAGGACGCGTCGAGGTCGTTTCCGTACTCCGAAAGCAGTAACCGAATCTGGCGCTGTAGGTCCCGACGCCACTCCCGGTTGGAGACGTAGCCGTGCTTCAATTCGGCTAGCCGCTTGATCAGGAGGTCCTCGACCCCGAGAAGGTAGACGGGACCGTAGACCGTCATCCTCCGTTGAAGTTTGAGACGGCTTCCCGAGAGCACCTCCCCCAGGAGATCGATATCGATGTTCCAGTCCGCACGGCGCCACACTCGACCCGAGTGTTTGAACCCCCAGGATTCAATCACTTCGACGGCCGGGACTCTTGGAGCGACGATGTCGATGTCTGAAGAGGAGGTACGTCCCGCGGTATAGACTTCAATGGCCGAGCCTCCCACGATGACGACCGGTTCGCCGGTCGACCGACCGAGCATCGCTCCAAGGAGTTCAATCCGCTCGGGTTTCGAGCCTGCGCCTTCCACCACGCGCTCGGCCTCCGCTTTCTGGATTCTCATCGCCAGCCCGTCTTACGTGACGGTCCTTTCTCCGGCGGACGTCGGAATTCCCGAGCGTACCGCGCCGCGACCTTCGGGTTCGGAGTGTACCGAGAGGGTTCGAACCACGAGTCGTCCTCGGCCCCGACCTTCGCCCCCCGGGCCGCTCGTGCCGACTCCAGTCTGCGCTGGTCCTCGGACCACAGGATTCGGACCCTCTTCCGAAAGAGATCGCGAAGGTCAGGGTCGATAAGTTCGACTCCCTTCTTCGCCCGACGAACGACGCCGGCTCTTTCCAAGCGCTCCACTTCACGGTAGGCCTTCGGAAGCGGAATCCCTCCAGTCTTACCAACTCGATAGACTGTAATCGGGCGAGATGCGCCGGCCAACGTCGCGAGAGTGCGAACTCGAGTCTCGCTGCCGAAGGCTGCGATGATCACAGGGTCGACTTCAAGTTCCATCATCGGAGAGAGAGTCAAGATTGTTATTACCCTTTTGGGGGAATAGAGTTGCGGTCGGGTATTGCCTGCAGCGAAACCCCATCGCTTCCGGGGTGGGGCAGACGCTCCCGGACGTCATCGCAGGAGCGCACCGTCCGATCGAGCCTTCAGTTTTCGCCGACCATGTGCAACTGGGCTTGCACCTTTGGGTAGGTCAGACGGTCGTTACCCCGGCAGCGTGTGACAATTCGCGGTCGCTCGTGTACAGAGTCGCTTGATATCTTTGAGCCGTCGCGTAAACCAGGGCGTCCGCGAAGTGAAGTCCGAGGGACAAGCTGTAATCAGCCGCTTCCAAAGCGAGCTCCTGGTCCACGGGGATCACCCGAGTCTGGCCAAGGGCGGCCACTGCCTCCAGTGCCGCGAGTTCGCCCTTCGCTCGTTTGATCTTCTTGTAGACCTCGTAGACCGCGACCACGGACGTGACGATCTCGGCGGGGGCCGCCGCGTCGATGATTCGGCGGTAGGCTGACGCCTTGGGCCCGCCGGAAAGTCGTTCGATCCAGCCGGAGCTGTCCACCGAGATCATAGAGGAGCCGTCAGACCCGATCGTGCCGGTCGCGAAGGTTGCGTGCGCTCAATCCCGATACCATTCCCTCCGTTTCCGACAGCCGGCGAACCGGAACGAAGTAGAGAATTCCGTGCTTCATGATGGCCGCCATCTTGTCTCCGGGGTGAATCCGTCCATGGCGGCGGATCTCCCGGGGAATCACGACCTGATACTTTGAGGACACCGTGACCGTCTCCATCGATACCAACTACGTTTAACGATATCTTGGTCGATATAGCCTTACCGCCCGACGGAACGTGAACGATGTGCCCTTGGGGAGGCCGAGTCCCCGAAGGATCTGGTCGATTCCCTCGACAGTTTGGACAACGTCAGAGCTTCGGATCACTGAGTGCAATTCAGATTGCACCCAATAGGCCCGCGAGTAGGTGCAACCGGGTCGACGAACTGCCGATGTCACGGTGGATCGCCCAACCGATAGGCCTCCCCTGATTCGTGATGGACGCGAATGAACGTCGGTCGAGGACGGGAGAGGTGAACCAGCGCCGCGATCGACACGGCGAACAGGAGGAACCCGAATGCCATCATGGCATACCACCAGACAGCGTCTAGGACGATCGTGAACGGATAGAGTCGGACGGGGAAGAACGCGTTCCAGTGCTTGACATAGATGACCCAGAGCTGCCAAGTTAGGCTGTACGGCCCGAGAAAGGTGCCGACAAATGCCCCCGTCGTGGCGGCCGCCCGGGAGAGACTGAACAAGACCCAGAATGTGAGCAGTACCCCAAGGAAGAAGAGCGACAGCCACGCTGAAACCTGGACAAATGTCTGCGGGGAAAGCGCGTCGGCCGTCGCCATGAAGACGCCGATGACGACCCAAATCAGGCTCACTCGAAGCGCCTTAGTCGCCGCGCTCGGCTCGCGGAGCACGAAGTACGTCCGAGCGGGGTGAGTACGGCCTCCTTTGGATGTGGGCACGGACGACTGGGCCGCAACGGTGCGCTGGCCGTTAACTCGAACCATCCTGAGTTCCAATGAAACTCTACGGGCTTAAAGGTCTGGAACCATGTGAGATGTCCGTTCCTCCGCCGGAGGACCTCTCAGCAAATCCCCAGTGGATCCGCTCGTCGGGTCCTGCCTCAAAGTAGGTGGCGTGACGGCAAGTTTGAAACCCCAAGCTCAAGGGCTTCGAGCCGGGCTCATTGAGATTGGGATTGAATCGAGATCTCTCGCCGTCGAGCTGGCTCAAGCGGCACGTAGCCTCCTGCTTCCCAGGATGCCAGCGCTCAGCTGGAGTGAGTGGCTGCAACCGGGCTCGTACCCATACGGCCGTCCGTGGGGGTCCCGCGCCGACCCGAGAGGCTCGGGACGGGCACCAAGGTCCAAAACGCCGAATAGTTTAGGGGACTGGAACATCTTCAGAGGAATCGCGGAGATCGGCCAATGGATGCCGGACTGCTCGCAGATGGAATCGTTCTCGGCGCGGCGGGAGCGATCCTGCTTGCCCTGATTTTTTTCTATCCCGAGAAGACACGAAGGGAGAAACGACGGGCCCGGAGCCTTACCAATCGAGCCCGAGACGCCGGTTTGCGGGGTCACTACAAGTTCGAAAAGGACCAGTCTAAATGGGGCTCTATCGGAGGGTTCGGGACCTACGAACCTGTAGACGCGGAAGATCGCGCGTTGTTTGCCGTGGTCGGCTCGAAGATCGAAAGCGATGCCGCAATGTTCGCGAATGAAATGCTCTGGACCGACGTGAGATTCGCCTGGCTAGGACTCCCTCTCCTCCTAATCGGAGTCGCGACGTGCGTGTTCTCGGCGTTTAGCTGAGGCGTGGTTTGCCCGCGGTCGCGAAGGTTTGACGAAAGGACTATCCTCCAGTTTGTCGTCCAAAACGTGTCTTTTCGGGGAGCGGGTCAGAAGGATCGTTCCTCCCTCCGCTCCCAAAGGATGCTGAGAGAGTAGCGATGGTAGCCCATACGAACCCGCTGGTGAATGCGCTTCGCGCTCGCGCGGAGGGCGACCCCGATCGATTCTGGGCGGAAGAGGCGCGGAAACTACGTTGGTTCCTACCGTGGAGTCGGGTCTTCGAGACGGACCCGCCCGAGTTCAAGTGGTTCAGCGGGGGGCGGACCAATCTCTGTTACAACTGCCTCGACCGGCATGTGGAAAGCGGGCGGGGAGGCCATGCAGCGCTGATCTACGAGAACGAGCGCGGCGAACGTCGTGTCTTCACGTACCACGAACTCTGGATTCAGGTGAAGCGGGTGGCCGCCGCGTTGCGGGGGCTGGGGGTGCGCCGGGGCGATCGGGTCGCGATCTACATGCCCACCATGCCCGAGGCAATCATCGCGATGCTTGCGTGCGTCCGAATCGGGGCGATCCATCTCGTCGTATTTGCCGGCTTCGGCAGCGGCGCACTTTCCGAACGGATCCGGCTCGCGGGGGCGAAGGTTCTGCTGACGACGGACATCACGTACCGGAAAGGAAAGGACATCTCGTTGTTCGAGATCGTGGAAACCGCTCTCCGGGAGCCCGGCGGACCCGTGGAGAAGGTCGTGATCTTGCCCCGGGGAACCCGTGTCCCACCGCTGCGCGCGGGACGCGACCTCCTCTGGAACGACTTCGTGGCCCTCTCGACCGGGCAGTCCGACGCCTACGAATCGATGGAGGCGAACGAACCCGCGTACATCCTCGCGACTTCCGGCACGACCGCGAAACCGAAACTAGTGATTCACGTCCACGGGGGGTACGCCGTGTGGATCAACAGCTGCGCGGAGTGGGTCTTCGGCCTGAGTCCGGACGACATCTGGTGGTCCACCTCGGATATTGGCTGGGTGGTCGGTCACAGTTACATCGTCTACGCCCCGTTGATCGTCGGGTGCACCACGGTCGTGTACGAGGGGGCGATCGACTATCCCGGACCCCAGACGTTCTACCGAATGATCGAAGACCACGGGGTCACCGGCCTGTTCACCGCCCCCACGGCGATCCGTCTCCTCATGGGATACGGCACCGAGCCCTCCAAGTCGTTCGACCTCCATACACTACGCCGGGTCTTCTCCGCAGGAGAGGTCCTGAACCCGGCGGCGTGGGAGTGGATGCAGATTCAGCTGTTTCACGACCGGATTCCGGTCGTGGACCACATGTGGCAGACCGAAACCGGTGGACCGATCTTCGCCAACCCGTTCGGGGTCTCCCTCCTTCCCATTAAACCCGGTTCCGCGGGACTGCCCCTGCCCGGCGTCTTTGCCGAGATCCGCACTCCCGAAGGCGGCGTGCTCGCGCAGGGCGAGAAAGGGATCGTTGTGTTGACGCGACCGTTCCCGGGTCTGACCCCAACGATCTGGGGCGACCGGAAGCGCTATCGAAGCGACTACTGGGAGCGGATGCCGGGGGTGTACTACACCGGCGACGCCGCGTACGTCGACGAGGACGGCTACTTCTTCTTCAGTGGCCGCGCCGATGAAATCATGAAGGTCGCCGGACACCGGATTGGCACGATCGAAGTGGAGAACGCGTTCCTCCGGAATCCCGCGGTGGCCGAGGCCGGCGTCATCGGGAAACCCGACGAACTCCGAGGTGAGGTGATCTGTGCTTTCGTGACGCTCAAGAAGGGACACGAGCCGTCGACGGAATTGAAGGCCAGTCTCCTCAAGACGGTGCGTCAGGAGATGGGACCGGTCGTGGTGATCAGCGACATTTACTTCGTCCCGGCGCTACCGAAGACCCGGTCCGGGAAGATCATGCGACGCGTGCTGAAATCGGTGTTACTTGACCGCGACCCGGGAGATGTCTCAACCATCGAGGAGGAAGGGTCGGTCGAAGAAGCGCGCCACGCATGGCGAGAGATGCGGGGCGAGATCGCGGAAGGTTCCGCGCCCCCCTGACTTTCTTCCGGCCATCCGAAACAGCGGAGAGTTTCTGTCGATCCGAGGTTTGAGTAGGTGCCACTGAGTTTGCACCTTTCAGGCAAAGAAACATTAAAACCATCAAAACCATTGACTGTACATGGTCAGCTCGGGGGATCGCCTCACCAGTATCCCGGTCCATGCATCGACCGTTAGCCTCCTGCAACAGCTCAAGACCGGCGCCCAAAACTGGGATGAGTTCCTGCTTTCCGCGTTTGAAGACTTGCTACCGCCCGAGACAATCGCTGAGCTTGAGCGTCGGGAGCGCGAGGAGAAGAGTCGATCGTTCGTCGAAGTGACCCGAGACGATCCCCGGCTCTCGCGGCGTCGCCGAGCTGCCCGTGCCCCGTAGTCCGCTTGCTCCTTGGAAGGAGCAGGTCACGTTCCTCGAATCCGCGGAGCGAGAATTCCACTCTCTCCCAAGCAACATCCAAGATGCCTTCATCGCCGCCTTCCCTCAGTTCGTTCAACACCCGACCCGGGCGACCGCTACCCTCGACGTAGCCCCCGTGCGGGACAGAGCAGGCCGTTGGAGGCTCAAGGTCCCGGGAGGGCACCGCGGCATCTACCGGATTGTCCAGGGACGCCCGGATTTCGAAATGTTTCAGACCCGAGACGAGGTATACCAGAAACTGCGCCGGTATCTCATCTCACGTCGGGAGTGAACAGCATCCTCCCCAGCCATGATGCCCAGAGTGATGGGAAACTGAGCTCGCACCCAACCCACAAAGTTTGCGCTCAGTGGGGTCGGGTCATCCAGTTCTTCGATCCCAAAGCCGATGTATAACATGTCCACGATGATCTTGGAAGGCTCAACGTAATTCAGATCGAGATCAGCGCCCTGTAGCCAACCAATGTGTTATCCGTAACAAGCTCCGATTCAATAGGGATATATACGTATAGGCCGCATGATAACAGTCACTCGATAGGTTCGTTGGGGGAGGAAATTCGATGAGCTCGCGAAGGGCGCAGAGGACCGTATACTTGGTGACCGCCGCAATCGTAGCCGCGATGATCGGAGGTTATGCCTTGGCCGCGACCTCGACCACCCCACTGAGCAACCCTCAGGGAAGCACTCAAGGGACCACCACGCCTGGCTCCCTTATCGCGGGCTACTCGTGGACTAACTCTGAGCTCGTAGTGATAGTGGCCAACGGGGACACAAGTCTGGGTACCTCGACTGGCGCCGGCAACTCTCTCGGAGGGAACCAGCTCGCCCTTATTGGTTGCGCCACGGCGACTTGTTCGCAGGACAATCAGCCTGCACTTGGCCCGATTGAAGTGGTGGGGGACTACGCTGAGGAGATTATTCTCACCGTTGCCCAGGGAGTCGCGGCTCCGGCAAACGGAGTCGAAATGCAGTTCGTGGTTACTTGCACCGCCTGCTCAACGCCGACCCTTGTCGCGAACGCATTCACCAACGCAGGGATATCCACTAACGCGGGTGGCTCGGTAATTACCGTCCAGTTCTTGATTTCCACGGGGATTTCCGCCAGCTCTACGACCACGCCGGTCATCACTGAAGTGTCGATCGTGATGGACAACTGTGTCGGTCTGATGACCTGTCCATAGAAGAAGAATCAGGGTGGGCCAGCTCCACCACCAACCGCGGCTGCGTGGCGGTGGAGCGCGTAGACTAACCATTTCTTTTTGTTACACCTATGACGCCCGGGCGAGGCAACCACGAAGCGGTCTTCGTCTCGACGGAACAAGGACCGAAGGAAGAAAGGTCCCAGGCCGTCTCAGGGCCTCCAGTGGAGGGTCGACGAGCGGTGGCACAGAAGAAGGTCCGGTTTCTGGGTCGCGGGGAAGACGACAAGAGGCGCGATGCCCATAGTACAGCGTGGCGGCGAGCTGGGTCTGTGCTTCGACACGATAACGAGGTCACGAATCGCCAGCCCCCGGAAGACGAAGTCGACCCGTCAGCGCTCGCTCCTCGTTCCGGCATTCACCGTTCCAATGCCCCTACCCTGTCAGGGCGACGTTCCCGAAACTTCGAGGGAGCGTTACCTCTCCTCCTCATCGGGAGTGCCTTACTGTGCTACGCCGCTGTTCTCGCGAACGAGGAGCTCGGCTCTAAGAGTGCCCACCTTCCTCTCTGGGGTCTCTTTGGGGCGGTAGGCGCTGTCATCGCGGGGGCGGGGATCTACTCGACTTTCTTCGTTCCAAGCGAGGCCAAAGCCTTGGACTTGCCGAAGGACTGGGTGACGATTCCGAAGGCGGAATGGGAAGCTCTGCGCGCCAGCCAACCAACGGTCGCCCCTCCTCCGTCACCTCTCCCCGCTCCGCCCGTGGTGGCTCACCCATTCCCGTCGCGAAGGGTGGCTCCTCGCCCAATTTGGGAGGAAGACTGGGATGTGGACTCGGAGGGATTTCGGGCTGCGGCAGCCCCTCCGGCCCCTGCTGATTTCGTGCTCCGCCAAATCGAGGAGATCGATGCTGCGCTTCGAAAAAAGCGAACTCGCCCCCCGTTGGATTGAACCCCCGTAAGAGTGGGTGCAACTCAGCTTGCACCTCTAGGATCGCGCCCGCTCACGGTGGCCGGTTCGGCCCCTATTCTTCTCCTCGGAACCCCTCAATGCTCCCTTCATCCCCCACAAAGAGGATTTAGTCGAAACCCCAAGGGAGTGCCATGCCGGGGGGACTTGTGACGTCCCGAGCGCCGTACGTGTTAGTCGGTCTGATTGTGCTCTCACTTTTCCTCGGCGCGAACGCTGCATCCTCCCTAGAGCAGGGCCCGGCGCA
>Ga0074044_10000709_pt1 | contig 31034 bp, 24 predicted proteins | sample BogForMeECP23OM1_FD_94443 | JGI IMG/M metagenome (GOLD analysis project Ga0074044, IMG submission 94443) | Bog forest soil microbial communities from Calvert Island, British Columbia, Canada - Bog Forest MetaG ECP23OM1 | ecosystem: Environmental > Terrestrial > Soil > Wetlands ...
GCCTGCGACCAAGCGATCGACCACCCGATATAGCTGGTTGAGATTGCGGCACTCTTCCACCAGGTCGCAGTGCGGGGCGTAGCGATCCATTTCGCTGTCGCCGAAACCCCAGGTATTGCGGCTTTCAGGATTAAGCCAGATCACTTTTTTTGCGCGCTGGCGGATTTCACGCAAGCACCAGTCGTGCGGGAGATTGTAATTGTTGCGCGCGTCGCCGAGCACGATGACGGTGGTGCGCTTGTTTACCGCGCCCAGGTGATCGGTGACGAAGTTGCGGAAGGCGTAGCCGAAATTCGAGTGGGCGTACACGTTGATGATATCGCCCTTGAGCGCGACGTCGAGCGCCTCCTTGGCGTCGTTGTTGCGAAAACTCTCCGTCACTTCACCGATCTCGGCCACGAAGATGAAGCTGCGCACCCGCGAATAGAGATCCTGCAGCGAATACACGAACTGCAGCATGAAGCGCGACGCGTTGCGCACCGAGTCCGAAACGTCGCACAGGATCACGACCTGCGGTTTTTCTTTCTTGCGCTTCTCGAAGCGCAACTTGAACGGAACGCCGCCGTATTCGAGGTTCTGGCGCAGCGTGCGCTTGATGTCGAAGCGGCCCTTCCTGGCGCGCTTGCGGCGGACGGTGATGACGTTCTTGAGGCGCTGCGCAAGGCGCGTCACCGCCTCGTTCATCTTCTTGAGCTCTTCCTCGGTCAGGTAGTAGAAGCTCTTCTCGCCGATCTGGTTGAGGCGCTGATCTTCCTTCTGCTTGATGTCGCGTTTCTCGCGCTCCATCCGCACGTAGCGGCGGATAATGTCTTCGAGCGCCTTGAGGCGGCGCTCGAGGTACTCCTCCATCCGCGCTTTGAGCTCGGCGCCGATGTCCATCTTCTCGAGCTGCTCGCGCAGCTCCTTGATCTCGGCTTCGATCTTGTCCAGGCCGAGCTGGCGGGCAAGCGCGCGCGCGAAATAATTCTCCTCGATCGTGCGTTCGATGCCTTGCAGTTTGACGGCGCGCGCGGCTTCGCGGATTTTCCGCTCCATCTCGCCCGAGTTGTTCTGCAGCAGTTGCTTGGCAAGCTCGGAGAGATTCTGGCCCTCTTTCTTGAGCATCTTCTCGACCTGATCGAGGAATTTCTGAAATTCCTGATCGGACATCGAGAGCGCGTTCTGCACGGCCTGGCTCGCCTGCTTGATGATCTCGCCCAGTCCGGAAAAGTAGATGTCGAACAGTTCCTCGAAGACCGGCAGTTCGCTGGCCCGCTTGACCATCGTGGCCCGCAGCGCGGCGCGGAACGCATCGCGCTCGTTCAGTCCGGTGACTTCGGAAGCGCTGAACGCGTCGAGCGTTTCCGCCAGCGAGACGCGCACGCCGTTCTCGCGCAACAGGTGCGCAAATTCTACGAGCTTCTCTTGCATGGTGTCGCGGCGCCCTACCCTGCTATCCGTTCTGATCGCGGAGATCCTTCGCCGGGCTCAGGATGACCGCTCGCGTTGCTCGCGGTCAATTTAGCAGATCCTTGTCGCTGCCGGCTTCCGTGCCGCGGCGCGCGCGCACGCGGCGCACGTAGTCCTTGAGCTCTTCCTGCGCTTTGCGAACGTCGCCCTCGTATTTGACGATGGTATCGAGCGTCTCGGTGACGAGCTCCTGGTCGAGACTGTTCACGTTGAGCAGCGTCAGCGCCTTGACCCAGTCGAGCGTTTCGCTGATGCCGGGCGTTTTCTTGAGATCGAGCTTGCGCAGCGATTGAACCACGGTGACGACTTCCTCGGCGAGCTTGGCAGCAGCCTCGGGGACCTTGAGCTTGACGATCTCGAGTTCCTGCGCGCGATCGGGAAAGTCTATGTACAGATGCAGGCATCGGCGCTTGAGCGCGTCGGACATTTCGCGCGTGTTGTTCGACGTCAGCACCACCAGCGGGATGTGCTTGGCCTTGAGCGTGCCGAGCTCGGGCACGGTCACCTGGAAGTCGGAAAGCAGCTCGAGCAGGAAGGCCTCGAACTCGGCGTCAGCCTTGTCGATCTCGTCGATCAGGAGGACCGACGGCTGATCGCTGGAAATAGCCTTGAGCAGAGGGCGAGGCAGCACGAAGCGCTCGGAGAAAAAGACTTCGTCCTGCGCGGCGATTCGATCGACCGCCTCGGTCAAGCCCTTGGCGCCGACCAGCACCTCGCTGATCTTGTCTTTGAGAATTTGCGTGTAGAGCAGCTGCTTGGCGTATTCCCATTCGTAGAGCGCCTTGCCCTCGTCGAGGCCTTCGTAACACTGAAGACGGATCATGTCGAAGCCGAGCGACGCGGCCAGCACCTTGGCGAGGTCGGTCTTGCCGACGCCGGCGGGACCTTCGACCAGGATGGGCTTGCGCATTTCAGTTGCCAGGTAGATGACGGTCGCGATTCGCCGGCTGGCGATGTAATTGTGCTTGGCGAATCGCCCGATTACGTCCTCGATCGATGAAAACATCCATCCTCCTCGACAGCGGAAGCTGAAGGGGCAAGCCCCGCGCGGATTAAATTAAATATCACGGCGAGTTAAGGCGAGGAAGCCCACTACCGAATCGGGGGTTGCGCGCTTGGGAGGCGAAAGCCCGCCGCTTACTGCCCGTTAGCATTTTGGGGTATATTCACGGCGTTCGGAGCAGCGTGAACTGTTGCCAGGTTAGGTGAACGCCATGGGGAATCCGGCCGACTCAGATTCGAAGCACGAGCTTGCCGCGATCATATTCAGCGACGTGGTGGGCTACACCGCGATCATGGGGCGCGACGAGCAGGAGGCCCTTCGCGCGTTGGATGCGCATCGCGAACTGCTGCGCAGCCTGTTGCCGAAATTCAACGGCCGGCTGGTCGGCGAAATCGGCGACGGCACCCTGACCGCTTTCCATAGCGCGATCGACGCGGTGAATTGCGCGCGCGAAGTGCAGGCCGGCCTGCTCGACCGGCCCGAGTTGAAGGTGCGCATCGGGATTCACCTCGGCGACGTGGTGTTCTCCAACAACACCGTGCTGGGCAACGGCGTCAACGTCGCATCGCGGATTCACGCGCTCGCTCCTCCCGGCGGCATCTGCGTCTCGGCAAACGTCCACGACGAAATCCGCAACAAGCAGGGCACCGACTTCAAGGACCTCGGCGAGAAGCGGCTCAAGAACGTAAGCCGCCCGATTCGCGTGTACATCCTCAGCAGCGGCGTATCGCCTAGCCACGGCGGCACGCAAACGGGGTCCGGGGTCGGCAGCCTCGCGCAACGGTTGACCTCGCGTCTTCCGTCGTGGCGGACGTTCAGCCTTGCCTCGGTAGGCACGGCCGTGGTTGGTTACCTGCTCTATTCAACGTTCTACGTCGAGCTCGCCACCGCCTTTCTCATCTACTATCCGCGCATGCTCCCCGTCCGGGTCCATGAGAAGATTGGTTACACAATGACAAGCGACGGAGTGCGGATTGCCTATGGCACCATCGGCAGTGGTCCGCCCGTGGTCTTCGTGCTCGGATGGGCGACGCATCTGACCCGTGGCGCGGGCAGTCTGACTTACAACAGCGACTTTCTCGAATCGACCAGCGCGCATCAGCAGTTCGTACAATACGACGGGCGCGGATGTGGTCTCTCGGAGCGGGGCCTTCGTGACTATTCGCTGGACGCGCGGGTGCGCGACCTCGAGGCGGTGGTCGATGCGCTCAAGCTGAAACGCTTCGCGCTCTGGGGTTACTCCGCAGGGGGACCAACGATGATCGCCTATGCGGCGCGGCATCCGGACCGGGTCACGCGAGTCATTTTGTACGCCACCTATGCGGGAGGACCAATCGATTCAAACTCCGAGGCTGCAAAGGAGGCCAATACGCCGGCCGAGAAACAGCGCCAGCAAGCGATGGGGTTGGTGATGAATCGATGGAACAATCCCGCCTACCGCGACATGTTCACCGACATGCTGATGCCTAACGGGAGCGACATTCAGAAGCGGTTCATGACCGAGATGATGCGAATCTCTGAGACGCCCGAGGATGTCAGCGCGTTCATGACGGCCGGCGAGAAGATCGACGTCAGCGGGCTCGCGCGCCAAATCAAGGTACCCGCGCTCATAATCCACACCCGCGGCGACCAGGTGGTGCCTTTCTATTGGGGTGTCGACCTGGCATCGCTGATTCCCGGAGCCCGGCTGGTACCCATCGATGGCAGCGACCATATCGCGATCGCGGGCGACGGTGAGGGCGAGCAGATCTCCCAGGTCGTGCAGCCGTTCCTCGACCAGGATCTGGAGCCCACCACCGCAAGCGCCGCTCGCTGAGAGCTCACGCTGGAGCTGGATGTGCTCGACGGCGAGCGCTTTGAGCCCGCGCTCGGCCAGGCCCATCGCAACCGAGCTGCCGACGACGCCCGCGCCGATCACAATCACGTCGAATCGCTCTCCTGCAAGCACACGGCGATTCTATCAAAGTCGCACGGAAGGTATATTGGAGCCGGTGATGAGGGGTGGACTTGATGTCAGGGTTGCGTATAGAAACCCTGCCAATGCCGCCAACCGTTCGCCATAATCCGGTTGCGCAACAGTCTGCCGCGATTCAGAGACGATTCGATGCGCGTCGGGAGAGCGGCAAGAAAGCTTCTGTTCGCAACGCGCCGGAGATTCGGTGAAAGACTCAGCCCGATTCTCGCCAGGCGAATCGGTAGCGTCCACAGCGTCACTTCCATGGGGCGAAATTGTCTTCGCCGCAGTCGGCGCAATCGTATTCGCGATCGCTTTCGGCGGCGTGCTGATCGAGAATATCCGCAAGACCGGCCTCGATTGGGACTGGACCTTCTCTCTGGCCCGCGATTGGGTCCCCGTTTACACAGTTAGCCGCTTTCATCAGCTTCCGCTGTGGAACCCCTATGCCTGTGGCGGCATGCAGATGCTCGCCAATCCGCAAGCACGGCTGGCCCTTCCGTTTTTTCTGCTCAACGTTCTTTGGGGTCCTACTGTCGGACTCCATCTGGAGATTCTGCTCGATCTCGCCATTGCGTGGAGTGGCGGATACTTCCTCGCCCGGATTCTCGGGCTGTCTCCACTGGCGGCGATTGCGTGCGCCTCGATCTTCCCGGGCAGCTCCTGGTTCGGACTTCATCTGGGGGTCGGACACCTTACCTTTCTCTCCTATCTATTTCTGCCGTGGATCGTTGCGCTCACGTGGCTCAGCATGACCCGCGATGCGATTCTGGCGGCGGGCCTCGCTGCGCTCTTTATGGCGATGACAGTGGGAGGTGGCGGCGTCTATCAGGTAACTCAGGCGGCCCTGCTGGTCGGAGTCGTCGCCATTGGGGTTGCCATTCAGCGGGGAAGCTTGATGCCGTTCGCGATGCTGGCATTGTTCGGATGCTTCTCGCTGGGTTTCTCCGCTATCAAACTGGTCCCCACATATGCCCTTCTGCTGTCGCATCCGAAGACGGCCCTTGTTGGCGAATACAACTCGGCGTCGCTGCTGCTCGATGCTATGTTCTCGCGCGATCAGGCAATAGTCAGGGCCGGCTGGCTCGGCCACCATCCATGGGAGTATTGGGAATATGGCGCCTACGTCGGCGTGTTCGCGGCACTGATGATGCTGGTCGGAGCCGCCTCCGCGCCGTGGCGCACAACGCCGTGGATTCTGGCAGGTGGCGTATTGTTTGTGCTCGCGATGGGTGAAGTCTCGGCAAACTATTCGCCGTGGATATGGCTCCATTCCCTGCCCGTCTTCTCCCAGGAACGCGTGGCGTCCCGATTCCTGATCCCGCTCGTGATGACGGTGAGCGTGATGGCCGCGTTTGGGATCGATGCGCTTCAGCGCAGCCCCGGTCCAGGCGGTAGAAGCGCTGCAACGATCTTTGTCGCGCTCTGCGTATTTGACCTGTGGCGCGTCGGCACGCCAAATATCCGCTATGCGGTGGAGTTCAACCTCCCGCCAATTGAAGATCGGCTTCCGTTCCATCAATTTTACGAGGGGTCGGTCTATTCGATGTTCGACCTGGCCAGGTACAACATGGGCGCCATGAACTGTTTTGAGTACACCAACTTTCCGACCCACGTCATCGGGTCGAACCAGGCAGGTTATCGCGGCGAGCAATATCTTTCGGGGCCGGGAACCGTGACGGTATCCCGCTGGTCTCCCAACGAACTCAGTTTCGACGTCGCAACTCCGGGGGCCAACTTATTGGTGATCAATCAGAACTTCGACGACGGATGGCGCCTGATCGAGAACGGCCAGGACATCATGCCGTTCAAGGGTCTGCTGGCTGTGCGGCTCAAGCCGGGCACACAGACCGTGACCCTGAAATACGCGAACCGCTACTTCAACATCGGCGCGATAGTGACGTTTCTGAGTCTTGGGATCTTCGTTGCGCTCGTGAATCGCGCGCGGTTGATCGCCTTCGTTCGCAGGTTCTGTGGTTCCCTCTAATGCACTTCCGAGTAGCGAGATAAATCGAAATCCCGGTTCAAGCTCGCTGCCACGGCCCAAGAGCATCCGGGTATCAAGCCGAACATCAAACCGAGAGCACAAGGAGGAAGCAGTTCGGGTGTCAAACCCCAACCCTCAAGGTCCTCTTCGTGCCACCACCAGTAGTGAAACTCCGAACGGCACCGCGAAGTGGCCGATCGTGTATCGCTCGCTGGAAAACACGGTTCGAAGGAGCGAATTGACAAGACCGGAGTGGGCCCGGAGATCGTGCTCGCGCTGCGGGCTTGATTTGCGCAAACGGCCTAGCAGGCGCGCCGCCGCGATCACCGGGAACAACAAGAAGTTATAGTAATTCAGTTGATCGACGGTGAATCCGGCGCGCTCGAAGAGCGCGCGGAGATCGCCTGCCACATAACGTCGTTGGTGGTGATGGGCGACGTCATGCACACTCCATAAGAAGGGGAACGCGGGGACGGTTGCCAGCAGCCAGCCGCCTGGTTTGAGCCGCGCGCGCAGCGCGGTCAGCGCTTCCTGATCGCCAGCCAGATGCTCCAACACATCAGTCATCACCACCAGATCGAAGCTGGCATTCTCAAACGGTACTCGGTCCGGCAGTTTGCCCGGCTCCACGATCGCAGTTTTTCTGGCGCCGGCAAATTTGCATGCCTCGGGGTCGGAGTCCATCGCATAGACCTCGCCGAAGCGGGCCAGCATGGCAAAGTTGCCGCCGGTGCCGCAGCCCGGCTCCAGAATGCGGGCGCCAGGGGACAAGCCCAAGCGCGAAATCACACTAGCAACGATCGCCCGGCGGGAACAGAACCACCAGTGGCTGTCTTCAACTTCCGCCATCAGCGGATAGAGTTCGGCATCCACGCGTCAGCTGCGATTTTCGTACTGCGCGAAGCCGTGCGCCTCGCGCAAGATATAGAGCGGACGGCGTTTGACCTCAATGAAGACTCGGCCCAGATATTCGCCGATGATGCCCAGGCTGATGAGTTGAATGCCGGCCAGAAACAACACCACCACCATCAGCGAGGTGTAGCCGGGAACGTCGATTCCGCGCGCCAGCTTGAACACCGCCAGGAAAAGAGCGTAGGCAAACGCCAGCAGCGATATCGCGAGTCCGACGTAGCTCCAGATCTTCAGCGGCAATGAACTGAACGAGGTGACCCCGTCGAGAGCAAAGTTCCACAGCCGCCAGTACGTCCACGCGCTGCTGCCGGCGTTGCGTCCCACTCGCTCGAAGCTGAGCTCGGTCTGCCTGAAACCGACCCAGGCGAACAGCCCCTTCATGAACCGCGAACGCTCGGGGAGCCGCAGCAGAGCCTCAACCACCCGTCGGTCCAACAGACGGAAATCTCCTGCGTTGGGCGGAATCGGAACTTCAGAGACGGCGTCCAGCAGACGGTAAAACATCCCGGCGGTGAGCCGCTCCGTGAGCCCGTCGCCAGGCCGCGCACGTCGTCTTGCATATACCACGTCGTAGCCAAGACGCCACTGCGCGATCATCTCCTCGATCAACTCGGGGGGATCCTGCAAGTCACAGTCGATCGGGATCACCGCCGCGCCGCAGCTATGCTCAATGCCCGCGCTGAGCGCGACCTCTTTGCCGAAATTGCGTGAGAAACTTAGGATTTTGAGCCTGGGATCTTGCGCCCGCCGCTCGATCAGGCGGCTCAGGGTATCATCCGTACTACCATCGTCAACGCACACGATTTCGTAGCTGATCGCCAACCGTTCGAGCACCGCGAGCAGGCGCCGGAAAAACTCGTCCAGGTTTGCAGCTTCGTTATAGATCGGAATCACGATCGAGAGTTTGACCCCCGATTCGCCGAACTGTTTCGCGGCTGCGGGTCTCTCGCTGGTAAGATTCTGATCGCCTTCTGATCGCGGGGCGCGGCCGGGTACTGCAACCGTACTAGTCATGCCAATTGAAACGGAGCTTTCGTTTTGACTCCCCTATTCCACCCGCGGTATGGGCCAAACAACGCTCCCTCAAAGCTTAACCCTTGACCCGCGTTGTTTCCAGCGACACGGGAAGGGCCGGTATCGCCTCCGGCCGGCGCATTGCCCCTGAAAATGACCTGAATCTCTACGACCTCATCGACACGCGATCGCGCGCAGACGATCAGCGACTCCGCACCTATGAACATTCCGTCGAGGGTTACGCGGCGGAATTTCTGGATGCCGCGACGCGGCCCTCTCTTATAAGGAGCACGACAGCGCCGATCGTTGTCAGCAACGTGATTGCGAACCCGTAAAGCAGCGCAAAGCTGATAAATCTGAGAGCGATTTGGCTCTGCCCCGCAGGGACTCGCACTGCCAGCAATCCGTTTTGCGAAAGAGTTTCACCGGGACCCGACACCACCCGCCATGACCGGTCGTAGTTCTGATTTATCACCAGAACGGTGGCCTTGGGCGCATCGACCTCGAACCCGAGCGCGTTTGGAGACCATCGCGAGTTGCTCACGGAACCCGGCCCTAGCAAATAGTATTCGCCGCGATATCCCGGCCGGTTGGACGCAACGACCGTCGTAGCCTCCAGGAGGGCCTCGTAGCAATTGGGGACTCCGAGATTCCCTTGGACCGTCTGGAACATTTCTTTGTCATTTCGCAATTCGAATTGGCGAAAGTACTCGCCAAACACCAGGGCTTTGTACGGAGGATATACGAGCGCGTGCCCAAGTTGAGGAGCGCCAACCAGGTACAAATCCAACGTACCTGCGGTGATCAAAACGATTACAAGGCCAAGCCTCACCATCGATCGATTCTCACAAAGTGCATCAATCCCGATTCCCGCCAGCACTCCGATAGCCAACGTGAAGGGAATCAAATATCGCGGCGGCACCCGAGTGGACGAAAAGGCCGGGAGACGATGCAGCAAGTCCCAGGCGCTGTTCGGATTGGTCTGACCCCTGGCCAATACCAAGAATATCGTGGCCGCAATAACCCACGGGATCGCCCGGCGCGGCGAAAGCAGACCCATTAAAGCGATGATCGCGAACAGGCCTACATAAGCACCTGTTTCGACGAAGTAAAACGGACCGGGGCCGTAACGGTTCGGATTCTGGTCGCGCGAGAAAAGCCCACCCGAAAGATCCTGGAGGCTGTAACCACCTCCTTGATCCCCGTAGCGGGGATGCGCCGTGATGACCTCGCGCGCCGGAAAATATTTGATCGCAGCGAAGCCTCCCGCGAACAACCCTACGAGCAAAAGTACAATGAGCGGACGGACGCTCATCCGCATCACAGCCAGCACCGGCAGAAGGATCGCAAGCCACAGTACTTCGAACAGCGGCGGGTACGTTCCCTCTAGAAAACTCAACGCCATCAACGCGCCGCACGCAATTGCGTAGCGGAGTTTCCCGGTTTTCGCAGCCGCCCAACCTGCGGCCAGGACCCAGGGCAGATACGCAAATGCCAGGAAGGAGACCATGCCGCAACCCGCGTGAAGGAAAAACCACGAGCTCCCCGCGTAGGCCGTCGCCGGGCAGATCGCTGCAAGGCGCGACATTCTCAGTTCGCGGCCGAGCACATATCCTCCAGACCACGCGATCGCGGAGTGAACTAGAACTTCCAGGTGAAGGCCAAGCACCGGCCCGAACAGCAGCGTCAATAGAAACCACGGCGTGAGCACATGCGACTGCGGGTTGCCAATCAGCGCGTTACCGCCACAGGTGTAAGGATTCCACTGCGGGATCTGATGGTAGTGACGAACGCTGTGATATGCCGCCCATTGCATAGTGAGAAAGAAGTCCCAGTCGCCAAACGTTCCTGCGGTCGCTATGTATTTGATCAGGATTGAACAGAAGACCAGCACGAACGCGGCGCTCCCGATAGCAGTCACGATCGCCTCAGTCCTGGTGAAATGCCCTCGCTCGAGCAGAGCATCTACCAGGCAGGAAATCTTTCGTACCATCGCCTGTCCAATCTCGCCGGATGCTTAGGGGTTGAGCGCGTAAAAGTTTTCGTGCCGCATGTCGAACGCGCTCATCAGGAGTGAAGCGACTATCACGCTACGCATCAATTGATCAACTCGCCGGTCCGCTGCAACCACTAAATGCCCTTGTGCGGGGGGCCGCCGGGCTGCCAATTTTGTGTGGATGTGTACGCTGGCCATTTATTTTCAGGCGACGCGCGACTGTCCGGTTGTGATTGCCGCGAATCGCGATGAATTTCTCCAGCGTCCGGCGCGCGACCCTGTTACCCTGCTCGAGCAGCCGCACGTGGTTGGCGGCAAAGACCTCAAGGCGGGCGGCACCTGGCTCGGTATAAGCGAGCACGGGATTGTCGCGGGGTTGCTGAATCGGCGCGCCGACAATGGCGCTAATCCGCAGGCGCGGTCGCGCGGGCTGCTGTGCCTGGACGCCCTTCGGCGCCGGACCGCGGCGCAAGCGGCAGAGTTCGCCGCTCGCGAGCGTGGCGCCGACTACAATCCGTTCAACCTGCTGATGGTGTCGCGGACCGAAGCGTTCGTCGCCTACAACCGCAGCGGCTCGCTCGAGGTTATCGTTGTCGCACTCAAGCCGGGGCTGCATCTGCTGTCCAATCTCGACGTGAATGATTTCGAATGTCCCAAAATAAGCGCGTCGTACGGCAAGTTCGCAGAACTCGGTGAAAACGCTGATTTCCAGCGCGACCCAATCGGGCAGCGCGCCGCGCTGGGAGCGTTGCTGGCCGACCACCACACGCAGCTCGACCCCCGAATCGGCGCCGCCGCTGGCGGACGGCCCAATGCGCTCTGCTTGCATCTGGAGAACTACGGCACGCGCTCGTCGAGCCTGATCTTCATGCGCGACAATCCACCGGAAGTCGCGCACTACTTCGCGCCGGGGCCGCCGTGTCAAACGGCGTACGGTCCTGCGATTGTTCCGCGCGTTGCACAGGCTCAGGACCCAAAGTAAGCGGCGATGCCCGTGAGGACGAAGCAGCCGATGGCGATTAGCGCAGAGGCGAGAAAAATTGACGCAAGAAACGGCGGCTCGAACAGAAAAAACAGGACGAAGCCTGCGACCATCGCGACGACGCTCGCGATTATCGCAAAGACCATGCTCACCGTGCGCAGTTGCGCCATCGCCAATCTCCCCTGCTCCGGCGGCGATTCGATGCGCTTGACGCCGGGGCGCAGCTGAGTATACGCGGGGGGTTCATCCAACGGGTCGGCTCCGGGGACCGATTGGGGGTTTTTGAATTGATGCGCATTCGCCGAAAGCCGTTTGCCTTTCTGATTGTCGCGATTGGGGTCGTCGTTGCAACCGCGCATCCGGCCCGCGCGCAACTGGGCCAATCGGGTCTGAATTGGCAACAGCGCTTCCTCGGCATAATTCCCCTGGTCAAGCCCAATCCGAAAGACCCGATAGTCGTCACGATCAACGGTGCGCCGATTACGGCCGCCGAGATCACCGATTACGCGAAGACCGAAGCGCGCATGATCAACGCAACCAGCACCGAAGAATCCAGGGCGGTGTTTCGCGATGCGAGCGAGAATCTAATCAACCGCCAACTGCTGTTGCAGGAGGCGGCCAAACGCAAGCTCACGATTCCCGACGCCGAAGTTGCGCAGCGCGCGCGCGACTTCCAGATCGCCGGCGCCGAAGGTCAGGCAGTCACCTCGTCCGGCGCGCCCGATGCGCAGTTGATGAACGCGGTGCGGGGATCGATGCTGATCGAGAAGATGCTCGACGATGAATTTCGCGCGCATCACGTGCAGCCCACCGATGCGCAGATCCGGCAATACTACGACGAGCATCGCGATCTGTTCGTCCAGGACCCCGGCGAAGTGCAGCTCGCGCATATCGCCGTGAAGTTCCCGCCCAACGCGACTGACGCGCAAAAGAAAGCGGCGGCCGAAAAAATAGTCAAGCTGTACAAGGAAGCGCTCAAGAGCAAGGATTTCGCCGCGCTCGCCAGGCAGAACTCCGAGGACAAGGAATCCGCGGCAAAGGGTGGCGACCTCGGCTACTTTCGGCCCGGGCAGTTGCCGCCGGTCGTGGACAAGGTGGTGTTCGCGACGCCGGTCGGGCAGCTGACGCAAATCGTCGAGTCGAATCTCGGCTACAGCTTTATCAAGGTCGTGTCGCGGCGCGGTGAAACGATTTCACCGCTGTCCGGGGTGAAGGCGAAAATCGCGATGTTCATCCTCGACGAAAATGAGGACGCGATCGTAAGGGCGCTTATCAAGAAGATCGCCAAGGGCGCGAAGATCGAGTTCAAGAATCCGCCGGGCGAGAGCGCCGCCGCGCAACCTGGACCTCCGCCAGCGGCCGAGCCTTAAACTTCGTTTCTCAGCTCTCGAGCGACGCGTGAATCGCCTTGACCAGAGCCAGGTTGTCGGAATGCCCGGTCTTCGACGCGGTGACGTGCGCCTGCAGCGGACGCCCGAGCAGGTAGAGGTCGCCGATCAGATCGAGGACCTTGTGGCGCGCGAATTCGTCGGGGAAGCGAAGCGTGGTGTTCACGACTTTGTCGTCATCGACGAGGATCGCGTTATCGATGCGCGCGCCGCTGCCGAGGCCCAGCTCCGCGAGCTTGCGAAATTCCCACACGAAGCCGAAGGTGCGCGCCGGTGCAATTTCGCGCGTGTATGCGTCGGGCGAAGTCAGCTCGAAGTGCAACTGCTGAACGCCGATCGGTTTCGGGTAATCGAGCGTGTAGTCGATGATCAGATGGTCGGCGCGTTCGGCCTTTATGAACTCCAGGCCTTCGCCTTCCTCGCCGATCATGATCTTGTGTTTGATTCTGATCGGCTCGACGGTCGCATCCTGCTCCGTGAGCCCGGCTTCACCAAGCTGCTTGCAGAATTCGAGCGCCGAGCCGTCGAGCGCGGGGATTTCATCGTCAGTCTTGATCAGGAGGTTGGTGATGCCAAACGCATGCAGAGCCGACAACAGATGTTCGACCGTACGGACCGAGCGGCCGCCGCTGGTCAAGGTGGTGTTGTAGCCGGTGTCGGTGACGTTCTCGTAGCGGACCGCAATGGCGGTTTCGTCCGCCAGCGAGGTGAACACGATGCCAAATCCCGCCGCCGCCGGATGAAGGATGACGCCCGTCTTGAGGCCGGTGTGCAGCCCCTGCCCGCCCATCACGATCGATCGCGCCACGGTGCGCTGCGGGATCGCGCCGACGCGGATGCTCTTGCGGGCGACGGCGCGGACCTCCGCGCTTATGCCGCGCGGGTTGGACGGATCCGGGCCGGCGGAGTCACCCTCGAGCGCACGCGCGATTGACGCCAACAATCCACTGACCGAGAACGGCTTCTGAATGAAATCCGCGGCGCCGAGCTTCGTTGCGGCTACGGCGCTCTGGATGTTGGCGTGGCCCGAGATCATAATGACCGGCACGCCGGGCTGTTCGGATTTGATCCGCCGCAGCAGCTCGATGCCGTCCATTTCCGGCATCCACACGTCGAGCAGAACAATCGCGGGACTCTCGCGGGCAATCAGGTCCATCACACCCGGCGCGTGGCCGGTATCGACGACCCGAAAGCCTTCGTCGTTCAGGATGCCGCGCAATGCCGACCGAATCCGTTCCTCATCATCCACCACCAATACGGTCTCATTCACGTCAGATTTTCTCCGGAAATCGCGTTTCGTTGCAGCGCGGTGAGGGTCGCATCAGCCGGTCGCCTTTGCGAATTGAAGGTCTTTTACAGGAAACTCGAGCACGAATCTACTTCCACGCGGCTGGTTGTCGGTCACGCGAACGAAGCCGCGATGGTCGGTCACGACCGCAGAAACGATCGCGAGGCCGAGTCCGGTGCCGCCCTTTTTTCCCGAGTAGTATGGCTCGAAAATGCGCGTCCGCAGGCGCGGATCGATGCCTGGTCCGTTGTCCGCCACTTCGAGGGTTACGATGGAGTCGTCGGGCCGCCGGCGGCTGCGCACCTCGATTTTTGGACCAGCGCCGTTGTGGTTGATGCCGGTCACGGCGGCGACCGCGTTGTCCAGCAGGTTGACCAGCGCGCGCTTCATCGCGTCGCGATCGATCGGAATAAGAGGAATCGCTGGATCGAGAGCGAGCGCGAACTCGACGCCGGGATTCGCCTCGCGAAAATTCGCGACGGTCTCGCTGGCGAGCGCGTTGATGTCGCCGGGAACCGGATTCAGATGCGGCATCCGCGCGAACGCCGAAAATTCATTCACCAGCCGCTTGAGATCCTCGACTTCGCCGATGATCGTTCGCGTGCATTCCTCGACCAGCGTGGATTCGATTCCCGGGCGCGCGCCCAGCTGGCGCCGGAGCCGTTCGGCCGAGAGCTGGATGGGCGTCAGCGGATTCTTGATCTCGTGCGCGATTCGGCGCGCGACCTCGCGCCACGCCTCCATCCGCTCGACCTTCGCGATCTGGCTGACGTCCTCGAAGAACAGCACCGTTCCGGCCGGCTCGTTGGGGGCGTCGCCCAGCGGACTCGCGGTCATCATCAGCTCGGTCTCGCTGCCGGCGATTTCGAGCTTGACGGTCGAGCGGGCTTCACGCGGGCGCGTGGCGAAGGCAAACACGTCGTCGAGCACCCGGGCCAGCGCGGGCGGGAACGCACCCTGGTAGTTGCGGCCTATGACCGCGGCGGCGTTCAGGTCGAGCAGCCGCTCGGCGCATGGATTGATAGTGGTGACGACGCCCTCGTGGTCGAGCCCGACGACGCCCGCCGACACGTTGCGCAGCAGGGTCTCCGTGTACTGGCGGCGGTGCTCGAGTTCAGCGGCGGAAGCGCGCAGATCGGCGGTCATCTGGTTGAAGGAATCGACGAGCTGCCCGATCTCGTCGTCGCCGACCGCGGGGATGCGGAAATTGAGATCGCCGCCGGCGATCGCCTGCGTCCCGCGCGCCAGCAGCTTGATCGGGCCCGTGATTCCGCGCGAAAGAAATATTCCGAACCAGCTCGCCAGCGTCACCACCACCAGCCCGATCAGCGCCAGCGTCAGCAGGTAGCTGTTCATGATCGGCTGGCGAAGGATTCGCAGCTGGAAGTAATCCTCGGAGACGCGCGAAATGTTGCTCGCGCGCGTCGCCAGGCTCTGCGGCAGATAGTAATCGACCAGCACCGCGCCGAGCACGTTGTCGGTTTCGCTCGAGACATAAATCGGCGCGGAGCCGCGGATCACATCGGCGCCGCCGAGGCGGTCGGTGCGAGTGAGCGCCTGGCCCCTCAGCGTCTGCGAGATAATCGGCGAATCGGGCGACGCGCCGATGCCGGTGGGCGTCTTGGGACTGATGTCGATGAGCAGCAGTTTGCGATCGGCGGAGAACACCTCGATAGTGCCCAGGTTGTACTCCTGCTGGCGCTTGGCGATGAACGCTTTGAGCTCGACGCGCCTTTTCGGATCGAGCAGGCCCTGCGCCGAGATCTCCCCCGCCAGCACGCGCGCGAAATGCGACGCATTGTTGGCTGAGTTCAGATAATAGGTCTTTGCGATCTCGAGCGAGTCATTGAGAATTTGCTCGTATTCGGGATTGAACCAGCTGTTGATGTCGGCGTGCAGGAACACGCCCGACACGTAGAGCAAAAACGCGCTCGGGATCAGTGCGACGGCGATGAATCCCGCCACCAGCCGGACCTGGAACTTCGAACCAATCAACCCGCGCCGGCGCTCGAAGATGACTTTGGCGAGATTGCGGCCGACCAGGAACAGCATCAAGCCGAGCAGCAAAAAGCTCAGGTTGAAGAGCGAGATGACCGCCAGGTTGGAGACCAGCGAGGTGTGACGCGTGAGCGGCGGCAACTCGGTTTGCGCGAGTACGAATGCGACCAGCGTCGCGCCGGCCACGCCGACGGCTATCAACTCGCGCCGGCGCCGCTTGCGCTCTGCGAGCCGATGCGGGCTTACGGTTTGTTTCGCCGTCAAATCGTCAGTGCCTCGTCAGCGAAAGCAGTATCGTCGCAACGATGCTGATAAGGATGCAGGTGGCGAGCGGAAAATAGAAGCTGAAGTTGCCGCGGCGGACGTAGATGTCGCCGGGCAGCCTGCCGATATACGGCACCGACGACAATCCCCACAGCGCCAGGCCCACGACCACCATCGCGATACCGGCAACGACCAGGCTTTTTCCTATCGGCGCCATCGCAGAGCTGACTCTGCACCGATTGTACAAGACGGACGGCCCGCGTAATACCCGGCCGCCCTGCTCTGCCGCGCGGCCCTATGCGTGGGCGTGCGCGTGCGATTTGGCGCCGGCGGCCTCCCGCGCCGCGAGCGTCTCCTTGATGATTTTCTCCGCGACCGGCGCCGGCGCCTCCTCGTAATGCGAGAAATGCTGCTCGAACGAGCCGCGGCCCGACGTGATCGAGCGCAGGTCGGGCGCGTACTTCAGCACCTCCGACATCGGCACCTGCGCCTTGATCACCTGGCCGTTGCCCTTGCTGTCCATCCCGAGCACTTTGCCGCGGCGCGAGTTGAGATCGCCAATCACGTCGCCCATGCATTCGTCGGGACACGCAACTTCGAGCGCGACGATCGGTTCGAGGATGATCGGCCTGGCTTTTTCCAGCGCCGCTTTGAAGCCCATCGAGGCCGCGATCTGAAACGCCATGTCCGACGAATCCACGTCGTGATAGCTGCCGTCGAATACCGTCACCCTGACGTCCACCATTGGATAGCCGGCGAGAAATCCCTCGACCAGCGTGTTGCGCACGCCTTTCTCGACCGACGGAATGAAGTTGCGCGGGATCACGCCGCCGACGATGTTGTCAACGAACTCGAAGCCCTTGCCGCGCGGCATCGGCTCGATCTTCAGCCAGCAATCGCCGTATTGTCCGCGGCCCCCCGACTGGCGCTTGTACTTGCCCTGCGCTTCGGCGCGTCCCTTGATCGTTTCCTTGTAGGGAACCTTGGGCGCCTGCAGCTCGACGTCCACGTTGAATTTCCGGCGCAGCTTCTCGACCGTGATTTCGATATGCATCTGGCCGGTGCCCGACAGGATGATGTCGTGGGTCTGCGGATCGCGGTGCATCTCGAGCGCGAGATCCTCCTCGATCAGCTTCTGCAGCGCGGCCGACGACTTCTCCTCATCGCCCTTGGTCTTGGGACGAATTGCGAAAGACATCACGCCGGCCGGACGCGTCAGCGGCGGCATCACGAGCACGGGCGCTTTCTCGTCGCATAGGGTGTCGCCAGTGGTGGTGTCTTTCAGCTTGGCGACGGCGACGATTTCGCCCGCGATCGCGCCGGCAATCGGCGACTGCTTTTTGCCTTCGAGCCGCAGCAACTGACCGAAGCGCTCCTTCGATTCTCTGGTCGAGTTGTACACGGCCGCGTCGGTCTGAGCGCGGCCCGAAATGATACGGAAGATCGACAGCTTGCCGGCGAACGGATCGATTATCGTCTTGAACACCAGCGCGGCGAACGGCGCCGCCGGATCGGCGGGCCGGCTTACCGGCTCGCCGGTGGTCGGATTTTGGCATTCCACCGGCGGCCGCTCGTTGGGCGCGGGCAGAAAGGTCGTCACTGCGTCGAGCAGCGGTCCGATACCGATGTTCTTCGCGCCCGATCCGCAGAAGACGGGCGTGATCTTGCGGTCGAGCACGGCCGCTCGCAGCGCCTTCAGAACTTCTGCGTCGTCGAGAGTCCCTTTGTCGAGGTATTTTTCGAGCAGCGCGTCATCCGTCTCAGCGACGGCTTCGAACAGGGCCGTACGCGCCGCTTCCGCGCGCGCCTTCAGCTCGGCCGACAATTCTTCTTCCTTGAATTTGCCGCTGGTGTCAGCGTAGGTCAGCGCCTTCATCGCGAGCACATCGACGACGCCCTTGAAGCCGAGTTCCTCGCCGATCGGGATCGTCAGCGCGACGGTGCGAGCGCCGAGAACTTTTTCGAGGTCCTTCATCGCAGCATTGAAGCTGGTGCGCTCGCGATCGAGCCGCGACACGAACGCGATCCGCGGCACTTTGAGGTCCTCGGTGGCGGCCCAGATCTTTTCCGATTCAACCTTGGTGTCCGCCCCCGGACTTATCAGCATCACGACGCCGTCCACGGCGCGCAGAGTGGTGAGCGTTTCCGGCAGAAAAGCGGCGTAGCCGGGCGTGTCGGCAAAAATTATTTCAGTCTTTTTCCAGTTGAGATGATTGAACGCGGAACTGATCGAAATGTGATGCCTGGTTTCTTCGGGCTCGAAGTCCATCGCGGCCGAGCCGTCGTCGGGCCTCCCCAATCGCGGCGCCGCGCCCGCCGTGAAGAGCATCGCATCGGCCGCCTGCGTCTTGCCGGTCCCGCCCTGGCCCACGATTGCGATTGTCCGAAGCCTTCCGATTTCCTCCACAGCCATGGAGTTTACCTCTCAGCTTGCCCGCCGGGACCAGCGCCGATTTCAGAGCGCCGCGCCCCGATCGATGCAGTTATTTCGCGTTCATCACATATCGCCTACTCGTACGCTCCCTCCACGCTGACCTCACCCGCGACGATTCGCTCGACCCGGTCTCCGATGTCTAGCAGCAGTGCCCCTGTCCCGTCGATTCCCTTGACCACTCCCGACTGACGCCGCCCGCCGTCCACAATTGCGATGCGCTTGCCGGTCAGGGCAGAAAAGCGTTCCCACGCCGGGCGGACCGACTCGAAGCCGCGCGTCAGGGTCTCCATATAGCGGGAGTCGAGCCGATTAAAAAGCGAATCGGCGATCGCAATCCGGTCGCATGCGTGCCCCGTCGCGATACGCATCGAGGTCGCCTTGTCGCGCAGGTCGGGCGGGATGTCTTCAGCGGCGAGATTGATGTTGATGCCGATGCCCAGCAGCACGCAATCGAGGTTCTGTCGCGCGTCGGTGACGGCCTCGGCGATGATGCCGCCCGCTTTGCGGCCGCGAAGCCACACGTCGTTGGGCCACTTGAGCGCGACGATTCCGGGCGCCTCGCGCTCCAGGGCCTCGGCCGCCGCGACGCCGGCCACCAGGCTCAGAGGCGGGACGTCGGCGAGCGGCATCGACGGGCGGAGGATTATCGTGGTGTAGAGGTTGACACCGGACGGCGAATGCCAGACGCGGCCCATCCTGCCCCGCCCCGCGCTCTGACGCTCGGCGATTACCGCCGTGCCATGGCTGGCGCCGCTCGCGGCCAGCTCGCGCGCGGCTTCCTGGGTGGAGTCGATCTCGTCGAAATAATGGATTCGCCAGCCGATCCGACCCGGCGCGCCCCGTTCAATTGCAAGATACGGATTTTTTTCAGGAAAGCGCATCGGGCGTGGAGATCCGCCGCTCAGGCCGCGTCAACTTTCATGCTGATATCCAGAAATCGCGCCGAATGGGTCAGGGCGCCGACGGAGATCAAGTCGGCGCCCGCTTCCGCAATAGCGCGAACGGTCTCGAGCGTCACTCCGCCGGAAACTTCGAGTTGAACATTAGATTCTGCGAGCGCGCGCGCTTTGCGGATGTCGTCGAGCGTCATGTTGTCGAGCAGAATCGCGTCCGCGCCCGCCTTAAGTGCTTCTTCAACTTGCGCGAGCGTCTCGCATTCGATCTCGATTTTGAGCGTGTGCGGCGCTATTCGCCGCGCACCCTCGATCGCTTTCGTCACCGTGCCGGCCGCGGCGATATGGTTTTCCTTGATCAGCACGCCGCTGTCCAGGCCCAGGCGATGGTTATGACCGCCGCCGACGCGGACCGCGTACTTCTCGACGACGCGCAGGCCCGGATGAGTCTTGCGCGTGTCGATAATCTTCGCGCGAGTGCCCGCGACCGCATCGACAAACGCGCGCGTGGTGGTCGCGATTCCCGAGAGTAGCTGCACGAAGTTGAGCGCCGTGCGCTCGCCGATCAGCAATCCCGCGAGCTTGCCCTCGACTTCCGCGAGCACGCCGCCCGCCTTCAATTCTGCTCCTTCAGGCGCGAGCGCGGCCATGCGCGGCTCGGCACCCGCTTGTCGCATCACGGGCTCGATCAGGATTCCGCCGGCGAGAATCATCCGCGGTTCTTTGACTGTTATTCTCGCGCGGCCCATCTTGCCCGGCGGGACGGTCGCCGCGGTGGTGATATCGCCCTGCCCGACGTCCTCGGCAAGCGCCCGCTTGATGAGTTCGGCGAGATCGAGTTGCTGAAGGAGTTGCATGAGTATCTACGAACTACGCCCTGTTTGTCATTCTGAGCGTAGCGAAGAATCCCGGATTGCGGTGCTCGCTTCCGCACTGCTGTCGGGATTCTTCGCTGCGCTCAGAATGACACGGAGCATTCACGCGCGATCTCCGAGTTGTTGAAGCTGCTCTTTGAGCAAATATTGCTGGCCGCGAAGCGCTTCCCGACGCTGCTCTACCTCTGTCCTGGTTTCGGGATCTGCTTTGTCGAGGAATCTTTGGTCGTTCAGTCGCGCCTCGTGCTGATTGAAATGCTTGTCAACTTCCGCGAGTTGTTTTCGCAGTTTCTGGCGCGCGACCTCGAAGTCGTAGCCTTCGGGCGCGGCCACACCGACGTCGCCGAACGAGACCTGCGTGAAAACCACGGTCGCGCCCTGGTTTGCCGTGTACTCAAGACTCTCAAGTTTCGCGAGGATTTCGACGTATCGTATCCACGGCTTGAATTGAGCGAACGACGCTTCACTCGACCGCTTAATGAAAGCTCGGACGCGTTGGCCCGGGTGCCAGCCGAGCAGCGAGCGCAGCGAGTTGATTGCCTCGGTCGCTTCGATGCAGTGATTCATCGCGGTTTCTTCCGCCGGTGACAGCGGATTCGCTGACGACGGCTCCGGATACTTCGCGATCGCCAGATGCGCCGCAAGATTCGGCTCGTCGAGGTAAGGGCGAATCACCTGCCAGATTTCTTCCGACACGAACGGCATGAACGGATGCAGCAGGCGCAGCAGCTTGTCGAACACGTCGATCAGCACCCAGCGCGCCGCCGCCTGCCGCTCGTCGCCGGCTTTGAGCGGCTCCTTGGACAGCTCGATGTACCAATCGCAGAACTCGTGCCAGATGAACTGGTAGAGCTTCATCGCCGCGACGTTGAATTCATAGCCGTCGATCGACCGGGAAACTTCGCGAATCGTGTCGTCCAGCCGCGACAGAATCCATCGCTCGGCCAGTCCCAGCTTCGCGATCTCGACTTTCGCCAACGGCTGCTCGGCACCGTCGAGATTCATCATCACGAAGCGCGCGGCGTTCCAGATTTTGTTCGCGAATGCGCGCGACGCCGCGAACCTGTCGTGCGACAGGATCACGTCGCGGCCCTGCGCGGCCAGTTGCGCCAGCGTAAAGCGGACGGCGTCCGCCCCGTACTGGTTCATCAAATCTAGCGGGTCAACGACGTTGCCCTTCGACTTGGTCATCTTCTTGCCAAGCTCGTCACGCACCAGCGGCGTGATGTAAACGTCCTTGAACGGCACTTTGCCGGTCAGCTCCAGACCGAACATCATCATCCGCGCGACCCAGAAAAAAATTATGTCGAATCCCGTCAGCAGCAGGCTGGTCGGGTAGTAGCGGTGAAACTCCTGAGTGTCTTCCGGCCACCCGAGCGTGGACATCGGCCACAGGCCCGAGCTGAACCACGTGTCGAGCACGTCGTCATCCTGGATGATGTCGGAGCCGTCGCACTCGGGGCATCGCGGCGGGCGCTCGGCCGCGACGATCAGATGGTCGCATCGCACGCATCGGTAGGCGGGAATCCGATGGCCCCACCATAGCTGGCGCGAGATACACCAGTCGTGGATGTTCTCCAGCCAGTTGAAAAACGTGTTCTCCCAGAATTTGGGATGAAAGGTCGTGTCGCCCTTGCGCACCGCTTCGATCGCGCGCTCGGCCATCTCCCGCATCCGCATGAACCATTGTTCCGAGAGCATCGGCTCGACAGTCGTGTCGCATCGCGAGCACACGCCGACCGCGTGCGAATGCGGCTCGATTTTTTCGAGAAGGCCCGCCTGTTCGAGGTCCCTGACGATTTGCTTGCGCGCATCCTCGCGCGAAAGCCCGCGATATGGTCCGGCGTTCTCGTTCATGCGCGCCTGGCCATCGAGCACCGAGATCTGCTCGAGGCCGTGGCGCTTACCCAGTTCGAAGTCCACCGGGTCATGGGCGGGCGTGACTTTCAACGCGCCGGTGCCGAATTCGCGATCGATCGCGGCGTCGGCAATGATCTTTATCTCGCGCCCCACCAGCGGCAGACGAAGCGTCTTGCCGACGGACGATTTGTAGCGCTCGTCGTCGGGACTCACGGCGACGGCGGTGTCACCGAGCATCGTCTCGGGCCGCGTGGTTGCGATCGTCAGGACGCCCGTGCCGTCGGCCAGCGGGTAGCGGATGTACCACAGGCTGCCTTGGACATCCTTGTGATCGACTTCGAGATCGGACAGCGCCGTTTCGCATCGCGGGCACCAGTTGATGAGCCGCTTGGCGCGGTAGATGAGGCCCTTGTTGTAAAGATCGACGAAGACTTTCCTCACGGCGCGCGAAAGACCCGGGTCCAGCGTGAAGCGCTCGCGGCTCCAGTCGCATGACGCGCCAAGCCGGCGCAACTGGTTCAGGATTCGGTCGCCGTAAGTCGCCCGCCATTGCCAGACGCGATCGACGAACGCCTCGCGGCCCAGCAGATGACGGTCTTTGCCCTCCTTCGCGAGATCCTTCTCGACCGCGTTCTGCGTCGCGATTCCCGCGTGGTCGGTGCCGGGCAGCCACAACGTGTTGTAACCCTGCATCCGGCGCGTGCGCACGATAATGTCCTGCAGCGAGACGTTGAGCGCATGGCCAAGATGGAGCTGGCCGGTAACGTTCGGGGGCGGAATCACGACCGAGAAGACTTTGCCCTCGCGCGCGGGATCGGCCTTGAAGTAGCCGAGGTCGATCCACTTCTGAAACCAACGTTCTTCAGCGGACTTCGAATCAAATGTCTTGGGCAAATCCACCGGAATCGCTCTCTCGAAAAAAGGGCGCGGCGCGCCCTTCGCTCAAATCATATTGTCCAGCCGGTCACCTCTCAAGCGCCGCAATGCGCTGAGCCGAACAAACAGCTTGAAAAGACGACTCGCTTAATAATATCTTGCGCATGCTTGGACTCGTGGGGACGGGCTGAATTCGACTCCGGAGGGATGATCTCGATGGTTGACACGTTTCGCAAACTGGGTATCGCAGCCGCGCTTGGAACGTTGCTTCTGGTCAGCGGAGTGTCGGGTTGCAGCTCGATTTCCACTGACCACGTCGATTGCAACATCGTGAAGCTGCAGGCGCAATCGGGCCGCTCCGATGCTGAGATCGCGTCTGCCATCGGCGCCAGCGAAGCGGATGTCGCAAAGTGCCACGGAGCCGAAACGTCGGGCAACAAGACGACGACTAACGCCGCCCCCGCGCCCTATTGAGCCCGTCGCGACCTCGCGGCGCCAGTGCGTGGTAGAAGAGAGCAGAATCCTGAATCGCGCCGCTGTGCAAAGACCCTCTTCATCCTTTCCCTGGCGGGAGAGCTTTGCGTAACTTGGTCGAGGTTTTGTTTCCCTCCCTGCGAGGGAGAGGATGAAGGTGAGGGTCCTTATCCAGCGCGCTATTCTGCGCGCGATTCAGGATTCTGCCTCTGCTCTGAACGCGTCGGCTGAGCTTAAGGTCTCCCGGCAGGGAGAGGAAATCGAGGGTGATTTGGTGCGAGAGAGGGGACTTGAACCCCTACGAGCTTGCGCTCACAAGGTCCTGAGCCTTGCGCGTCTGCCATTCCGCCACTCTCGCTGGCTAAGACAAGAGTATAGCGTTTAACCGGCTGATGATTCCAATTCAAGACGTGACTTCGACATTCGCGCGGTGTCCTTGAGCGCGCAGCGCCAGTAAAAAAGTGGAACACCATCTGCGGTTACGATGAGTGAGCGGGTTCGCGGCGCGATCGCGCTGGCGCCGGCGCCGGGGCCGTTATCGCTCGCGCTGGATTTGAGTGCGGGCGACGGCCTTTCGAGCCGTCTCCTTGCGGAGCGCGGATGGCGCGTCATCTCGACCGAGTATCGAACCCGCAAACCCGGCTGGGTGGCCGTCAACCTCGATCGCGATCTCCCATTTCGTGCAGCGCGCTTCGACTTGGTGATGATGCTCGAGGTGATCGAACACCTCGCCGACATCCCGCACGCGCTCGGTGAAATAGCGCGCGTGATGCGGCCCGGGGCCGTGGCGATCGTCACCACGCCCAATCGCCTGAACGTCAACTCGCGAATACATTACCTGCTGAGCGGTTACTACAAGGGACGGCGGGCGCCGCTGGCGTACCGCTATCGCGTCGCGGACGGCCGCAACTGGCACGTGATGGGCCTCAACGACCTGCATTGGATCGCGTGGGGGGCGGGGCTGCGGATGGAGGCGCTCGGGCGCAGCCGGCGCAAGTTGCGATCGCGAATCCTTGCGCCGATTCTGTGGCCGTCGATCGCAGGGTTCTCGTGGATGCTCTATGGGCGGGGCGTGAAGGATCCGGAGCAACACAGAATCAATCGGGAGCTGCTGGGATTCATGACCAGCGCGAGTCTGCTGATGGATGAAAATATCATCATGCGATTTCGCAAAATCGAAGAGCATTGAAGACCTCCGTCATTGTCGCAACTCACAACCGGCCCGAATCGATTCGGCGGCTGATCAAGAGCCTGGCGCCGGAGATCACAACCGGCACGCGCGAGATAATCGTTGCCGAAAATGGCACCTCGTCGCCGATGGAGCTCTCGCTCGAAAGCCCGCCGCTAAAGCATCTGCACGAACCTCGCGCCGGAAAATGCCGCATTCAGAATCGCGCAATCGCGCAGGCGACTGGTGAAATACTGGTCTTTCTCGACGACGATCTGATCGTTGCGCCGGGCTATCTCGAGGCGGTCGAGGAGTTCTTTGACGTCCATAGCGAGTTCGCTGCGATGAAGGGGCGAATCTTGCCGGCCGAAGATCCCGAAAAAATCGTCGGACCGATGGCCGTTTACCTGGACCTGCCGATCGCCGACCATGGCGAAGATGTGATCGAGGTGCGTGGAGTGCTCGGCGCGAACATGGCTTTTCGGGCGGACGCGCTCAGGCAGGTGGGATCGTTCGACGAGCGCCTTGGTCCCGGCGCGGGCGGGCATGAGGAAGAGACCGAGATGTCGCAGCGAATCCGGCGCGCGGGCTTTCGAATCGGATACGCACCCAGAGCACTCGTCTATCACGAAGTCCAGGCCGCGCGTGCGAATCGCGAACGATTCATCAGAATCGGGCGCGAGCGCGGGCGGTGCCGGATGCTGCATGAGAAGCATTCCGCCGCCGATGTGATTCTAAAGAACGCGATCGCTATGACGCGGCTGCGAATCGCGCAGTTGACGGGCGCCGGCCTGCCGCGAATCGCGCACGAGGAACGCAGGCTGGCAATCGCGCGTGGAATGTTCGACAGTCTCGGCGGCTAAAACGCGCCGCACGCCCTATCCTATCGCTTCAATCAGCGCGTTCAATTCGTTTGCGTAGCGCGTCCAGGTGAATTTTTCGGCCGTCTCGCGAGCTTCGCCGCCCACACTGGCGGGCGCGTCTAACAAGGCGCCGAGACGAAGCGCAACCTCGCCCACATCGTCTGGATTCTCGACTCGAAACCCGCGCAGCGAGGGCGGGATCAACTCCGCGACACCCGAGAACGCGCTGGTCATCGCGGGCAAGCCGCTGGCCATCGCTTCCATCACGACATTGCCGAACGGCTCGAACAGCGAGGGCATCGCAAACGCGTCCGCCGCGTGGAAGATCGCCTCGACTCCGGGTTGCGGACCCGTGAAGACCACCCGCGCGCCGACGTTGAGAGCGCGAGCGCGGCGCGCGAATTTGTCGGTCTGTCGATCGGCGCCGACCACCAGCAGAAACGCTCCACCCGCGACCAGCGGCAATGCTTCGATGAGGAATCCCAATCCCTTGCGCGCGAAGCCATTGCCGACAAAGACGACCACGCGAGCACTGGCCGGAACCGCAAACCTCTGGCGGATAGCCGCGCGCTCCGACGGAGCGCCGGCGGGCCGGAAGCGCTCGAGATCGACGCCATTGTAAATCGTGACCGTTTTTTCAGGCGCGAAACCGAATTCACGAATCAGGTCATCGCGAACGAAATTCGATACGGCGATCGCACCCTTCAGGCTGGGACTCCGGAAGGCCTGACGCTCGATGAGCATCTGCGCCTGATGATACGGGCTGATACGCATCGCAAACGCGCCGCGCGCGCCGCGCCATTTTCGGGCCGCGCGGACGTAACTGGCATGCGCACCGCCCCCGGAGCGCATCACGTCGGCGCCGACGCATCGCGCGAAGCTCAGCACCAGATCGGCGCCTGCGCGGCGTGCCGCGGGGGCGGCAGTCCACGCGAATCGCATCAGCGACAACGTCCGCCCCAGTCTTGGCCCCGCGCCGACGCGCTGAACGTCCCAGTCGCTGGTAGCGCCGCGAATCTCGTCAGCAAAAAACGTAATTTGATGCCCCGCCGCGCGCAGGCCCTGCGCCGTAACGATCAAATCGCGCTCGGTCCCGCCGCCCGCGCTATCAAAACGGCGTGTCAGGAGCGCTACGCGCATTGAACGACGCTCCACGGCACTGACGTCGAACGCGTTTGGTCTGGTGCGCAAAAAAGGTGCGCGACCCCGTGCCGTATGATAATTTCCTGCGCGGGATGTGAGGTGGGGGAATGATAGAAATTCAATGCACCAGTTGCCACACCCGCTACCGGATTGACGAGCGGGTCCTGCCCGACGATACGCCGACCTTTAAGTGCTCGCGATGCGGCCACGTCTTCAACGCGGACCCGGCACCCGCAAAACTGCGCAAACCGGCTCCACAGACGGCCGAGGGTGAATCGCAGCCCGCGCGCACGATCCGCCCCGCGCGGCCGCGGCCAAGCGCGCTCAAATCCCAGGTGGAAAGCGACATCGTCAAGCGCGCGCACAGCGCGGAGCTGCGGCCAACCATCGCGCCTGAGCCGGAGGTTCGCGTCCAACCATCGGACTCGGTGTCCGTTGAGCGCGCGATGACCGAGACGCCCCGCGATGAGCCTGAAGCTCGGCCCGAGGAAGATCGGCATGAACCGGAAGCCGACGATCGGCTCGATCGTCCCTTCGGCGATCGCGAACAGAAAGCCGACACCGGAGAAAATCTGAAATTCGATTTCAGCGACGAGCGCAATGAAATAATCGACGCGCGGTTGGAGCAGGACCTCGAGCGACCCGAGCCCGACGACGGCGGATGGCAGGTAGGGGAGACGCGGTCTGAGTTTGAATCCGCACCGATTCGCCGGGCTCCGACCATGGCTGCGGAGCCGGAACCGCCTCCGCACCCGGCATCGACGCCCGTGCGCCGCGCGGTTGCGCCGCTCCGTTCGCCGGCGCCTCGATTCGCACCGCCGCCGGCTGAACCCGCGGGTTTTCAGCTGGGCCAGGCCGGCGACGACAGCGCTGATTCGGCGGCGGCCGGCGGAACTCATTCGTCGGGATTTTTTCTCGCGATGTTTTTCTTCGTGGCGATCGTTTTCCTCGGCGCGAGCGCGCTCATCTCCGACGAGCCGGTCGCCAGCGCGCGCATTCTCAGCCAGACTCCGCAACTCGGCGGTTACTTCGCACGGCCAATTGTACCTGCGATGCTGGTGGCGCTGCATGACGTCCGCTCGGAGTATTACACGCTAAAGGGCGGCCGTGTCGCGCTGGTGATCGCCGGAAAAGCTCAGAACGTCGGAACGCGCCCGTTGCATATCGTCGAGATCGACGCCGATCTGATCGGCAACGGCGGTCATCCAATCGGCCGCGAGAGTGTCTATTGCGGCAACGAGCTCTCGGCAAAGATGCTCGGGGAGATGACGCCGCGCGAGATCGAGTTCTCTCAGGGCTTGAGTCCGCAGAAGGCTTTCGCGATGGAACCATCGGCGTCGGCTCCGTTCCTGATGGTGTTCATCGATCCTCCCGCGGGGGCGGGCACGATCAGAATCGCTGTGACGAAGGCGGCGGCGATTTCTCCCGACTCCAGCGCGAGCTCCCGGCCGCCGGCCTGAATCCGGGTCGCACCGATTATTCCTTCTCGCGCGCCAGCAGTTCCGCGTATTCGTCTGCGTCCATCAGGTCTTCGAGATCGCTCATGTCGGTGATCTTCACCTTGATCAGCCAGCCGTCGCCGTACGGATCTTCGTTGACGGTTTCAGGGCTTTCGGGCAGGTCTTCGTTGATCTCGATGACGGTTCCGGTGACGGGCGCGTACATATCCGAGACCGCCTTGACCGACTCGACAACGCCGAACGGATCGTCCTTGCTGATCTTGTCGCCGACCGCGGGCAACTCGATATATACAATCTCGCCCAACTGGTCTTGCGCGTGATCGGTGATTCCAACGGTCGCGACGGTCTCTTCGGTCGCGACCCATTCATGCTCTTTCGAATACTTGAGCCCCTGCGGGATCTCCATGACTCCTCCGTAAATCGTGAGCGGTGCGCATTTTGCGGCCGTCGCGCGCCAAGCCGATCGCGATCACCTCAATGCTCATGAAGCGCAGTGGAGTCAGTCTTGTCAAGTTCCGATTCGCTCCGCCGCCAGCGTCGATCGCGCGCGTGACTCTTGACTGTTGCGCGTCGATGGCGTTAGCAGGCGCACCCGCCGCGATTGCCAGCTACGCGCCGCACACCGTATCGTCGGGGCCGGGCGCAACGAATCGAGCGGCGCGCGCAAGCGGAGGATCTATCTGCATGAATGTCGGAATTCCCGACGAAATCAAATCCGACGAGCGGCGCGTGTCGCTGACGCCGGCGGGAGTGGCCGCGTTGCGCGCGCATGGCCATCGCGTGATGGTCCAGGCGGGGGCCGGAGTCGGCAGCGGATTTGCCGACGGCGACTATCGCAAAGCGGGCGCATCGATCGTAATTGGCGCGGCCGGCGTGTGGCTCCACGCCGACCTGGTCCTGAAGGTCAAGGAACCGCAGCCGCCGGAATATCCGCTGATGCGCCCGGGGCTGATTCTATTTACCTATCTTCATCTCGCCGCGGACCTGCGGCTGTCGCGCGAGCTGCTGCGCCGCCGCGTGACCGCGGTAGGTTACGAAACGATCCAGCTTGAAGACTCGAGCCTGCCGCTGCTCGCGCCGATGAGCGAAGTCGCCGGCCGGCTCGCGATCCAGGCCGGCTCCTGGTGCCTGCAGGCGCGCAGCGGCGGCCGCGGCGTGCTGCTCAGCGGAGCGTCAGGCGTGCGGCCCGGCAAGGTTGTGGTTCTCGGCGGCGGAATCGCGGGACTGAACGCATGCCGGGTGGCGGCCGGCGTCGGCGCTGAAGTGACGATCATGGATATCAATCCAACCAGGCTGCGCTATTTGAGCGACCTGCTTGGCGGGCGTGTGACCACCGTGATGTCGAATCGGGCGACGCTGGACGAGGAAGTTACCAACTGCGATCTCGTGATTGGCGCGGTGCTGGTCCCGGGCGCACGCGCGCCGCGGCTGCTCAGCGCGAAGATGGTTGCGCGGATGCGTCCCGGCGGGGCGATCGTGGATTTATCGATCGATCAAGGTGGAATCGCGGAGACCTCCGCGCCGACAACCCACGCGCGGCCGACGTTCATCCGCCACCGCGTCGTGCACTACTGCGTGACGAACATGCCCGCGATGGTGCCGCACACTTCGACCTACGCGCTCACCAACGCGACGCTGACCTATGCGCTGGAGATCGCGGATCGCGGGATTCTCGAGGCCGGGCTGCACAATCCCGCCATTCGCCACGGAGTCAACACCTTCGACGGCCAGGTTGCGCATCCCGCGGTTGCGCAGGCGCTCAAGATGAAGCCGCACTCGCCGTGGGAATAGCTCGTCCTAGTAGATTCCCTGCGGGCCGGTGCTGTAGCGCTGCTGTCCGGACTTGAGTTCGCCGTAGCTGCCGGTTTCGAAGCGCTTCACGTTTTGCGACAAGTTGAGATCGCCGTGAAGATCGGCGACCGCTTCCTTCACGCCTTCTTGCGCGATCTCATGGGCGCGCACCCACCGCCCGGAACGCTGCACGAAATTGGCGAGGTCGAAAAGATTCTGGCTCAACGCCGCTTGCGACTTGGCAAACTTCGCCGTCCAAACGATTTGCTTGCTCTTGAGATCGACGAACTTGAGCGAGAACGCCACCGAAGCCGGACTCGCCGCCGAGTAATCCATCCCGACGCGCTCCTTGTATCTTTCGACCGTGCCGTAGATTACTCCGTCGGCCGACACGTCATGGCCAAGCCGGAGCGCATTCTCATTGAGGTTGTCGGCCGTGGTCGGCGGCATCTTCTGCATTGCATCCGCGATATCCTGCTGCGGGATCGGATCCCATCCGCCGGCGATCGCGACCTGGCTGTACAGCTCGGCGCTAATCGCCTCTGCGGCTCCTGGAGCCAGCGTCTCGCCACTGCCCGGGGCGGCCTCGACCAGCGGCATTACCGCGATGCGGCTGATTGCGATGGTTTTGATCGAGCGCACCGCGTGCGTCTTTACGTCGCGCTGGTTGATGGCGTCGCTCACCGCCCCGGTGGTGGAGTTAACCGCGTCCGCCGCGAGCGTGGTGCATCCCGCCGCCAGCCACAGCGCCGCCGCCACGAGAACCAGCCGCGCGGACGCCGACGCCCAACTACCTTTCATGAGGTCACCTTGATCGACAGTTCCTTGAGCTGGCGCGGATCGACTTCCGACGGCGCGCCGCTCATCGGGTCAACCGCCTTTTGCGTCTTCGGGAACGCAATCACGTCGCGCAGCGAGTCCGTGCCGCAAAGCATCATGCAAATCCGATCTACTCCAAAAGC
>Ga0074044_10000710_pt1 | contig 31028 bp, 40 predicted proteins | sample BogForMeECP23OM1_FD_94443 | JGI IMG/M metagenome (GOLD analysis project Ga0074044, IMG submission 94443) | Bog forest soil microbial communities from Calvert Island, British Columbia, Canada - Bog Forest MetaG ECP23OM1 | ecosystem: Environmental > Terrestrial > Soil > Wetlands ...
GTATTCACGGCTGATTGACCTGAACCAGCTTGGCGCGGTCACGGTCAAGGGCATCCGGCTGAATCCGGTTCGCGGTAATTCCACCCCACGCACCGCCGAGGTCTCCAGCGGAATGCTGAACGCCATCGGCCTGCAAGGACCGGGCGTGGACGGGTTCATCAAAAAATACTGGCCGTTCCTCAAAAAACTGAAGGTGCCCACCATCATCAACATCTGGGGCACGACCGTCGAGGAATACGCCGAGGTGGCGCGGCGGTTCGATGCTTTGGGTGGCGTCGGCGCGCTGGAACTCAATGTCTCCTGCCCGAACATCAAGGAAGGCGGCGCGCAGTTCGGAACGGATATTAAATTGCTCAACCGGGTGGTGGCCGCGTGCCGGAAGGTGACGGTGCTGCCGCTGATTACAAAGATGAGTCCGAACGTGGTGAGCATCGCGCCTTACGCCAGGGCGGCGGAAGATGCGGGCAGCGACGCGCTGGCGGTGACGAACAGTTATCCGGCCATGGCGATAGACATCGAAACGCGAAAACCGAAGCTGGCGAACGTCACCGGCGGCCTGACCGGCCCGTGCATCAAACCCATCGCCATCAAACTGGTCTGGGAGGCGGCAAAAGCCGTGAAGATTCCCATCATCGGCATGGGCGGCATCCAAAACGCGGCGGACGCGATTGAATTCATGATGGCGGGCGCAACGGCGGTGGCGGTGGGCACGGCGAATTTCTATGAACCGCAGACAACGTTGCAGGTGATTGCCGGTCTCCGCGAGTTCATGCAGCAGCGCGGCATCAAGGACGTGCGCGAAATCACCGGCAGCGTGCAGGTGGTGAAATAATTTTGACCCGCCTCCGGGTCACCCCGTGTTGGCGGTGGCAGGTTTCAATTTGTTCACCGCAGCCAGCATCGCGACGAACAGCAACATGCCCAGAATGCAGATGGCGGCTTCCGTATTCAACATGCCGGCGGCGCCCTGGCGGGCGTAAGCCCAGCCGTCAATGAGCGTCATGTAGTAAATCGGCGCGTTGGAAAGCGAGGCGAAGACGTTGTACTTGGTGGCGGCGGCGCCCGTGCCGATGGCTTCGAGCACAAAGGCCGTGAAACCCGCGTAGGTAAGGCCGGTGATCACCGCATACAAACAGGTCCAGAAGATGTACATCGGCTGGCTGCGCGGCGAGAACGCCATGCCGACCGCACACGCGGCCTGTAACACCCCATAGAGCACATACCCGGCCTTGCGGTCCATGCGATCACAAATCCAGCCGCCGAGCAGACAGCCGGCGCCGGATAAAACTCCGCCGAGCACTCCGGTCACCAGCGCCACCGTGTCGGCCGTCGCGCCCCAGTCGCCGGCCACTGCGGCCCAAAGGTTGGAGGCGGCCCCCGAACCAATCGGCAGAAAGCACAGGAAAAGCGCCAGAAAACCCCGGCGCGATTTTGCCACGCTCCACACGTCCCCGAACAAATTGACGAACGTCTTGCGCAGAGTCGTCTCGCGAATCGTTGACTCCGGCTCGGGCAGAAAGAAAAGGCCGAGGCAGCACAGGAGGCACGCGCCCGCCAGGATCGCGCACGCCATCCATGGTGCCGGCAGGCGTTGCGCAAGCCACAGCCCGACGCCGCCGCCGATGCCCATGCCGCCGAGGTTGCCCGCCTGAAACCAGCCGCCCGCGCGCCCCTTCAACTCCGCCGGCGTGTCGTAGGCCATGAGGCTGTCCGTCGCCATGCCGAGGAATGTCACGGCAAAATTTGAAACCAGGATGACGATCGTGAGCAACGGCAGGCTGGCCGCCTTCACCGGCACAATGCCCGTTGCCAGAATGCCGGCCGCGCTCACCACGCTAGCAATCGCATACCACTTTTTGCGGGAGAGCGTGGCGTCCACCAGTGGCGCCCACGCGAATTTCCACGTGTGCGGCACGATGCCGACGGCCACCAGCGCGGCCACCTGCGCGACCGGGATGCCGGCCTTTGAAAACAGGTAGGCGAGCGCGACCGTCACATAGCCCCCCATCACGCCGAACGGCAGGATGAGAAACATGAAAACAGCCGGATGGACATGGCGGTGAGGTTCGGCGGAGCGCATGGGCAAAAGCTAACAGGCGGCGGCGGGGGATGTCATCGCGAATTCATGGGGAAGTGCGGCATCCAAAATGCACGGGAAATCACCGGCAGCGTGCAAGCGACGAAATGATATTGTTTCACGATGAAGACTGGAACAATCTTGGGTGGGGCGGGCAGCCTGCTCGCGATTTATCGGAGTCCTCTGCCCGCCGCGTGTTCGCACAACGGTTGCGGCGCGCACGGCTTGTCTCGCCGTAGCAAAGCGAAGGCGGAAGTGACGCGCCCTGCCAATGCCTGATTTATGTTCGAGCATCGCTCAAAACCATTGTTGCCGCGCCGGCAATTTTACGCGCGCATGGCGCGGAGTGCGGCGGTGGCCCTGCTGGTCGTCGCGGTCGCGCTCGGCATCGGGATGATTGGTTACCGGGCCTTCGAGCCAATGTCGTGGGTGGACGCCTTCGTCAATGCAGCGATGATTCTATCCGGCATGGGACCGGTGTCGTCGCTGCAAACCGATGCAGGAAAAATTTTCGCCGGTTGCTACGCGCTGTTCAGCGGCCTGGCGTTCCTGACGAGCATTGGAATCTTTTCTGCGCCGGTGGTTCACCGGTTCCTCCACAAGTTTCACCTGGAGGAAGCGAAGCGGGACGGCAAACCAGGCGGATGATCTTGTGACGTATTGGCAAGGCGGGGCATTTCCGGGTCTTTGGTTCCCTGACAACTCACCTTGTCGGGTTTCGGGCTTTCGGATTTCTTTCGGCCTTCGGTCATCGGGTTTCGGATTTCTTCTCCTCTCAAATCATTCTGTTTTGCGCTTCGCGCGCGACCCGCTATGCTTTGTCCATGCTTTGGGTGTTCACCAAGTATCATGCACTCGGCAATGACTACATTGTCATTGACCCGAAGAACCTGCCGTCGCCGCTGACGACCGCGCAAGTCAAAACGATTTGCCATCGCAATTTCGGCATCGGCTCGGACGGCATTTTGCTCGGTCCCCTGCCCTCCAAAAAAGCGAAGGTCGCACTCCGCATTTTCAATCCCGACGGCAGCGAGGCCGAGAAAAGCGGCAACGGCCTGCGGATCTTCTCGCGTTACCTGTGGGACCGAAAACTGGTCGGCAAGGAGGAATTTACCATCGAAACGCCCGGCGGCCTCGTGCAAGCCGGGGTCCTGGACCAAGGCAAAACCGTGCGCGTCGAGATGGGCAGGGTCAGTTTCTGGAGCGATGAAATTCCCGTGACCGGCCCGCGCCGCGAAGTCATTAACGAGTCGATTCACCTGCCCGGGCAGCGATTCAACTTTTGCGCGGCGACGGTGGGCAATCCGCATTGCGTGCTGCCGCTGCCGAAAATCAGCGCGGAACTGGCGAGGCAATACGGGCCGTTGCTGGAAACGCACCTGCGTTTTCCGAACCGCATCAACGTGCAATTCATGAAGGTGATCGACCGGAAAAACATCCAGATTGAAATCTGGGAGCGCGGCGCGGGCTACACGCTGGCCAGCGGCAGCAGCAGCAGCGCGGCGGCGGCGGTGGCATACAAGCTTGGCCGGTGCGACCGCGAGATTTCCGTCCACATGCCCGGCGGCGTCATTGCCATCGAGATCGGCGACGGTTTTGCAATTCGCATGACCGGCGCGGTGACGAAGGTGTGCGAAGGGACCATCGCCCCGGAAATGTTCGGCGCGTCCGCAGCCGTCTGATGACCAAGTCAGTGCCGCCGCAGACACGGCGTCACTTGTTGGTCGAAGCAGGCGAACTGTCGGTGAATTCAATCACATCCGCTGTTACGGTGATCCGGGGGATGGAGAAGAGAATCAAAGTAAACAATGACTTGTCTTCAGTCTGATTGCAAAGAGCTATGGCTTTACCCGTCAAAGGTTCCTCAACCGATTTATACAACGACACCTTGGCGTCAGCATAATTGGGACTGACGATCGGGATAAACAAGAGCCAAAAGCCATAATCAGTTCCCCTAGCTCCTCCTTTAATGAGCTTGTAATTTTTCCCGGTCAAGGAAACTGAAGTTTCAGTTCGGCCACCTTTCATCATCCCTTCCGATGAGCAACCCGTCAGAATTGCTATGAAAACCAAACATACCGCGATGGATAAAATTTTGCGTTTCATTTTTGAGTGTGTTTTCGTTCTGGTTAAATGCTGGCAACGGCCGGTTTCTACATAGTGTGCAGTTGCGTTGCGGGATTAAGCCTGGTGGGTCTCAAAAAAATGTCAACTATGATTTCAAAATTGCGGCAGACTAAAGCCACCAACCTCCCTGCCAACGATGCGAAGTTGCCGGGGCAAAAAGACCGATTGAGCTACGGCGCTTTCGCTCGGGCTGCTTCAAACCACCGGTCGTCCGCCAGCACCACCGAGGTCTCAATCTGACGATCTGGAATTGACCAATACTTTTTGAGCAGCCGGTCCTTTTCCGCCGGGGTTACCTTCCGAAAGCCGTGTTTCTCGTAGAAGGCAACGGCCCAAATTGCCGCCGCCCAGGTCCCAATCAAAATCGGCCGGGTCGTCGAGGCGCGCAGATGCTTCAACAAGTTGCCGCCGATGCCCTGATTCCGGAAGGCCGTGCGCACATAAGCGTGCCGGATGAGCGTGACATCCTGGACGGGTTGAATTCCCATCACCCCGGCCAGTTTTCCGTCCAGCTCCATTCCCCAGAAAACCACACCCCTTTCCATCTGCTCCTTCAGTTCGGCAGGCGACATGTAGGGTTCGTGCCAGCGGTCTTCGGGAATGACACCCTGGTAGGCTTGGGCGGCATCGTTGATGATTTCCCAAATCACCCCAAACTCGTCAGAGCGACATGGGCGCAGCCTCCCGTTTTTCTTTGCCGTCACGGCTCAACCAATTACTCGACGGGCACTCCGAACGCACCGGCTGCCGACATGATAGCCTGGTTTTTTGCCGTCTGTTCCAGCTCCTCCCGTTTCCGGGCGTCCTCCCTGGCCTGCCGCACCGCATTCTCAGCCGCATTCAAAAGGTCGTTGACGTTCCTGGCCAGTTCCGGCGTGAATGCGGGATGAATCACAACCAGACAGCCTTCGGTCAGTTCCACCCCCACACCTTTTAATACCAGCGACTGTTGTAACAATCGCCGGATCTGTTCCAGCACCGGAGCGTCAATCTGCGGTTCCGTGCGAAAAGCGACTTTGCGTTTGTCGGACAATTCCTTGTTGATGGATTTTATTTTCATAATCGTGCGAATGCGACTTAATGGAGCAAGCATGAACCACGCCAGCTTGTTGGCGCAAGAACTAACCTGAATGCTCCCGGAAAACCAGGGAATCGGAAGCCGGATGGCTCCCGGTCATTTGGCCGGCTGAAATTTGCCGCGCAGGACGTGGATGAGGATTTTTTTATGAATGAGCAGCGTCCGGCGGCGGCGCGGCGGACTTCAATTGCGCCGCCAGAAATTTTTGAATGAGTTTGAATTCGCGCGCGGCATCTTCGCAAACCTGCGCGGCGGTGGTCAGCGCGCCGGAAGCGCCTTGCTTTTCCAATTCACGGAGCAGCGGCACGAACCGCGTCATGCCCAGCGTGGCGCTCGCGCCCGCGCAACTGTGCGCCACGCGGCGGACGTCGTCGGCTTTGTTCGCGCGCACGGCGGCTTCCAGTTGCGCCAATTGCCGGGTGGTCTGGTTGAGAAACAAGTCAACCAATTCGCGTATGCTGTCCGCGTTGCCCTCGGTTAACTCGTTCAAGCGGTCCATCTCCACCGGCAGTTCTTCAACGGCGGGCGCGGGCGCGTCGGCTTTGAGTGAGGGCGCAGTTGGTGCCGCCGGAGTCGTTTCGTCTTTAATGATGGGAGGATTCATAAATGAACAGTGGCCGCCAGCGGCGCGGCGGAATTTAACTGCGCCGCCAGAAAACTTTGAATGAGTTTGAATTCGCGCGCGGTATCTTCGTAAACCTGCGCGGCGGTGGTCAGCGTGCCGGAGGCGCCTTGTCTTTCCAATTTACGGAGCATCGGCACGAACCGCGTCATGCCCAGCGTGGCGCTCGCGCCCGCGCAACTGTGCGCCACGCGGCGGACGTCGTCGGCTTTGTTCGCGCGCACGGCGACTTCCAACTGCTCCAACTGCCGGGTGGTCTGGTTGAGAAACAAGTCAACCAATTCGCGCAGACTGTCCGCGTTGCCGTCGGTCAAATCGTTCAAGATGTCCATCTCCACCGGCGGTTCTTCAACGGCGGGCGCGGGCGCGTCGGCTTTGGGCTCCGGCACGGGCGCGGGCGCGTCGGCTTTGGGCGCCGGCACGGGCGCGGGCGCGTCGGCTTTGGGCGCCAGCACGGGTACGGGCGCGTCAGCTTTGGGCGCCGACGCCGGTACGGGCACATCGGCTTTGGGCACCAGCACGGGTACGGGCACATCAGCTTTGGGCACCAGCACGGGTACGGGCGCGTCAGCTTTGGGCACCAGCACGGGTACGGGCACATCGGCTTTGGGCGCCGGCATGGGTACGGGCACATCGGCTTTGGGCGCCGGCACGGGTACGGGCACATCGGCTTTGGGCGCCGGCACGGGTACGGGCACATCGGCTTTGGGCGCCGACGCGGGTACGGGCACATCGGCTTTGGGCGCGGGCACGGCCGGTGCCGCCGGAGTCGCTTGCGAAGCCCAGCGTTCGACGATGGCGCGAACATCCTTCGGGAGGATTGGTTTGGAGAGATAATCGTCCATGCCGGCGGCCAGGCATTTTTCGCGGTCGCCCTGCATTGCCTGCGCGGTCATGGCGACAATGATGATGCGGGATTGGTAATTCGGATGCGCCACGCCATCCTTCTGTCGCTCGCGAATGGCACGCGTGGCTTCCAAACCGTCCATTTCCGGCATCATCACGTCCATGAAGATCAAATCATACGGCTTTTTATCCAGCGCGTCGAGTGCTTCGCGTCCGTTTGCAGCGAGATCGGGCTGATAGTCGATTGATTGCAAAATGCGCGCGGCAACCTTTTGGTTTATGGCGTTGTCGTCGCACAAAAGGATGCTCAAGGGCAATCGCCCGGTGAGGGGTTGCCCTGGTTTCGATGTCGGTTGCTGGCGCACGGCGGCTTTCGGACTGAGCAGGGCGCGAACGAGCGCTTCGCAAAGCTGCGCTGGTTTGGTGGGTTTGTTGACCGTGTGGGCGAACACGATGTGCGTGTTGCCGGGCGCATCCGAGTGCAGACCCAACGGCATGAGCAGCACCAGCGGCATCATCGCCGCGCCGGGCAATTTGTGAATTTCCATGGCCAGCGCAAGGCCGTCCATGCCGGGCATTTGCAAATCCAGGACGCCCAGATCGTATTGTTCACCCTTTTTAAGCCATTCAAGAGCCTGCTGCGGACTTTCGGCGCTGTACGGAACCATTCCCCATTGGGCCGCCTGCTCGGCAAGCACACGGCGGATAGTGGCGTTGTCGTCCACAATCAAAAGCCGCAAATCAGCGAGTTTGGGTTGAGGTCCCACCAGGGCAAACGGCGCCGACTGTGTTTCGGCCTGAAAATTGATGGTGAAATGGAACGTCGAACCCGCGCCGTGGGAACTCTCGGCCCACATCTTGCCGCCCATCAATTCGACGAGTTGTTTGCTGATGGCCAGACCCAGGCCCGAGCCGCCATAATGCCGCGCGGTCGAGGCATCCCCCTGCGAGAATGGTTTGAACAACCGCTCCAGCCGTTCAGGTTTAATGCCAATGCCCGTGTCGCTCACGGAAAAATTCAGGTGCAGCAGCGAATTGTTCCGCGTCTCACCCGGTTTCATTGAGAGCAATTTGACCTGAACGAGCACGTCGCCTTTTTCAGTGAACTTGATGGCGTTGCTCAAGAGATTGGCAAGCACCTGCCGCAACCGCAGTGAATCGCCTTCGACGGTCACCGGAATCCCATCGTCCATCTGATACGCCAGATCGAGATTTTTCCCAAAGGCGCGCGCGGCCTGCAGGTCGAGCGCATCCTCCACGCAGGTGCGCAAGTTGAATGGCCGCGAGTCCAGTTCCAGTTTCCCCGCTTCGATTTTGGAAAAGTCAAGAATGTCGTTGACGATGGCCAGCAGCGATTCACTGCTGGTATGAATCGTTTCGAGGTAGCTGCGCTGCTCGGCGGTCAGTCGCGTCTCAAGGAGCAGGCTGACCATGGCGATGACGCCGTTCATCGGTGTGCGAATCTCGTGGCTCATGGCCGCAAGAAAATCGGATTTGGCGCGCACGACCGCCTCGGCGGCGAGACGGGCCTCGGTCAAATTGTCGTTGTGCCGGCCCAGGTCATCGTACCGGCGCTTCGTTTCCAGAAGGGCGCGCAAACGCGCGCGAAACACCAGGGCTTCAAACGGCTTGCCGATGCAATCGCATGCCCCCAGGTCGAACGCGCGCAATTTGTCCACCGTGTTATCCGGATCCGTAAGCGCGGTGACGAGCGTGAAGGTTGCCGGCGGATTTTCCTGGAGCTGGCGCAGGAATTCAAAGCCTTCCTCATTCGACGACACCAAATCAACCAGCACCAGATCGACCGGACTGGCGCGAAGAAATTGAAGCGCTTCAGCGGCACGCCGTTCCAAGGCGAAGGCGATGTTGTCCGCATGCAACACACTGGACAACGTCGCCAACAGCTTTGGGTCGTTGCTGACCAACAGGATCTGGAATGCCGGCTGACTCATGTCTCAAAATTCAACATTTTTCAAGAAGAGCAGCAGGAAGCATTCCTTAATAGACAAGATTCCCTTTATTTAGCCAATCCGATTTTTAATGTAAAAAACCCCGGTTTTGGAAAGAAACATTGCTGGTGCGCGCTGTCGGCGATAAACTTCCGCCATGCTCCAAACGGTGCTGGACGCCGACCCCGTGGGTGACGCGACCTCTTTTCGCGACACGCACCTTGCCGCGTATCGCTTCATGCTGCTGGCGCGCATGTTGGACGACAAATGCGCCGGCCTCTACCGCGCCGGCAAAATTCATGGCGGCGTTTTTATTGGCCGCGGGCAGGAAGCCTTGAGCGTCTCCATCGGTTTGTCGCTGAAAAAGAGCGACGTGTTCGCACCGCTGATCCGCGACACGGCCGGACGGCTGGCGTTTGGCGAACCGGTGGTTGACGCCTTGCGGACGTATCTGGGTTCCGTGCTCGGTCCGATGCGTGGCCGCGACGGCAACGTTCATCGCGGCCGGCCCAAGGAAGGCTATCTGCCGATGGTCAGCCATCTCGGCGCGATGATTTCCGTCGTGAACGGCGCGTTGTTCGCCCGCCGCATGAAGGGCGTCCTTGGAACCGTCGGGGCGGCGTGCGTCGGCGACGGCGCCAGTTCCACCGGCTCGTTCCATGAAGCGCTCAACCAGGCCGCCGTGGAAAAACTGCCTCTGGTTTTGATCCTGGCCAATAATCAATATGCCTACTCCACCCCGACCGCGCGCCAGTTTGCCTGCCGCGATCTGGCCGACAAGGCCATTGGTTACGGCGTTGAAGTTCAATCGGTGGACGGCACGGATTTGACCGCGTGCTTGAAAATTGTCGGCGATGCTGTCGCCCGCGCCCGCGCCGGCCGCGGCCCGCAACTGGTCATTGCCACACTGCTCCGCCTTTGCGGTCACGGCGAACACGACGATGCCAGTTATATTGATCCGAAATTAAAGGCGTCGCCGGTCGGGCGCGATTGTTTGAAAGTCGCCGAGGAACATCTGCTCCGCCAAAAATGGGCGGACGCCGCGGCGTTGAGCGCATTGCGCGGCGAAGTGGTCCGCGAAATCGAGGAAGCCGTTGCCCAGGTCCAGCGCGAACCCGCGCCCGATCCGTTTGCCGAGGACTGGCGCGCGATTTCAACCGGACATTTGAACGAGGGGCAGGAGAAATAAACCATGAATGAAGAATTAAAAAACACTGCCACGTTGCACGCAGGATTTGTTTCTTCATTCGGGTGCAACTCGACACTGTTCTTAATTGGGGACTGGAAAGTCCCCAAAACCCGCAGACAAGAATGTCTGCGCCACGTAGCGCAGGCTTTCCAGCCTGCGGGTTCTGGCATCTTTCCAGATGCCAGTCCTCGCGGGGCCGAATCGGCGGCTCAAGAACAGTGCCAAGCTGCACCCTTTTCACTCTGTCTTCTGCCTTCTGCCTTCTCCCGGCCATGAGCATCACGTATCTCGAAGCCATCCGCGAAGCGCAGGCTCATGCACTGCGCGACGACCCGCGCGTGTTCATTTACGGTCAGGACGTCGGCGCGTTCGGCGGCGCGTTCAAGGCCACGAAAAACCTGGCGAAGGAATATCCCGGTCGCGTGATTGATGCGCCCATCAGCGAGGATGCGATGGTCGGCCTGGCCGTTGGCGCGGCGATTGAAGGCATGCGGCCGATCATCGAAATGCAGTTCGCGGATTTTTCCACCGTCGGTTTCAACCAGATTGTCAACCAGGCCGCGACGCTTTTCTGGCGCACGAACGTGCCGTGCCCGATCACCGTGCGGCTGCCCTTCGGCGGCACGTCCGGCAGCGGGCCGTTTCACAGCCAGAGTCTGGAGACGATTTACGCGCACTATCCCGGCCTGGTGGTGATGACGCCGGCGACCGTTGAAGATGCTTACAGCATGTTGCTCGAAGCGGTGGCGATTGACGATCCGGTGATTTTTTGCGAGCACAAATTTCTTTACTACCACCTCAAGGCCGAAAAATTACCAAGCGAAGCGCTGCCCGTCGGCAAAGCCCGCATCGCGCGCGAAGGCCGCGATATGACCATAGTTGCCTACAGCGCCATGGTGCATGAAGCGCTCGAAGCCGCCGCCGAACTTGTTCCGGAAGGCTGGGAAATTGAAGTGGTGGATTTGCGTTCGGTGAAACCACTCGACACGGACACCGTGATGGCCAGCGTCGCGCGCACGGGGCGTTTGCTTTGCGTGGGTGAAGCCTGGCCGTGGGGAGGAGTGACGGCGGAAGTCATCGCCCGGGTCACGAGCGAAGGATTTGGTTTGCTCGACGTGCCGCCGCAACGGCTCAACGCCAAGGACACGCCGGTGCCGTATCATCCCAATTTGTGGACCGCGCACCGTCCCACCGCGCGCGCCGTCGCCGGCGCCGCGCGAAAACTTTTACGACTGTGAAAACAAACTCGCTCATTAAAACCGTTGAACCGTTGAATTGTTACACCGTTAAAACGATTCAACGATTCAACGATTCAACGATTTAACGCCATGCCTTCCATTCCCATCATCATGCCGCAACTGGGCGAGTCCATCGCCGAGGCCAACATCATCAACTTCCTCGTCCAGCCCGGCGACACCGTCGAAGCCGACCAGGATTTGATCGAAGTCGAGACCAACAAGGCCAACATGAACGTGACTTCGCCCTGCCGCGGGCGCATTGAAAAATTCACCGCGCAACTGAACGAAAGCTACGCCGTCGGCGTCGTGCTCGGCCACATCGAGGCGACGCAGGAAGAAGCGGCGCGATTGGGGTTTGACGTTCCCGCGCCGGCGAAAACCGGCGACACCGACCGCATTTCCGCGCCGGACGGGAACGGCGGCAGGAATCGCGTTCACCCGACAGTGCGTGGATTGCCGGTGCCGGCAAACGCGGCGGGCGCCAGTTACCTTTCGCCGCGGCTCAAGGCGCGCATGAATGAACTCGGTTTGCACGCCGCCGATCTCGCGGGCGTGGCCGGCAGCGGCGCGGCGGGCCGGGTGACCGTTGAGGATTTCGAGAGATTCATCGCGCATCTCGAAAAGCAAAAGATAACCCCGGCGTCATTCATGCGCGTGGCCGTGGCCGACGCGATGCGCCGAAGCTGGACCCGCCCCATCGCCCATGTCGGTCTGCCGGTCTGCATCGATCCGCTTTTTGCCTATCGCAAAGTCACCCGGCCAAAACCCGGGCCGGCGCTTTGCTGCTTGCGCGCGCTGGCGGTGGCGCTGGCGGAAAACAGCGCTCCCGCGGGCCGGCTGGTGGGAAATAAAATTGTGCATCCTTCTTCGATTGACATCGCGTTCGCAGTCGAAGCTGAAGAAGGCGTGCTGGTTCCCGTCATCCGCCGCGCGGACAAACAGTCGCTGAAGGATTTGATCGGGCCTTACAACGAACTGGTCGAACTGGCGCGGCAACGCAAGCTCCCGCCGGAGGTGACGGGCGGTTCCGTTGCCACCGTGACGAATTTTGGCACGTTCGGGCTGACCTGGGCCACACCCATCCCGTTGCCGGAACAATCGCTGGTGCTCGGCATTGGCGCAGCCCGGCGCGTGCCCAGTTGGGACGCGAGCAAGGACCGGTTCGTGCCGGTGATGGAAGCGAACCTCACGTTGAGCTTCGATCATCGTGTGATTGACGGCGGTGCGGCCGGGCGCATGCTCATGCGCATCGCGGATTTGATAACGCACCCGGAGAAGTTGTGATTTAGAGTTACGCGGAAGTCCGCCCGCGCCGATTTGCGTGAGGTCATGCACAAGACTTGCCAGCCGGATGAAACCAACTGTTTTTGCGGCAGGGTGAAGAAAACTGCCGCTGCCAAAATCATTTTGGGATGGACGATGCGGGCTAATTTGCCCCTTGCCTAAAGTAAAATTACGGCGATAATTTCGTTATGAGCGCGGCAGAAGTCATTGAACAAATCAAAGAATTGCCTGCAAACGAACGGGCGCAAGTCGCCAGATTCATCGCGGAAAACGGCAACTCAACAGCTCGTCGCAAAATTTCGATCTCCACGGAAGTTGATGGCCTGCCCGTCATCCGTGCCAACGGCGGAATCATCACCTCACAGCTCGTTCACGAAATCGAAAGCCTGACGCCGTGACCCGCCTCCTCGACGTCAACGCGCTCATGGCGTTGCTCTGGGAAAATCACGAGCATCATGTCAAGGCGCGTTCATGGTTCAAGAGCGTTTCCGCCTTCGCCACCTGTCCGGTGGTTCAACTTGGATTCGCGCGCGTTTCTTCGCATCCGTTGCTTGGTTACGGCTTGATGCCGGAAGCGGCGTTTGGCGTTCTTCGTCAATTGCTCGCCGACCCGCGCCATCAGTTTGTGCCCGACGATTTGAGTTGCGCCGACCGCGTCGTCAGAACCGATTTAATGACCGGCGCGAATCAAATCACCGACCGCTACCTCGTCGCGCTTGCCCGCCAGCATGGATTCAGTCTGGCAACCCTCGATGAACCGCTGGCAAAAAGTTTTGCCGGTGAATCGAACTTGGTTGAACTGGTGCATTGAAGGGAGCCACAGTCGGTTTTCCAAACATTGGTTTGCAGGGGTTCGTGCCCAAGCTGGCCCCGTGAAATAGATTTTCTTTGGCTGCTGCAAATCTATGCGCTGATTTATTTCACAGGGCTGGCCAAGGGAGAAATCGCGTCACTGTCCGGCGCGTCGGATGATGCGCGTTATTTTCAAATCAGCGTGCCGGTGCAGCCGGGCAATTCGGGCCTTCGCCGCGCCGTAGTGAATCGTTTTCGGCACCTGCTATTTTTGTCGCCAGTCGCCAGTCATTTGCCTGGAGAGCAGCGGCTTCGTCCACGCAGGCGGGCGGGGCGCTGGTGGATGAACGGGGCAATATCATCGGCATCGTGTCGGCCAAGCTGGATGCGTCGGCGGCGCTGGCGGCGAGCGGGGCGTTGCCGGAACAATCGCTGGTGCTCGGCATTGGCGCCGCCCGGCGCGTGCCGAGTTGGAACGCAAGCAAAGACCGGTTCGTGCCGGTGATGGAAGCGAACCTCACGTTGAGCTTCGATCATCGGGTGATTGACGGCGGCGCGGCCGGGCGGTTGCTCATGCGCATCGCGGATTTGATAATGCACCCGGAACAGTTGTGACCCGCGAGTGCTTTCCCAGCGCCAGCGGCAAAATCATCGGTTACGGCCAAAACCAATTGCTGATACTCCTGAAATGAAAAAACTCCACCGGTTTTTCTGACCGGTGGAGTTTTGCTTCTTAATCTACTTCGGGATGCTCTAATGGATTAACCCCGATGCCGACGCAAGAGAGTTATCCCAAACATGCCGACGGTCAGTAACCCCAAGGGGCGTTTAAGCCCAGCATACTTGCGATTGAGATTGAGAGATGTTTTTTTCATGGAGTGCTCCTATGTTTTTGATGTTGTTGAATTGATTTGAAGTGACTTAATAAAGGCGTGCGAACGCAGCCAAACGAACGCCGAAAACTGAGCCCCGCCGGGCCTGCGATGCCAGCCATCTGATTAATTGCGACACTACGCCGACCTCATTTCCTGTCCAGAATAAGTTATCCACATCCAGAGGTGTGCCTTCTATTGCGAATCAGATTGGCAGAAAAAGCCGGCTTCTCCACGGTGTTTATTAGCCGAATCGAGCGGGGAGTCGAATCACCGTCGGTGGACAATCTGGTGAAAATCGCCAAGGCTCTTGGTGTTCGGGTGCGGGACTTGGTTGACGGATTTTAATGCGGGTCAAACCGGGTTGTCCGCCAAGAATCGCCGACATTACCATGTGTCAAGAGTGATGTTGCAAACTGTTGCAAACCTGTGACAAAGTTGTGCCAAAAGGTAGCGGTGCCTGTCAAAACCCTTTGTTTCCGCTGGTTTGCAGCGGATTGGCAATCCACTTCCTAGGGGAAGTGGTTTGATAAAACAACTTTTCATTTCTCGTTTTTCAACGGCCTTCTACCCTTCGCGCTGGCGCAAAAAGTTTTCTTTGATCCATTGGTCGGCTTCGGCCACGGGAATTTGTGTGTTGCGGGAACTGAATTTCAGGTGGGGCATCCCGTGCTTGAGCCATTTCCAGACGGTGGTTTTTTTCACACCCCAGCGGTCGCCAAAGGCGGGCACCTTGAGGACGAGGCGCACGCCGACCGGTTCGGCGGGGTTGCTGCTGGTGGTGATTAACGGGGTGATTTTGGGTTTTCTTTTCATACTTTGTCACCAGAGCAAAACCGTGCCCCATCAATTTAGACCAGATTAAAAATTTACTCTTCCCAGCTAACCACAAAATCGCAATACGTCCGACGCCGTGCGTCTTGTGTGGTTCCAATGGAGTCCACGGCAATTGTATAAACCGTCCCCTCAATTTCAACTTTGATTGGTTCGCTGTTTGGTGCCAGCGTGACCAAACGAGTTTCGTCTATGGACTCGAACCCCATACTTTGGGATTTCTGTGTCGCACGGTATTCAACGATGTTTGGATTTGCGACGAAAATAACTTGGGGTGTCCGCTCATCAATGCTGTGGACAACGAGCGTCAATTTGTCAATCACCATTACATTGTCCGCATTGCCTCGTCCCATCTCGTAAATTCTGACTTTCTTTTTCATCTGCGAATTATCTGGCGTGGCTCGCCAGCGGTCAACCCTTGACCGTGGCAGGGGGCAGGTTGTTGTTTCTTCAATTAGATTTGACTGCCACCTTGGTTTGGGGCTGAAATCACCACATGTGGCCACCGTGGATTTCGATAAAAAGCTGGCTGGGAAAATTTTCAGTGACAGCTCTGCTTCGGGAACAGCTTGCTTTGTCGGAGGCGAAGGCGGCCAAGTTGGAAACTGAGAATGCAGAGCTTAAAGCGAAAATAGCGGCGTTGCAGGCGGAGCATAAATTGACGCAAGAGGCTCTTGACAAGGAGAAGCAGGAGCACCAAAAGCTCAAGGATGAACATAAGGAAGAAATTAGGATTTGGAAAACAGTTGAATTTCGGAAGGGGAAACGGACTTTCGGTCGTTGGGATGCGTTCTGCCCAAAGTGCCACATGCCTTTGTTCGTGAGTCCATCATGGGATTGTGACCATGTGTCTTGCTCTGCCGATTGCGGATGGAAGGCCGCCGCCGATGCCGATGAAATTCTCGAATTTCAGGCATCCCTCAAAAACCAAGGCGAATAACAAACAATCTATTCTCACACGACCTGCTCGCGGCGGATGCAGTCAAGTCTCACATCATTTGAACCGCTTTTGTATTCTGCCACGCCATCGCCGTCCCTGAATCAAAAATGTCAGCGTGTCCGTCCAGCCCAAGGTTGGCGCGAATGAGTATTGTGGCTGTCATTTGTTTATCGCTTCAAACGTCGCCACAATTGGCCTGTGGTCTGAACCTACGCCCCAATTCGGAATCGTCAGCGTGTAAGTTTCATTCGTCACCCAATCGCGCGCCATCGTGTTTTGTCACGCCACCGCCGTCCCTGAATCGCGTCAGGACGCCTGGCGGGTGTTTGCTGGATTGGAAAAAAAGCGGTGGGGAAATCCGGTCAACTTTTTAAGCACGGTGTCGGTGTGCCAAAATTCAATGCGCTCACACGCTGCCGTTGCAGCCAGAATTCTGTCGGCGGGATCCCTGTGCTCCCAGGGCCATAAGACGGACAACCGGGCAATGGGAACGGTCACGGGCAACACCGTCCACGAAGGCAATGCCAGGTCGAGCCACGAATCCGGGTGGTCGGGAATTTCCCCCTTCCGCCAGAGCCGGAAAAGTTCAATCACCGATACCGGCGACAGGCACCGCTCGGTTTTTTCATCCGCCAACGTCCGCTCCACCTGCGCCGGCAGGGGCAGCCGGCGGCAAAATTTGATGAACAAATTCGTATCCGCCAGGACTCTCATTTCCAATCCTCCATCACCGGCGATTGCAAATCGCCATACCGCTTGGGATCGTCAGGTGTTTCCACCCGCCAGGGCGTCCCCGTTGTCCGATACGCGGAAATGACCGCTTTGGGATGTCCGTGACTCGTTAAAACCACCCGCGCCCCGGCTTCCACCTTTTCCAAAAGTTTGCAAAGGTCAGTCCGTCCGACACCCACTGGCACCGTAATTGTGTTCATGGGCATAATTTTGCACATAATTCCGCCCGGTCAAGAACGTTTTTTGGGAACTTCATTTTGAGTTTGCCCATGCGAAGGCGGGGATGATGAGGTCATGTCGGAGTGCGCCCGTCCCGGGCGCAGCAACGTGCGAAGTGCAAAGCATTCTGAAATTTCCCAAAACCATCGTGCTTGCGGATATTGCTGCGGCCGGGACGGCCGCACTCCGGTCTTGCCGACATCCTCGCATTACACTTTCCTTTTCTGCGATGAAGCCCAAGCAATTGCCCAGCCCCCCTTACAATCCGGGCATGCGCGATCTCGTGACGGCGAAACGCACAGGGTCGCATCCGCTGGCAAAGGACGAGATTGAGCGCGGGTTTCTCGGCTGGCATGAGAACGGTTATTTGCCTCATCGGGATGAACCCGGCCTCATCCAGTTTGTCACGTTCCGACTGGCGGACGCATTCCCGGCAGAATTGCGTTCTGAATGGGAAGCGTTGCTGAAAATTGAAGACGACCGAAAGCGGAAAATTGAACTGGAGGCATATCTCGACAAAGGACGAGGCGCGTGTCATCTGCGACGTGCGGACATCGCCGCGATGGTCGAAAGTTCGCTGCTGTTTCGGCATGGCGTGCAATACGAGATGCGCGCCTGGGTGATAATGCCGAACCATGTGCATCTGCTTTTCCTCGTGCAAGACGTGCCGATGTGGCAACTGGTGGATGCGTGGAAAGGCTACACGGCCAAGGGGGCAAACAAGATTCTCGAACGCAAGGGACAATTCTGGCAGAATGGATATTGGGATACCTACATGCGTGACGGTGAGCACGAGTCGAAAACGCGGCGATACATCGAAAACAATCCGACGAAGGCGAAGCTGGTAGCGTCGCCGAAGGAATGGGCGTGGAGCAGCGCCCGATTTCGGGATGCGTTTGAGCGGCTGTGTGTGCCGGCAAAGTGACGGAGTGCGCCCGTCCCGGGCGCAGCAACGTGCGAGGTGCAGAGCATTTTGAAATTTCCCAAAACCATCGTGCTTGCGGACGCTGCTGCGGCCGGGACGGCCGCACTCCGCCAACGCAGAAATTCAACTTTGGAGTTCCGGTTTATTTATTCTTTGTTTCAAATTGCGCGACGATGGGCCGGTGGTCTGAGCCGACGCCCCAATTCGGAATGGTCAGTGCGTAAGTTTCATTCGTCACCCAATCGCGCGCCATGGCCGGACTGAGCAAAATGTAATCAATCCGGCTGTAAGTGTCTTCCACGCCGTAGTAGTGCGTCCAGGTGACATTGCGCGGCTCGAAACGCGGAACCTCGTTCGGTGTGTTGTCGCCGTTGCGCTCGGCCGGGCGCGTGTCGGTAAGCTTGAATTTTCCGCGTCCGATGATTTCTTTTGTGGAATCGGAATTTTTCACGTTGTTGAAATCGCCGAGCACAATCAGTTTTGCGTTCGCGTCGGCCTTGAAATGTTCATCCACGATGCCGCGCAGGACTTTCGCTTCCTGGAGACGCAATTGGGCCTCGTCGGCTTCGGGCACGGGCCGGCGCGATTTCAAGTGCGCGGCGATGAGCGTGAAGGTGAAATTCGTCGCGGCCTGGATGTCCACCTCGGCAAAACCGCGGCTGACGGAAAAGCGGCGGCCATCGAGCAGGAAGCTGTCATTGGTGTGGGGGTGGCTCGCCAGAATGCGCAGCTTGCTCAACACGGCCACGTGAATGTTCGTGTCCCAGCCGGAAACATGTTCCCAATACGGAAAATCCAGGCCTTTGACTTTGAGTGAGTCGCGCAGTTCCATGAGCGCATTGGTGCCGCCCATTTCCTCAAGGGCGATCACGTCGGGATTCAGCGCGCAGATGCTTTCGCAGACCTTGGCCCTGGCCCTGGCGGACTTTGGTTGCGGACGCGATTCGGTCGGCTGATCCAGATAATTTTCCACGTTGTAGGTGGCAACACGAAATGTTTCGGCGGCAATGGAAACCGAACAAAACAACGCGAAAATCAGACTGACGAACGAAAATGAAAAACGTTTGAGCATGGATTAATTTGGACAAAGTTAAACTTTCATTTTTGCTTGTCCAGATGCGTTTTGTTTTTCACGAGAAAACACTTTTGCCAGATTTCGTGAAGCTGCCATTTTTCAGTATCTCGAAACAATAATGGCATCTTGACGCTCATTGGCCTCAAGATAATCTTCCCCCCCCACATGTTCACAAATAAACACCGGTTCCCGACTGCTTGCCTGACGTTGGCAGCAAGTTCTTTGGCCCGGGTTTCGCGAAAGGTTTCGGCAAGGCTTCGCCGGCAGACTTTGTTCGCCTTCTTTCTCGCGGCCTTCACGATTTCGTGTGATGAGAAGCACCAGTCGCAAAATGTGGAGTCAAAGCCGAAGCGCTTGCAGATTGTTACCATCAACAATGTCGAGCCCCGGCGCGATGTTGCCGGGGAGATTATTGACGCGCACGGTGGCTGCCTTCAATTCTTCGACGGACGTTTTTACCTTTACGGGACGGCTTACGGGACGAATAAGGACAGTCTGGCCTTGAATTGCCCGTTCCGGGTTTACAGCTCGCCGGATCTTGAACGGTGGACTTATGAAGGTGAACTGCTCAAGGATCAACCGAGAGGTGTTTATACCCGTCCCAGTGTGGTTTTCAATCCGCACACTCACAAGTACGTGCTTTGGTACAACTGGTTCGCCAAATTGTGGGACGGCCAAACGGCAGCGGCCATCAGCGACACGCCGGTTGGCCCTTTCACGATTGTTAACCCGAATGTGCATGTCCTCGGGTCTCGCCCCGGTGACGGCAGTCTCTTCGTGGATGATGATGGAACAGGTTACTACATCTACACTGCCATCGGCGAAGGATACGCAGTTCGCGTGGAGCGTCTGACACCGGACTGCCTGGGTTCGATTGGCAAGACCAGCAATATTCTGGTCAAAGGTGGCGAAGCGCCCGTGCTCTTCCGGCGAAACAATCTCTACTACGCCCTCTGCGGGCCTCTCTGTCCTGATTGTCTCAATGGCAGCCTGGTGCAGGTTTTGACGGCCACTTCACCTTTGGGTCCCTATGCCGCGCGGTCCAACATCAATCGTCGTCCGGAAAATGGCGCTCCCATCATACCCGCGCAACAGACCTGGGTCGCAAAAATTCCAATGTCCGGAGAGCCGTTATTCATCTGGGTGGGGGATCGCTGGGGATCCTGTCCGGATGGCATCAAGGGCCACGATTTTCAGTTCTGGAGCGCGCCCTTGAAGTTCGGTCCGGACGGCGACATCCTGCCGATTCAAAACATCGGGCGGTGGGACATAACGTGGGCATGGAGTGACTGATCCGGCACCGGGTTGGCCGGGCACTGCGCGCCGGTTCCAACAAAGAACACTTTTGCCAAATTCCGCAAAGCTGCTACTCTCTCCCCATGCTGAAAATCAGCCGGAACGGTGTCAGATTCCGCACGGTCCGGGGAAAAGCCGCAGCGGAAAAATTGCACGACAAGCAGAGCGAGCGCGACCACCGCGAGTTGCGGATTGACAAGGTCGGCGTGCGCGAGCTGCGGTTTCCCATCCAGGTGCGTGACAAGGCGCGCAGCGTGCAAAACACGGTGGCAACCATCGGCATGTTCGTGGATTTGCCGAAGGAATTCAAAGGCACGCACATGAGCCGGTTCGTCGAGGTGCTCAACGCGCACGGCAGCGTGATTCATGTGGAGAACATCGGAGATGTTTTGCGCGCGCTACAGCGGAAATTTCAGGCGGCCACGTCGCACCTGGAAATCGAGTTCCCCTATTTCATGTCCAAAAAATCGCCGGTGTCGCGCAAGCGAAGCCTGATGGATTACCTGGCGCGGTTCGACGCGGCGGCGTGCGGTGATGAAATTGATTTCGTGCTGACGGTGAAGGCGCATGTGACGACGCTGTGCCCGTGCTCCAAGGCGATTGCCAAATACGGCGCGCACAACCAGCGCGGGCTGGTGACGGTGGCTGTCCGGTTCACAAAGCCGGTTTGGATCGAGGACGTGGTGGCGATGGTGGAGGCGTCGGCAAGCTCGGAGCTTTACGCGCTGCTCAAGCGGGAGGATGAAAAGGCTGTGACGGAGCGCGCGTATGAAAACCCGGTGTTCGTGGAGGACCTGGTGCGGAACGTGGCGCTGAAGCTGAACGCACATCCGCAGGTGACGTGGTATAAGGTCGAGGCGGAAAACTTCGAGAGCATCCACAATCACAACGCCTACGCGTGCATAGAACGGCGCGCCGCTGAATAAAAAAGGATGCGAGACGAATCCCGCATCCATAACTCAACCCCAAATCAGACTTCAGTTTCAGTTCTTCCGGCGGCGGAACAGCAACAGTCCCAGCCCGCTCAAGCCGGCCACCGCCAGCGTGGTCGGTTCGGGAACCGGGGTGGCTGGAGGAGGAAGTGTGCCTAATACGGGAGCGTATTGTCCGTTGACGTTAAGCACTGTGTCTGAGGAAGTGGCAAAATAGGCAAATACGTAGTCCGAATCGGCATTCTGCCAACCAGCCGGCGAAAACGAAAGGTGGTCAAACTCGGCATTGATAAAATCCGCACTCCCTCCAGACGTCGTATCTGGGCTGCCAGCGAAAGCAAAAAAATCGTTGTCCACAATGACCGTCAGTCCGGAAGTGCCTGGTTGCAGATCGTTTTGTGTCCACGTATAACCGCCAAGATCAAAATTAAATGTCAGATCGTCAGCCTGCAAATCAGAATAGTTATAGGTTCCATTTGCGAGCGTCACATCAACACTCATCGTTCCTGTGCCCGCAGGAGTGCCAGTCCCTGTCCACGCCGTTTCGAATCCAGCACCGTCAAAAATATCCGTCAAAGCGGATTGCGCTTGCACCGTTCCCGCCACGCCGAGCAGGGCGAGTCCGAGGGTGAGTCCGAAGATTTGTTTTTTCATAATTATTACTGGTTAACCGGTTAATTTGTGTCCATAAAGCAGCAAATTAGATGCCATTACAGATTGGTCGGGGCACGTTTGATTTATATTTCAGCTTTTCCGGCGGCGGAACAGCAGCAGGCTCAGACCGCCCAGGCCGGCCAGTGCCAGCGTGCAGGGTTCGGGCGTGGGGGTGACGCTATAATCAAGTGTCACGGTATTCCCCGCAGAAAAATTCATGCCATGCCAGTTGATGTCAATTTGGTTGCCGCTCCAGCTCCACATGGATGAGCTAAAATTGGAAGTCGTCGAGGGATCCAATGTCACTGAACTGAAATCGCTCGATGGAGAAGTCAGCGTGATGATCGGGCCGTTCCATGCAACAAGAGCAAGATAACCGGGCGAGGGGAAGGTAAATGTGATAGTGGAGTCCGTGGCTGTGACATTGGCCGTGCCAATTTCATTGAATGTGTCGCTGCCGTTGGCAATCAAGCTGTTTTCCTGAAAGGGCGCGCTGTTGGTGTCTGGATAATAATAGGTGAAATCAAAGACGGATTGTGCCCGTGCGGTGGCAATCGCGCCCAGCAGGGCCAGACCGCAGGTGAGTTTTGCAATGTTTGTTTTCATAGGTTTGTTTGGGGGTGCGGTGGTGAATTACTTCCGGCGGCGGAGCTGCCAGAGCATTCCCAGCCCGCCCAGCCCGGCCAGCGCCAGCGTGGAGGGTTCGGGCACGGGCGTCATTGACCCGGTGATTTCAATCAAAGGGTTCCAGTAGGAATCTTCTGTGTAATATCCCGCTGAAGATCCGGTGGTGAGTGGTCCCGTGCCGGAAAAGTAGGAGATGTTCCACCACATCATGTCTGAATTGGCATATCCGCCGTTGGGAAAGTTTTCATCAGAACAAAAATTGATCAGGTAACTCGGTCCTGAACCGCCGTCCGTGATGGTATAGATAAAATTTTGCGGGACACTGACTGACAATCCTGAAAGGGTAATGGTTGAATTTGCGGTAATATCCACTCCGTTAAATATGATGCTCCCGCCAATTTGAGAGCCGATCTTGTCGTCAGCCGTCTGATAAATGCCATCGGTGCCCGGATTCACATTCCAGAGGCTCAAAGTCAAAGTCTCCGTGCCGCTTCCGACCACGCTGGCGGTTTGGAAGGAAAGGGAATTGACAATGGCATTAGTTCCGCCAAGCGTGATTTCATCGCCCCAAGCCGTCCCTGGGTTCATAAAACCATCTGAAGTTGTGTTCGCGGCACCAAAGCTGGAAAATATCACATCTGCGCGCGCGTAAATCATCAGTGAAGCAAGAACCGCAAGACAAGTTATAATTTTCATAGTTTGTTCAGTTTTTGTGGATTAGCGCGAATTGCTTCCGGCGGCGGAACAGCAGCAGGCTTAAACCGCCCAAGCCGGCCAAGGCGAAAGTGGACGGTTCGGGGACGGGATTAATGTTCTCCTCATATATTTCTTCGGTAATGGGTGAGGTGGAAACCATGATCGGATCGGGCGTCGAAATAATCACCGTGGCTGTTCCTAGCGCGTAAGGATACGGCTGAACGGTGATTTGGCCGCCAATACCCATGGTCGGACCATACCCGGAGGCGTAATTGTAGGAAGGGTTGGCGCCATTGGCATCATTGACGGCAAAACCTTCAACCGCTCCATTGGTGTCATCGCCCAGCAACGAGTCGCCGTTCATGTCATAAACCAATCCGTAAAAGTTGGTCCAAGTATAGCCATTCGGTATAATGCTGTTGCCGTACATGCTCACGGAAAATCCCGTGACTTCATTAGTCCATCCGGGAGGCCCAGAGGCAAACCCCACAAGCTGGCCGTCCCCATTCAAATCATCGCCAGTAAATGCGCCGGTGATTACACCGCCGCCCGTCCAGCCGCCCTGGTAGAAAAACCAAGTTTGAGATTGTGCCGAAGCCGATATAACAGCGCCAAACAAGGCGAGTCCGAAGGTGAATCCGAAGATTTGCTTTTTCATGATCATCACTGGTTATTGTTTTTCGCAAAAAAACAGCATATTCGATGCCGCCGGCGGGTTGGGTTTGGACAATTAACAAGCCGGGTAATTGATAATGTTTACAATGATGATCCCGTTGCGGGTCGCCATTCTCAGGCTGACCCGGGACAAGCGGTTGCATATTATTTGGACATTCTTTTTGTTGTGGATTCCTGGTCAAAGTCGGGTCCATTTTTGCCAGGTGCGCACACACGCGAGGCAAGGCAAATTTTCGCCGGTTGGTGCGCGGCCTGCTGCAAACGTCCAACATGACGATGGAATTTCATAATCCCGTTGGCGGCCGTGCGGGCAGCGGAAGCCACCGGTTTTGCGGCTCGAAAATTTCTGAAAATTTTTGTGGCATATTTGTTTTGCTCTGCTACATTCCCGCGCCCTTGACGAACCAAAACTGATTTTTAATTTGTGACCATAAAGAAAAAAACGACCGGCAAACCACAGGTTTCCGCCACGGCGGCAATTCTCGGCCGGCCGGTGTTGAAAGCCAAAATCACCGCCGACCCGAGGAAGGTCAAGGCTGAGTGGCAGAAGTATTGCCAGCGGCTGATGGAATTGCGCGAGCAACTGCACCGGCAGATGAACGGCCTGGCCAAGGAATCCGCGCAGGAACTGCCCGGCTACAGCCTGCACATGGCTGATTCAGGCACCGATAACTTTGACCGCGACTTCGCGTTGAGCCTGTTGTCGTCCGACCAGGACGCGGTCTATGAAATCGAGGAGGCGCTGAAACGCATCGAGAAAAAGACCTACGGCGTCTGTGAACTGACCGGCAAGACGATTCCCAAGGCGCGCCTGGAAGCGATTCCGTGGGCGCGGTTCACCGTTGAAGCGCAGGCGCAGTTGGAACGTGAAGGCGCGCTGCGTTCGCGCCGAATCGGCCAGCTGGGCACGGTGGACAGCACCGGCGCCACCGAAGTGGAAAACGAAGAAGACGAGCCGGAGGAAAAGGCCAAAGAGAAGGAATAATTTATGCCGCGCGAAATCATCACCATCGAATGCACCGAAGCGCGCAAGGAAGGCAAATCGCCTTCACGTTACACCACCACCCGCAACAAAAAATTGAAGACGGAGAAGCTGGAGATCCAAAAGTATAATCCGGCGCTCCGCCGCCACACGCTTCACCGCGAAATCAAGTAGCCATGCCACGCAAAACCCATGCCGACAAGGACCGCCGCGGTTCGCGCCGCGGCCAGATGGAAAAACGCACGCCGCGTCCGAAGCCGAAGATAGACTTTACCGCCGATGCGCTCGATTACAAGAACACCAATTTGCTCCGCCAATATGTGACCGACCAGGGCCGCATCCTGCCGCGCAAATACACCGGGATGCCCGCGCATTACCAGCGCCGGCTGACCCTCGCCATCAAGCGCGCGCGCCAGATGCTGCTGATGAAGTAGCCTGTTTTCCGCCGTTCGATTGCATTTGCAGCCGGGCGGCATTTTTGTCAAATTAAGATGCAAACGATTTGCATTTAAAATGATATGATCGCGACATCCATTTTATTCCAAATTTTTGCGGCGTTTGCCATCGCGCTGGCGGGCGGCGCATTGAGCGCGTGGCTGGCGCGGACACATGAACAGCTTTGTGCCTTCATCAGCCTTGGCGCGGGAACGCTGCTGGGCGTCGCCGTTTGCGGCATCGCGCCGGAATGTCTGGAGGCGTTGCACTGGTGGCAATTCCTGCTGGCGGGGGCTTCGGGCTATTTCCTTTTCGCGTTCGTCACCAAATATGTTTACCATGTCTGTCCGGCATGCGCGGCCAGCCATTTTGACGAGGCCACCACGCATCGTCTGGCCGAATTCGCCACGGCCATGATGCTGGCGCTGTCCATCCATTGCGTTGTGGACGGGCTGGCGCTGGCAGCCGGAAACGAAGAAACCAGGCCGGTGGGACTGTCCATTACGTTCGCCATCTGTGTGCATAAATTTCCCGAAGGCCTCGCGCTGGGCGCGTTGCTGCTCGGCGGCGGGTTTCCACGCGGGAAAATGCTGCGGCTCGTGGCGGCGGTTGAATCCACAACCATTATTGGCGGATTGCTGGGCTGGTTTGTTTTGCGGAGCGCTTCCAATTTCTGGCTGGCGCTGGCGCTCGCGAACGCGGGCGGCGGATTTTTATATCTGGCCGCCCACGCCGTGCTGGGCGAAATTTTCAGGCATCATAAAAAACTTGTGCTGACAAATTTTGCCGCCGGTTTTGGCGCGATTGCCGCCTTGATTCTTTATTTCCATTTGAAAGCCTGAGCGCAACATGAAATACGCCATTTCAAAAAAGTTTGGCGGTCCGGCCCGGGCGGTTGTCGTCGGCTTGATTCCCGGAATTGCCAGTCTGATTCTTGAAAAATGAAAGCGCGCCCCCATTCCCACTCCCACCAGCGCCAGGAACTGTCCGCGCTGACGGGTCGTTTGCGCCAGCAAGCGCGAAAGATCACCGGCCCGCGCGCGGCAATTCTGGAAATTTTGCGGCAAAATCCGCATCCGTTCACGAACAAGGAAATCTTCGCCGCCCTGCCCAAGGGCCAATGCGATCTGGCGACGATTTACCGCGCCATGCATCTGCTGGAGGAGATGGGGATGGTGAAGCGGTTTGACTTTGGCGACGGCACGGCGCGGTTTGAACTGGTCGGCGAAGGCAATGACGGCCATCACCATCATCTGGTTTGCACGCGCTGCGCGGAAGTGGTTGAAATCGGGGAATGCTTCCCGCGGGAGATTGAGACGCGCATTGCCGCCGCGAACGGCTTCAAAAGCGTGACCCACAAACTTGAATTTTTCGGCATTTGCCCGGAGTGCCAATAGACTGCCCGTCACTAAAGAAAAAGCCGCGCTCGCGCGCGGCTCATTTATTGTTGATGGGCAAAAATTTTCACGCCATTATTTCTTCCTGCCAATCACCCAGGTGCAAATACTCCTTGATTTTTCTGCGTTCGTACCGGTTTTTTAGTGGTTTTTTGGGCTGATGATCCAGCTTACGGAATGGGTGTTTTGGATCCCGGACAGCCTCCGTGATGACTTCCATCATTCTTTTCATAACATAACTCATGTTACCTCATATTGCGGAGTTTGGCAGCGCCACAACCTTCCTTGTTGGCCACGGCTGACTGCCTACGCCGCTGAGTATAAGACCAATCGCAGTGTTTGTCATTCAAATTCTTCTAAAAATTCTCTTCAGCGAAACAAAACGAACCCGAACACCATTCGTTTTCAATTTTTCTGGCAGCAAGTTTTAGTCCAAGTTCCGCATAAATCTTCCGCATCTGTGAAAATTCCGACTTCAAAATTCCCGCCAGTACGAGCGTTCCGCCGCGGTGCAATTGCGCCACCATCCGCCGTCGCCCGGCAATCAGCAGTGTCGAAATCAAATTCGCGCAAATCAAATCGTATTGTCGCGCCGGATGAATCGGCAGTTTCGTCACGTTCCTGCGCGCAATCCGCAGTTTTTTATGAACGCCATTCGCGCGGGCGTTGGCATGCGCAACGCGAACCGCCTCGGGATCAAAATCGAAGGCGTAAACCGGAGAATAACCCAGTTTCGCCGCTGCAATCGCCAGAATTCCCGAACCGGTGCCGATGTCTAAAAATGACCGCCGTGTTTCAATTTTTCCACATCGCACCAGTTCCCGCAGGCAAAACGCTGTCGTCGGATGCTGGCCGGTGCCAAAGCTGAGTCCGGGATCAAGAATGACAACCGCCTGATTTTTGCGCGGGAGTTTTTTGCTCCAGCTTGGCTTGACGAGCAGCGATTTATTCCCTTCGGAGGGTGGAATTCCACGACGACCTGATTTTTTGGATGAAATTGGGGGCTCGCAGAGCCCGCCCCTTCGATTCTTAAATTCAATTTCGATGGGCTTGAAATGCCGTTTCCACGATTCGGCCCAGTCTTCACGGCGCATTTTCGCAATGGTGACTTTGCCGGAGCCAATTTTCAGCCCGCAATATTTAATTTGGTCCAGCCCAACGCGGATTTTTGCGCGCCATTCAGCCGGCGAGGCCGGTTTGCGCCGGCAATAGGCCGCGACCGTGCTCACGCCGGTTTCCAGGTTGAAATAGGATGAAACCGGCTGACCAGGCACCGCGCCGAGAAGTTCCGAAACCGCGTCTTCGGCCTCAGGCGTCGTAATGACGGAAACGCGCCAGAGCGATTCGGTTGTCTTCATTTTTGATTCCTCGACGTTTTCAGTGGAATGCGTGTTCACGCCCGCCCTCACCTTGTGTCCTCTCCCCCAGGAGAGGAAATAGCTTTCGCTTGTTTCTGGTTTTGCGAATGAAAGTCCGGCCAATCCAGTCGCATAAATTTTCAAAGGAGCGGCGAACGATTCTCCCTCTCCTGGCGGAGAGGGCCGGGGTGAGGGCGGATGTCATCATTGCATCCATGATGTCGTGCCTGCACCTAATAATTCAGTCATGTTACAAGATCGCGCCACGGCGTGAAGTTGAGCAGTTCAATTTCGTTCAGGTGCGGATGCAGCGCGACCTGCGTGACGCTGGCGTATTCAATTTCGAACGAATTGGTCTTGGGCAGCGGCAGTTCGAGCAAAATGGCCAGCAGCATGCGGATGACGCCGCCGTGACAAAAAACCGCGGCCGTCCCGCCCGGATGCCGCCGGATGATTTCAAACAGGCACGACTCGACACGGGTGCGGAATTGAACGCCGTTCTCGCCGTTGGGCACCGCGCCCAACTCGATTTCGTCGAGCCAGTCGTAAGGATGAACGCCGAACTTTTTGCGCACTTCCTCCCAGTTGAATCCCGTCCAATCGCCGAAATCCACTTCGCGCAATCCGGGCAAAATGGTTGGTGCGGGCGCGCCGTTTTGGAGCAGCGGCGCAACCGTTTGCTGGACGCGCTTCATCGGGCTGGCGTAAATCGCGTCGAGGGTTTTATGGTGCAGATATCCGGCGAGGGTTTTCGCCTGTGCCCGGCCGCGCGCCGAAAGATTCATGTCCATCCGCCCGCCAAACGTGTGCTGATAACGCGATTCAACCTCGGCGTGGCGGATGAGCAACAGGCGCGTGATGGCGGGCGATGTTGGTTTGCGCCGCAATGGTTTGGAAGCGGATGTGGCCAAGTGAATCAACCTTGTGCGAGCGCTTTTCCCTGCGCGGCGAGCAGTTCGCGGATGCCCGCCTTGCCGAGCGCGAGCAGGTCGGCAAGCTGCGCCTCGGTGAACGTGGCCTCCTCGCCGGTGCCTTGAACTTCAATGAATTCACCGGCGGAATTCATCACGAGATTCAAATCCACCGCCGCGGCCACGTCCTCGGTGTAACACAAATCCAGCAGCGGCCGGCCGCTGACGATGCCGACACTCACGCCGGCGACGGCGTTGAAAACCGGAGATTCCGCCAGTTTTTTTTCGGCGATCATTTTTTTCACCGCGAGCGACAACGCGACGTAAGCGCCGGTAATGGCTGCGGTGCGCGTGCCACCATCGGCTTGCAACACGTCGCAATCCACCCAGACCGTGCGTTCGCCGAGTTTGTTGAGGTCAAGCGCGGCGCGCATGGCGCGGCCGATGAGCCGCTGGATTTCCTGCGAACGCCCGTCAATTTTTCCCTTCGCACTGTCGCGCGGTTTGCGCTGCAAAGTGGAGTAAGGGAGCATCGAGTATTCGGCGGTGATCCAGCCGCCTTTGACGCCCTGCTCCTTCATCCAGCGCGGCACGGTTTCCTCGATGGTCACGCCGCAGATGACGCGCGTGTTGCCCCATTCGATGAGCGTCGAACCGGCGGCGTACGGCGCGATGTGATTTTGAAAGCGCAGCGTACGGAGTTGATTGGGAGAACGACCGTCGGCGCGCATGGTTGAATCAGCCATAAACGCTGGCGATATTAAACGTGAATCGTTTCAAGGAAAAGCAAAACCACCGCGAATTAACTCGGATGGACAACTAAAATCGAAATATGACTGACGATTTAATGCAAGCGGCGTTGGCAACCTGGGCGGCGAAAGATTTGCCGGCACGCCTTGATGTGGTGGCGACGGCGAAGCTGCTTGGCTTCACGGAGCAGGACATTCAGGTTTTGATGGCCGTGGGTAAACTGACGCCGCTCGGCGATCCGGCCCCCAATGCGCCAAAATGGTTTGCGGCCATCGAAATGATCCGGCTCGCGGCTGACCAAGACTGTCTGCACAAGGCCACGAAGGAGATTTCCAAATACTGGCGGCAAAAACGCGAGCGGCGTATGAATCCTCTGCCCTCATCACGCCTAAAAAATTAGAAGCTGATGAAGTTAATTAATTGAATTAATTATGCTCGTTTGGAGGTGAATAACTTTGAATTGCCAAAAATGGAGGACGGCATAGAGTCGCAGTTAATCAGTCGGGAAGAAACTTGAAGCCATGAAACCCTATGAAAACGCAATTCAAATCCACCATTCTTGTCGTTTGTCATTTATTCGCCGGTCGAATTCGTCTGGCAATTCTCTTTACCGTCCTATGGCTGGCAACGCTTGCCAGCATCAGAGTGTCAGCGGTCGGGTTTAATTCTGGAATTATCGATTTTGACTCCAATTTCGCCTCAGACGGCTATCCCGCGTACGGGCCTGGCGCTGCGGCAATCGGCTCTGCCGGCGATCTTTGGAATACGGTCTCGGTGACTTATTACGGAGGGACGCCAAAAGGTCCGCTAAATCTTTACAACACCGACGGCACCTCAACGAGCGTCGAATGGTCCCTTTCAAGCGGTGGCGGAATATCAGACACCATCGGAGGAACTTACGGGAGTCTGTTCGACACCAGTGTTGCATTCTATTCCGCAACCATCACCGGCTTGACTCCAAACGAGCAGTACAATCTATACCTGTTTAGTGTTGTTTGGGACGAAGTAATCAGCGTAAACGGCATCGATTTTACGACTTACGGAATCCACTCTGGCAGTGTCAATTCTCTGACTGCCGGAAGCCAATATGATGTTCATACCGTAACGGCCGACTCGTCCGGCACTCTGGCATTTGTGCCCATTTCCGCCGAATTCGGGACTCCGTACATTTCTTCATGGCAACTCACGCCTGTGCCTGAGCCCAGCACCATTTCGCTGGCTGGCCTTGTGCTGTTGGCCTCTGCAGCACTCCAACTCACACGTTCTCAAAAGCGTTGCAGCTAACTGGCCAGATAACCCAATCAAACGTGAACGGAATAAATCCCCTGCCTACGTCACGCCACGCCAAACGCGAAATCACCAAAATTCACGCGGAAAAAGTTTCACCTGATTCTTCACCTAAAGTTACACCTGACGAGCGATAAAGAAGCGGTACCAGAGCAATGGTGCAGCATTGAGCGAGCAGTCGAAAAAACGGCTTGAACCCCTGTAAAATAAGGCTGGAATAAGTGTTGAA